>APMI01011785.1_pt1 | contig 42931 bp, 35 predicted proteins | sample 667938 | NCBI WGS metagenome assembly APMI01 (sample SAMN01084076, study PRJNA167559) | wastewater metagenome | biome: Wastewater | place: Denmark: Ejby Moelle, Odense | collected 2011-11-28
GCTAGCCTTTGCCACCCTCATGCTATCCTCACTCTTTCCCAAAAGTTAATAACAGGCTCTAGTCATTGGAATGAGCGGTTGGTTGAAGGAGTGCTTCCCGAAGGTCCGGCGGTGAGCGAACGGGAGTTGAAAGGCCGGCGCGCGGCGGCCATCGCCGCGTCGCCTGACAACTCGCAGAGTTCGCAGTCCGTTGTGTCTGCCAGCCGAAGCTGGCTTTCACCCCGGCCCTCCGGGAAGTTTTCCGTGATAAGATGGAGGGTAAGTCCATGTGCTTTTCTCAAAGCATGCCCTCCTCACCGATAGGCGGCGTCCTTCAGCGTATCGCTTCGGTTGCCGCATGGAGTCGGAGAACGACAGGACATATTGCTAGCGGCGTGCCAGGTGCCTGTAACCGCGTGACTGATTGGGGCTGGAAGCCTTGAAAAACAAGGCGAAGAAAGTTTTTCGATTTTTTCAGAGCTCGTTTTATCCAACCCCTAAAATTCTCATTGTTTATCTTTTTGGATAGTTTTTTATCCCATATGCCATCAAGCAAGCCCGTCATCGCATTTGGATTCCTTGGTTCGAACCTGGACCGCGCCTCTGGTCCGGAAAGATGGTCGAAATGGCGGCCTACGGTGGCGATGTGCCAGCAGGAGGACCTGCTGATTTCACGGCTGGAACTGCTGGCGGAGCCGAAGTTTACAGAACTGGCGCGGCAGGTGAAGGCGGACATCGAGAAGGTGTCGCCCGAGACCACAGTGATGGTGCATGAGTTCCCACTGAAGGATCCGTGGGATTTTCAGGAAGTGTATGAGCGGCTGTATGACTTCGTGCGTGGTTACGCATTCGATCCGGAGAAGTCGGACTATTTGATCCATCTCACCACAGGCACGCATGTGGCGCAAATCTGCTGGTTTTTGCTGAACGAGGCGAACTTCATCCCCGCGCGACTGCTGCAAACTTCGCCCTCACGTGAGGGAGGGCGCGATGCGAGTGCGGCGGGGCGCTATGAGATCATTGATCTGGACCTCTCGAAGTATGACCGGCTCTCCACTCGCTTTGCGCAGGAGCAGGAGCGCACGCTGGATTTCCTAAAGAGCGGGATCGCGACGAAGAGCAAGAGCTTCAACAAGCTGATCGAGCAGATCGAGCTGGTGGCGGTGAATTCCAAAGCGCCCATCCTGATCACGGGGCCGACTGGCGCAGGCAAGTCGATGCTGGCCAGCAGGATCTATGATCTGCGCCATGCACGCGCGGGACTGGGTGGCAGGTTTGTGGAGGTGAACTGCGCCACGCTGCGCGGAGATCAGGCGATGTCGGCGCTTTTTGGTCACAAGCGTGGCTCCTTCACGGGTGCGCAATCGGACCGCCCGGGCCTGCTCAAGGAAGCGGACAAGGGTCTTATCTTCCTGGATGAAATCGGCGAGCTGGGTCTCGATGAGCAGGCGATGCTGCTGCGGGCGCTTGAGGACAAGACCTTCCTACCACTGGGCAGCGACAAGGCGGTGCAGAGTGATTTTCAGCTCATCGCAGGAACGAACCGGGATCTGCGTGTGCAGGTGGCCGCCGGGAAGTTCCGAGATGATCTGCTGGCACGCATCAATCTGTGGACCTTCACGCTGCCCAGCCTAGCCGAGCGGCGCGAGGACATTGCGGCCAACCTCGACTTTGAACTGGAGCGCTTTGCCAAAACGCATCGGCGTCAGGTGCGCATGAACAAGGAGGCGCGCGAGGCCTTTCTGAAATTTGCCCGCAGCCCGGATGCAAAGTGGAGCGCCAATTTCCGCGACCTGAATGCTGCGGTGACACGCATGGCCACGCTGGCCCCGAGAGGCAGGATCACCGAAGCCTGCGTGGAGACGGAAGCAGCACGCCTGCGCGATGGCTGGCGCGATGTGAACGCAGGAACGCCGCACAACAGCAGCCCAGTGCTCACGGAGCAGCAAAGAGCGGCCTTTGACCCCTTTGATCTGGCCCAGCTCGACTATGTGCTGCAGGTCTGCAAAGAGAGCAAAACGCTCTCTGATGCCGGGCGCAGGCTTTTCGCGGTGTCACGCACCAAGCGTGCGAAGATGAACGATGCAGACCGCCTCAAGAAATATCTGGCGCGCTTCAAGCTAAGCTGGGATCAGGTGACGCAGTGATCACCTGGCCGCCGGGCGTGTGCGCAGCTTCATCACCTCGTTCTTGCTCAGTTCGCGCCATTTCCCCTTGGGCAGGCTGCCGAGCTCCAGCGTGCCGATCTTCACGCGGACGAGACGAAGAACTTCGATGTTGAAGGCTTCGAGGAGGCGGCGGATGTGGCGATTGCGCCCTTCGTCGAGAACGACTTCCAGCCACATGTTCTTTTCGCCTGCGCGAAGGACTTTGATGGCTTTGGCGGAGAGGTGGCCGCCCAGCTCTTCGTCCTCGACACCCTGCCTGATCTGCGAGAGGCGTTTTTCATCCACGGTTCCACCGATTTGAACGTGGTAGGTTTTATCGACGTGCGTCTCGGGATTGGTGACGGCATCCGCCCAGGTGTTGTCATTGCTGAAGAGCAACAGGCCCTCGCTGGCTTTGTCCAGCCGGCCCACGGGAGAGAGGTGTGGCAGCCGGGAGTTTTCGAAACAGGAATAGACGGTTTCGCGCCCCAGCTCGTCCGAGGCGCTGGTGACGAGGCCGCGCGGCTTGTTGAGCATGACATAAACCTGCGCCGCCTGATTGATGCTGACGTCATCCATGATGATGATGTCTTTTTTCAGCACCACGGGGAATTCCGGATTCTTCCGCACGACATGGTTCACCTGCACCTTGCCCATGCGGATGAGCTCCGTAGCGCGGCTGCGCGAGCAGAAGCCCAGCTTTGACATGGCGCGGGCGAGCCCGGTGCGGGTGGGTGGCGGCTGAGGTGACATGCCTGCAGAGTTAGCGCAGGCGCGATGGCTTTGCCGGTGGAATCTGCTGGAGAAACACTCTGAACAGGTCAAGTTTGGCAACAAGCGCCGCAGCGCCTTCGCAAGCAAACATCGAACTTCATGACATCACGACGCGTGACCAGGCTGACCTTGCCTCTGCTTGCCTGCCTTCTGATGGCGGCTCATGCATGCGGGGCCACGATTGACGCGATCACTTTCGCGGCCGAACCGGGAAAACTGTTTCTGCCAGTGAACGAAGCGGTGGATGAACTGAAATGGCCGGTGGCCAGAGATGAAGCGGGCAAAATCGTCCTGCTGAATCAGCTGGCAGTGCGGCCGGGAACGCTGCGCACTCTGACAGACGGGACCGAACTGGTGAGCACCGCTCTTCTGGCAGATGCCGGTGCAGAGGTGTCTCCGCCAGACGAAGGTGGCACTGTGAGAGTCGGTGGATGGATTCGTGGTTTTACGCTGAAAATCGGAGTGCAGCGTGTGGTGGTCAGCCTCAAGCGGCAGGTGCTCGAGGGCTGGCAGGGTGAACGCCTGGTGGTGCAAACGCACATCAGTTCCGGGCGCAATGGGCGCACGCCTGCAGGCGAATTTCACGCGGGGCCATTCCGAACGGCCATGCATTATTCCAGCCTCTTTCAGAATGCGCCGATGCCATGGAGCGTGCAGATCAACGGCAACATCTTCATTCACGGCTTCACCAGCGTTCCCGACTACCCTGCCTCTCATGGGTGCATCCGGGTGCCGCTGACGAATGGAAATCCGGCAAAATTTTTCTACGAGTGGGTGCTCAGCGGCACTCCGGTGAGCGTCACGAAGGATTGACCCTCAGGCTCGCGGTTTCAGATCGCGCTCGATTTCCTCGCGGTCGACACGATTGCGCGCCTTGATCTTGTGGTCACGCTTGTTGCGGCGCTCGACAGTCATCTGGCGTTTTTTGCGCTGCTTTCGGAGCTTGGCGATCTCTTCCTCCAGTTTCAGGTAGCCTTCGTAACGCTCGACATCCAGGGTTCCGGCATCCACAGCGCCACGGATGGCACAGCCAGCGTCAGAGCCGTGCTTGCAGTCGCCGTATTTGCACTGACGGGCCAGCTCGTCGATGTCGGCAAAGCGCTCGCGCAGCGTGGTTTCATTCGTCCACATCTGCACCTCCTTGATGCCGGGGTTGTCGATGATGATGCCGCCTTTGTCGAGCACCAGGAGCTCACGCGCGGTGGTGGTGTGGCGGCCTTTGCCGGTGATTTCGTTGACGTCATCCACCCACTGCCAGTCTTCTCCCAGAAGGAGGTTCACCAGCGCGGACTTGCCCACGCCGCTGGAGCCGATCACGGCCACGCTCTGGCCGCGCTTGAAGTAGTCCTTCAGCACCTTGAGCCCTTTGCGCTTCTTCACGCTGGTCACATGCACGTCGGCACCGGCATTCAGCGCACGGATGGCCTCTGCGGCTTCCTGGTTCTCTTTGTCGGGATAAAGGTCGGCCTTGTTCACGAGCACGACGGCTTTCGCTCCACTGCGTGCGATGAGCGTGAAATAGCGCTCCATGCGGCGGAGGCTGAAATCCGGCCCGGAATCGGTGACGACGATCACGGCATTCACATTCGCGGCGATCACCTGCTCCTCGGCGCTGAAGCCGGAGGCCTTGCGGGAAAAGCAGGTCTGCCGCGGCAGGCGTGCGCGGATGATGTTGTCGCCATCCTCGCCACCGACTTCAAGAGCAACCCAGTCGCCCACGGCGGGTAGATCGGCATCGGTCTCGGCGTCGTGATAAACCTTGCCGCTCAGGATGACTTCGAACTCATCAAAGCCCTTTGCACCGTCTTCCAGCAGCGCGCCGTAGCTGATCTTGTTGTCACGGATCAGGCGCGCAGGTTTCCAGCCCTGTGCGTGATAAGGCTCGAAGTGCTTCGCAAAGAAGTCATTCCAGCCCAGGTCGATGAGACTCAGCGACGCCATTGGTACATCCAGCGTTCAGAGACCACTTTCTTGCCATCCTTGAGCTCCATCATGATTTCCAGCAGGTTGCTGCTGTCCGGGATGTCGAGTTTGAAGAAGGCGCGCCAGCCGCCGGTCTCGTTGTTGCGCATCACGCGCTTGTCCAGCACCTTGCCTTCTCCACCACTGAGGACCACATCGATGTCAGGCGTCCAGTCCTTGGGCTTGCCAGCTCCATTTTCAGCACCTTTGGCAAAGTCGATCACATAGAGGTGGTCGTCCGAGTCCATCACAAAGCCACGGCGGGAGCTGATGACCTTGCACAGCGATCCCGGCTCATGCTGATCCAGCCAGCTGAGTTTGTACTCCACTTTGAGGGGCTCCTGCGGCGTGGCCGGCAGATGATCGGGCTTCCACATGGCCACGATGTTGTCCCAGGTCTCCTCGCCGCTGGAGAGCTCCACCAGCGTCACCGCACCTTTGCCAAAGCCGCTGACGGGCTGCACCCACACCGCAGGACGGCGATGATAGTTGGCCTCCAGATCCTGGAAGTTGTTGAAGTCGCGATCACGCTCAGCGAGGCCAAAGCCCTTCAGATTGTCCGTCTCGAAAATGCTCAGCCGCATGTCCCGGCTGACATCCAGCGGGCGCCAGATGCTGGGACCGCCTTCGATCTCGATCTGCATGCCGTCTGAATCATGCACTTCGGGGCGGAAGTCATAGGGCTTCGGATGGGAGTTTTCACCAAACCAGAACATGCTGGAGAAGGGAGCGATGCCCAGCATCTTCACCGCCTTGCGCAGATGCAGCGTGGCCTTGATTTTCATCTCCGTGCTGATGCCCGGGGTGGATTCAAACTCATACGCGCCTGTAACGCTCGGACCATTCAGCAGGGCGAGCAGCTTGAAGGACTTGTCCCCCGGCTTGGACTGCTGAAACCAGAAATGGGTGAAATCCGGGAACTCCTCCGGCTCCCCGCCGATGGTATTCACCGCCACACCACGGGCGGAAATGCCGTAGCCGAGCTGTGTTGTCACCGCGCGGTAGTAGCTGGCCCCCATGAAGACCATGAACTCGAAAGGCTGCTTGAGCATCGCATCCGGAGCCAGCACGCGGAATCCGGCATAGCCCACGGGATTCTTGGCACCTTCCGGCACCTTGAGCTCGCCGTAGTCAAAGTGGCTGCCGTCAAAGGGCACGCCTGCGGTCTTGGTGTCCTGAATGTTGTAAAACACGACAGGCTTTTTGAACATCCAGCCCGGGTGGAAGAACTCCACGCGGAAGACATCCCCCTGATCTGCGAAGAGCGCCTTGTCGCGCCGAAAGCGGATCTGGCGGTGACCGTCATACTTCAGCCCCTCGAAAAACGGGTCCAGCTGCTGCGAGGGTGCCTGATAGGGCTGCAGGGCCAGCTGCGCGGCCACCTTTTCGAGATCGGCAAAGCCTTTGACCGATTCCAAGGCGACCTGGGCCGGGCTCGAAGATGCAGCAAGGATCAGGGCGGCAAAGGGGAGGATGAATTTCATGCGGGGAGAGGTGCGCTAGGATGCAGCACACAGGATGCCAGTCAACCGGTGTAGCAGGAAGCTCTTGCCAAAGGTCCGGTCTGGCGTTGCATCGTGACGGCATGCCCACCACCCCACCCGCAAAGCTGCTGCCGGTCGCCCTTTTCAATGCCGCCTACATGCTCGCGGCAGTCGTTGGAGCAATTGTTCAAGGGAACCGGGAGTTCATTTTCTATATCGTGGTCATGCTTGTCCTGATCGGAGTCATGAGCGCCATTCATCGCCGTGTGCAGCTCACGACGCCGCTGCTCTGGGCCTTTTCGGCCTGGGGGCTGGCACACATGGCCGGCGGCCTGTGCCCCCTGCCCTCCGGCTGGCCCTACAATGGGGACCAAGCGGTGCTCTACAGCTGGTGGATCATCCCTCAAAAGCTGAAGTACGACCAGATTGTGCACGCTTATGGCTTTGGTGTCACCACCTGGCTCTGCTGGCACCTGGTGAGCAGCAGGCTGCGCCAGCCAGACGGGAGCGCAGTGCGCCCCACGTTTGGCATCCTCACTCTATGCGTGGCAGGCGGCATGGGGTTCGGCGCGCTGAATGAGGTGATCGAGTTCATCGCGGTGCTGACGATTCCCAACACCAACGTCGGTGGCTACGAAAACACCGGCTGGGATCTCGTTTCGAACCTCGTGGGGTCCACCATCGCGGCGGTGATCATCCGCCGCCGCTGCCAGATCAACCGCTGATTTTAAGACCGCGGAACTCCAGCGCCCCGGCTTTCTCGCCTTCCGGACCGCCCGATTCACCGCCCAGTCCAAAGGTCAGCTTTTCTTCTGCAAGGCAGGGGTGCGTGGCCGAAATCGTCTTGCCATCGATCGTGGCGGTGATGGTTTCGCCTTTGAACACGATTTTCACCTGATGCCATACGCCAGCAGCCAGAGCATGGGGCTGTTTCAGCAGCTCGGCGCTCTCGCCTTTTTTCGGATGCGCCAGGATGCGCAGCTCACGGATGCTCATGACCAGGTGCACGATGTGCCCTCGCTCCTGGTCGCCGTTGAAGATGATGCCGGCAAACTGGGCCTTGCCCTCCAGGCGGAACTCGCACTCGACGACGCCCTCTTTGAGCGGAAATTTGCGGACCTTCACCGGCCCATGTCGGCGCGGCCCTGACTCAAAACCGCGCAGAATCCCATCTTTGGCCGTCCAGGTGCCCAGCCCCCAGTACCAGTCTTTTGACAGACCATCGGCAAAGCTTTCTTCCAGCAGCAGCTTCGCTTCAGCTCCCTGGAGCTGGCTTCCCATCAGGCCGATCGACATCAGCAGTACCGCGAGGCGCTTCATGGCTTTGCCTCCCCGCTGATCTTGAGATTGCGCACCTTCACAGACTTGCCTGCCGCCAGCCAGCTCTGGCGCTTTGGCGTGGCCAGAAAAGCATGCTGAGCCTTGAGCTCATGGCCGTCGAGATTGGCGGCCATCTGGTCACCCTGCCACTCGACACGCAGTTTGTGCCATTCGTTGGGTTTCACCGTCATCGGCAGTTTGGCGATGGTGTGCGAGGGTTTCACCGAATCTTCCGCGATGCTGAGGACACCGCCAGCCACCACCACGCGGCCCACATGCTTGTCTGAGTCGCATCCGACCAGAAAGCTGCCCGGGCCTTCAATCAAAAACTCCACCTCGATGGTGGCGCTGGCCAGCCCCACCTTGTGATGCAGCACCGGGATGTGCTTCTGCTCCGGCAGGTCCAGCACGCTCAGCACACCGTCCTGCGTCGTCCATTTGCCCTTGGCCACACTGAAAGGAGCCTGCAGCGGGCCTTTGAAATCGGGCGTGGCGAGCACCGGCAGCACATGATCATGCAGCAGGGGTTTGGCATCCTCGGCCAGAGCTGCGGATGCCAGGACAGAAAGAAAGACGATGGGAAGGAACTTTTTCATGATTGGGAGAAGGTGAAACGGCTGGAAGCCGCGAAAACGATCTCAAAAATATGCCCTTGCTGCGGCCGATGATCATTCGCCACGATAATGCAAGTGAGCCTCGATTTTTTCGATCTGCGCCGCCCCGGCGGGTGCCGCCCGAATCGTGACTTCATTGCGCCCGAGCTTCCATGCGGCATGAGGCACTGGGAGGTCGAGCCGCAACAGTTGCTGCTCCGGATTAACCTTATAGATGCCCTTGCCGCCCGAGGCAGGCTGGGGGGCAGGAGAAAATATCTGCGGATCTTTCCACGCGGCGTCTGTGGTGACGGCGGACAAAGCCGTGCCGTTGAAGCAGATTTCAAAAGCAGTGCCAGCAGCAGCTTGAAAGAAGATGCATCGCAGTGTCAGCGTGGTCTGCCCGTCATCTGGCGGCGGCGCATCGCTGATGTGCAGTGTGAATTTTGCAGCGCCTGCCTTCTCATCCAGCCTGAGCGGAAGAGGTGCGTCGTCATTGCGGTTGAAGTAACCGTCCGCCCACGGATAGCCGCCGCGTCGCTCGATGGCGAAGACCTTGGATTTACCCGTCAGTGTCGCCGGGGCACCGATCTCGTGGAAGGCGATCTGATGTGTGAGAGGCGCGACTTCACCTCCGACGCTTTTTGCGACCTCAGGGGTGGCCATGGCCCAGTTGAACGTCACCACACTGTCCGCGCCGCGCTGCCAGTGATTGGCAAACACACCACGCAGGACTTCGATCGGCGCATAGCGGTAGCCGTCCGTCGCATGATGATCGTCAAAACAGGGCTGAAGCTGCACGTCAGCGCCCACGACGGCACGCACCCCTTCGACATCGACGTCCATGGTGCGAGAGCCGAGCGTGAGGACATCGATCAGGCGCTGCTCCGCCCATGACCGGACATCAAACCCATCCGCATGGCAGCCCTGGACATTCTGGGGCACACGCGCCGCCAGCAGGAGAGGCCTGCCACGCAGCCGCGCCACCTCCAGCAGCATGGTGCGAACCATCCGCATGAACTCGGTCACATGCTCGCGCATTTCCCACTGCCTGCCCACCGGCAGGCAGGGCACATGACGGGCGAAGTCGATCTGGACGCCGTCGAGGTCAAAGCGTGTCGCGATCTCGCGCAGGACGGCCACCTTATGCCTGCGCAGACCTTCAGCAGCAAGATTCCACATGCCATGCGGCCACCACGAAACAGGGAGCACCCAGTCCGGGTGCTCCAGTTTCAAGGGACTAGGCTGCTTTGCGTGCCCACCTTCGGGAAGGATGTCCACCTCGCTGATGCGGTGGTTCCAAAACGTCTCCAACCGGCGTTTGCGTGTTTCGTTGATGAGCTCCTGCCGCCAGTCCACGCCATCTTCATGCCAGCGTCTGACCAGTGGATGCACTTCTGGCTGGAAGACCTGGCTCGGATACACGCTGCCCACGGCATTGCCAGCGATGTCCCACCAGATCGCATCGATCTGACTGCCCGGCTCGTCCGTGTATGCGAAAACGGCGTCGCGGAAAGGCTCAAACTTCGCGCCGCCATCCGGATGCATTTTCAAATAGTTCAGCAAAACCCAGTACACATCATGCTGCATCACGATGCGGCGATGCCGTGCCTTGACCAGCGCGCGATGAGCCTCCGGAAGAATCACGGCCTGAGCAGCGGCATGAAGTCCCGATGCACTCAGCATGGCAGCGCTGGTGCTGGTCAAGAAGTGTCTTCTATTCATGGCGGTTGAGATAAGGGGAAGCGAAGCCCCAGGCAGGAGTTCGCAAAAGATCAGACAACACCGTTCACGACATTTTCCAGCGGAGCTCCTTGCACCGCCGCCAGGGCGATGCGGGCGGAGGTGCTGCGCATCTCGATCTTGCTCTCCACACTGCAAAAGGCGGCGTGGCAGGTGGCGATGAGGTTGGGCGCGGCGGCCTCATCAGCTGTACGCAGAGGTTCGTCCTCGATCACATCCAGCCCCGCCCCCGCGATTCGGCCCTCATATAGCGCTGCGATGACAGCTGTCTTCTTGATGATGGCACCACGCGCGGTGTTCACGATAAAAGCGGAGGGTTTGAGCAGGGAAAGTTCACGCTCTGCGATGAGATGGCGCGTCTCCTGGTTCAACGGGCAGTGCAGAGAGAGCACATCGCTCTGAGCCAGAAGCTCATCCAGGGTCCGCACCCGCGTCACGCCCACCGCCTTGTCCGTGCCGTTGGGCAGGTAGGGATCATAAAAGACCACACGGAAGCCGAGCGCCTTGGCGCGGAGCGCGGTTGCGGTACCGATGCGGCCCAAGCCGACGATGCCGAAGGTGAGTGTGCTAAGGCGGCGGAGTTTCGGCGTCACGCGGATGTTCCAGCCGAGCTGCTTGGCCTCGGCATCCAGCGGCAGGATTTGCCGACACAACGCCATGGCGAGCGCGATGGCATGGTCGGCCACCTCTTCGGTACCGTAATCCGGCACATTGCATACGGCAATGCCACGCTCGCGTGCAGCACTGACGTCCACGCTGTCAAAGCCGACGCCATTGCGGATGATGGCACGGCAGTTCTTCAGGTGGGCGATGCCTTTGGCCGTGAGCGGCATGTTGTGCCAGATGATGATGGCATTCGCGCCGCAGACTTCATCCGTCAGATCGGCATCCGTTTCGCAAAGAGTGCGTGTGACACGTGCGGCACTGCCGATGATCTGGCGTTCGATGGTGGATTCCGGATCTCCCTGTGGCGAGGTGGTCCAGTCGATGATGGCGATGTGAGGCTGGGACATGAGATTCAAGGGGCATCAGGACCGACTTTGCCGGCTGTGAGCATGGTGCGTTCAGCGGCTTCCTGAGTGAACTCTTCGGCACCGAAATCCAGAGGCTCCTGGCGAGCGCGGCCAAAGATATCGTCAGTCACTTTTGCGAGGTTGTTGGCGGCGTTGATGGCCGGGCTTTTGGATGTCAGACGCCATAGTGCAGTCGCTCCCTGCACCAGGTGAAGCTGCGGGTCTGCAAAGCGGAACCAGGACGTCCATTCTGCGGCGGGAGCAGCATCCGTGGTGAACCCCAGGTTGTCATGCGCCTGCATGTCACGGACCCGGCCGAGATTGATGAGAGGTTTGGACATGGGCTTGGTGTGCACCACCAGATTGTTGGTGAAGACACAGTCTGCAGGCACATGCTGGCGTCCTTTCTCCTCTTTCTCAAAGCCGAACTGAAGGGGGGAGCAGTCCACCCAGGTATTGAAGGCGATCCAGCAGCGCGTCGGTGCAGTGGCGGTATTGTCGTCGTACTTTTTGCCGATGTTCTCCGTGGTGGGCGTATCATGCATGCCGGGAACGAGTGCAAACGGCGCCTCATGGCGTCTGCCGGTGAGGCCGTAGAAGTAGTTGTTGAAGACACGGTGCTCATATCCATAGAGCTTGATGCCGCCGAAACCGGGCCCTTCCTCCGTGGCGATGATGAAGTTCCCGGAGGCCACGTTGCGATTTCCCAGCCGCATGCAGATGGCACCACGGCAGTTCAAGATCGTGTTGTTGCGCACGATGTTGTCCGAGGACTTCAGGGACATGAGTTCGTCCTCGCCGCTGCAATGTTCGAGAAGGTTGTCCTCGATGACCGTGAATGAGCTTTGGCCCGAAGCCCCCAGATCATTGCCACCAGTGCGGATGGTTTCGTGGCCGTTTTCGCCTTTGGCAAAGATGACATCGAGAAAATGATTGTGGTCGATGCGGTCATGCTGGGAGCAGACAAGTGCGGCATCGTCACCACGGACAAAAACCGGGCTGCCTCGGTTGACTTTGCGTCCGAAGGAATTGTGATCGATGCGGTTGTCACCGCTGCGGGCGCCGTCCACCGTCACCCAGTGCTCCCAATGACGCGGCTTGGCGCGCTCGGTGGGTCGGAAGACATTGCGCGTCACGCGCACATGCTGGCAGTTTTCCAGCAGCACGGACTGCTGGTCGGCATCGTGCTCAAAAACAAAGCCTTCGAGCACCATATGCTCGCACTCCTTGAGGATGAAACCGGCCGCCCCGGCGATCACCGCCTTGCCACGATGCTGCGCCCGGATCGTGATGGGGTTTTCCAGAGTGCCTTTTTTCCCCACGATCTTGATCCCACCTTTCGTGGTGTAAACGCCGTCTGCCACCTCCATGACCGAACCAGGAGCCAGCGATGGGAAAGCTTTGCTGAAAGCGTCCATCGAAGCGATCACCTCCGCTCTGGCGGCAGCGGCGCCCAGCATCAGGATTGTCAGGAACAGGTGGTATGGCCTCGTCTTCATTTCAGGAAGGCGACAAACTGAGAAGCCAGCCTGTGTCTTCCATAAAAAACAGCTTTTCAGGCGAGGATGCTCTGGATGATGTGCCCATGCACGTCGGTGAGCCGGCGGTTGATGCCATTGTTGTAGAAGCTGAGTTTTTCATGGTCAATGCCCAGCAGATGCAGCGCCGTGGCGTGGAGATCGTAGCAGTAGGCGGGGTTTTCCGCCGCCTTGGAGCCAAGATCGTCCGTGCTGCCATACGCGGTGCCGCCCTGGATGCCACCGCCGGCCATCCAGGCGGTGAAGGCACCGGGATTATGATCCCGCCCCTTACCCTGTGCCGCAGGCTGGCGGCCAAATTCGCTGGTGCAGATGACGAGCGTGCTGTCCAGCATGCCCCGTGATTTGAGATCTCGCAGCAGGGCCGAAGCGCCGGTGTCGAGCACCTGCCCCCAGTAGCCGTGGTCACGTACGAGATCCTCGTGACTGTCCCAGTTTGGGCGGATTTTTTTCGCCGTGGTGTTTTCCGCTCCGCAGTAGATCTGCACAAAGCGCACGCCGCGCTCCACGAGACGGCGAGCCAGCAGGCACTGCCTGCCAAACGGACCGATGTCTTCGTGATCCAGCTGGTAGAGCCCCTTGGTGACAGCCGTCTCCCCGCGCAGGTCGGTGACTTCAGGCGCGCTGAGCTGCAGGCGCGCGGCGAGCTCATACGCAGCGATGCGGGCTTCGAGCTCCGTGTTGCCCGCACGCTCTGCGGCATGGGTGCGATTGAGGGTCTGCAAAAAATCGCGGCTGACCTGCTCGGTGTCGCCACGCAGCTGCGCAAAGCTGTTCGGCGGGAACAGATCAGCGATGGGGGGCTTTGCGGCATCGGTCTGCAGGGTGGTGCCCTGATGCACGGCGGGAAGAAAGCCCGCGCCCCAGTTGATCACGCCACCGGGAGGCAGGCCGCGCTGATCTGGAAGCACGACGAATGCCGGCAGGTTTTCGCTCTCGCTGCCGAGGCCATAGGTGACCCATGCGCCCATGCTCGGAAAGCCGGGCAGGATGAATCCAGTGTTGGCCATGAACATGGCAGGGCCATGCAGGGCGCTCTTGCTCTGCATCGAGTGGATGAAGGCCATGTCATCGACGCAGGTCGCGAGCTGCGGGAAGAGATCGCTGATCCAGCGGCCACACTGGCCGTGCTGGCGGAAGGGCCAGTAGCTGCCCTGGCAGTTGCCGGGCTTGGAGGCAAAGAACTGCAGCTTGCCATCGGGATCGAAGGGTTTGCCGCTGCGCCTGGCCAGCTCGGGCTTGTAGTCCCAGGAGTCCACATGGCTCAGTCCGCCGGGGCAGAAGATCTGGATGACTGCACGCGCTTTTGCAGGAAGTGGCGGGCGTTTGGCAGCAAGAGGATTCGTCGTGGCGTGAGCCTCGCTCAACATTGCAGAGAGCGCCACGCCACCCAATCCGCCACCGAGTTCCCAGAGGAAATCACGACGCGAGACGGCTTGTTTGCGACGACGGCAGGGAAAGGCGGCGTTCATGGCTAGTCGATATACACAAACTCATTCGCATTAAGCAGCATCCGGCAGAGCGCGAAGAGCCCCTGACCGGCCACCAGACGAGTGGCAGCATTTTGTTCTTCAGCCCGGGGTTCCCTCTGAAAACAAAGCTCAAACGCCCGACGAACGGCTGTGGTGCGTGAGTCAGTTTCGTTTTCGATGCGGGTGACAAGGCTCCTGGCCTGCTGCAGCATGAACTCGTTGTTGCTCAGCGTCAGCGCCTGCAATGCGGTGGTGGTCTGCGCGCGCGCCGGGGTGAGATTGGCAGGGTCAGGACAGTCCAGCGTGGACATGAACTGATGCGGCGTGGTGCGCACCACAAAGCGGTAGATGCTGCGACGCAGAAGCTCGGGCTTCTCGGGCGTGATGTAGTCGTAGATGGGCGCGTAGGCCTCGGTGAAATTGAAATCCCGATAGCCGGGCCCGCCCATGGCCGGGTTCAGAGTGCCCGCCACACTGAGCACCGCATCGTGCACGGATTCGGCATCCAGCCTGCGTGGGTTCTGCCGCCACAGCAGGCGATTCTGGGCATCGATGCTGCTGGCCATTTCATTCGATGCAGCAGACTGCTGCTGATAGGCCGCACTCATGACGATGAGCTTGTGCATGCGCTTCAGGGACCATCCGCTGCTCAGCAGCTCTTCCGCCAGCAGGTCGAGCAGCTCTGGATGCGACGGCCTGCCGCCACCGAGACCGAAATCGCTCGGTGTGGCGACGATGCCCTGTCCGAAATGATGATGCCAGAGGCGGTTCACGATCACACGGCGTGTCAGCGGATTGGCGGGATTTGTGATCCATTCCGCCAGCAGGCGCCGCCTCTGCCCTTCGGGTGTGTCATTCGTGCCAAGGTCCATGCCCGCATGACCGGCCCAGGCAAAGGTGCCAGGCTGCACCGCCTGCTGCGGGTCTTCGGGATTGCCACGCCGCTGCACCTGGACCACCGGCGGCCTGGCATCGCTCACCACGGCATAGACCTTTGCCGGTTCATGCAGAGCTTTGAGCGCGGCTTCCATCTCTGCAGCCTGTGCCCGCAGTGCTTGCAGCTGCTCCCTCTCGGCTGCGGCCAGTCTGCTGTGCTCCGCCTCGGGCATCAGACGTGCATCTCCCAGGAACAGCAGATCACTGCCAATGCCATCACCACCGTCTGTGGCCACGAGCGTGAGCGTTTTCGCTGTCGCAGGTATGATCACATCCACATTGGTGGACTCGTCTTTCCGCATTTTGAGCTTCTGAAACTTCATCTCCGCGTCCACATACACGGTGAAGTCAGCCCGCGAGGCCGCTGCTCCCGCATCAGCGCCAAATCCCACCGCCGCCGTGAAATGCATGGCGCCGAGGCCGCTGCTCTGTCGGATTTTCGCGAGATCAAAGGTGACGCCGCTGTTGGCATGCAGCCCCAGAATGGAGTGCTCTTTCTCGGCGTAGTCCACGCCGCCAATCTTGGTGCTGCGCTGCGCATTCAGCGGGCCGTTGCGAATGACGTCCCAAGTATGGCCGTTGGTGGCAGGCAGTCCTTTCGTTTCGACCTTGGCAGCCACCGGCACAGGATTCCTGCCATCTGGCACAAAGACCCACGCCACCTGTCGTTCCGAGTCCTCCACATCCGCAGGCCACTCGATGCGCTGCAGCCGGTTCGTCTGGATGTCGCGATGGTAGCCGAGCTTGTCGCTCGTCAGATTGCCGGTACGCAGGTCAATGCCCCGGCCTTTGACACCGCCACCCACCATCGCGGCAAGATCCAGCCCCTCGCCGCTGAGCTTGGCGATGCGGGCGTGCACAACCGCCTGCCCGCGTGTGAGGCGTGCTTTTTCTCCGGCGATGCGTTTGGCCTCTACAGTATCCACCTCACGGTCCCCGCGCTTCACTCCGGCAAACACAGCCCACAGGCGGTAATACTCCTCCTGCGTGACGGGATCGAGCTTGTGATCATGGCAGCGCGCGCAGTTGATGGTGATGCCCGTCGTGGAAGTAATGACCTGCGTGACCATGTCATCCAGATCTCCCGCACGGGCGGCGCGTTTGAGCATGTCGCTCTTCGTTTCCACCTGCCCCACAAAATCCCACGGACCCGCCGCCAGGAAGCCGGTGGCGATGACGGCGTGCGCATCATTCGGCGCGATCACATCACCCGCGATCTGCTCGCGAATGAACTGATCATATGGCTTGTCCGCATTGAGAGAATCGATCACGTAGTCCCGGTAGCGCCATGCGTTTGGGCGCAGCTGGTCGCGCTCAAAGCCATGCGTGTCAGCGTAATGGGCGATGTCCAGCCAGTGACGCGCCCAGCGCTCCCCGTAGTGCGGAGAGCGCAGCAGCTCATCCACCAGCTTTTCATAGGCTCGGGGATCTGCATCTTTCACAAACTGCTCCACCCGCTCCGGAGTGGGTGGCAGACCGACGAGATCAAAGCTCAACCGGCGGATGAGAGTGCGCCGGTCGGCAGCCGTTGACATGGTGAGATTTTTCTCCTCCAGCTTCGCATTGATCAGCGAATCGATGGTGGCGCCTTTCGCCGAGCGCACGGGCTGCACGGCCCAATGCTGGAGGCGCTTGTCCACGGCGGCGGCTTTGTCGGCGGCGTTTTCGGGCCACACGGCCCCCGCCTGGATCCATGACTGGATCAATGCGATCTGCGCCGGAGAAAGCGGCTCTCCCTTCGGAGGCATGCGTTTGTCATCATCGGTGGAATGAATGCGCTGAAAGAGCAGGCTTTTGGCCGTGTCCCCGGCTACGATGGCCGGTCCGTCATGGCCACCTTTGAAGGCAAAGACCCTGGCATCCAGGCGCAGCTCGCCCTTCTGTTTCTTTTCGCCATGGCATTCGACGCAGTGCTGCTGCAGCAGCGGGCGGATGTCATGGTCGAAATCCACGGCGAGAGCGGGAGTCGCCGCCAGTAGGATGAAGAGCGTGGTTTTCATCGTTTCGCTTTTGGTCTGGCTCCCGTCAGATCGCGCGCCGCTTCCTCCATGTGGTGCTTCATCGCACAGGCGGCGGCATCGGCATCATGTGCCGCCACGGCATTAAGGATTGCCGTGTGGTGATCAATGGCGCGCTGCCTGCCCACATTGCCAATCGTCACCCGCCGGCTCTCACGCCCAAGATCCGCCAGCGACTCCAGCATGAGCTTGAGGATCTCATTTCCTGCGATGCGGGCCAGCGTGCGGTGAAAGTCGATGTCCGCCTCCACCTCGTCTTCGTGAGATTTCGCCGCGACGAGGCGCTCATGGACACCCCTCAGTTGTTTCACATCGGCGGCTTTGGCTTTCACTGCGGCCTGTCGTGCGATCTCGGGCTCAATCGCCGCACGGGCCTCGATCAGCTGGCGCAGTCGCTCTGCCACCTCCGGCAGCAGGATCGCCACAGAGCTGCTGAGCGGCTTGTGCAGCCGGTTCACAGCGCGGATGCCGCTGCCGTGGCGGATTTCCAGCAGTCCCTGCAGTTCCAGCCTCTTCGTGGCCTCCCGCAGCACGGTGCGGCTCACGCCCAGGCGCTCGGCCATCTGGCGCTCCGGCGGCAGCCTGCCATCGCCAGAGTCTGCCTCATCCCGAAGCTGAAGCGCCAGTCGTGAGCACACCTGCTCCACGAGCGAGGGCGATGATTTGAGCGGGGAAATGATCATGCAATTGGTAGGAGGTCATACCAATTACGCGATCATCGGGAAACTCTTTCCTGTAGAATTTCCATAGCGGCGGCATTCTCATGCTCGCAGCACTTGAAACTTGAGCCTACCCCCAAACGCGGGACATTGGCCCGTCTCTCCTGCAGCCGCGCCGCATGCCTTTCCGTGACACATTGCTCAATCTCGCCATCACCTGCGTGCTGGTGCTGATCATTGTGCTCGTGGCAGTGCTGCTGAAAGAAAACCATCCGCTGCCTCTGCAGGCGCTGCCCGTGGGAGGGGCCCAGGTGCCGGGAGGGCAGATGCAGACAGATCCCGGGCGCGCACCGCTGCCGGAGTTCCGGATCTTCCCGAAGGCCCGTCTCATCGAGAGCCGTGCCAACGAGGCCGACACGCTCCGCATCAAGGTCAGCGACACAGAAGATGAGCACATTTTCGTTCTCTACTACGTCGATGCGCTGGACGCCTCCCTGACCCACCCGCAGCGCGTGCAGGAGCAGGCGCGCTACTTTGGTGTGAGCAGCCAGCGGATCATCGAGGAAGGGCAGCGCGCCGTGCAGTATGTGACTCAGCTCCTCAAAGACCACACCTTCACCGTGATGACGCGCTGGGAGGAGGTACCCGGCCTCAGCCGCTACTATGCCCTGATCATGGTGGAGCTGAGACCTGGCAAGCAGGTCTATCTGGCCGACCTGCTGGTGCAGAACGGCTACGCCCGCGTGGCAGGCGTAACCTCCAGCCTGCCGGGAGACGCCCGCTCCATCAATGATTATGCTTTGGAGCTGCAGGTGCTGAGGCGGCTGGCGCAGCAGGGCAAGACAGGCATCTGGGCGGCCTCGAAGCTCTGAAGAGGCCACCCACCAGCCTCAAAACTAAAACATTGATGAATCATCATGCGTTGATACGATGATTTTATCTTGGCCTCCGTCCTGAAATCTCTCAGCCTCATTGCCGACCCCACCCGGGTGCGGCTTCTGCTGCTGCTCAAGCAGGAGGAGCTCAGTGTGGCGGAGCTGCAGGAAGTGCTCTCTCTCCCGCAGTCCAACATCTCCGCGCAGCTGGCCAAGCTGAAGACTGCAGGCTTGGTGAATGACCGCCGCAGCGGCAAGAACCGTCTCTACCAGCTGGACCGCCCTGGCACCAAAGACCAGCCGACACACGAGCACTTTCTGGCCCTGCTGGAGGCGGCGGGTGCTGAGCTGCGCGAGGTGGCCAAGGATGCCGATGCGCTGCAGATCGTGCTGAAGAAGCGCGCGCAGACGGCCAAGGCCTACTTTGACGCTCTGGCGGGCAAGTTTGGCCGCCACTACATCCCTGGCCGCTCATGGAAAGGCCTGGGCGAGACCCTGCTCAAGCTCATGCCCCCGCTGGTCATCGCCGACCTCGGCGCTGGCGAGGGCACGCTCTCCCAGCTGCTGGCCGAGCGCGCCAAAAAAGTGATCGCTGTGGACAGCAGCGAGAAGATGGTGGCCTACGGTGCAGAGCTGGCGAGCAAGCATGGCTTTACCAATCTCGAATTTCGTCTCGGCGACATCGAAGCTCCGCCCATCCCGCCGCTGAGCGTGGATCTGGTCTTTCTCAGCCAGGCACTGCACCACGCGCAAAATCCAGAAAAGGCGCTCAAGGCAGCCTTCAGCATCCTGCGCCCCGGCGGACGCATCGTGGTGCTGGATCTGCTGAAGCACCAGTTTGAGCAGGCACGCGAGCTTTATGCCGATGTCTGGCTGGGCTTTTCCGAAAGCGACCTTCACGAAATGCTGACCAAGGCGGGCTTCAGAAAGATCGAAACCAGCGTGGTGCACCGGGAGAGCAAGAGCCCCCACTTCCAGACAGTGCTGGCGCTCGCTGAGAAGGAAAACCGCCTCACTTCGACGGGGCACTGGATGGGGTCTTGACCCGAGGGGCCGGAACAGTCATCCCGTTTTGCAGCAGGGTGAATCCATTGATCTGCTGCTGATCATCCCGGGTGAAGACGAGAGCCGCCTTTACCACATCGAATTCAAACCGGTCAGCCTCTGTTTCAAAGACGGGCAACACCGGCTGGCCTTCGATCTGGGCGAAAAGAGTGCGCCCACGCACAGAGACGGTGACTTTTTTCATCCCCATCAGCGCATACTCTCCGGCATAGGGCTGCAGCGCCTTGGCGGAGCCCAGCTTGTACTCCGGCGGCGGGGTGGAGCTGAGCTTTGCGGTGATCTCATTGCCATTTTGAAACAATGTCAGCGACTGAATGGCTCCCTCGCGCCGGTTAAAGGCGACCTCCGCCGCCACCTCCTTCATGAAAAAGCGGTCCGGTGCCTTGGCAAAAAGCCGCAGAAACGGCTGGCCGGTCAGCTTTACGAACAGACGGTCTTCTTGGAGCTTCACGATGAAGCGCGTGTCGCGGTCGAGATCATACAGGCCGGGGTACTGCTTCATCATCTCCGCGGAAAGCGTGATCTCTTTCTGGGTCGCAGGATCGACCGGCTTGACTGTGGATGTGCCAGCGATCACCTCGCTGCCAGCCAGGGTGTTGTTGTTGATCAAGACGACACGTACGATTCCCCTGGCAGGGATCACCTGCAGTCCGGAGCAGAACCCTCCGGTACCACCGTCGTGGTGCAGACTCGCATCGCCATCAAACTTCCCCATCAGCACGCCCAGGCCGATCTGCCCGCCCATGGAGGCTGCGTCAGCCTGAGGCTGCAGAGCCAGCGCGAATGCCTCCTTCAGCGGAGTCTGTTCAGGATGGAGCAACGCCTCGCCGAATGTCATGAGGTCCGCCGCTGTGCTGCGCAACGCACCACAGCCAGCAAGGGCATCCATATGCCAGGGCTTGGTCTCCTTGCCACCATCGTGGGGTGTGGCCAGCAGCTGCTTGGATTCAGGGTGGAGAGCCGTGTCCTGCATGCCCAGCGGCCGGCAGATTTTTCCCACCACCGCCTTGTCCCATGACGTCTGATAGACCCCTCCCAGCAGATGCCCGAGGAGCCCCATGCCGAGATTTGAGTAGCTGAATGTGAAAGGGCTCTCACCCTCAAGCTTTGCGGTGGTGAGATAACTCCACAGCAGTTTTTCATCGTAGTTTGCATACGGATCCTCTTCGAGGGCGCCTGCGATGGCATTCTCTGGCAGCCGAGGCAGGCCGCTGGTGTGGGTGGCCAGCTGCTTCAGTGTGATGGCCGCCACACGTGGATCGGCACACTTCACCTTCCCTTCCAGCAGACTGCCGATCGTGGTCTCCAGTGTCACCTTTTGATCCACCACCGCCTGGGCCAGCAGCAGTCCGGTGAAGACCTTGGAGATCGAGCCAATCTCAAACACGATCTTTTCAGGCTTCGAGTCTCCTGCCTCAGGAGCCTTGCCAGCCATGGCATAGGTCACCTGGTCGCCTATTCGCTCTCCGGTCACGATGCAGCCCGCCGGCAATAGCCTGGCCTTGCGTGCAGCTGCCTCGGCCAGAGTGCCCGCATGGGCAGAATGAGCGGTGATCAACAAACCTGACAGCATCCGGAAAAAAGTTTTCATTTCCGCGAGGCTACGAAACTCCGCCGGAAACAGCAAGGCGTCTCATTGACGTGGCACGCTTTCCCGCCTCCTATGCCCGTCTGTGAGAGACACTCTGGAAGACATCGAAAACTTCGTCATCGACGTGGTGATCAACAACCGCCGCGGCATCCGTGCCTCGCTGCTGCGGGTGATTTTCCGTGGTCTTTCGGGCATCTACTCTGCGGCGGTGCGCACACGGCTCTATCTCTACCGCCACCGCTACATCCACGACCACCATCTGGGCGTGCCGGTCATCAGTGTGGGGAACCTCACCACCGGCGGCACCGGCAAGACTCCTGTGGTCGAGATGCTGGCCAAGGCGCTGCATGACCATGGGCGCCGCGTCTGCATCCTGAGCCGCGGCTACAAGAGCAAGCGGCAGAAAAAGCTGCCCTTCTCCAAAAAGCTGGCCGCACGTCTGGGCTTCATCCCCAAGCCCGCCGAGCCTCCGCCACGCATCGTCTCCGATGGCGAGAAAGTGCTGCTGGATTCTCACAATGCCGGGGACGAGCCCTACATGCTGGCGAAAAACTGCCCCGGCATCCCGGTGGTGGTGGACAAAAACCGCGTCAAAGCCGGAGCGCATGCCATCCAGCAGTTTGGCGCGGACGTGCTGGTGCTGGATGACGGGCTGCAGTACCTCAAGCTCAAGCACCGGCATGACATTGTGCTGATCGACAAAACGGCCGCCTTTGGTGTGAATGGCTACATGCTGCCACGCGGCACCCTGCGCGAGCCCCCCCGCAGCCTGCGCCGCGCCAGCTACATCTTCATCACCAAATCCGACGGCGACAGCGAGGACGTGGTGAAGCAGATCCGCCGCTACAACCGCGCCGCCGAGATCATCGAATGCCGCCACCGCACGGTGCACTTTGAAAACATCCACACCGGAGAACGCATTCCCATCGACGGTCTGCGGGACAAGTTTGTAGGCGCGCTTTCAGGAATCGCCGTGCCGGAGAGCTTTGAAAATGGCCTGCGCAGGCTGGGGGCCAAGGTGGAGGTGACCGCACGCTTTGCGGACCATCACCGCTTTCGCGGACCGGAGCTCAAGCAGTTCGTCGAGCGCTGCACGCGGCGGGATGTGCACTGCATGGTCACCACGGAGAAGGACTACGTGCGCTTCACCAAGCTGCCGGAGGCCGACATCCCCTTCTACTTCATGCGTGTGGAGATCGAGATCATCCGCGGCCGAGATGTCTTTGATAAAATGGTGCGTCTTATTGCCGAGCCGCGCCGCGTGCCTGCGGGAGTGCTGCCTGCGGATTTCATGGAGGCATCCTGATGAGCACCGACAATCCAGCCATGGCCACCGTGCACCTGCACAAGGTGGGCGCCACCGGCGGCGCGGTGGAGGTGGATGACGTGACCGCACGCGAGGAGCCGCTGGAGATCCGCGTGGAGGGCCGCTCCGTAGCCGTGGTGATGCGCACACCGGGACATGACGAGGAGCTCGCCTGCGGATTCCTCGTGAGCGAGGGCGTGGTGAAGAACCCGCGTGACATCCTGGAGGTCTCCCAATGCCCCAGCGTGAACAACAAGCATGGCAACATCGTCGATGTGCTGCTCGGCGGCGCGGTGGTGAACTGGGACTCCCTGACCCGTCATGTCTTCAGCGCGTCCAGCTGCGGCCTGTGCGGCAAGACGAGCATCGAGAGTGTGTTTCAGCAGTTTCCCTCGGTGGTGGGAGACTGGCAGGTCACCCCTGCCCTCATCGCCAGCCTGCCTGACAAGCTGCGCGCCGCGCAGGAGACCTTTGCCAAAACCGGCGGTCTGCATGCCAGCGGCCTCTTTGATCTGGATGGGAACCTCATCGTGCTGCGCGAGGACGTGGGCCGCCACAATGCGCTGGATAAAATCCTCGGCTACGCACTGCAGCGCGGCCTGCTTCCGCTGGAGCGGCACATCCTGCTGGTGAGCGGGCGTGTGTCGTTTGAGATCATTCAAAAGGCGCTGGCGGGCGGCATCTCTCTGGTGGCGGCCATCTCCGCGCCGAGCAGCCTGGCCGTGGATTTTGCCCAGGAGGCGGGCCAGACGCTGGTGGGCTTTCTGCGTGGAGAAACGATGAATGTTTACACGCATCCGCAGCGTGTGAAGATGTGCCCATGAAACCGGTGCAGCTTGTCGTCTTCATCATCTGGGGGGCTTTGTGCAGCTCCCTCGTCATCTATGCTGTAATGCTGAGCTCGATGACCTTCGCGCCATCCCAGACCGCACCCAGGTCAATGGGGCAGATCATCGCACTCATTGCAGGCAGTGCCACGGTCTTGAGTTTTCTCATGCGCAGGCTCCTGCTGGGTGGCTTCGCCTCTGGCGCTCTCAGTCTGGACGATCCACAGCAGCGCGGCCGCTTCATCGCGGGTCACGTCGTGGTCTTTGCGCTGAGCGAGGGCATTGGTGTACTCGGCTTTGTGAATGGCATCCTCTCGAACGGCCAGGGCGACAACTGGCTGCCCTACATCGGCCTCTCGCTCGTCCTCATGCTGCTGCACATTCCACTGCCATCCCGTTTCAAGCCTGCTGCATGAACGGCTACTTTGACCACAATGCCACCACGTCTCTGCACCCGGCTGCACGAGAGGCTTGGCTGCGAGCCAGCGAGAAGCACTGGCAAAATCCATCCAGCCTCTACCGCGATGCCGGGCTGGCGAGCCAGCAGCTGGAAACTGCGCGTGAGCGACTGGGCACACTGATCGGAGCGGAGGCCGAGCGCATTGTCTTCACCTCGGGCGCCACGGAGTCCAACAACGCACTGTTTGCCACCCTGCCGCCAGATGCACTCGTTTTGATCTCCGCCATCGAGCACCCCAGTGTACGCGAGGCCGCGCGATGTCGGAAAGTGGTGGAGCTGCCCGTGAACACCGACGGCGTGGTGGAAACCGATGTCCTGAAGCACCACATTTCCACCCGTCGCCCCGCGCTCGTCTCCGTGATGGCGGCCAACAACGAAAGTGGCGCCCTCCAGCCCTGGCAGGAGCTAGCTGCGCTCTGCCGCGAGCAGGGTGTGCTCTTTCATACCGATGCCGCGCAGTGGCTCGGCAAGCTTGACGCCTCGGATCTCGGCACCTGCGATTACATCACCGGCAGCGCGCATAAATTTGGCGGCGGCAAAGGCTGTGGTTTCCTCGTGCTGCCACAGGAGAATTCACGCCTGGGCTTCATCCGTGGCGGCCCGCAGGAGAATGGGCGGCGCGCAGGCACGGAAAACTATCCGGCGGTGGAGGCCATGGTCACGGCTCTGGAAACGGTCACTCCTCGTTTGAGTGAAGTCGCAAAGACGCAGAGCATTCTGCGAGATGCCTTCATCGCCTCGCTGCGCACACGCTTTGACTCCCTGCGGGTGATCAGCGAATCCGCCCCCCGCCTCTGGAACACGGTGCTGATGGTGATGCCGGAGCATGACAACCTGAAATGGCTCACAAGGCTCTCAAGACGCGGCTTCAGCATCTCCACCGGCTCCGCCTGCAGCTCAGGCAAAGAAGGCTCCTCCGTGGTCGTCACGGCCTTGGGAGCGGATGCCGCAGAACTCAAACGCGTGGTGCGCCTCAGCAGCGGCTGGGACAGCAGCGCCGCAGACTGGCAGGCGCTCGCTGCGGCATTTGCCGAAGTGTTTGAAGAGCTGAACCGTGGCGGCAGGCCCTTGTAAGCTTCACGCCCCCTGCTTCGGCCTGATCAGCAGCACGAGCACCAGCGAGAACACGCACACCAGGGCGAAGGCGCTAAAGATGATATTCAGCGGCACGTGCATGTCCGTCATCCGGCCAAAGCCCCAGTCAGCCAGCCCGCCGAACATCATGCTGACGAAATTCATGATGCCGTAGCCAGTGGCGCGCTGGTGCGGACTCACGATCTGGCTGAGGATGGGCATGTTGTTGCAGTCAAAAAAGCCCCACCCCATGCCAAAGAGCACGAGCGCGGCGATGGCCAGAGCGAAGGAGTTCAGTGCAGGCGCATTGCCCACGCCAAACATGGCAGGCACGATGAGCATCATGCCAATGGCGCTGACATAGATGCGGCCGCGCTCGCTGCGCCGCATCCAGCGGTCAGCCAGCCAGCCGCCGAGCACGGCGGAGAGCAGCGCCGCCGCCTGCCAGTAGAGTGCGGCGGAGATGCCCGCCTTGCCTTGGCTGATATTGAAGGCCTTTTGCAGAATGGCCGGCATCCAGTCGCGCACCACCCAGGCGGCCAGCGCTGGCAGGGTGAAGTAGAACACCAGCAGGATGAAGTTTCGGTTGGTCAGCAGATTCAGAATCAAACCTCCACCAGTTCCTGACGCAGCTTTTTCTTCCTCGGCCTGCCTCGGCACCTCACGCAACAGGAACAGCAGAGGAATTGCGTAGAGCACGCCCGCGAGTCCTGTGAAGTCAAACATGAAACGCCAGCCCAACTCGGGCGCATCCGCCACGAGGCCGGCAAAGCCGCCAATCATCTGGCCAAAGTACATGCCCATTTGATGCACTCCCACCGCACGCGAGCGTGTCCCTCCAGTATGATAATCTGTGATCAAGGCCAGCGCCGCAGGAATATAAAACGCCTCGCTGATGCCCATGAGCGTGCGCGCCCAGTACAACTCATTGAAGCTGCCCACGTGCCCGGTAAGCCAGGTGATGAGCGACCATACAAACAAGCTGCCACAGATCGTCAGTTTGCGGCTGAAACGGTCCGCAACATACCCGCCTACAAGACTAAAGATGGCGTACACCCATTTGAACGAGGCCAGCATATGTCCCCAGTTTTCCTCGCTGCCGATGTCCTTGAGGTCCCCCATTACGGACGATTTCATGGAGGCGATCATCTGACGGTCCAGATAGTTCAGCAGCGCCACCGGAAACAGCAGCCCAACAATCAGCCAGGCGCGGGGCATGAGCGGAGAAGGAGCGGCATCATGGGTTGGGGATGAAGGCATGCGCCCCTAAACCACAGGCTGCCGCAGGCGCAAAGCCTGAATTCTTGCCCGGCCTTGACCCCGGCATGACCCGCCCTGCCCCGGAACAGCGGAGACCATCCTGTCACAGTCATAATCTCAGCGGCTAATTCAGCCGGCTTCGATCGAACAAACGAGGCCGCCCCCAACCCACCACCCACTGCTGCTATGAAACCTTTCATGCTGCTTCTTTGTGTGCTGCCCCTTGCCTCCGTCCCTGCGGACGAGGTGCGGCTTGAATGGATGTCCGAAGGATTCTATGACAAGACTCACTATCAAGTGCCAAAGTTTGCACCGTCGCTGCAGGAAAAACCGGAGCAGATCGTCAAAGTTCCTGAAGGTCTGGTCAATCCACGTTATTCCATGCTGGCGACCGGCTTGAAAAGCCAGCGCAGCTACATGGGCATCATCCTTGATGAGCGCTCCCCCAAGGATATCCGGCTGTGGCTGGATGCCAATGGCGACGGAGATCTGACCAACGACCCCGAGGTCAAATGGCAGTTTCATGCGCATACTGAAGGCGATCGTGAAATCATCTCATGGCACGGCACCGCCAAAGTGCAGCTCAAATACCCCGATGCCACGCATGAGATGGGCCTCGTCTTCTATAGCAATGGCCGCTTCAAAGGACAAACCCCGCTGATGTATCACCGTGATTATGGCCGCACCGGCAAAATCCAGCTCAAAGGAAGGGAGATGACAGTCTACCTGAGCGATGATTCCACCACTGGTGAATTTACCACGGAGCACACCAGCCTGTGCATCGATGTGAATGCAAACAGACGCATCGATCTCAGGAAGGAGGAGTTCCATCTCAACAAACCTTTCGTCATTGAGGAGGCTGTGTATGAGGTGAAAAACCTTGCCCCCGATGGCTCACGTTTTGATCTGGTGCGTTCAGACAAGCCCCTGGCGCAAATGCGCGAGGAGAAACAAACCCAGGAGTCGATTGACTTGTCCGAGCTGCGTCCGCTGCCAAAAAATTCGGGTCCACAGATCGGACAGCCAGCCCCCTCATTCGAAGCCAAGACCTTGGATGGCAAGACCGTGCGTTTCCCACAAGATTTCAAAGGCAGGCTGGTGATGCTGGACTTCTGGGCCACCTGGTGCGGCCCCTGCGTGCACGAGTTCCCGGGGCTTGCCAAGGTATACGAGGAGTTTGAGCCGCGCGGCTTCAGTGTACTCGGTGTCAGCCTGGACCATGACGAAGATGCGGCTGATCTGCCCGAATTTCTCAAGACCAGAAATGTGAGCTGGCCTCAGATCTGTGATGGCTCAAGCCGGCAGGGAGACATCGTGAAACTCTATGGTGTTCGCGGCATTCCCTCATGCTGGCTGGTCGATGGAGACACCGGTCGCATCGTGGCTTCCGGCTTCGACCTGCGCGGCGGAGCCCTGCGCGGCACCGTGGAGAAAGCTCTGGGCAACCTGGGCAAAGCCACAGGCAAACCATCCGCCGTGGCCTCCATCCCCCCGAGTGCGGAGAAAGCGGAGCGCGCCGTTCTTGCGTCCAACTCCCTTTTTGACCGCCTGCAAAAACTGGCCGCCAGATCAGAACTCATGACGCCCAAGGGACTTCGATCCCAGCTCGATCATCCTTCGCACGAAAAAATAAAACTGGCCACACCGCTGAACACACCGCTGCGAGGACGCGAAATCGCAAGACGTGCTGCGGAGGCCCATGTGCGCGTGGGCTGGATTTATCAGTGCGACAAGTGCAGCCTCTGGCACAGCAGCCTGGGAGGGGGATTCGCCATTGCACCAGACGCCGTGGTCACGGCCAGACATGTGATGACACCGCCTCCCAACATGAGAGCCGATCATGGCCACCCCGTGATCGTGCGGGGTGAGGAGGAAATCATTGGCATCAAGAACGTGCTCTTCGCAGACGAGCGTGCAGACACCGTCATCCTGCGGGTTACAGCCAAGGATTTGAAACCGCTGGCGCTGACCCGTGATGTGCAGGTGGGCGACCACGCCTACTGCTTGAGCGATCCACGCGATGTGCTCGGCCACTTCAGCGCCGGCATGGTGAACCGCATGCATGCCGCATCTAAGTCGGATGATCCAAACAACCCGCTGGAGCAGCGGATGGATGTCAGCGCCGACTGGGCGCACGGCAGCAGCGGTTCCGCCATCCTCGACGAGTATGGAAACGCCATCGGCCACGTGGCCCGCATCCGCCCCCTGCCAGGTGCCTCGCAAGGCTCGGAGCCTGCCGCCAGCAAAGCCACCATCCCCACACTCATGATGCTGAACGAAGCCATTCCTGCCTCTGTCGTGTTGTCCGTGATCGAGAAGGATTCAGCTCCATGAGCAGGCTTCAGCCTTCCTCCAGGCGATAGCCGATGCCGGGCTCGTTCTTGATCTCCAGGGACGAGCCCTCGAGCTTTTTGCGCAGGTGGTTGGCATACACGCGCAGGTAGTGGCTTTGCTCCTCCGCCTGCGGCCCCCATACCGCACGCAGCAGCTGCTTCAGCGTGACGACCTTGCCTGCATGACGCACGAGCTGCGCCAGCAGCGCATACTCGGTGGGTGTGAGCTTGAGCGGCTGGCCGTTCAGGTGTGCCTCATGATGCACGGGATCCAGCACGAGCGGCCCCGCCTGCAGGCTCGTTTCATCATGGGCTCCATGGCGGCGCTGGATGGCGCTCAGTCGTGCCATGAGCTCCGCAGTGCTGAAGGGCTTGCACACATAGTCATCCGCTCCGGCCTCAAAGGCGGCCAGCTTGACCGACTCCTGATCACGCACGCTGAGAATGAGCACAGGCACGCTGCTCCATTCGCGCAGCCGCTTCAGCACCTCCACGCCATCCATGTCTGGCAGGCCGAGATCCAGCAGGATGACATCCGGCTTGTGAAAGACGGCCTCCTGCAATCCGAGCTGGCCCTTGTCCGCCTCCCGCACGGTGTATCCCTTGGCCTCCAGCGCCATGCGCAGCAGGCGGCGGATCTGGATTTCGTCGTCAATGATGAGAGCGGTCATGGGAACGTAAAACGAATCTCCAGATTCGTTCAGGCCACTTTATGCGCAGGATCAAAAACCGGCACCCGGTTTATTTCGATCACAAACTCCGCACCGCCACCCGGATGGTTCCGCGCCGTGATGTCTCCGCCCTGCGCCTGCACAAAGCCGCGCGCAATGGCAAGCCCGAGACCCGTGCCGCCCACAGGCGAACCCTGCACACGATAGAATTTTTCAAACACACGCCGCTCCGTGCCTGCGGGCAGCCCGGGGCCGTGATCGCGGATCGCCAGCCTCAGCTGCTGATCCCGCAGCGAGACGCTGATGTCTATCCCTGTGCCCGGCGGTGTGTAAATGGCGGCGTTGTGCAGGATGTTGGCCACGGCCTGGGTCAGCAGAGCGTGGTCCAGTTTTAGCAGCGGAAAGTTCTCGTCGAGATGCAGCTTCACTTCATGCCCGGCCAGCGGTGCGCCCACGGCATTCCTGGCGGCAGAGATGACATCGCGCACATCGCACCAGTCCAGGCTGGGCTTGAGCACATCGGACTCCAGCCGCGTCATCTGCAGCAGGCTGTCCACCACACGTTGCAGCCTCTGCGTGGCAGTGGCGATTTCCGTGAGGTAGGGGCTGGGCTGCGCGCTCATGCCTTCCAGCGAGGCATTGATCACGGCAATGGGCGTCTTCAGCTCATGCGACACGCTGTCCAGCAGAGTGCGGTGCAGCTTCTCCGACTGCGCCAGCACCTCGGCATGGCTCACGGCCTGGATGAAGTGCTCCTTCTCCAGCACCAGCGCCAGCTGCAGCGCAAAGGCCTCGATCATCTGCCGTGTGGCAAAATCGAGGCGCGTCTCCTGCTCAAATTGGAGGCCCAGCACACCCATCGTGGCCGTGGCCGTCTGCAGCGGAAACCAGGTGGCCTCGGACTCCGGCAGCGTTTCGGTGAAACGGCCCGCGCACTGCTTGTTCTCATAGCTCCAGGCCACCACGCCCCACTCCTTGCTGCTGGGTTGGAAGGTGCTGGCCTGGTGCGCCGTCTTTGGCAGCGAGCGGTCGTTTTCACGAACGATGAGCGCAGTCTGCACATGCAGCAGCTCATTGATGCTGCGCAGCGCCTCAGCCAGGCCCTTGGCAGGCTCGGCGGCCAGCGCGGCGCTCTGCGTCACGCGCAGCAGCGCCCCGGTCTGGCGTGCGCGGCGGCGCTCGGCCTCCTCACGGGTGCGCAGGCGGCTGGTCAGACTGCCCATGCTCAGCGCCACGATGAAGAACATGACAAACATGATCCAGTCCTCCGCCTTGTTGATGAGGAAGGTGAACTGTGGTGGAATAAACAAATAATCCCAGCAGAGCGCGCTGATCGTGGCCATGACGAGCACCGGTCCCCGGCTGAGGCGCATGGCCGCCAGCACCACCCCCAGCAGAAACACCAGCGCCACAAACATGTAGCCCGTGTACGGCACCACGCCCCAGCACAGGCTGGCCATGGTGAAAACCGCCACCAGCGCCCAGCTGTACTCGCCAATGACCGAAGTGGACTCCGCATCCTGCAGAGCGGCAGCAGATGTTTTTTCCGCAGCCGCCAGCGGCCGCACTACGCAGACGTCGATGTCGCCGCTGCCGATGATGATCTGATCCGCCAGAGACTGCCGCCACCACGAAGGCTTGTCGGGCTTGCCCACCACGATCTGTGAGACATTGCGTTCCCGTGCCACCTGCAGCAGCGCCTCGGAGACATTCTCCCCCGTCACGGAGACGACTTCACCTCCGAGTTTTCGGGCCAGGCCAAGCGCCCGCGTCAGCCGCTCCTGCTCCACCGGCGTGACCACGCGGGAGCTCTCCACCCACGCAACGATCCAAGGGCAGTTCAGCCGCGTGGCGGCGCGGCGTGTCCAGCGGATGAGACTTTCGGCATAGGGGCTGGGGCCCACGCCCACGAGCAGGCGCGCATTGGTTTTCCACGCGCTGCTCACGCGCCTGGAGCGGCGGATGTCTTCAAGATCGCGGTCCACCTGCTCGGCGGTAAAGCGCAGCGCCAGCTCGCGCAGAGCAGTCAGGTTGCCCTCTTTGAAGAAGCCCGCCACTGCCTGCTCAGCGCGCTCGCCCAGGTACACCTTTCCGTCACCCATGCGCTCCAGCAGCTTTTCCACACTGAGGTCGATGAGCTGGATCTCGTGCGCGCGGTCCAGGATGGAGTCCGGCACCGTCTCCTGGATGGTGACGCCGCTGATCTGCCTCACGATGTCCACCTGGCTGTCGATGTGCTGGACATTCAGCGTGGTGTACACGTCGATGCCCATGTCGATCAGCTCCAGCACATCCTGGTAGCGCTTGGCATGGCGGGAGCCAGGGGCGTTGGTGTGCGCCAGCTCGTCCACCAGCACCAGTTGCGGGCGCCGCGCCAGCACGGCGTCGATGTCAAACTCCTCAAGGGTAAAGCCACGATGCTCCAGCTTCCGGCGCGGAAGGACACTCATGCCTTCCAGCAGCGCCGCCGTCTCCGACCTGCCATGTGTTTCCACGATGCCGACGAGCACCTCCACACCCTCGTTCACGCGCTGCCTGGCAGTCTGCAGCATGGCATAGGTCTTGCCCACTCCCGGGCACATGCCGAGAAAGATGTGCAGCTTGCCGGATTTGGCCACGGCATCCGAGCGCTGCACCTGGGCCAGCAGAGCATCGGGATCGGGGCGTGTGTCGTCGGTGGAGTTCATGACGGGAGGCTAGGAGCCGTTTTTGATGCGTTTGTTCTTAACGCGGGTTTGCGGAAACTGCTTCTTGTCTTTCTGATAGTAGCATATTTCCACCAGCGTGGGCCACAGCTCCAGCGAGGCGTGGATCTGGCTGATCACATCATCCACGATGCGGCTGACATTCTGCTGGAAGAAGTCCGGTTCAAAACCATAAAACACCTTGGCCAGGCTCTCGGCGAAGACTTGCAGCGTCTGCCGGCGCTGCGGGTCCCGCGTGCGCTCCGCAGCGGCGAGCACACGTGCATGCGTGGCGGTGATCTTGTCCAGAATGGCAGCCGTGTCCTCCAGAGTCACCTCCCCGTTGTAGCGGAAGCGGATGCCCAGATCATCCCGGTGGGAGACGGAGTCCTTGATCTTCTTTTTCAGCAGGCTGCACAGTTCTTCGTTGAACACCTCCATGGCCAGGGGATTGCGCATGTAGTTGTTCTTGGTGTGGCGCTGCACGGCATCCACGTGGGCGGCCGCCACGCCGGGCTGCTGCACCCAGAGACGGTAGATGTAGTCCTCGAAGCGCAGGCGCGTTGGGAAGAAGGGCGGCAGGCCCAGGCGGTTGTCATAGCCGGCCACGCCACAGTCGATGCGCCAGTTCTTGTTGGTGACCACCGGACGGAAGTTCACGAGGACATAGACGTCGTTCAGCGCGTTGATGTCGGACTCGTTCTCATCGGACAGGAACATCTCGACATAATCGAGGGCATCGATGTCGTTCGTGCCGGAGCGGTAGGTCTGGGCGATCTTCACCACGGAATCACGCGACACCCTGCCCGGCTGCACGATCAGTGAGTTTTCGCGTGCAAATTCGCTGGTCGTGTTGGTCTCCAGATCCATCGACGTGTCCCGCAGGAAATTCCCCTTTTCATAATGTGCGGGCAGCTGGCCGGCCTTTTGACCGAGCACCTCCTTGAATGCCGCCAGGATGTCGAAGGACTTGTGCACAAAGCCTGGCTCCCTGGCTCCGTACAGTTTGCCTCGGCAGACCTCGTTTGTACCGAGGCTCTCCGGGCTTTCCTCAATCAGGGCGTCAGGCCTCATGTCGTCATCCGCGCTGATGAGGTAATGCCCCAGCGTGTAGATGAGGGTGAAGTTGCGGTTTCCCCCGTAGCTGGGGCGGAAGAGATTGCGCACGAGAGATTCGAGCTTCCTGTCGCGCAGCTTGCGGTTGAGAAAGCTGATGAATTCCTCCTTTTCCCGCGGCCCCACATAGATGAGCTCGTTCGCAGTCCGCGTCTGCTCCAGCTGGGCATAGTACTTTTGATGCCCCGCCATGCTGGAGTCGTCAAAGACCATGATCCTGGCCGTGTGGCCGTTGCGGTGAAAGTTGTCGTCATAGGCCTCGATGGTTTCGGGCACATCGCGCAACCGGTAGGTTGGAATGGTGAAGATGGTTTGCGGTGAGTTCATGGTGGCTGGTCTGGCAGGGACAGGGCCCGGCGGGCATCATCGCAGCTGGTCCATCGCAAGGCAGAGCTGGATGGCATGGCTGTGGCTGCCGGCGTCTTTGGGTGCATGCCCGCCTTTTCTGCCGCGCGCATGCTGCTCCAGATTCGCGATGAACCAGAACAGCATGAGCAAAGCCGCCAGGGCTGCGGCAAAAAGCAGCCACGCGATCCAAGGCACTCCCTTGGTTCTGACTGCGGATGGCTTCATTGCGGGCGGGGATGAAAGATCAGAGCCGTGGCGCATGGCGCTTATTTCTGTGCGTCGAGCGCAAGGTTGAGCTTGAGCACGTTCACTCCGGCATCACCGAAGATGCCCAGGTCAGGCTTCGTGGTGCTGGCGGCGACCAGCTCCTTCACCTTCTCCACGCTGAGGCTGCGTGCCTTGGCCACGCGTGCGGCCTGCAGCTCGGCGTTCTTCACACTGATGTGAGGATCCAGGCCGCTGCCAGAGGCGGTGACGGCATCGGCAGGCACCGCCTCTTTTTCGCCAAGAGCGTTTTCCGTGCGATACGCGGCGATGCGCTCTTTGAGCGCGTCATTCAGCTTCTGCGAAGTGGGGCCGAGGTTGCTGCCGCTGGAGCTGGTGGCGTCATAGCCGGTGCCTGCGGCGCTGGGTCGCGGATGAAAATACTGCGCCGCCGCGAAGTTCTGCCCGAGCAGCGCGGAACCGCGCACGGCACCGTCTTTGTCCGTGATGAGGCTGCCTGCAGCCTTGTCTTTGAACGCAGCCTGGGAGATGCCGGTGACGACGAGGGGATACACACCGCAGGTGACCGCAGCAAGCACGAGCGTGGCGGAGATGGCGGGGCGGAGTTCTGAGATGAGAGCTTTCATGGGATTAAGCGAGGTGAAGGGTGGCGACGATGACATCAATGGCCTTGATGCCGATGAAGGGGATGATGACACCGCCCAGGCCATAGATGAGCAGGTTGCGCTGCAGCACGGCGGCGGCACCTGCGGCGCGGTAGGGCACCCCCTTCAGCGCCAGCGGAATGAGGGCGATGATGATGAGCGCATTGAAGATGACGGCGCTCAGGATGGCGCTCTGCGGGCTGGCCAGACCCATGATGTTCAGCGGGCTGATGGCCGGGAAGGTGGCCATGAGCATGGCCGGAATGATGGCGAAGTATTTGGCGATGTCGTTGGCAATGCTGAAGGTGGTGAGCGAGCCGCGCGTCATGAGCAGCTGCTTCCCGATCTCGACGATCTCAATGAGCTTCGTGGGGTTGCTGTCGAGATCGACCATGTTGCCCGCTTCACGCGCGGCCTGCGTCCCGGTGTTCATGGCCACACCCACATCGGCCTGAGCCAGGGCGGGTGCGTCATTGGTACCGTCACCGGTCATGGCCACGAGGTGGCCTTCCGACTGCTCGGCACGGATGCGGCGCAGCTTGTCCTCCGGCGTGGCCTGGGCCATGAAGTCATCCACCCCCGCCTCGGCGGCGATGGCGGCGGCAGTCATCGGATTGTCTCCAGTGATCATGACGGTGCGGATGCCCATCTTGCGCAGCTGGGCAAAGCGCTCCTTGATGCCGCCTTTGACGACGTCCTTGAGCTCCACCACGCCGAGCACCTTGCCGCCTTCACACACGACCAACGGTGTGCGCCCAGCACGCGAGGCGCTTTCCACGGTCTTGGTGATTTCAGGCGCGTACACCCCCCCAAGGTTCTCGACATACGTTTTAATCGAGTCTGCGGCACCTTTGCGAATGCTGCGGCCGTCAAGGTCCACGCCGCTCATGCGAGTCTGCGCAGTGAACGGAACAAAAGTAGCATGCGGGGCGGCGAGCTCGCGACCGCGCAGGTTGAACTTGTCCTTGGCCAGCACCACGATGCTGCGGCCTTCAGGCGTTTCATCGGCCAGGGAGGCGAGCTGCGCTGCATCGGCCAGCTGCTGCTCGGTGATGCCCGGTGCAGGGCGGAAGTCTGAAGCCATGCGGTTGCCGATGGTGATGGTGCCGGTCTTGTCCAGCAGCAGCACATCGATGTCGCCAGCGGCCTCCACCGCGCGACCGCTGGTGGCCATGACATTGCGGCGGATGAGGCGGTCGATGCCGCTGATGCCGATGGCGCTGAGCAGGCCGCCGATGGTGGTGGGGATCAGGCACACGAGCAGCGCAATGAGCACCGGTGTGGAGAACTCCACCCCGGAATAGATGCCAAACGGGCGCAGCGTGATGCACACCAGCAGAAAGATGAGCGTCATGGCGGAAAGCAGGATCGTCAGGGCGATCTCGTTCGGCGTCTTCTGGCGTTTCGCGCCCTCCACCATCGAGATCATGCGGTCGATGAAGGTGTTCCCCTTTTCCGAGGTGATGCGGATGACGATGCGGTCGCTGATGACGCGCGTGCCACCGGTGACGGCGCTGCGGTCGCCGCCGCTCTCGCGAATGACGGGTGCAGACTCACCGGTGATGGCGGCTTCGTCCACGCTGGCGATGCCCTCGATGACTTCGCCATCGGCGGGAATGACATCGCCAGTCTCACAGACCACGAGGTCCCCCTTTTCCAGTGCAGGCGCGGGCACCTGGATCTCGACACCGTTCTTCAGCTTGCGCGCCACGGTGTCCTTGCGTGCGGCTCGCAGGCTGGCCGCCTGCGCCTTGCCCCGGCCTTCCGCCACAGCTTCGGCAAAGTTGGCAAACAGCACGGTGAACCACAGCCAGATGCTGAGCTGGGTGATGAAGCCGTGGTCGGCCTTGCTGGTGAAGATGCTCACGGTCGTGAGCACCGCGCCCACGAGCGTGACGAACATGACGGGATTTTTCACCATCAGGCGTGGATCGAGCTTCTTGAAGGACTCGCCCACGGCAGGAGCGAGGATGGAAGCATCAAAGAGAGATGTAGGTTTGTGTGACATGGTGGTATGGCCTGGGGCCTGTTGAGTTCAAAGAATGAGTGTCAGGAAAAGCGGATGCTGAAGGATGCCAGGAGGGAGGTGCTGCTTCGCACCAGAGAGTCTCCGCGCTGAAAGGCCGGAGAGCTGTTGCGCAGGTATCTCATCTCCACACGGAAGAGCAGGTTCTTGCTGATCTGGCGGTCAACGTTGAAGGAAAGACCGGTGAGTGATGTCCTGCCCGGAAGGCTCACGATCACCCCGGAGGCGTCATTGTAGTGCTCCACTCGGAAAGCCGTGGCCCAGCGGTCATCCAGCTTCCACCGAACGATGGCATTGGGAGACCACCACACGTTGTTTCCGCTGGTCGCACGCTGCTGCCAGCCGATGTCGCAGCCCAGGTACATGCTCACAGCGCTGCTCAGCACCAGGTGTGCATACAGGTTGTTAAAATAGCGCATGCGGCGCTGATCATCTGGAAATTCGCTGCCGACATAGGTGCTCCAGTTCAGCAGCAGACGGTCATGGGGAGTCCACGCCACCTTGGTGCCAAATCCCGGCAGGCTGTTGCCCGCCAGCGGACGCACACGCTGCCAGCCGTCCACCACGAGAAACGCCAGCTCCCACTCTTTTTTTGGCTTCCAGGTCAGACGGCCGCCTGTCAGGAAGTAGGGGGAGTTTTCCGCCATGAGGCTTCGGCTCAGCGTGTAGTTGTCCGCACCGATCGCGCTTTCAAAACCGATGTGCGAGCTGAACTCCCCCACATCCAGCCAGAGGGTGCGGGAGCGGTTCAATGCCACACCAATGTAGGTGTCGTAGAAGTGCTGCAGCAGATCCGGCTCGGCGGCCAGATTGATCCGTGAATAGGTGCCTGCCATGAGGCCCAGGCTGGCGTGGTACCAGCCACCGTTGAGCTCGGCCTGGATGAGCGCCAGGTTGATGGCCGGAGCATCCGTGGTGGTGTGGTTGTAGAGAAAGCCCGGCCTGCGATGATTCGCGGGCTTGTTGAAATCGTACCCGTAATAGCTGTCCAAATAACCTTTGTAAGCCACCGTCGGTGCGTCGTCCGCTGCCGGCAAAATGGCAGGCGCGAGCATAAGAAGACTGAGAATGGATGCTTTCATGGAGCGGAACCTTCGAGACGAGATGCCGGGTTTAGAAAAGTTTTCCCTGAGCTGTGAGGAAGTGTTCGACGACTGGTCCCAGGGCGAGTGCAGGCAGGAAATTGAGCGCACCGATGAGCAGCACGGTGCCGATGAGCAGCACGGTAAACGTCGCGCCATTGACCGGGAAGGTGCCGGCGCTCGGCGGAACGGCCTGCTTGCCCGCAAGCGAGCCCGCAATGGCCATGATGGGCACGATCATGAGAAAGCGACCGATGAGCATGGCGATCCCCAGCGTGGTGTTATACCAAGGTGTATTCGCGGTGAGTCCGGCGAAGGCGCTGCCGTTGTTGCCGGTGGCGGAGCTGAAGGCATACAGCATCTCGCTGAAGCCATGCGGCCCGGCGTTGTTCAGGCCCGCCACGCCCCAGGCGCTCACACAGGCCCAGGCGGTGAAGCCCAGAATGCTGAGAGTGAGGACGAGCAGCGTGAGCATGGCCAGCTTTACCTCCTTGGCCTGGATCTTCTTGCCCAGGTACTCGGGGGTGCGGCCCACCATGAGCCCGGCGATGAAGACAGCGAGGATAACAAACACGAGCATGCCGTACAAACCGGCTCCCACACCGCCGATGACCACCTCTCCCAGCTCGATCATGAAGAGCGGCACCAGCCCGCCGATGGCGGTGAAGGAGTCATGCATGGAGTTCACCGCACCGCAGGACGCCGCAGTGGTGATGGTGGCAAAGAGCGAGGAATTGAAAATGCCAAAGCGCACTTCCTTGCCCTCCATGTTGCCATCAGCAGCAGCCACACCGAGCTGCTGATGGATGGGATTTCCCGCCGCTTCATAATGAGCGCAGACAAGCACACCGCCGACAAAGAGGATCATCATGGCGGCCCACACGGCCCAGCCGTGGCGCTGGTTCTTCACCATGCGGCCGAGGTAGTAGGTCAGCGCGCTGCCAATGGCGAAGATCGAGAGCATCTGCACGAAGTTTGAAAGCGGCGTCGGATTTTCAAAGGGATGCGCGGCGTTGGCATTCATGAAGCCGCCGCCGTTGGTGCCGAGCATCTTGATGGCCACCTGCGAGGCCACCGGCCCCTGGGCGATGATCTGGTCCGCACCCTCCAGAGTCTTCACCTTGGTGTAGGCGTCAAAGTTCTGGATCATGCCCTGCGATACCAGAAAGATGGCGAAGACCAGGCAGATCGGGAGCAGAAGGTAATACGTGACGCGCACCAGATCGGCCCAGAAGCTGCCCACTGTCTTGGATGAGCTGCGTGCGATGCCACGCACCAGCGCCGCGGCGATGCCGATGCCCACGGCGGCGGAGGTGAAGTTGTGGAAGGTCAACCCCACCATCTGGGAGAAGTAGGACATCGTGGCCTCGCCACCGTAGCTCTGCCAGTTGGTGTTGGTGGTGAAGCTGACGGCCGTGTTGAAGGCCAGGTGATGACTCAGCGCCGGGAAGCCCTGCGGATTGAGAGGCAGCACATCCTGCAGGCGCAGGATGGCATAGGTGAACGCCACCCCCACGAGGCTGAAAGCCAGCATGGCAAAGGTGTACTGCAGCCAGGTCTGCTCACGCTTCGGATCGACTCCAAGCACTTTATAAGTGAGCTTTTCGAGAGGCTTGAGCACGGGATCAAGCCAGGTGCGCCCATCGGCATCCAGCACCTGCACGAGGTACAGGCCCAGCGGTTTGGTGATGAGTGTGAGCAGGCCCAGAAAGAGGGCAAACTGCAGCCAGTCGGTGGAGTGCATGAGAGGAGGTGCGGGTTAGAATTTTTCCGGACGGATCATCGCCACCGTGAGGTAGGCGAGCAGGGCGAGGGCAATGAGCCCGACAAGGATGGTTTCCATGGTGGGCGGATTGTTAAAGGGTTTCGCAGCCGCGTGCATAGAGCCCGCAGAGCATGAAGAACGCGACGGTGATGCCGAGGTAGATGAGATCGTTCATGGTATGGTGGATGTTGATCCACCGCCACGATGCCAGCTCACCGCATCCTGCCGAGTTAAAGGCAGGACTTGAGGCGTCAAAAAAGCGTTAAAACCCGAGACCGGACCTGTTTAGATCTCCACCTGCTGCCCGAGCTCGATCACCCGTCCCACGGGGATCTGGAAGTACGTGGCAGGCTGCTGCGCCAGCTTGCTGGCAAAGGCAAAGAGGTGCTCGCGCCAGCGCGCCATGCCGGGCTTGTGGCTGGGCACAATGATCTCACGCCCAAGGAAGAAGGTGGCTTTTTCGGCCTCCACTTCGAGGCCGTGGTTGGCGCACTGCCGCAGGAGGCGCGGCACATCCGGCTTTTGCATGAAGCCATAGCGGCCCGTCACGCGCCAGAAGCCATCCGATAGGGCCTCCACCTGCACGCGGCGCCCGGGGGTCACCCAGGGCTCGTCCTCGGTGATCAGCGTCATGAAAATAACGCGCTCATGAATGGCTCGGTAGTGCTTCAGGCTGTGCAGCAGTGCGATGGGGGTGCGCCCGCTGGTGCTGGACATGAAGATGGCCGTGCCCGGCACCATGACGGGCGGGCGGCGCTTGAGGCTCTCGCACAGCGTCTCCTGGCTGAGCGCACTTTTTTCCATGGAGGCGCGCACCAGCCGGCGGCCCGTGGCCCAGGTGGTCATCAGTGTGAAGATGAGCACGCCGACCACCAGCGGGAACCAGCCGCCGTCAAAGAACTTCACCAGATTGGCGCTGAGGAAGGCGACTTCGATCACTCCAAACACAAAGCAAAGGGACACCGTCTTGAGCAGCGGCCACTTCCACAGATGCCGTGCGGCAAAGTAAAACAGCACCGTGGTGATGAGCATGGTCATCGTCACCGCCACGCCATAGGCCGCGGCCAGGTTGGTGGAGTTCTTGAAGGCCACCACCAGTGCCAGGCAGGCCAGCATGAGCAGCCAGTTCACCAGCGGGATGTAGATCTGGCCGCGGGCATGCTCGGAGGTGTGGCGGATGCTCAGGCGTGGCAGATAGCCCAGCTGCACAGCACTCAGCGTGAGTGAATAGGTGCCTGTGATCAGCGCCTGGGAGGCGATGACCGTGGCGGCAGTGGCCAGCAGCACCATCGGCAGCGTGGCCCAGTGGGGGGCCATCTGGAAGAAAGGCGCGTGCGCCGCTTCCGGGTTCTTCATGAGCAGCGCTCCCTGCCCCAGGTAATTCAGCGCCAGTGCAGGCAGAACCAGGGCAAACCATGCACGCCGGATGGGCCCGGCGCCAAAGTGGCCCATGTCTGCATACAGGGCCTCTCCCCCTGTCACGGCCAGAAACACGCTGCCGAGGATCACGAACGACTTGTGCCCGCCCGTGGTCAGGAAATGCCAGCCGTGCAGCGGATTGAAAGCAGCGAGAATCTCAGGGCCGCTGATCAGATGAGACACCCCCAGCGCCGCCAGGGAAACAAACCACAGACCGGTGATGGGGCCAAAGAAACGCCCCATCTTCGCCGTGCCCAGAAACTGCACGGCAAACAGCACGATGAGGATCACCATGGTGATGCCCATGATCAGCAGCTCCATCTTCTCATCCCAAAGTGCTGCCGCATCCGCGTCCGTCGGCGGACTGCCGAGCAGGCCGCCGTCCTTCAGGCCTTCCACAGCACTGAGCACGGAGATGGCGGGGGTGATGATGCCGTCTCCAAACAGCAGCGCTGCGCCAAAGAGCCCGAGCAGCACGATGACCGTGCGGCGTTTCAAAACCTCGTCCATGCCATGAGATGCCAGCGCCATGAGGGAGAGCACTCCGCCCTCCCCCTTGTTGTCCGCACGCAGCACAAAGACCAGGTACTTGATGCAGACGAGCACGATCAGCGCCCATAGCACCAGCGAGACGACCCCCAGCAGATTTTCATGCGTGGCGGCCACATGGTGCGGACTGTGCGGACTGAAGCACTCCTTCAGGGTGTAGATGGGGCTCGTGCCGATGTCTCCAAACACCACGCCCAGCGCCGCAATGACGAGGGTCGTGGTTGGCAGCCTGGGATGATGGCCGGTCTTTTCAGTAGCGTCACTCATATAACGTGATGATCACCGGGCGGCGCCCGGCCTCCAGTAAGCACCCCTTGATGATGACGGGGCAGAAATTGTGATGAGAAGATGACATGCAGCTATGGCACACCACCCGCAGCTCCTGGATTAATCCAGGAAAGAGCAGATGTACTCGCAGATGCCGGCGCTGACCGTGATGTCGAAGCCGCTGTTGGCGGGGACATCAAAGTACTGGCCGCCGGAGTAGGTCACCTTGGTTTCGTTGCCGTCGATTTTCACGAGGCACTCTCCGGCGACGATCTCCATGCGTTCAGCCTTGGCAGTGCCAAAATGGAAATCACCTGGATAGATGAGACCCAGAGTTTTCTTGCTGCCGTCAGCAAACAGGATGCTGTGGCTGACGACCTTGCCGTCGAAGTAAACATTGGCCTTGGTGACGGCGGTGACTCCGGAAAATTCTGCGGGGATGGCGGACATGAGTCGTGTCAGGTAAGCACAATTACCCCGCACAGCAAGCCCTACCGCTGCGATTCAGTCTCAGCAGCAGCCCCAAATCCCTCATTTTTTCTTGACCGGCACCCCTTGCAGCAGGCCCAGCGTACTCCATGCCGTCCCCCAGTAGGAATAGATTTGGGTGGCAGCCTTGAGAGACTTGGCTTTTTCAGGCTTGCTGCGGTCCGTGGAACTCAGATTCCTGTAGTCCATGGGCCAGCTGCCATCTTCTCTCTGACTGGCAATGAGCCAGCTCTGCGCACGCACGATGGCCGCGCTGGCGGCGGGTTCTGCGGACGATGACAGAACATAAAGCGCCAGCCCGGTGGCGATGGCATCGCTGCCAGGCGCCTTGATCTGCCAGCCCCAGCCGCCATCGGCATGCTGATGGCCCACGATCTCCGCCGAGAGGGCGGCCACCTCCTCGGATTTGCCCAGGCGACGGGCAAACAGCGTGCGGTAGGCCAGCGTCTCGATCGATGTGGGCTTTTGTTCCTTGGCCAGCAGGGCGGCAGCCTTTGCCAGCGCATCATCGGAGAGCTTTTTGTCTCCATCATCCGTCATCAGCGCCAGCAGGAAGATGCGGGTGGAATTGATGGTCGATTCCGGTGCCGGGCGCTTCTGGCCGAGAAACTGGCCCGAGGGCTTCCACGAGCCATCAGGTTGCTGCCCTTCCAGAATGATCTTGGTCAGCTCCGGTGCGGGTTTATCCGGCATGGCCAGCTTGAGAAAAGCCGTCATCTCCCGGCCAGCCTTGATGTTTGTGCCATTTTCATAAGACCACTTCAGCCATTCGTCGAACTTCTTTTCATCGATGGTGAAGCCGCGCATCCGCGCCTCGCGGTGGTTCCACAAAACCTGCGGCAGATGGTGGCAGGCATTGCAGCCTTTTTCCACCATCCACTCATCGCTGCCCCGCGCCAGATACCCCAGCCCTTTGGCGATCACCGCTCTGAGCTGCGCCTCCGTGGGCGGAGGCGCGGCTGTTTCCTCGCCACACGCAGCCAAGGGAGCAGCCATCACCAGCACGCAAAACAGCAGGGGATTGACGGGCTGGTTCATTCCCGATTAAACGCGTCAGGCTGCTTGTTGTTGCAATTCCCCCCACGCCTGCCAGTGCAGGATCACTCCCACACCCCCAGCTTCACCAGCTGCTTTGTCGCGGCGCCGGCCCAGTCGCGGTTGGCGGCGGGGCTGGCGGGGCTGGGGGGGGGGACGCGGCCGGGTTTGAAGCTGGCGCC
>APMI01009301.1_pt1 | contig 42887 bp, 39 predicted proteins | sample 667938 | NCBI WGS metagenome assembly APMI01 (sample SAMN01084076, study PRJNA167559) | wastewater metagenome | biome: Wastewater | place: Denmark: Ejby Moelle, Odense | collected 2011-11-28
TGTTCGATGATGTGAGTTTCCAAATATTTATCTCTTTTACTATCTTTTATCATTATCATTATAATTTGTATTTCATTAAATATTTTAAACTTTATTCTTTGTTTGGCAATTTCGGAATCCAAACTAATTATTTAAAGATAAACCCAATCCAAGCTTATTGATCTTTTTTATAACAATGCAAAGGAGACAAGGCTTGACCGAGCAGTTCAAGACTACCACAAGCGTCAAGGACTTACTTATTGACGGTTGGCGAGTAAAAACTTAACCAGACGAACTTAATACATTTAAGAAGGTAAAGTCATATAAAAAATTTTGTTTTTAAGACCAAACAATAACAGCTGCAAAGCAACATATTGATACGGACTTCAATAACCAGGACTTGAGGAAATTTGAGGTATAGACATCTGATTTTGCTATTTCTGACTCTTTCAGGAATATCACTATGACTGACAATTGCGAGGCCAATAGAAGGGATCTACTAAAGAAAACGAAATCCCTAGGCTCTATTCGATTTATAAGCGAGTTATCATAGAAGCAGCTGTCTCACTGCAACATCAAGAATCACAAAATAATAGAAAAAAGATGTTGTAAATTCAATTTAAAAACAAAAAATGCTTAGACTCGAAGTGGTCAAAGTATAACAGAATCTAAAATTATTTACAATGAATTTACATCTTCTTTAATTAATTTGAACACAATAATAGAAAAACCTCGCGAGCAAGAATAAGAAAATGGGCAGAAATACAATAAAAAATGCTCTAATTGTTATAAGAATATCAGGTTTAGGGATCTGTGCAAGATTTTAATCAAAAATGTACAATAATGTATGCAAAAAATAAAATTGGAGCAAGAGCAGATGATTACTGAAATTATTAATTATAAGGACAGTATAGTATCCTAATTTCAGAAATAGTTTGATTTGATCAAACAAAATTTAATTAAGTTTAAACTGCAGGGCATTGCACATTAGTCATAACATAGTCTCGAAGGACCTAGTTTGAAGTTAGAGATGAATTAATTTGTAAAATAAATCAGTCATGACATATAAAAATTGATGACAAAGCTTGTTAATGATGAAAATGTTATTAAGAGATTACACGTTGGTAAAATAGTTAAAAATAAAATTCCACTCGTTTTTATGAGTCATCCACAACCGTAGATTTCTACAATAAATGCACTCAAGGAGTAATTGAACCATCATAATGTCAATTAAATCGTTGATGATTCAATACGACTTTTTGATAGTTAAAATTGCGATGATGCTGCATATAACGCTTAAAAGACTTTATTCGCATAAAATGAGTTCTCAATTGTGAATATTTGACATCTGATATATTTATTATTTATATTTTTGCCAATTTTATTGTGATCTGCTTTTTGTGATCGAAAATTTGTTCTAGAATGTGAGATAGTTAAACTGAGAAGTCGTGAAACACATCAATATAGTGTAAACATCATTTTGGTAGCCTACAAGTTAATTATAATCCTTGATATATAAATAACAAATTCTCTCAATCACCATAAATGAGCTATAATTCAATACAGTATGATACGAGTCAAAATCATATCGATTTTGTGAACAATACAGCACAATAGCACAGACCTAAGAAAACAATGAAAAAGTATAAAAGCGTAGATCTATTCAAACCCTATTCTCCTGCACAAATTGAGCCAGTCATCTTAAATTAGTCCATCCACGACGACGATAAAGATTATATCATTGAGCTGAAGCAAAGCGACAGGAGAAAGAAGTTTGTTAAAATGCAATTTTAGAATTAAGTTGGCCATAATTTCTCAAAATTAAACCAAATAAAATCATGCATAAACTTCAATAATATTTAGGAAGATAATAGGGAATTTATAACTTATGCGTTTAGAGTGAAGCATCTCCATTTTATTCCAAAGAAAGCGAGCAAAGTGTTTAAATTAGCTTAAACGCATCGAAAAAATGTTTCCATTACAAAACCACCGGAAATGTTAAATAGTGTCTGCAAGAGTGTATGCTGCCTTCCATAGAGTCAAACTTAAATGAATAATTTTTAGAAAGCATTTTTAGCACGCCAGAATGATGAAAATAAAAAATTAAATAGAGCATTATTATAAACTAGTTGCTCAAAGTGTACTAGACAAAAAGCAATAATATAAAAACTCACAAAATTAATAACAGATATTACTAAATTTCTTGAAGTGTTAAAAATGAGATAGTTATTAATAAAATAACAAATTGTTGATTGCCAGAAATAATTTAATCAGCTTGCAAGTTAACATTTTCGAGTGAGACAGAGTACTATGAAAGAGGCCAAAGCTAAATAGTAACTAGATTTAACGGAAAAATAGTTACTGATCAGAGCTGTAATTAGAGATGTTTAGAAAGCAGTTGATTATAGACTAAATGGTAACAATTCGCGATAGTCCAAAATAGGCACAATTGTTTCTAATACCGCACCCTGCATTAATAGACAGTAACAGCTGAAAAAGGTGAAGTAAAGCAACATATTTAAGGAAATTAGTCTCGACCTTAGTAGGGTCAGCTCCCAATATAGCGAGTCGTTGGATATTGAATTCGTTAGAATTCGCAAATTAAAGTAATAGATAAACGATGATCTTGACTTTGATAAAACAGTTCTTAAACTATGATATTTATGAGGCTAACACTATCTTAATGATTTTATATTCTCATTATATTAAGGAAAGGCTCGATAATGTTTTAATCTTTGTTCTCAGTTAAAGCAGTCCGAGCAGATCGGAATAAAAACAACTATAAATAAGCAGGTAGTCTTAATTCATCAGTAGTTGAAAATAGTTCTGAGAAAAGTTTCTCTCATGCCCGAAAAAGTTTCACTAAGTTCAAGGCAATGAACTCGAGGAGTACCAGCAAGGATCATAGCCCAACTCGACTTAAGAGTTAATCAGGCTTTGAGGCCTTTTCATTTATGAATACAACGAAACCAAAAAATGAAAAAAAGAATACTCTATCGTCCAATAGCTTAAAAAAATCGAAATCGAATATGGCAATAAATTAGATCGAACACAACATTTCAAGATAGATGTCTGGCAGCTCAAAACATATTAACAACGGTTCCATTATTTTTCATTTGCCAAGTACCCCGAGTTTAAAGCTAAAGCATCGAGGCTCAGTCCTCGCTGAGCTTGAGTTTAGGAAAAAGAGTGAGAGCTGTGAACAGGCATCATAAATATGCAATATTCCACAGATAAATATCAAAGGTGAAGGCCATGTAACGAACAAAAAGTAATGTATCCAAGATTTAAAAACGAATAAATAACTCCTTGATAAAGTATTTACATATGCCTTCAGCCTCGGACGCAAGAGCTCAACAAATAGGAAAAACAGATCTGACTTACATCCAGAATAGTGCAGTCAGAATTTATTTAGCAAGTTCTTCTAAGCTTACTTACCCAATTTAACGAGTCCTGAAAACAAAAACGATAGCCTCAGTGTCAATAATGTTGGTGAGTGCTTGTCCTGTAAAAAATGTAAAGAGCTAAAGATAGATTTGTCTAAAAATATAAAGCTAACTCAGCGTATGATCGCATAATTTAAAAGTTAATATAAGAAACTGGCCAGTTAATTTACGAAATTAAGATAGGATCTCTTAAATAATTTCGACTCAATTATGAAAAATAATTAGCTTGCCTCCAGTAATATGAAAATCGCATCTAAGACAACAGACGGACAGTATAAAGTAGAGTATAAAGCAGGAGACGTCAACAACTCGAACATTGAGTATTCTGATTGTGAGATTATCACAAAGAAAATATAACCAGATGAATTCAACGAAATCGATAATTTTCTTTAAAGTTCATTCGAAAACTATAAAAACTGTAATAACGAAGACTCTGCTTACAGACATAAGGGAGTATGTGATGGAGACATTAGCAGTTTCTCAATGAGCAGTATAGGAAAAATAATAAAAAACAGAGCCTTCAACAAAGCTAAAATCAATGAATAGAATAAAAAGCTTGAGCAATCATTTAGTCACCCTAATTATTTCTAACTCCCTCCCCTAACTACAAATAGTAAATTTTAGTAATTAATACGTCAGAGAACTGAAAGATAAGCAGTTAGTTAAATTGACTACAAATATACTTCATGTCAGACTAGCAGAATTAAGAAAAATAGAAGGAGGGATTCTGTAAACGATCATAAAACTCACTCTGTGTTAAATGATTCAGTGCTGCAAAGTCATAGAAAGAAAGAGTCAAGTCTTAAGTCTAATTCACACAAAAGCGAGTACGAGCATAGTTATAACAACATAAAGCTAGCTCTCTTTAATATTACAATGACTCTTAAGGAGTGAGCTTGCAATTTCGCATGCTTCATCATTAATTATATTTATTATTTTTCTGGATGAATATATGTAAGATAGAGTATAGAAATAAGAAACAATAACTTCAAGCAACCCTGAGCTTTCTCAATTCTTCCTTAACCTTCTTTATTTTTTATTCCTGAAACACTAACTCCTCTTATAGTCGTTTCTTCTTGACTGCCATTTCTCGTGTTTTGACAGTGTTTGAGTCAATTCTATCCATTTAACCTTTTATTTTTTTATACTCCAAATTGCAGTTGAATAATACTCCTTGAAGTTCCTACACGCTTGAGTGGCTGGCGTGCTCTCTCTTCTACTTAAAGCTATCATTGCTTTAATGCTTCAATGTGGAGTTTGTTCCTATCTTTTTTTGAAAATATTTATGATCTTTGGGACTGGGAGAAACTTGTTTGCTCCCTAGCAAGCCAGATGGACTCGTTTCTCTACTCCCATTGGTTTTAGCCCACGGAATTGAGTTTTGTCTGGCTTGATTGTTCCCAAAGCCAACACGGCTGCTAGAGTTTTCATAAATTTGTTGTTCATTTTCGAGCTGATGCACAAATTATTTGGTGATCTCATAATGTCGTTTTTTTATTTAAGCTTGCTGCAAAGGCTTTTTCCTGTAAATGTCTAATTACCTTTCAAGATCTCTGTAAAGAACACTTAAAGTTTCCAGCTCTTGATTTAGATTTTTAATCTAGTCGTTTAGTTTTCTATTTGATAGATGCTTATTGTCTTGTTCTCTAAAAACTTCTTATTTATATTTCATCACTTCTTTCTAGTATTCGTAAACTTTGTCTTCCAGTCGCTGATTGTAAGAAAGGTAGTCATCGCATTGCCTTTGAAGGTTTATCACTTTTTATTTCTCCCCCTGTAGTGCATTTTGAATATCTCTAAAGTTTTAATTACCATTATCTAACTCCTCTCGAAGTCCTCTTATTTTATTATCTTTATTGTTAAGCTCCTTTTCGTAATTTTAAATTTTTGTACTGAGTTAACGCACTGATCTTTTGTTTGCTTCCAGTTGTTCAATATTCTAATTGCATTACTGCTCTAGTCGATAATTATGATTTTATAGCTATTTTATTTGCAAGTTTAGCCGAGTGTTTGTTTCTTCGAGCATATTTTTTTGCATCATCAACTAGGTTCCTTTATTTCGTATACTTTATAACTCTTACCTTAATGATGCTGCTTTATTGTTTTAATTTTGTAACCTTTTCTCAGCTGACCTATACTTTTATTCATCTCTTTCTAGTTGGTGCTTGAGTGCTTTCTTAACTTGGTCAAGTTAATTTTATAGGTAACTGTTCCTATCTTAAATATCGTTGTTTATTTTTACTTGCATCTTAAATTAGCTGGTTAGCTATTCAATTCTTTTACTGAAAATGTTGTTAGTTTCGAGCTACTTTAATAGTTTATTATGAGTTTCAATTAGCTTTTCTTTGAGAAAGGTCGTCTATTTTAGTCCATAAGACTAAAATTAATTACTGTCAAATGAATGTTGTTTTCGCTACTTTCTTGACTGCATTAGATTTTCAATTGAGTCCAGACCCGAAGAATCATTACCGTTAAAAGGATCATAACTCTTGTGCTTGCCTGATACTGGAGATGCATTTTCATTGTATTTGTTCGGATACAAATAATTGTGGTCGAACCCACTTCGGTTTTCCTTGCTCTCAAAGGGCGAGTCATAGCCTCTCGGTCCGTTTTTGGACTGCTTAGAGTTGTAAAAGCTGTGTTTATTCGAAGACATGACGCAAATATTCTACCAAAAGATAACGACTATTTTAATATTTTTAATAATAGCGAATCATATGCTGCTCAAAATGAGTAAGCCTGTTTCTTGTAATTAGTGGCGAACTTTCTTCTCTTCTAGTTTTCGGCCAGAGAAACTCCTCCGCAACACTGGAGTCGCAACTCAAAATGCTATTTGAACTCTCCCATTTAAGCCTATATTTTCCACCCGGCAAAGTATGCACAGGAAACGTGAACGTACTTCTAACATAGCGAGCAAAAGTGCAGATACCCATAACCCGAGTTGCAATAAGTGCATCTCAGTGTGTCTGAATATGGAACCTTATTCTCAGTCTTGGACTTGAATTATAACTTGCTATTACTAACAGTCCATAGATCATTGACGAGCATACACTGAATATGAATGCGCTTATATGGACCTGCTGGGACGCTGAGCAGTCCCTTTAACCCGCAGTAGTCGCATTAATTTCCTCTCTGCTTGAAGTTAGGCGAGTTCTTTTTGTTAAAACAGGACTCGCACAGCAAGTCCTTCTCTTCTCTCTGGTTAACATAGACAAGCTATTCCTTGGCAGGAAAGCCAGTGTAACAGAACTTGTGAAAACGTACGTAGCATTACTGACAGTAGTTAAATGGGTTGTACTGCTCGTAGTAGCTGCTACAGCATCCCAGGCAGGCGGTGTGGAGAGCGTATTTTCCCTTTTTGCCTTTCTTGTTCTTTTTCTTACGCATAAACTCCTCAAACTACTTCTGCTAAGTTATAGTTGCCTGGGGTGGTCCGTAATTGTGCTCCACCAGCTAGTTGTTCTTGAAGAAATTTAAGAAATCTATTTAATCATCTTTGAATGAATTAATGACCAATTTTCTAATTAGATATGCAATATATCTATTTTCAGTGGTCTCGGGATCCTCCGCTATGGAAGGCATGCTTGTAATACTCTAAATGTTTCGCTTTAAACAATCCACATGGCCTTTGAGTTTCTTAGTCTCATCATATAAAGACTTAAAAAGAAATGCGATTTATATAGACAATTCGCTCATTTTGTGAGGGAGTGCATTAGTAGCTCCATGTTTCTTCTACAAAATTTAGTAAGATTTCTTTAACAGCAGCAAGAACTCCTCTCTCTTTTGAAGTAGACTAATTTAAACATAGCTGATCTCGGAAAACTGGACCTCAGTAAATTTTTGGAAGCAGATGAAGTATTTTTTAGAGCCTTCGTCAAATATAATTGTGAATCGGTTGTTGTGCTGGCTAACCTGCTCTACAATCTGCAGATAGTTTGCAATTTCCGATAGCGAACACTGCTTTTCCCTCCAAAAATTGCTCAAGTCTTTGTGATAAATGTCCGTCAGCTAAACTAAGTTGTAGTTGAGCAAACTGTCGAGTATTTCTGATTCTCGTGTAGAGATTTCAGTTTTATAAAAATTTTCGATGTCCTTGCGTAGATAGTGTTAAAGGCGCTGACACTTTTGAGTTTCTGATTCAAAGATGCCAAAAGGTGCCATTGTGGGAGTTGTACTCACTTATACCATCGTGCTATGCTCTGCAAGCTCCGACGATTTGCTCTTGCTTTTATTTTTCTTACGAATTATTTTCTTCTTGGAGACCAGAGGTTTAGTCACAGGTTCCTTACGATCATCTGACTCCTCATTGACAGTTGCAGGTCTGTCATCAGACTGCACGGGGTGGAGTACTTACATAGTGCTTCTAAATTTGTTTATAGTTTGTTATAAGCAATATACTGAAGCTTTCCTGAAATAAAATTACTCATTTCTCATTTTACCTCCAGTTTTAGCAATTATCCTAGCAGTGACCATTTAATGATCAGCAGGACATCATTGCTTCACAAGACTTAACTAATTAGTGTTTATGAAGTAGATAGTTGTAATTTACGTTTTGATATTATTAATTACTTACTAAATTAACAGGTATCGTTAAATTTTTTTCTCATTTTTCTTAATTGGATCGAAAATTATATTAGTAAATCTCTGATTATATTGATGCATTATTAATTAAAGTAAGGTGAGATAAGCTATGATAAGCAGACTCATTCAAAGAAATATCTTCAGATTTGCATCTACTCATTCGTTCTATTCGGCAAACACTCTCGAATGCCCGATTAATCCCACTGAATAAGGTTACGCAACTAATCGCAAAATGATGGAGCAAGTCAACTCGCAATATAGCAAGGTTTTAAAGCAAGTAGTAATCTAATTACGCAGGTGACTACCCAGGAAGACCATAAGGTGCTCGATAAGCTGAAGAAAGCTGGCAAATTGCCTGTGCGGCAGAGAATAGAAAAACTACTTGATCCAGGCTCACCTTTCCTAGAATTCTCTGCACTTGCAGGCTATGAGCTGTACGGCAAAGAATAAGTCAACTCTGGAGGTATTATCACTGGTGTTGGGCTCATTCACGGTCGATTTTGTATGATCGTAGCAAATGATCCAACCGTCAAAGGGTACATTAATCTTAAATCAGAGGAACATACTACCCGATCACAGTAAAAAAACATCTACGGGCTCAAGAGATTGCTTTAGAAAACAAGCTTCCTTGTTTCTACTTAGTGGATTCAGGAGGAGCAAACTTGCCAAGACAGAGCGATGTATTCCCAGCTGAAGGGCACTTTGGTCGAATCTTTTACAACATGGCTCAACTCTCATCCCAAGGAATTCCACAAATTTCTTTGGTCTTGGGAAGCTGCACAGCAGGAGGAGCCTACGTCCCTGCAATGGCTGATTAAAATATTATTGTGAAAGGAAACGGAACTATCTTTTTAGGAGGACCAGTAAAATATTTTGTTATTTTAGCCTCTGGTAAAAGCGGCAACTGGCGAAGTCGTCACAGCAGAAGACTTAGGAGGAGGAGCTGTGCATTCAAAGATATCAGGTGTAACTGACCATCTAGCGGATAATGAAGAATAGGCACTGTGGATTGGTAGAAACATAGCATCTACTGTAAAAACATCATAATTTAGCTTAACACTCCTAAAGTGAATCTCGATTTCTCAAGAGTAAAGTAGCCACTTTATGACTCGCATTAATTAAACTCAATTGTGTCTCCTGATCTTAAAAAAACGTTTGACTCCAGACATGTATTGGCAAGAATTCTTGATGGTTCTGAGTTCCACGAGTACAAGAAAGAGTATGGATCCACACTGGTAACTGGATTCGGCAAGATCTACGGTCAACAGGTGGGCATTGTGGCAAACAACGGTATCCTATTCAGCTAGAGCGCGCAGAAGGGAGCCAACTTCGTAGAACTTTGCTCTCAGCGCATGGTCCCTTTGATATTCTTACAAAATATTACAGGCTTCATGGTGGGAAAGAGATATGAGCATGAAGGCATTGCAAAGCATGGCTCTAAGATGGTCAATGCAGTTGCTACCACAGGAGTCCCCAAGATAACATGTTTGATAGGTGCATCATATGGTGCTGGCAACTATGGCATGTGCGGTCGAGCCTACGGTCCTCGTATGTTATATATGTGGCCTAATGCAAAAATTGCAGTGATGGGTGGCGAGCAAGCAGCCAATGTGCTCATAGATGTGAAGAAAAATCAGCTCAAAAGGGAACACAAAGAATTGAGCCAGGACGATGAGGACAAAATGAAATCCAAAATTATGGACGGTTACGAAAAAGAGTCCAGTTGTTACTACTCGACTGCCAGACTTTGGGACGATGGTATTATATTACCTCAAGATACAAGGAAAGTTTTGGGACTATCAGTAATCATTGCTTCCAACAACATCCAATAAACTAAACATGGTGTCTTCAGAATGTGATAGAAGGTCATTTATCTTTTGTGTATAACATAAATATCATCAAACCATTATTTAAATATTTATCAAATTTAGTAAAAAAAGTCTCAATAGTGGTAAGTAATTTAAATCATATTATTATATAAATACTTTGCCTATTTCAATTTGATTGGTCAAAAGCTAAATTGAATTTCAAGTATTCACTTAGAGCACATTTTAAATTGCTTTAATGTTGATACTCTGACTAATTTTTTCTGTTTGATCAAATCATTATTATTTTGCTAACATATTTACTTAGAATTTAGATTTTTGTTATTTACATCTTGTTTTTAGATACCAAACACATTTATAGCTTGTTTTTGTTTGGAATTTATCTCTTAGGGTTAGCATGAGGTTGTTTCAAAGAATAATGCTTTGTCACTCTTTTATTTCTATATTTGAGTTGATTGGTCAAATAATTTTAATTTCCTTGGCGATTTGACTTAAAATTCAGTGTGAGTCTGAGAAATCTTGGGCTCAAAAATTAATCCCATAATCTGCTTTGGATTGAGTAGGATCAAACTATGTTGAGATGTTCTTGCCTGCGAATGACTCATAGTATTCAAATTATTAAAACTGGAAAAAGGTCAGTTTATAATTAGTGTCTGGGTAATTCTATTATTAAGATATTATAATAGGCTACTTAAATAATTTCTGATTTGCTGTAAAATCAATCAAGCACCTCAATGTAATGGTAGTTGAGTTATATTTATTATATTGGTAGTTTTATCGAATAACAATGAACATTTACACTTTTCTCATGGCGAAGGACAAGTGCGAGACTTTCTTCCCCAAACTAGGACCCAAATAACATGAAAGAGGAGCATCGAATCGGTGCACTAAGAAGATATCTTCTCATAAACTAAAAAATGTGTCGATGGACAAAGATTGCAAGTTTCGATTGACCTGCCATGAAGTACTGAGGCAGCCTATTTCGACAAGTATCATTGATTCTGCGAAATAGCAACCGAAGTAGAAGCAATAAATAAAGCGATAATACATACAGAAAATGAGTGGGCATGCAATCAAGGTCAAGAATTACTCAGTCGTTAAAGAGCTCGGCAAGGGAGGATTCGCGTAGGTCGTTGAGGTTGTTAATTAATAGGGTGATAAGTTTGCCATGAAGCAGTACATGCTTGAGGCATCTGTTTAATGCTTCAGAAATGAGATCATTGTGGGAGAACACTTTTTCGAAAAAGGTAAACTAAAGCCTGAGTTTGCTTAAAGAAGGGGTACAAATTGCTATATTGAGGAGGGGCAAACTTGATTGGCTACGTTTAAAAAATAAAGAATTCCAGAAAGGGCTATATTATTCAATAGCTTGGAGGGCAGAATCTTTCAAAAATGCTTAGCGAAATTCAAGGAGTGTTCCATAAAGGGGAACGAGTTTACGAGGTATTAATCATATTATGAAGGTTAGGTTTTCTAAGTTTTATATGGAGTTGGCTAAATCTGGCTTTAATCTGATGCTACAGCAAATCGCTACTGGAATCCAGTTACTAAATTCTGAGGGGTTTGTCCATTGTGATTTAAAACCAGAAAACATTTTAGTAGCAGACAAAACATGTAAAATTATAGATTTTGGTTCAGCATTCAAACCTAATCATGGGCTCCCTAAAATTGTACGAATGTCATAAACGTAGACAATAACACCAGAGTATATGCCTCCTGAACTATTATAAGCTCTTGATACAGACAGCTCTACCGCAAAGTTAGACAAAATAGATGTATGGTCATTCGGATGCATTGTGCTCGAGATAGTGACCGGCATTCCACTCTGGTTCCGCTACAAATGTAAAATTAGCATCGGCGGAAGAGAGAGCCTGCAGTTAGGATTCTTCGCGCTCACTAATCGTGAATACCATAAAATTATTAAACGACAGAGGTAGCTTTGCCAAACTCTGAAAAAAATTGCCTTCATATTACCTGAGTTTTAACCCTATCGAAAAATATTGTTGAAGACTTTAACATTTGAAGAAGCTGATAGATCAAGTATTGATGACATTATTAAGATGTTGGAAAATATAAAATGATATAAAATGATTTTTATTATAAATTAATTGAAAATGCTCAAAACAAATACTTACAACATTCTTTTTCAAGCCACACCAAGAGTTATTGCCAGATATTTTTCATCTGAGCCTTCCAAACCTTTGGCGTACTACCTAACTGTAATGGGAGTCAAGAAGAACTTTACGCAATAATAGTTGAAAAGTGCATACTTAGAGCTAGTCAAAAAGTATCATCCCGATCTTAGTAAAGATTCCAATGCCTCTTAAAAGTTTCAATAAATTCAAAAAGCCTATGATGTGCTCAATAACCCATAAACTATGAAAAAGCTTAACTAATAGTAAAATTCCTATCGGCCTCGACCGAAAAAGGAACAGAGTGAATAGCAAAAAAGATCAAGTGAAGAGGAAAATTTTAACGCTAAATAATTCTACAAACGCTTTAACAGTGATTTTAAGCGAAAACAAAGCTCGGATGATTCAATGCGATTTTCCTATGGGCTTTACAAAAAGCACTACTAAAAAGTACAGTAAAAAAAGAAAAATGAATATAAAAAATTTCAGGGGCACGAAAGAGAGCATTTCGCTCACAAAAGTTAAAAATAAGATCCAATGTGGGGCTCGATCGGCATGGGAGCACTCATTGTAACTTTGATAAGTGGGGCAATCTTTGCTGTTAATATCAAGTGATTAACAATTACTCTTACAACTCTGGTTATTAATAATCTAATATATGTATTCAAATTTGAAAGCCATTTTTGTTAAATTATACTAGATTAATTAAGTCTGTATTATTTTTAAGGCTTTATTAATAGTGAGTTCAGTTTCAAACCATAACATCTATATTTTTATTTAATTTGTACAGAGCTTTCTATCTTTATTTTTTTCTGAAAATTGATAACAATCACAGGCTATTTGATTGATAGCTAGATGAGAGATTACGAAATTCAAATGGGAATTGAATAATTTATTTATAATTTATTGGCATATGATTAAAATAGGCTTTAACAAACTTCAACTTACCCTCGTGATCGTATTGGTTTGCCTCGCAGTGGTGGACTGCGATCGATTCAACGCAACTGTGGTCTGTCAGCCGTGCAGAAGAGCATGCGGTGTGGCCAACTGCTTTAGACTGGCTGGTCCTGGATTCTAACAGGAAACATGCCCAACTACATCCTGCGACCTGGCCGTCAACCGCACCTTCGAGGTTGATAAGTGCGCCTACGACTATAACGGTGTGAACTGCAACAGTAAATTGTGTCTCTACTCCAACTAGAAATCAGGATGCGCCAGTAGAAAGTTAGGTATTTCAACTTGCACCCAGGATCTGTTAAACTTCCAGTTCAGCTGCGTGTCTTGCTCAACTATACCAAGCAGCACAGGATGCAACAACTGTTACTCACTTAAGACCAGCGCGACGACCGGTGAACAAAGTGGAGCATGCTTAGGAAATACCTGCAACGGAGTGAGCACAAGTACTGTGACTGGCTCCTATTACTCATGCCCTGTGGATACGTTCGGAAACCCTTGCACGTGCTGCTTCAAGTTGGTGAACTACAACGGCAACATGTTCGGCGAGTGCATTGACAACTTTGATATAGCCAACACCAAGAACTTCATCGCTTATGCCTTGAACAGAAGCGAGTACAACTCAACCTTGACCTCACACGAGCTGTTCATGATGGTCAGTCTCGTTTTTTTGCTTCTCATGACTCTCATCTGATCCATTTATAGGCTTAATCTGCTGATCTATTATTTCATTAACAAAAGCCAATAAATTAGAAATTAGTAAGCTGAAAATATATGCTATTGTCGATGGAAATAATCATAGTATTGCACATTATGATCATAATCATGGTGTATGCATAATCGTCCTGTTATTGTGTATCATTCTTGCAGGTACATTTCGATGAATGCTTAACTACTTCGAAAGCCAAAGTCTTGCTTCCACTCCCTCAACCCTTGCACTGAATAAGGTATGCAAAATGGGTCACTCAAGCAGTAATAATAGCAAAAGCACGAATACGATGCAGTACTGTAATTTGGGTGGAATGTTGCACTAGAGTTTGCTAAATTAAGTCTTCGAGGCGCAGTTTATGTAGATTGCATTGAGATCTAATAACCCACGAAATGGCTGTTAAGAGTAGAATCAGCTATTCGGGATGCTCTAAACTCTATCCTCGCTAAGCATGGAAGCAAGGAATCTTAGGGCAGAAGGAAGCATATTCTAGTGTACAACAGAAACGTGTAGAAACTCTCAATGATACCTGCATGCAGACTTGGACTAGTTCTGCTTCATTTGGGCATGTGCGAAGTTATTGATATCTTGGTTGATGGTCTCGAAGGATTCACAGCACTGACTACTAAGGAACTCACTATTATAAGGCTCACTCGTGATCAACAGTTTAAAATCATTTGGAACCTCAAGGATATCGAAAACAGGGATTAAAATGTGCAATTAGTCGATGTACGTACTAGAGGTTAATTCGATGGCCACTGTTCAGGCTACTCCTACCACAATAAGAAGGGTCGCATTGAGGGAGCCCTGTATCACGGAGGCAACCAGAGCAAGAGTGTAAACGAAGCCAAAGAATATGAGCTCGATGGCAAGTTCATGAACATGTGGAAATCTAACGGCATCTGCTTGGAGCGCCCTGTTGTAGTGTACTGTGGAACTGGGTGGCGAGCTTCACAGGTCATGGTACTGGCTGCATTGCATGGGGCCAGGCGCACTAGTCTGTATTCCAATGGATGGGTGGAGTGGAGCATAGCTAAAAATAGCTGAAAAATGTTTGTCTGTAAAATATTAAGTAATTTGGCTCAATTAGTATTATTTAATTATTCGTATTGATGGTACCTGTGCTGAATTACAAAATTAAGACTATCTTACATAATTGAGAGCATTCATTGCTCTGAATCAAATTGATGTAAAATATAAATAATTAATAAAATGAAAAAGTAAGTTATATTTTTTACTATTTAAACAAACATTAGATCAATCTTTATATTAATAAGCAATGAAAACTTTCGCCATTGTCCTTGCTGCACTCTGCCTGGCCCAATTCGCTTCTTCACAGAGCTGCTCAACCGGCTATTATCTTGCATCAGGTGCTACCAGATGCTCAAGATGTAATGAAGTATTTACTTCTTGCACTGATGCCTCAACAGGAAGTATTGTTACCTCCATCGTGGGTTACACTGTCGTCTCAGGAAATGCCTCTCCATACTGCCCTCTTGGTAATGGATATTACAACAAAAATACCAACACCTGTGACTTCCTCTGTAAGCTCGGATGTGCAACCTGCCGAGTTGACTACGACTTCTGCACTGAATGCACAAATGGATTCACTTGGAACACTGACCACACTTGCCTGCCAGCCGTCATTGGACTTGAAGCTGCCAGTCTCGCTCTCTTGGCCATCAGTTTGATTTTCTTAATCATCTCATGCTGCCTCGTCAACAAGGCCAAGAAATGAACCCACCAATATTTTGATTGTTCAGAATCTTATTTATTTAAATTATCATCCTCCTCCTAGTAAATAATTGATTTCTTTGAGTTTTTTTTTCGTTCTTTGATCCAACTTTAAGTAATTCAAATATGGCAGCTTTCGCTATCATCTAGACTTGTACGATGGTTGTCTTTGTTAAAATATTTTCAATTTTAGATGGTTACAAGTATAAAAGTCAATAACGTAAAAATAAACAAGTAAAAATGTATTTAAAATACATGTGTAAGGGTAATAGCAGAGAAAAACAAACATTGCACTATATTAAACAGTATGAACATAACTGAGCAGATAAAACAAAAAAATAGGTATGAATGATTACCTTTTTGATTTTTACTTAAAAAGGGCTTATAAGCAAATGCTATAAAAAGTAAGTTATACATTTTAATTTAAAGCTCTAGATATTATGATAAGTTATAAAATTAACTACAACATGCAGAAGACTCTCTGTTTAGTACTCGCAGCAGTTCTATTCGTCACCGCTAACTCAGCCTGCGTCAGTGGGCAATTCCCAACTGGCGGTGTTAGACCTGACTCCGCAAAGGGAGAGTGTAGCCCATGCCACCCACTTTGCAAAACCTGCACTACCTTCGGTGCTTGTGACACCTACGTCGATAGTCTCAAGGGATTGGATCGAGCAACAACCCCAGTTACTGCTCTGTGCTCAGGAGTAAGTTTGATGGGATCCACTGTTGGTTACAACTCAAACAACAACTCCTGCGATCGTTGCATGGATGGCTGCAGTAGCTGCGCTGTCGATTACAATGTCTGTACAAGTTGTTACGCCGGTTGGGACTATGATCGAAACGGTGGTCAATGCATCAGAGCTACTCTCGGTCTTGCTGCCGTTGTGCTTGCTCTCTCCGCACTCACCCTGCTTATTGTCATCATCACATGCATCTGTGCCTGCAAACTCTGATTATTTGAATACACAGATTTTATTTATTTACTTATTCTCGTCTTACTTGTTTACTCTATAGTATATCAGTCAGTGTAAAACAAACATAGATGAACCAATATGGTTAAATATTGTATCAAGTTAGGCTTAAAAGAAGAGTTTTGGAGTCTTATCAAGTATTAATACAAATATTATTTCTATTTAGTAAAATTAATACAAGATTGTCAAAAAATGCATATATTGATAGACTTAACACTCATCATAAGTGTATAGTAAACAGTGATGTGTGATTTATTACTAATCAGGATTATTCTAAAATATTAAAAACTATGAATAATATGGCGGCAACTTAACGACTCGACAAACGTATGGGATTTAGAAATCGCATTCGCTCTAACCAGATTGAAGATTGGCTTAAACACCAGCGTGAAAAGCAGATGAGCACGTCGCAATAACTAGACTATGAGCATTTTGAAAATAATAGCATATCTCCATTTAAGAGTGGGGCTCGCAAGGGACACACAGACACGAAAGCCATGATCGATGCTATTTTATTCGCAGGTCTAGATAATGGTAGTAGCACCACTTACTCTAAGATAGACAATTTAAATTGTAATTAGCCTAGATCAATCAGGCGCATTGGAAGTCAAACTGTACGAAGAGTATGGCAGCTTGCCCTAAAATCTTAAAGTTAACCCTGCTTAAGTTAAAGATCAATGGATGCATTGCTCACAAATGCATAAATAGACTTTAATGCATTAATAGTGAATAATGGCTCTGCATAAATTAGCAGCAGATTAGGCGAAACACTATGGATTCTGTCTAATGAGTGTTATAAGAATCCATAAATATCTATGAGACAAGCAGCCAAAGCAATTAGTCTCAGTGTGAGAATTTTATGCATCAAGCAGGATTCCAACCACTCTTCAAAAAATATCGACGAATATATAGTAGGACTGTGTGTTATTCTCCTCGGCAACATCTGTGTTAGTGAATCACACGTTTAGCTAATCTTGAAGAAGGTAAAGCTTAAAAATGTTGTGTCCATGCTGGATGGACTGCTTGATCCTTGTAACCAAGAAGATTTGTCTTTTGTGATTAGCAATATCTTATACTACTACCCCTAAAAAATTGATTTGGAGTCCGTTTAATTAAACGAATAAGTGATACAAATAGAAAAATGTAGCACTAATGTAAGTGCTGAATCAACGATTTTACTTTCTGAAAAGCAGCTTGAACTAGTAGAAGTACTACATTTGTTATAAATTCAACTTTACGGCGATCTCCTGCGACATCTTGAACACCTTATAATCTCTAAAAATACTTTACTTTCGAAATCGACCAAAGTACGCAATGATAAAAATGGACATTCTATTGATTAACCATCAACTTTATTAGAAAGGTGCGCATTGTCAACGCAAGAAAGGCTCGAGCTTAATACTGCTAAACCGTTTATGATTTCAGAAAACTACACGAACGATCTCCTGCAGTGCGTAGTCAAAGTAAAGGAAATTATACACACTTTGCAACTTCGAGATAAATATTACATCAAAAATAACCAGGAACAGAAAAAAGTTGAGATAGCTATTGCCAAGTAAAGAACAACAGTTTGTTCTCTTTAAGAAAAGCTACTTGATGTAGGGATTCGTGTCCTACTATTAAGTTAGCCAACAGATAGCAGGACTCTTCACAAAAGCGAGGTTAATTCTCATCATACCCCTAGCAAATAAAAAATAAAAACAGCAGATGATCAGGGAATTCTGCTCCTTAAGCACCGAAATATATTGACATTTATTTTAGATGTGTATCGTATGTTTGAGATCAAGCAACCGAGTGGTGTAATAGGACAGTTACAAACTAATGCAAATCGAAAAATAGAAGACATGATAATCCGAAAATACAGCATATTGATATTTGACTACTCACACAGATTCCTAATCATGGATTCTAATACATCCAGGGCTGATTCTTTGTTAAACAAGGAGAGGACTCGAGAGCAGGAGGAAATGCTAGCGGATATTGAAGAAGCCTTGTGGGAAGTATACTGTATGACAATTAACTCACTTAAGAATCAAGCCAAGAATAATGAACAATTTGAAGAGTTACTCGATAACGAGATATCATGGATTGAGAATAGACTGGTATCAACAAAAGTGTGCTTGTCTCCAACTTGCTAATCAAAGCTCATCAGCATAATTAGCGATGTATACCCAGTCATAATCAGAAATCAATACAAAAAAGAGAAGAGAAGTTGTAATTCTAATAAGCGTGACAGTATACTTCTGCGCTATTCTCACGAGCAAGCTACAGAGAATTCAACATCGCAGTCACAGGAGAGCACATATGAGTACATAGAAATAGATATGGCTAAGTTATCAGAAATCATGACACTACTTGAGTGCAAAATTAAGTAACATTAAAACTGTCCAATCATGCTCCTCGCTGTTTTGAGGGCTGTCAGCTCAGTTGTCGGCAAAGTAAAAGTTTGTTTCAATGGAGCCACTCTTGACATCTAGAGTTAAAGGGATGTTGGAAACACAGAGGTATTTCCTATCAAAGTAGTCCTTGGGTAATCTCTATATGAGCTTATTTATCACCACCTACTCGAGAAGTATCAGAGTGTGGATTAATAAGACATTGTTGTTGAACAAATTAACTCGTTAATAGCTGAGATAACTTCAACTGTAGAACCTATTAAAGAGGAGGATGAACCATTAGAAGACCTTATATAGAATTAATGAATTAACTGAGTGTCAAATTTAGATATTTTTTTAGTTTTTGTAAATTGTCATATATTCTTTTTATTTGTTCAACCATTGTCGATCTATACATTGAGTTAGAATGAAATGTTGATTTTTTAATGATAGAGGCATTATATCAGTCCTAAACTGTGCACTTAGCATATTAAAACGGTTATAATAAATAGGTTGAATATGCGATAATCAACATTTTCATCAGAATTCAAAAGTTAATCCTGCTTAAATACAGTTATAGTCTAAAATAATAATATATTTTCCAGCAGGCACACTGATTACAAGCTTCATTGAAGCTCTCGGCAGCAAAGGATTAATCCGGGCTTCCAGAATTAACAAATACTCAGTTTACTTCGCAAAGGGTAATGACCCGAGACCTTTGAATATCCAGCAACAATTAGAAATCTCAAGCTTTGTGAACAAGGACAGTTTAAGCTCAAGCATCCTGGTTTACAATCCAATCGAAGCGATGAACAAAATTACAGCTTGGAAGCGAGCTCTTCCATGGATCAAGCCCCACTATGCAATCAAGTCCAGCCCCTCAATGGAACTGATTAAAGACTTGGCTCAGAATGGCGCTGGTATGGACTGCGCTTCAAGAGCTGAAATAGAAACAAGCTTAAAGGCTGGAGTTTCTCTCAATCACATCGTGTACTCCAATCCCATCAAAAACGAGAAGGATCTCATCTGGGCCCACGAAAGAGGAGTGAAGCTGACAACGGCTGATAGCATCTAATAGTTAATCAAGATTCAGCACTACGCGCCAAGCATGAAGATTTTATGGAGAATTGCTATCAAAGAATAAGCAACTGATAACTTAGCTACTCCATTCTCAGGTAAATTTGGAGACGACCTTGAAACTGATGACATGATTGAAGCCAGAATGAGGGAAATCAACGAAATGGGCATCAGCTTAGCAGGTATTCATTTCCATTGTGGATCGGGCATGCATGGCTCTTCTGCTTTCGGAAAAGCTGTCCGACTTGCTAGAAAATGTATGCACATTGGTAGACAATACGGCCATTAAATGAAAATATTAGACATTGGAGGTGGTTTTCCAGCTGCAGACATTTCTCAATTAACTTTTGAGGCATTAAAACCAACTCGCAATGACCATTTAGGGTATCAAGTTATTGCTGAACCTGGTAGACATTTTTCATCCAGATGCTTCTATTTGCTCACAAGAGTGCTGGGAATGCGACTGAAGAATGGTAAACCTTGTTACCACATGAACGACTCAGTATACCACAGCTTTAACTGCACCCTGATGGACGGTGTTAGCTTCGAGAACTCTAACGATCAATTTTACTCAAAACTCAGCGGAAGTTAGGTTAGTGACATTTTTGAAACCAAGAACTCAACCCTTTTCGGTATGACTTGTGACGGCATGGACATCATCACCAAGAACTTAGGAGTACCCATCGATGTAAAAGTGGGCGATTGGATGTGCTTTAACGGAATGGGCGCCTACACTCACGGGTGCAAGAGTAACTTCAACGGCATGGTCACCACAGAAAACATCTACAGATGGCCAGCCACTATCACTGAGAAAGGCCTTGAACCCGTTGCTGAAGGACAACGAGTTTTGATCTGAAATTGATCCGCATATATATTAATATCTCTCAATCTTACTTAGATATTTCTTTCATATAATTTTACAATTAAATCTAAGTAATGAAGTTTACTTCCATTGTTTCATTTTCGTCTGATCACTTTCCAGTTTTTAGGATTGCTATTAAAGTGGAACAGCGAGTAATCATTTAGAACCACAGTGTAAAAGGGCTATTAAGGAAAATCGTTGATTCTTCGATGTACAGTTAACCCTCTCACTTGAGCTTCATCCGCATAAAACACTGTCTTAGGTTTTTAGTTCGGGTTGTCTGGCTTACATATTTTCTTAATCCAAACTTATCTCCACTATATCTAATCGTTTCTGAGGCCTTCACAAACATCTTGTAGATGTTAATATTTGATATTTTAAAGTAAAGTTGTGTTCGTTTTGACAAATTGCAAATAGCGTTAAACATCTCCAATACCAGAAGAGTATTATGGCAAATCTTAATCTTCATAATTCGAACAACAGCTAAATCCACTCCGTACACACCTAAATAATCGCACAAGTGGAAATTTTGTTATGGTAAACATTTTGTTAATATTATTAGATGTATAATAAATAATTTCTCTAGCCTTTCAGTTATTAAATTAATATTAAATAGAACTGTTAAAAAATCATATTAGTTATCGTTCGTTGTACTTGAAGTAGTCTTGGTCTTTCTCCGCGTACTTAAAGTAGGGTACTGCACACTTTAAAATATTTATCTCCGGGTGGAGATCTTTAGCCATGGCTTCGAGCACCAACATGTTGGTCAACAGAGTGGCGAACTCCCCCTACAGTTTCATGTTGTTGTCTCGGATGATCCCTAACATTCCGACCAACAGCTCAGCTCCTTGCAGGTCTTCGAGTGTAGTTACTTTCAATATAGAGAAGAGGTCTCGCAGCTCGTTTAGATAAGCGTTGAATTTGCCTTTAAGAATCTTTTTGTCGTCAAAAATTGACATGTTGTAAATCATCTAAGCGCACTTCTATCCATCCGCTTCAAGCACACATTTGATGAAGTTTATGAAATTAATTCTGTCGGTTTATTCAAGCCTTATGACCATACCAACATCAATCAAGGTTACAACAACTTTCTCCTTACAACTTTTGATAATTTTTCGAATCCGCTCTTCTTACTTCTTGCTCTGTTGATAAATAGTCTTGAGTGTTTAGTTACTCATTGTGCTTTCAATAAAATACTCCTCAAGCTGTTTGACTTTGTGTTTCAAATAATCAAATACTTCTCCGAAAAATGTGAGACTTTTCTCTTGAATTTAGACTAAAATATTTCCTCCGTGGCAGTCAGCGTGGATAAAGTTATTCTTCATGAGCATTTCAAAGAAGGTTGTAGTTCCCAATCGTGCCATTACTGCATTTAAAGGATGTTTGTTTGTCTCAAAATACGTAATTGGGACACCCTACACAAAGCTCTATACAAGAAATGCCTAATTTGTATCCTCAATGAAAGGAAGTGGGAACTTCACTTATTTGCTGCCCTTAAACATTTCATTGAATATTAAAAGATTATCTTTTTCATTTTTGAAATCTATTTGATCCATTAGTGTCTTCTTCATGGACACCTCAGAAACCGGCAATTTGCATGATTTTGAGAAAATTGAGAGAAGTCGACTAAAGAAAAACATTAAATTGACATCTCTTTGAATATATTTTTATACTCCTGGATGTCTGACTTTAACGGCAACCTTTTTACCCTTATATATGGCTTTGTAAACTTGGCTCACTGATCCTGATGCTAAAGGTTTTTCTTCAAAATGTTAGAATACATCTTATATTTTCTTACCGTATAATTTCTAAAAATTCTTTTTTGTTTCTTCGAAGGAATGCTGGGGAGCATTTTCCCTAAGATGAATAAACTTGTCAGCCATTTCTGAGCCGATGATATCCCGTCGATGGCTCATGTATTGGAATGCTTTGATCCATACAACTCCTGCGGTTTCAATTGACTTGACGAACATATCCATCCAGTAGCCTCTAGTTTTATCAAAGTATCTTAAGGGGTACAGTAAAAGCACAGGAGTGAAGATGGCTAGAAGCTGAAAGAATCTGAAAGTGTGAGTCATTATGCTCCAGACTGTCCATAGTATTGATTTGTTCTCCCCGATTGTTTACAGCTTCATCGCATCTCTCCTTGACTGGAACTTATTCACCTATGCGTTAGACTCAGTTGTCGCACACTGAACTTGTTGCCGATTGAGATAATAAATAAAGGCTATAGTTGAGATCGATGGAGTTATTAGCATTCTCATAGGTTTTAGATTAGAGGATCGAAATTTAAGCTATGGAGTCCTATTAAATAAGCTTGGTCTAAACGCGAATTTAGTAAAGATGCCTGGAAAGCGGGACAGAGTTGAAAACATCTCAATTTTAATTATATTTAAATGATTTAATTTTGTTCACTTTTAACCATGCGAGTAGCTTGACAGAAAAGTATATTACTATCAATTATTAAGTCAGAATTGATATTTATGTAAATTGGTATTATTATTAATATGATTGAATCTTCAGACCAGAAGAATATAAAGCAGGCTGAGCAGTTGAAGAGATTCAATTTCTTCGAGGTGGAGAAGATAAACGAAAAGATAGACGATCCCAGCTCGCATCCAATCAAGCTCAACGATATTTCAGTCGGTGATATTGCCATGGTAGGGCCAAGGTATAATTTTGTTATTAACTAGGATTCTACTCCTCGACCGTGTCGAAAATAGAGTGCTTGTCTTCGTGAAATGCATAGAAGGCTTTTTCAAGCCCTATTCAGGCAATCTTATTAAAATGGTTACTAATGACACATCAGAAGATGGCATACTTCTGACCTACGGAGAAGATGTTTAAGGGCAAACACTAACAAGTTACCTGAAACTCTGGAAGCTAGGCTATATCAGAGAGGGGTACGATTCAATTAGTAATAATTCATTAATTCAGCTCCATTAAGAAGGATAATAGTTGGCGAACTAGGCAAGTCATAAAAACATATTACATCGATGCACTTCATGCCCGATCTCACCATGATTGCATTGGGTACCAAGAAGGGCCATCTAGTGATCTTTGATAGTAAAAATATCGTTCAATTCGAACCTCGTATGTCCGACAAGATGGTCGATAAAAAATAAATCAAAACCTTGAAGGTTGTTAAGCGATTAAACGAAATCGATATATACTTTAGTACCTAGTAATCCTTCTTCTGGTTTGAGAACTTGAGTGAAAAGAGAAGACTCGTGCAGAGTGAAGCTGAAATCATTGAAAACTCTAGCTAAGATAGTGTCTTTGTTTCTTTTAAGGGTGATAACAAAATGATTTACGAATTTAAAGGTGGAAAATAAATGAGGACAATACCATTTGAAGGAGAGAAGAAAACATTAAAACAGTTCCGTCGTGACTATTTAGTAATTTCATTATTTGAAAAACGAAACGAAAAGAACGACACTGCTGACAAATACAGAGTTCACATTCTAGACATGAAAAATCAATACTTTGCATTCTTCGAGACCTACGCAAAGGTCTAAGCTATCTTGACTAATCGAAACAGTATTATAGTCATAGGAGGAATTAGCAGAGGTGAGAGATTAATTTATGTACTGTCATAGAAAGATAACTCGTTCAAGATCTAGACATTTTTTAAGAAATCATTCTTTAACTAGGCATGGAGATTCGCTAAAAATCAGAACTGCGAGTAAAAAATATTGGCCTAAATATCTAGATTGCACGGAGATTTATTGTATTCTAAAAATGATTTTGCAGGTGCAATAAAACATTACATTATGACTCTAGGTTATGTTTAGCCTTCTTATGTCATTAGGAAGTTTCTAGATGTTTCTCAGATCGATTATCTAATCGAATACTTAGAAAAGATCCATGAGAAAAAGCTAGCCAAGAAGTAGCATACCGCCTTACTTTTGAACTGTTACGTGAAGAAGACCAAAATTTAAGACCTAAGTAGATTTTTGTCCGAATCCTCGATAGAGAGTGATTTGTTTGATATTGAAACAGCAATCAAAGTGTGTAAAGATTTAAAACACTTCGATGCTGCCATGAAGTTGGCTGAGCAAAAGAACAAGCATGAGTTATATTTAAAGATTCTCATCTAGGATAAGCAGGAGTATGATAAGGCTCTACAGCACATCCAGAACAAAGTCGAAATGGAAGAGAAATAAAAATACATTATTGAATTCGGGCAATACTTCATGAAGTTTTGCTCACAGAAAACTATTGAGCTTATTAAGCTCATGGTTCGTGCCCACTCTATAAGTCAAATGATTCGTGGTAAAGAGAGAGAATTTATTTTGCCGCCCTAGGATCGATATGTTTTATAACAGCTTAATTTCAACCTAGATGAACTGTAGACTCTTTCAATTATCACATTTAAGAAACCTGACTAATATTTTAGATTGTTTTTAACAAATAACTCAGATTTGTAGAATTTCCTACTGTACTTGATTCGAGACATTCCAAAGCTGCCTCATGAACAACTAGTTTTCCATCGACTCATTGAGTTCTACCTTGAGATGATGAAGGACGATCCTGGTAATCGCAAAGTCTACGAATAAAAAATACTCGACATCCTGACTCAATAGAACAAGAAGTACGATAGTAATCATTTGCTTGCCCTCTTCAAAATGAACTAATTCGATGAGGGAGTTGTAACTCTTTGTAAAAAGCTAGGCATGAGAGACGATCTGCTTAACTTTTACATCAGCAAAGGAAGAGATGATGATATACTTAAGTTGTGTAAAGTGCATGGTGCCTAAGAAGTTGATCTTTGGATACATGCTCTCAAATACTTTGTAAAACCCGAGTACAAGAAATAATTTAATTTGCCATAAATTCTAGAGGAACTGTCTAGGATTCCAAATTTATCACCTTTACCTATTTTAGCTATTCTCTCCAAAAATAAGAGTTTACAGTATAAGTTCTTTAAATAATTCTTTCTTGTCAAGTAAATATTGAGTTAATCCTAGACTACGGGCCGATCGTCAGTAAATCGAAGCAGGCAAATAGATCGTTAAGAAAAACATGAGGCTCGCGGAGACAAGTCGAGCCTAGTTTAAGAAATTAAAAACAACAGCGAAAGCATTTTTGTCAAACAACTGTGTTCAATGTCAAAACGGATTGACATTCCCCTCTATTCACTTTATGTGTGGACACTCTTTCCATGAAAACTGTCTTGGTATTGACAAATAATGTACGAGATGTGGTTACGAAATGAGAGGCATTGTCACCCGTAAGGAAAAATACGCATAGGGCGCTAAAGACCAAACTAGATTTTTCGAAGCTTTATAAGAGCGCAAGTCAACTGGGTTCTAGGTTGTTGCCGAATTTTTAGGAAAAGGGTTATTTAAGAACAAAATAGAAAAGTGAGCGGCGATTACCGATCATGTATAGTTTGTTTATACTATAAATATTATTGATAACAGATAGACATCATGAACAAGCGACAATTTTTTACTAACTCAGCTTTCTCGGAACTTAACCCTAACAATATTCGACGCCACAAATTCAGTAACTTCACTACTGGGGATCAGAATATTTTTAATGCTGCATCAGCCAGTCACCAACCGAGTACATTCGATCAAGAGAGTAAAAATGCGAATAAGAATTAAAAAAACAACAGAAGCTCGAACTTATCAAATGCCGAGAAAATCAAAGGTAAAGCAGTAGCTGATCAAATGCCTTCCAACAAGGAGACCGAACAAGTAGCAAAAATAGAGGAATAATAGCAAAAAAATAAAAATATCGAAAAAGTGCCTATAAACAAAAATAATATGAGAATTAGTGCATTGAATTCAGTGAGTAATACAAACGAGGTGGATAATAAAGGAAATAATGCCAGTAATGGGTTTAATAAAAGAGGGTAAAAGAGTCCAGTGTATCGACACGAAAGATCACCAGAGAATCATGCAAGTAGAAAACCCTTTCAGACTGTTAAGATTCAAGAAAAATGTGCGGTATGCCAAACTCCTACTTAAAAATGCTGTAGTCTGTGTAGAAAGGTGTTTTATTGCAGCTCGGAACATCAGGAAATTGATTGGCATACAAGACACAAAGTAAGCTGTGAGAGTCGCCTTAATACTGTAAATGCTACTGCTAATTAACAAAATGAATCTAATAAATTTGTGTTTTATAGCAACACGCAGACTGATGCTAAACTGCCAAACGAATCATTATAACGAGAGTTGGAGTATCAGACCATACATCGCTTCTTGGAGCTGCTTGAGCAAAGGTTAGTTTTACGAGCTAAAATTATGGGACAAGTTCTCAAAATTAACGAACGTACACCCTTGATCGTGCGAGAGTCTTTGGTAAGACAGGCATAGGAGTTAGTGTAGCTGTCCACAAAAATTACCTATTAGGAGTATAAGCCCTGGTTTGAGCGCAAAATCAGCCGACAGGACATCATGGAGTATAGTAGTCAACAATGGGGCAGCGAAGTAGTCATTAACTAGACCGGCATTCTACTGGAATATCTCGCAGATGTTGTATTACTCACTAAAATGTATCATATATGTGGAATGAGCAGAGAGGCAAGATAACATGTTATCTTACTCGGTAAATAACTGTAAGATCCAGACAAGTCTCAATTATTCTATCCAAGAATAATAAAGAATAGCCAAGTGGTGAAGAGATCAAGCTCTGCTGACATGAACCAAAACCAAACAGCCGTGTTTCATAACGGTGGCGTTTAATCCACATTACTTTAAGACCATCACACAGTAGCGAGATCACTATTATTGTCCTCGATCATCCAGCTTAGCGAGCAGTACAATGTGGATAAGACAACTGAGTCTGCTTTTAAGCTTTTCACGAAACGAGTAGAGCAAACAGAGGGCGTATGGGAACAAATATATGCCTATTTTAATGTGGGGGTGTGGTATCTCAGCAAAACCTACTACGACAAGGCCATCAAATCTTTTGTATACGCGTTGGAGCTCCTAGATGGGCACAAGAAAGGCCTGCCTTAGGCTAACATTCTCAAAGCTGATTGTCACTTCAATGTCGGCTGCTGTTATTGGGCATGCAAGGATGCTTCTTTGGCCATTGAGAACATGCAGGAATGCTATAGAATTAGAATAAACTCAATTGGCAAGAACAGCATGGAGTGTACTTATTGTCTTGTCAAGTTAGCCAAATGGTACCAGGAAGTAGGCAAGTGGGCTGAATGTCTGCAGTATCTCGACGAGTGTCACCGTATTCGAAAACTTTACCAAACTCAACCTATTCATCAAGCAAAACTTCAATAAATTAAAACTCTGATCGCTAACGCCTACGAAGCCATTAAGAGAGAGAAAAAGAGAGGTGAAAAGTAGCTGGATCCAAATGCTCAGCGCTACTATTCTCAGTTACTTGAGAGGGACCAGACTTAATAATCTCGGTTGGAGTCACGTCATTTGCAAGAGTCCGAACAATTAGATAGGGCAACAGTAGCTTCAAGATTATTCAGAGATGACAAATAATATGTGAAATTCAAAGTCGTAATCAGTGGAGAACTTTTCTCCACTCTTTCATCTTAACAGGCTCATCTATTATCTGAACTGCTAGATTATGAATAGGAAAAAATAGAAAAATCAGAAGCCGTAAAGCGATTAGTATAAAACAAGTTTGTTTCTAGTCTAAATAGTGAGCAAAGAGAGTTATTTTTTCATTAAAATCAACTGGACAAAAGTCAGCCCAGATCTTGAACATTTTCTGCTTCTTTTTATTGCTTAATTTTATCGTTGCAGTTATTACTGCACTCCATTAATATACTTTATATTGGACAGCAAATTAGGCAATGACAATATACTCCGGGTTCGCGACTCGTAAGCTAGAAGAAAGATATAACACCCTAGTGTGTTAAACAATTGACTTAATGAGTCAGCTTATCATCACATACATAGAGCGTAACAAAATTGAGCCATTCGAAAAGCAATTTAAAAAACTATACACCAGTATATAGAAGCTGGACCACATCAAGCATTTATAACCTAAACTGTCCAACTTACTGAGGCCATTGTCTGAGCATATTTTACTTTGGGACCATCAGTCTGAAGTTCAATCTGAGGCCCCTATCCTCAACCTGCAACTTAACAATAGGAAGAGACCCATGACAAGCAACAATTTTGTACACTAAACCAGTAATTCGATATAATTGGAAAGAAAAACTATCAATGTAATTTCAAATAGTAAACAAAACTCTTTTGACAGATACGGCAAAAATCCCAGATAAAAAAGCAGGCATTATAGCTTTTCTGTGAAGCACTCCTCGAACGAAACTCACTTTCAGCAATAAAAACATAAATAATTGATAATTCCTGCCAATCTTACTATGTAATAGCTCATGGAAAGTAACCGACTAGTAGAAAGGAAGTTAACCTTATTTCGGAAGAAAAAGCAGCCTCATCCTGTTAAATATGGCAAAATACCCTAGTTGGAGGAAGAGGAAGACAACTCCTTCATTTGATATTAATAATATTCAACTCATTTCAATAAGTAAAGTAAAGTTTAGAATCACTACAGAGAGGAGCTTTTTCGTGAGGACGAGATCGGAAGGTAGCTCTCAGTTAGACCCCTTGCAAGTCTGCCCAGTATTTCAGGATTGAACCCTGACAGCTTAGTCTAATCGTCTTTGCCATCGATGAAGCTTTCGACTACTGCATTCTGATTGCAGCTGAGCTTTTCAATAGTCTTGATCCAGTTGTTGTTGTGGAATATTTGATCCAAGCAAGGAGCCTCTCGCTATTGAATTCTGCTTTCAGTAACCTTGCTGCACTCCAGTTTACTCTCAGACTCAGGCACAAGGGGTAGCTTAGGAAACAGAGAAGTAGAACTGTCTTTTACAATGCCTGGCATGCACGAAGTTTCGGGTGATGAAAACTGGCTATTATTCTTCATGTTGAAAGTATATGACTCTGTGCAATCACCTGTTGTTTGACTCTATTTTATGTTATTATATTGTATCGAATGGTGTATACCAGTCAAACTATGAATCCCTTTTCCTGCAAATGGATTCCTCATCGAATTGCGATTGGATTTTGATAAATTTTTTAAAGAAAAACACATATTTTTATTTATTAAGTTAACGCCTTGGTTCTGGTTTTGTTTATCTTTTTATTGACTTCTGCTTATTTTTAAGAAGTTAGGGATCGATTCGTACATATTGTCTGATTGTTTCCTCTTTCTTGATTTCTAAGAACTTGGAATCCGTAAGTTTGAAGTTGCGCGACTTTGTGCATGAAACATTGACGGAACTTATAAATTTCCTTCTGTCTTGGGTAAAAACTTTTGCATGAAATTTATTGTCTGGATCTTAGAGCATGCGCAATATGATTTCAACAATGACAGAGTGTACTTAAAATCGCATAAGTGCTTAGTTTGGGCTCTTCGGTAGAAGAAATAAAAATCCTAAAATTTTGGATCTCCACAAATCGACTGACCTGCTTCAATGATCCTGGCGACTATAACAGTTTCACTCTTGCTACCGTTAGTCTCATCAATGAGCATTGATAGATTAAGGATGAGTTTTCCCGTATCACTGATTTCGCATTTTTGCACTTGAAAGTTAGAGTACCCGTAGTTTTGATGGATGCTACTACATTAGATTAGAGCGCGGATCATGAAGTAAAAAGTTCCCTATAGACTAATACCGTGCAGGCTTGTAGCGTGAGTAACTGTCGATCTCAATTTCAAACTGAGAGTGTCACCAGAGACATTGCTATCGGCGTTATTGGAGTTATTGGGTGAAATAGGCGATTTCTTTACAGATTTGACCTTTAAGTAGGATAAACTACCAGTGTTCCGTTCGCCTCCCAGCTTCATCGCAATCTCGCAATATCTCTAGCTTTTTTGTTTGCACTTTGAGTCTGTTACACTGATCTGAGACTTCTTTGGTTGGTTGACGGTAAGTAGTTGAGATGAGCTTGTCATTAGAGATTCCAGCAAATTATTAATTTATTATAACCAAGAATTTCCTCCTTTATAATACAGTTTCTTATATTTTTTTGATAATGGTTTGTCAGTGAATGTTAAATAATTTCAGTCATCTAAAATTTAGCTGCCGCGCACGATATTTTTTAATGCAAGAAATAAGTTAAGCACAAATATTTACTTTTTGAAATTTTCAAAGTAGAAAATAATAATCTAATTTATAGTGATTAAAAAATGTAGAGGTAAGAAATTTCAAAATTCAACAAAGTAAAATAAAGTGTGACATCAGTCCCATTTAGACTCATAAGTTTCCTTAAAATATCTAAGAAAATGCTTTTTACAGCTTTTTCGCTTTGGACTTGTAACTTTTTCTTACAGTGAGCTGGACATCAGCTCCCTTACGCTAGGAGACACATTTTTTTTATTGCTATGCTTTGGGGACAAATGCACGATTTTGTCATTGAAGAAATAGATACTGGGATTGGATTTAGGATTTTATACCAAGTTAGTTAGTGGAGACAAAGGCGCTTTTACTACAATTTTCTTACCCTTCAACTCATGCTTTTCTGGGTTTATGATGGGGTCAGTAATTGGATGGTCGTAAGTCTTGATCTTCTGAAACCTTGGAGTTTCTTTTGATACTCCTTGATAGTTGCTTAAATATTTTTGAGACATGCAGTTTTGATTATTGTTTTGTTAATTTCTTGCTCTTGGTTGCTCTTCTGAGTGCTCATAATATTTTTCAGATGCGAAAAGCTTGAGTTGTGAAATTTCTGGTGAGAGCTCTCTGGGCACATGGCGAGGAGATTTAGTTTTAGTAAAAACTTTAGGAGATTGAACATTATTTTATTTGCCAGTAATAGGATTACTTCCCCAAAACGTTGGATTTCTCCACGAAGGGCATTTAGTAAGACTATTTTCTGTAGGGACACTATGAAAATCTGCGAGAGTTGTTGTTTTATTAAACAATGCTTTTTCATGCCTGAATTCAGCAGCGAGAGAATGGTTACTAGATTCAATTCTATTCAAGTCTCTCTGCATTTAGTTCAACTTCGACTTAAGATTTCGTATACATTCTAATTTTTTCGTCATCTTATTTATCTTAACAAAATTATTACTAATTTTAATTTAAAATCGAAAATCTTACAAGATCTAAATTTATAAAATTTTGAGGGTTTGTTAATTAAGTAATTAGTAAAATGAAATAAAAGTTTTCATAAAAAAAATTGAGACTCGCGATAAATTTTGACCCCTTTCTACTCAGCTTATTTATACTTTTTCATAGGATCAAGAATTAAGTTGCGATCTCCTAATAGAGAAGCTTGACTGCCATCTTCGCTATCATTTTTTGTTTTAATTTGGGCTTTCTTACATTTCTAGTAGCACTTGTGTAGAATTCCGTTCCGATAGAGCACGATCAAAATTATAGTTAATACAAGCACAAATAAGCTGCTAGACATTATTGCAATAAATTGATTCGTGGTAATTGAGCAACACTTGTTATTGCCAAAGGAAGTGTCTAAGTGGCTCTACTCGAATACATCGTATGATATTTGAGCGCTACAAATTTCTGCCCGTGTTTTTTGAATTGTTGAGCAGTTAACAGACCCACATGTCAAATTACCCTCCTGGCATCGAAGATATTGAAGTTCGTTGCTCTAAAGTGTACTCTTGAAGCACTGTGGTTGATGGCTTAGTTCCTTTTGAATGAAGGACAGATCATAGCCACACTCCGAGAATTTAGAGAGTAAAACATCGATAGCAGCAACTCCTACGACCTTATTATGCTCGCTTTAGACATAAATGGGAATTGTGACTGAGACAATCATTCCTAATCCAAAAGCATCCAAATAAAATTCAGACCAAGAGGGAGATATGTTGACTTTGTTGACACCCTCAGATAGGAATATGTAGTAACTGGTGAGTTTTTAAATCATGGTAAAGTAGTCGATACCGTCCCACATCCGGAACACAATACCCTGGAATACGCAAGTTAGCTCCTTTACTAATCCATAGTTGATGTTATTTTCTACTCCATACACAAATGAAATTAATTTAATGTTATCTGGACTTTTGCCGATGGCTGTTAACTTTGTTGAGATATACTGTTGATAAAAGCTAGTGCTGTTAATCTCATCAGACTCAGTGTAGCCGTCAGTAAGCAGCAGAAACACACTAGCTTCGCACTCAGTGGTGATGTTGGCCAGCATTGATATCCCCATTTCGAAGGCCGCGGTGTAATTTGTGGCACCCTAATCAGTGTCAAGGTTTTCAATCGCAGTAAGAATCTGCGACTTGTTATCATCGTTGGCAATTACAATCTTGTTAAACACCAGGGCTCTTGCAGTCTTTGAGAACACTACAACGCCTACGTAGTCAAATCTGTTTAAGGTTTCGAAAATAATTTCGAGGGTCACTTTAGCATTAGCAAAACGGACTCCAGGATGTAGGCTTGTCATAGTTCTCGATATATCTAACAGTATGATTGTTTTTTTGGAGCCCGTGATTGCTGAGACGTACCAGGTTCTTCTACGAGGGTCATAGTTCACGCATGTGTTTGTTGTGAAATTCTGGTCCTGTCGAAAACTGGGTGAAACGCGGATCGCCCCACTTGATGATCCAACATAGGCGTATGTGTACTCTAGTTCATTTTCTGACATGAGATTCTGAAAGGTGGATTAAATGAGGGCAGAAGCGCAGATGAACTTACGAGTGTTGTCATTTAGCTTTGTTTTGTCGAATATATTGGGAATTCGCACTCCACTATCCCTTGAAAGCTTGAGACCGGGAGTGAAACATCCCTCAGATGTGGGATAATTTTGCAAACATTCAAGGGGGCCAGTCCCTTCACAAAGGTCATATGTTTTCTTGGTGCATGATAAAATATCAGGATCGCAAATATTTTGATATTTTTTAACGAGTTCGTCTCGAATAACTTCTACTTTGCTCTCCATCTTGAGCCTAAATTAGGTGAGGTTGCTAATTTTCTAGCACCCCGCTGCAGACTTAGCCTCAGAAATGAGTAAAGCGGTGAGGAAGACATAGATGAAGCAGCAGTTGGTATTATAAATTTTCCTCATTTATATCTCCATTACTCATAATATTTGTATAAGATCACTCAGTAGTAGCAATCAGTATAATGCATAGAAACAATCACTGCCAAATCCTATAACTGCAGTCGGACCCTGCACTCACGATCATTTTCGAATTCATATCAAATTCGACTGCTTGTACTCTACTTTTCTATTCGTGGCCCTTAAGGATGTGTTCGCGCTCTCCTGATACGTCATTAAAAATATGAATAAGAGCACTGTCACACCCTACTGCCAAGTAGATTCCTGATTGGTCTACGCTTATACAATTGGCCGAACTCTTATTGCAGTCATATGAATTAATTTCCTTGTTCATTCGCAAGTCCCAGGTTTTCGCTACTCCGTTTGAGTCACAACTAGCTAGCTTGTCTCCTCGAGGACTAAACTTGCAGCCATTTACTGAATTGTTGTGTCCATAGAACGTTTGCACACAAAGATTGGTTCTCACGTCCCAAGTGGAGACTGTTTTATCGGCACTACATGTGCCCAAAATGTTCGAGTAAGGTTTAAAGTTCACGCAGTTTACGGAATCTGCGTGACCTCTTAAGACAGTTCGCGCTTTTCCAACGTTGATGTCTAAGAATCGACTAGAGTGGTCCATTGATCCAGTGGCTATGTAATCTCCGGTTTCGCTCAAGTCAATACTCCAAATGGGTTGCTTATGGTCCTTGAAGGTGAAGGTGCAGCTGGTGTTCACAAAGTCCCAAATTTTTACTGTGGAATCACCACTAGCCGTCACAATATGTAAGCCTTTGGGATGAAACTTGAGCGAGCTTACCCAATCCTTGTGCCCTTCACCAGACATGATCAACTCCGACTGGTTGACTGTCCATATTTTCCAAAACATGTCATCGCTACCTGTCCCTATAATTGGCTTCTTCGGATGTATTGCGACAGAGCACACTGCCATCGTATGCCCCTTTTGAGTCTTTGAAAGTACAGTATTTTTGTAGTTAAATGGTTATGCATTTTTAGACAAAAATGGGTTTGTTGTGTCATTAGGGAAAGGAGTAAATTTGGTCTTCTCGCTTTTAGATGTCCCCTACATGCTTGATCTTTTTTCCATTGCTGGTAGTGTCGTCTATTTCTTAGGGGCTAACTAATTTTTAAGTCTATCTCTCTAGATTTTGATAAGCATTTTCTCTTTCATAGCAAAGTTGTACTTTTAAACAAGTTCCTCGTACTTGTTGGAATACTATTTCCTTAATGCGCTCAACCTCTCTATATTTTAAAGTAGCTTCTTTTTCTCTTTTTGCACTCGTTGGTGATGCATTTTGTGAAAATCTCTTTCCTTGAGCAGTTTATCGTAGGTGGCCTTAGCCTTCTCGGACATTATAACTGCATTATTGAGTTGCTAAATAAGTTGCTCATACTTATCCTTGAGCACTTAGTTCTCGAGATAAGCGTCAGGTATTTCTTCACCTTGATTCTTGCTGTTCTGCACGTATTCATACCACTCCTTTTGAAATGATTCTAAAGTCTTAGTCATGTTGCTTTTGATGAGAAAATTGCGAATGAAATCATCGATGACTTATAATCTTTGCACGTGTTTTGGTTCTGGTTTTATCAATTAAGTTCTGTTATGTTTTTCTGAAATTTGGCTTTTGCGAATAGTGGATGCCATAAGTTTTTCGAGTTCATTAATATCGTTAATCGATTCGGCAATGTCATCCAAATCGTGTACATCTTCAAGCAATTCTGAACCTTAAGACTAGCTGCTGATTTCTACCTGTTCTACCATGTAAACATTGGCGTCTCTGTCATCAGCCATGATTGCAAATATATAACTTATCTTTATACGCACAGAATATACAATAATCTAGTAGTTAGCTTAGATTTTTAAGTAGTATATAACAATACATGCAATCAAAATTATTTAATATGTATTGAATTAGATTGAGAATCTTTATGAAATCTATTTACAGAAATAATACATACATTTGTACAATATTAATGATAAATTTTATACTTTATTACCAATGTTAGATTATTTTCAATATTAAATCTGACCAAACCTAATGAACTTAGAGCTGAAAGAATAGTTAGCGAAATCAAGAAAATCAAATCTCACACAGCGAAAAACTATGCCCATATTAGTATTTTTCATAGTAGAGAACGTGCTACTACTAATAATGTTTCTGGGCTTTATGAAGGAGATGTGTTGGCCAATCATCGCGTATGTATTCATATAATCAATAATTATTTTACAAGCTTACAGGCAAGGATAAAAGCTTTCTGTCAGTTCACAGCATGATGCCAGGCCATTCATTCACAAATTGTTCATGTTAACAGTGTTCATTTTAGTGGCGTGCTCGGTGTGGAGCGCATTTTTGTTACTTACTTACGAAAGTCCAGAAGGGTGGGTACAAGGACTCATCATGATAACTTGGACTTTAGTGATAGTAGTCACGCTACCAAGACTATTAATACTTTGGTGTGCAACCAGAAGTTGATTTTTAGCATATTTGCTTATAAATATCATCATGATTTAGGTTTTCTGTCGGGTTTGCCGCCCTTTGCAGGTGCCTACTTGGCTAGTGGGGCTTGCTTCACTGGTTCTGGTTCTTCTACTTTTCGGTTTGCGATGATGGCAGTGGTCACCTTCTTCTTGGGCATCACTTTTATATCATGAAGGTTCTGAGCAGACTGTAGACTAGGCAGCAAACCGAATTATTTTCTTAGAGGCGACTCTGGGTTGAAGTGTAAATTCTTCCAGTTGGGATACAGTGCATTTAGCCTTAATCGAACAGCATAGTTTAGATATGCCATTTGTTTTACATTCAGTTTGTCAGAGTGCTTGATTAGAGCAAGGACCAATCTTTTCTGGTGCTTATCGAGCTATTAAAGCACCGTGCCAACAGGTAAGTTTTCGTTGCTGTGCCTGTGAACCTGCGCTTCAAACAACATTTTGCTGTGTGCATACTAACTAACACTGTCTTTAGATTCCAATACCTTTATATCCTAGACCGATATCCTCGACAAAGAAGACTATTGAGACTGATTGTTCTTCTTAGCCGAAAGACTGTTGAGCAATCGAAGCGCCTAATAAAGAGGTTGTTGATCGTTCTTGAGGAAGTTGAGCTTCCCCTTTAGAGCCTTCAAAGGGTCCAGAGTCCTAAGGTGAATCATGAATTAATTATAATTATCATGCATTTAAATCAGTGGCATTATAATAATCATATATAAGAGGAGAGATGTCGACATCGCTGTACATGGAGAACCCAGAACCATTCCTACAAGAGCTACACGGTAAACTAGTCGGAGTGCAGCTAAAGTGGGGGTGGGAATTGAGAGGCATTTTACAGTCTAAAGATGATTACATGAACCTACTCGTAATTGTTGATCTAATGTAGTTAGCCAACGCAGAGGAAGTCGTCAACGGCGAAAAGAAAGGAGAACTCGGAGAAATACTTATTCGATGCAACAATATTCTTTACATTCGTGAAATCGTTTAATGATCGTCAATATGGGCATATTTAAAGGCATCTGGGGTAAGTAAGTAAAACTCAGTGCATACACAATAATCAATAAGAAGAACCCTGCGCTGTTCCCAAGCTTTTCTTTCCCTTTTTCATCTTACTGCTTAAAAAATGTAGTAGCATCGCAGTCGAGGGCCTTATTCCGCTCAGACGTGAGGCCGCATGGATGGTTTTTGGCTTTTTTAAAGTCAATATTTCATATTATTATTGCGTGAAATTATTCTTATATTGTTCGTAGGGAAACAACGAAATGTCACTAAAGTGCTCAATTTTCTTGAGTTCGTCAATTTACTAAGTTATTAAACATTTACTTTCTTCATTTTTTCGGTAAACGGTTGATACTTAAGCTCAGTTTCAATGTTTTTAAACACACGGGGATCGATGCGTTCTAACCAGCTTAAATCTGATATTTTGATGAACTCATAGCCAGATATCATTTATGCCGCAGATTTAATTTCAGGTAATGGCTTTATTTTGTAACTGGGAAGAAAAGTTGACCAGTCTTTGAGGCTGCAACGGTAAGCAGATAGCTTTTTATGTCCTTACTCAATGAGTCTTTTTTTCTACTTAAAGACTTTCTGCTGTTAATCACTTATGACTTACTTGCCTAATGAAATAGCATCAGGAGTCAGTCTCAAATCTGCATTTTCAGCCCTCAGCAGTAAGCGGTACTCGGAGCGAGATGTGAAAATCCTATAGGGTTAACTAATTCCCATTGTGATTAGATCATCGATGAGGACTCCAATGTATGCCTTTGTTCTATCAATTAGATATGGATTTTTGCCTTGAGCTGTCAAGCCAGCATTGAATCCTGCAATTATACCTTGAGCTGCAGCTTACTCGTATCCAGTTGTACCATTTATTTGACCGGCTAAGTACAAGTTTGATAAAATTGTGGACTGCAGTGAATGCTTTAAATGGGTAGGGCAAATATAGTCATATTATATTGCGTATCCAGGTCTTAAAATCTCCACATTTTACAAACCTTTGATAGTTCGAAGCATTTGGATTTGAACTTCTTATGGAAAACCATTATTAAGACCGTTAGGATACACAACATTGCTTTTGATTCCTTATGGCTCCAACCAAATTTGATGTGATTGACGATGAGGGAATCTAATAACTTTCTTTTAAATTGCAGGACAGTAGCGAGGACCTTGCCCTTTTCCTCCATTCCCTTCAAAAGTGGGAAGCAAGTCACGGTGCTTGTTTATAATATCGTGCGTATTTTGATTTGTCATTGTTAAGTGACATTCTATTGTTTGATGGGTGGGCTTAAAACCATTAAACTCATGAACAAAATTAAATGGCTGAACTGGATCGTCAGAACCTTGAGGTTATAGTCCTGAATAGTTTATTGTGTTCTTTTTCAGTCGAGGAGGTGTTCCTGTTGTGGCTCTACTCACTGGAAATTTTAATTTTTTAAAAGTATCTGCGAGCCCAATCGATGGAGGTTCAGTTAAAAGACTGTCCCTCAAGTGTCGCCCTGCGGGATATCGAACTTTTCCAATATGAATCATACCCCTCAGAAAAGTCCCTGTCGTAACAATGAAATTTTTGCCTTAAATATATTGGCCTTCCTTTGTTTTAACCCCTTTGATAGTCATTGTTGTTTCATTAACATCAAAATCTTAAGCGCTTTTATAGTTAAGGATTGTTACCTAAGCTCTTGAATAGATAAATTTTTAATTTTGTTCAAGGCATCAAACATATTTGCTTTATACAAATCTCGGTCTATTTGAGCACGAGGACCTTTGACAGCTTCTCCTTTTGACTGGTTGAGGGCTTTGAACTGAAGAGCAGATACGTCTGAAATTTTTCCCATTAGTCCGCCCAATGCATCAATTTCACGAATGAGGTGCCCTTTGCCGATACCACCCATAGACGGCTTTATTATTGAAGAGTTACGTTGCAGGACATTTATCCTAAGGTTGATATTTTCTGAGTAAGTAATAGAGTAGATGCTCCAGTCCTAGCAGCAGCCGATGCCGCCTCGCAGCCAGCATGACCTCCCCCGATAATAACTACATCATAGCATCTTCCACTGCTAAAATAGAATAATGTTTTGGCATTGGCCAGTCTATTAAGTTTCGAGAAGCCTAGCATTGAGTAATATTATTATTTTAATTATGCAGTTTATTGTTTACCATATCTAAGCAAACAAGAAACTGTTTATGGTGTTACTATTTTGTCACCATTATAACATCACCTGCCTGGTATAACCTTGTATTTTGATATTTTTTGTCTATGAGCTCCTGTATAAGTGGATTTGAAGATGTTTATTAGCTGTTTTATTGATATGCCATTATAATTGAATTGCAAATAGGATGTGGTATAAATACATCAACAGAACTTGCGACCAGCTCCGAATTTTCAGGTAACCGTGATCTCATTCAGGAGGGCCAATTTAAAGTTCAACCAAGACGACCTCGGTATGACTCGCTTCAAAGTTCTCTCCAAATCCCTGGATCTCATTTTCAGAATGTCAAGATCTGAAGGCACAGTACAATTTTTAGCTAACACTAGTTGCGAGGAGTAACTTTGATGACCGTCATTGGAGCGATTTCGTGCGCTCTCTACTTGAAATCAAACTACTATGATCCAGTGTACACCGCTCCCAAGCTCATCGAAGCCAAGCGCAAGGAAGAAGAAATTGACAAGAAAGCTCGAGAGACCCTGCTCTACAATAATTTGGGAGTTCCCACTCGACCCACCAGAAGCATGAATGATTTCCTCACCTTCATCGCATCCACCGAAGCCATTAATAAAAACTTCGACTATATCACATATGGTCTAGCCCTCAACAGCGATCAGGTCAAAGGTTTGGATTCTTACAGCTCCGAAAACGACGAGAGAATGCTCGATTTGCTAAAATAATCTCAGGCGAAGTCGGGAGGTCATTGATTTTAGTGAACATGAATAAATATAAGATAATAAGCGCATTTATGAATATACACATCAATCAAGTTGAAGAGGGACATAACCGCCATCATCATTATCTTATTCGTTCAAGTCTCCATGATTTACATGATCAATTTACTGATTTTGCTCAGGCTGTTCCTGGTTCGCTTCTTATTTATACTCGTCTACTTTTTCATTTGCTTCATCATTTTTGCCAACTTGTTAGTCTTCCTTAACATTTTATACGACTGAAGTATGATTTGCTTATTGCTATGTCTCGTCCTTATTATTTTCATCCTAATTCTATTGTTATATTATTTATTTAGTCTATGCTGAAACAATCTATTCTTATTAAACTTTAACTTCTGACTTGGGCGCATTTGTTGGAAGAGCAGTTTCGGCTTAAGTTAGGAAGGCAGTATCTAGCCCATACTATTAACCAATATATTTTATTTCTTCCACAATGCTCACCAGTTCTTCGTTTAATAGATTCTCAAATTTGTTCTTAATGTCAGAGCGAGAGTTAACATGAGTAAGCCAGTTATTTTCACCTTTGAGCTCTTGCCACTTGGCGACATCGAATTTAAACTGGCTAATAGCTAAGTTTTTACGAATCTAATTTTCCTCGCCAACATGTTCCATTTGTTCATTCTTAAGCTTTGCTATTTGCTCCTCAACTTCTTTCTCTTTCACGAAGCATTCTTATATCTTTTTACTCAGGGTCTCTATTTGCTATTGAGCCTCCTTTATTTCTGTCTTTTTCATGCTGGCAGCTTTGAAATTTTTGGCTTCAGCCATTGATTTCTGTTCTATTTACAATTTCGGTATTCTAATTTTAGTTTGATTTCGTTTTTCTTCCATACCATTAGCCTATGCTGCCATATTGGCCTTTCTAAATTATAATTCCTTTATCTTGTCTCTCTTCTACTTGTGCTTATTTTAAAATTGCTTCAGTTCTTTTGTATTATGAATGAAGTTATCAACTTTTACTTTTCTCTCTTCTAACTTGTCATCGAAGTTACTCTCACGGCTCTCCATTTCAAGTGCCATTTTTGTCAAGTTTTTGGCCTACTTTTACAGCTCATCCGATTTAGTGTTGTAAACTTTGCATTAATTTGACTTGCTTTACTCTAAAGATTTTACGCTAGCCAATAATTATTAGGTCTATTTTTCTAAAAACGATAGTTTCTTTTTTCTCTCTTGTAGTTTGACTCCTTCTTCTCGAAAGTTTTCCTCTACATCTTTTATTTATTTCTTGACCGAAGTAATTTTCTGGTTTAATTATTTCAAGCTTTATTTTTTCAGCTTCAATCTTTTCTCCAGCTATTATATCTCTTCTTAAAGTTTAATTTTGTCTTTGAGGGCTTCGGTAAGTTAATTGTTGAGAGGATCCTTTCTTGAATTGAGGTCTTATTTATATTTTCGCTCAAACTCTCCAATCTGTTACGACTGGAACTTAATGTCATTTTGCAGACGAGTGATTTTTTTGTTTTAATTGTCTATTTTCACATTCTCGTTTTCTTCATACTCTGCTCGCTTTCTCTTCAAGTTGCTGGACTATTATAGCAGTTGTAACTCTGCCATTTTGAGTTGTCGGATAAGTTTCTTGCTCTAATGATGTTGTTCTTTTTATAATTTAATCTGCTCGTATTAATTCTTGTAAAACTAGTCTTGTCTCTTGTTTAACTCGGTCTCCTGCTATTCAATCTAAAATAATAAAATATTGAACTTTCTTTTGCAGATTTTCTATTTTATTTTGATAATTATCAGCTTCCTCATATTATTATTTCTCCACACTCTCACATTGCTTCTGCACAGTCTCGGTCAGTTCATCTCTATTTTATTGTAAATTGCTTGCAATTTATACTAAATTAGATTATAGAGTACTTATTGTTTATTTAAGTTACTTTTGCTTGACTACAAACTCCATGCTTTTGATATGGGAATTAATAATTTGTTCCAGCACGTTTTACTTCTCTGATCTCTTGCCTGTTTTAACATCTAATCCTACAGTTTTTGGAGTATCATCTAAATCTTAATAACTAATGTATTACCATTTTCGCCAAACCCTTAACGATTGAGCGAAGTTGTGTTCTTCTTTATTTGGTTCAAGAAAGGGTTCGATTATTTGCGATCTCGATTTTTCTTCTTGTCGAATGCGTAATTTGATTCTGATGCTGATTACTTGCGTTAAGAATTTTTTCTAACTGTCTCAACTGTGCTCTTATGCTATTCAATATCTTCTGAAGCCCCCTTCGCCACACTTGGAATTTATTTCGGCATTGAAACTTCTTGATCATCTGATGACTTTTTAGATTGAGGCTTGGTTTTAGTGTCTTATTGGTACGACTTTTGTGATTTTACTTTCTGCTCTATAGGGGGAAGCTCAAAAGAAGCCTGCTCTTCTTCTTCTGATTTTTTATTCGACTATTATGAATGCTCAGGATGTTTTTAGCGCGACTATTCTTCATTTCTGTTTTGCTATTTATCTGGTTTTTGTGAAGTCGGCTTTATCTTTTCAGGAGCTTAGTTATGCTTGTGTGAGTCTTCGACTGTGGAGGTACCTAAATGCGTTTATGTTTGTGCCACTTTAGGTTTCTAACTTGCTGCTGGTCCTTTAACTTTCATTCCTCCAAATAGACTCGATGAACCTTTTTCTCCCATTTCTAAGTAGAGACAGAATTTACTTTTAAAAAAGTCCATGCCCTTCATAATCTTACTTATATATGCGTGTAAATATTAAAAATAATAGATTCTGTCGTACTCAAGCTTAATAAACCCTATTTATTTCTGTATTTATATAAAATAACAGACTTATATTTTTAATAGTTTGATGTATAATCAATGTGAATAATAA
>APMI01007149.1_pt1 | contig 42710 bp, 32 predicted proteins | sample 667938 | NCBI WGS metagenome assembly APMI01 (sample SAMN01084076, study PRJNA167559) | wastewater metagenome | biome: Wastewater | place: Denmark: Ejby Moelle, Odense | collected 2011-11-28
GCCTCGAACGCCGCCGCGAGTTGCGCGGCACCCTTGCCGGCGCCGATCACCACCGTGCGCCCAGGCGGCCTGGGTGGCAGATGCGCCGCAAGGGCCATCGCCGGATCAGCCGCCTGCACGGCCGCCTCGAACAGCCCCGCCAGAAAGTTTCGGTCCTCCGGGCTCAAAGCGCGACATCCGCCACGAAGACGCCGTCGATCCCGCCTTCCAGTTCGGCAACGATGCGTGCGCCAATCGCCTTGTGTACGGGGTCGTCAAGGTAGGCGTCCCGCACCCCGGCGTCCCGGAAGTCGAACCAGAAGACATCGTTGAAGCCCCGTACCAGCGGCGTTTCGACCGAAACATTGTCGAAATGCCGGAAGTCGAGAATGCCCTCGATATGCCCTTTCAGTGCGGCGAGATCCCGGTAAAGCTCGGCCTTGGATTCCGCCGTGGTCCCGGCGCGGAAATGCAGTGCAACGATGTGGCGGATCATTTTAATCCCTTCCGAATTCGGGTTTGCGCTTGCCCCGATAGGCGGCAAGTCCTTCGGCCAGATCGGGAGAGGCGGCGGCAATGGTTCCTGCCAGCGCCTCGATCACCCGTTCGCGTTCCTCACCCTCGGCTGCGTTGATAAGCATCTTGGTCAATTCGCTGGCGCGGGGCGAGCGGGCACGAAGCCGGTCCACCACCTGTTCGGCGGTCGAAAGCCCGTCACCCTGTGGCACGACCTGATCGACGACACCGAGCGAGCATGCCTGTTCGGCGCTCAGAACCTCGCCCATCAACGCCATCCGGCGGACGATCTGCGCCCCGAAACGGCGGACGGTCCGCTGGGTGCCGGACCAGCCGGGAATGATCCCGAGGCCGGTTTCAGGCAGACCGATCTTCACATGCGCTTCGGCAATCCGCAGATCGGCGCAGGCTGCCAGTTCCAGCCCGCCACCCAGGCAATGGCCGTTCAGGACAGCAATCACCGGAGCGTTCAACCTGGTCAGCGCGTCAAAGGCGAGGTGGCCATCCCGCAGCCAGCGGCGCCCGAATTCGTCGGGCGAAAGTGCAGACCAACTTGTAATATCCCCGCCAGCGCAAAATGACTTGCCGCCTTCCCCGGTCAGGATCACGGCAAAGACATGCGCGCGTTCGATCTGGCGGCAGAGAGAAAGCAGCGCGTCAACCATGTCAGCGTCCAGCGCGTTCTGCTTTTCCGCCCTGCGGATTGTCAGGCGCGCCACGCCATCGGAAATGGCCAAGTCAAGCCTGGGGTCCGTCACAGCGCAAGGCCCATGGGGCCGGGCTGGAACAGCCGCGTATCCATCAGTTTCAAGTCGCTGGCAACGGCCAGTGGCGTTGCGGCCTGGTCCAGCACGTCGCGCTTCAGGTCCAGGCCGGGGGCGATTTCGGTAACCATCAGGCCGTCTTCGACAAGCCGCATCACGCAGCGTTCGGTGACGTAGGTGATGTCCTGCCCCTGCATCCGCGCCCGCTTGCCCGAAAAGCTGACCTGATCGACCTTGGCTACGATCTTGGCGATCTTGCCTTCCTTGTCGATCATCAATCGCTCGTCTTCAAGGCGCATCTTCGCCCCGGCGTTGAAGTTGCCCGAGAAAACGATCTTGCGCGCGCGCGCGGTGATATCGACAAATCCTCCGGCCCCGGCGGTGCGGTGTGGGGTGGCTGACAAACGGCTGACGTTGACCGAGCCTTCGGCGTCGATTTCCAGGAACGACAACAGCGAACAGTCGAAGCCCCCGGCCTGAAAGTAGATGAACTGGTGTGGAGAGGCGACAAAGGCCTCGGCGTTCGAGGCGCAGCCGAACTTGAAATCCAGCAAGGGAACGCCACCGACCGGTCCCTGTTCGATGACCCAGGTGACCTTGCCGTGATGGCCTTCCTCGATCAGGATGCGGGGCACATTGGCCGAGATGCCGAAGCCGATGTTCACCGCCCAACCGGCTTGCATCTCCATAGCGACGCGACGGGCGATGACCTTTCCTACATTGAATTCGGCCATGCGGAAGGTATGGAGAGGGCGGAACAACTCGCCCGAGATGGCCGGGTCATAGGCGGTCGCGGTGGTCTGCAACTGGTCCGGTGCCTCGACGATCACATCTACGAGGATGCCGGGAACACGGACATCATGTGGACGGAACGTACCCGTCGCCGCGATGCGCTTGACCTGGGCGATGACGATACCACCGGAATTGCGGGCCGAAAGGGCCATCTCCATCGCGCCAAGCGTGGCGCCTTCATGTTCAAAGGTAAGGTTGCCGTTCTCGTCCGACGTTGTGGCGCGGATGATCGCGACATCCGGGTGCAGCGCTGGAAAATGCAGCCAGGTGTCGCCGCCGAACTGGACCCGCTTTACCAGGGGCAGGGCGCGCGCGCTTGCGTTCATGGCGCAGCCTTCGTTGTCAGGATCAACGAAGGTTTCCATGCCGACCTTGGTCAGGACGCCAGGTCGTTTGGCAGCCCCCTCACGCAGCATGTCGAAGATGATGCCGGATGGCACATTCCAGGCTGCCACGTCTTCGGCAAGGATTCGTTGCCAGATCAGCGGCGGATCTGCGTTGGTTGGACCCGAGGGGTACGATCCGCCCAGAATGCGCGTGATCATCCCCTTGTGGGCGATATGGTCAACCCCCTTGGTTCCGAACATGTCTCCTGCGGCGATCGGGTGGATCGTTGTCAGCCCGCGCGGCGCGCCTTCTTCCAGGAAACGCTGCCCCAGCGCCTTGAGCACAGCGTCAGGGCAAAGCAGGCCCGAGGACGCGTTTACCGCAACCATCGCCCCGTCCTTGACTAGGCGCGCGGCCTCGGCGGCAGACTTCACTTTGGACACAGGCAGTCTCCTTCCCGGTTGGCTTTAAGTAACTAACCAGTTATAAAGATAGCGAAGGTCGCCACCTAAGATCAAGCCTCAAATGTGCGGCCGCCGGATCGAGTTGCAAGGACTTGGGCAGAAGGAGCGCCACCTATGAACATCACCTTCCAGAAGACACACCAGCGCGTGTTCGGGACGTTTCCCCTCCGGGGGGATGTGCTGCGCCAGGCGGTTCGCGATGCGGTCGAAGTCGGCTATCGCGCGTTCGATACCGCGCAGATGTACCAGAACGAGGCTGACACGGGCCTTGCTTTGGCTGACTGCGGCCTATCACGCGGAGAGCTGTGCATCACCACGAAAGTTGGGATCGAGAATTTCACCAAGGCGACCTTCATGCCATCGGTCGAGCGGTCGCTGAGGGACCTGCGGGTCGATCATGTGGACATCCTTCTGCTGCACTGGCCAAACCCCGGCGGGGATATCCGGGAGTCGCTAGAACTCTTGCAACAGGCAAAGGATTGCGGCCTTGCCAGGCACATTGGGGTGTCGAACTACACTGCCGCGATGATGACCTTTGCCCGGACGGTCGTGTCGGACCCGCTGGTGACAAACCAGGTGGAGTTCCACCCGCTGCTGGATCAGACCAAGCTTTTGAAGGCAGCGAACGACACCGGCATTCCCCTGGCTGCCTATTCCTCGGTCGCACGCGGCGAGGTGTTCAAGTATCCGCTCTTTGCCGAGATCGGCGCAGGCTATGGCAAGTCGGCAGGACAGATCGTGCTGCGCTGGATCCTGCAGAAAGGTGTGCAGGTGAACTGCATGTCAACGAAGGCAGAGAATATCCGCGCGAACTTTGACATCATGGACTTCACCCTGTCTTCGATCGACATGGCACGGATCGACGCGATGACCGCCACGAACTATCGGATTGTCGGCAAGAACCTTGTCCCCTATGCTCCCGACTTCGACTGAAATGAAACAGGGGCGGTCCTTGCGGGCCGCCCCAGGTCGCGCATCGGCCGGGAGGTGGCCTAGCGGTTGCCGCGGATCAGATCAGCGGCCCGCTCGCCGATCATGATCGACGGCGCATTGGTGTTGGATCCGACCAGTGAGGGCATGACCGAGCTGTCACAGATGCGCAGCCCGTCAACGCCGCGGACGCGCAACTGCGGATCGACCACAGCCATGTCATCCTTACCCATACGGCAGGTGCTGACAGGGTGATACGAGGTGCGGCCGTACTGGCGGGCATAGGCCTCTAGATCGGCCTGGGTCCGCACATTTGCATCGGGAAAGCGGACTTCCTTGATGTATTTCCGCAGGGACGGCTGACTGAAAATCTCGCGGCTTATCTTGATGCCTTGTGTTGACATCCGCAGGTCATCGGGGTCACCCAGGAAATTCGGGTCGATGATCGGCGTCGCCACCGGATCGGCGCTGCGCAAGGTGACCGATCCGCGCGCTTTGGGGCGCAGGGTGTAGCTGTTCAGCGTGATGCCGGAAGAGCCTTTGCGCACCGAAGGAACGCCCGCCTCGGCCCCCGCGCCGCAGAGGAAATGGAACTGGAGGTCAGGGCAGGGTGCCGACCCGGCGCCGCCCGAATACCAGAACGCCCCACCTTCGACCACGTTCGACGTGACGGGGCCGGAATTGAACAGGAAATACTGGGCGCCCGCCCAGGCTGCCCAAAGCGGTTTGTTGTATTTGTCCAGGCTGTCGTGGCCTTTCAACTCGGCCACGATGTCTATGCCGAAATGGTCGGTCAGGTTCTGACCGACACCCGGAAGGTCTTGGACAACAGTGATACCGTGGCTTTTCAAATGCGCGGCCGGGCCGATGCCTGACAGCATCATCAGCTTTGGGCTGCCAATGGCACCTGAGGTCACGATCACCTCGGACCCGGCGCGGACCGTGATGGGCGCGCCGCCAGTGGAATATTCGACACCGACAGCCCGACCCTTCTCGATCACCAGCCGCCGTACCAGGGCGCTGGTGATAAGGGTCAGGTTCGACCGCTTCAACGCTGGCCGAAGATAGCCAACGGCAGCCGAACAACGCCGGTTGCCGCGGATGGTGGTCTGATAGATGCCCGCCCCTTCCTGATGTGGACCGTTGAAGTCGGGATTGTAGGGTATTCCGTATTCCTGGCAGCTTTGCACGAAGGCGCGGCTCGTCGCGTTCGGGTCGGGCAGGTTCGACACGCCCAAGGGGCCGTCGGTGCCATGCCAGTCACCGGACAGGAGTGTATTGCCCTCGGACCGCAGAAAGTACTTCCGGATATCGTTGAAGCCCCATCCCTCGGCCCCTTCCTCGACCCAGCGGTCGTAGTCAGACGGATGGCCGCGGGTAAAGATCTCGGCATTGATCGAAGAGCCGCCACCCAACACCTTGGCCTGTGCATAGGGGATTTCCCGCATGTTGGCGTGCTTTTGCGGCGCCGTGACCAGCCCCCAGGTCAAGGGGCCGGTCGTCATCTTGGCAAAGCCCACCGGCATATGGATAAGTGGGTTCTTGTCCGTGCCTCCGGCTTCGATCAGGCAAACCTTGGCCGAGGGGTCTTCGCTGAGCCGTGCCGCCAGGACGCAGCCGGCAGAGCCACCGCCGACGATTACATAGTCGAAGCCCTGCGTCATCTTACTTGATCCAGTGGTTGCGCTTGCCAAGCTCGACATGCGCCGATTTGACCTGCGTATACTCTTCGACACCGTAGGTTCCGGCCTCGCGACCCCAGCCGGATTGCTTGAACCCGCCTAGCGGCATTTCGGGACCGCCCGCCATGATGCAGTTGACCCACATACGCCCGGCGCGGATTCGCCGCGCTGCAGCAAGAGCGGTGTCGATGTTCTTCGACCAGACGCTGGCGGCAAGGCCATAGACAGTGTCGTTCGCCAGATGGATCGCCTGCTCGGCAGTGTCGAAGCGGAAGGACGACAGGACCGGCCCGAAGATTTCATCGGTTGCGATGGCCATCGTGCGCGTGACGCCCGAGAACAGCGTGGGCGCAATGTAGCTGCCTTTGCCAAGATCCATCGCCGCCCCGCCGGTCAGCACCTTCGCGCCTTCCGCCTTGCCCTTCTCGATATAGGACAGGATCGTCTGGTTCTGCGCGTCCGTGGTGATGGCACCCACTTGCGTCGCCTCGTCCAGAGGGTCGCCGACGACGATCTTTTTCATTTTAGCGGCAAGGATCGCCTCGAACTCATCAGCGACGCGGGCATCGACGATCAGCCGGCTGGAGGAGACGCAGCATTGCCCGGTGTTGAAGCTGATCCCGAAGGCAGCGCCATCGGCGGCATCTTCAAGGTCAGCGTCGGCAAAGACGACGATGGGGTTCTTGCCGCCAAGCTCAAGACCCAGCTTCTTGAAGTTCGAGTCCGCCGCCGCATGGACGACCGACCTGCCGACGGCGGTTGAGCCGGTGAAGGACAGCATGTCCACGTCCGGGTGCTCGGTCAGGGCTTGGCCGATGCTGCGGCCCGAGCCGGTGACGACATTGTAGATACCCTTGGGCAGACCCGCCTCGGCCAGGATTTCGCCCAGGATCAGGGTGGTGGCGCTGGTCACTTCGGAGGGCTTCACCACCATCGTGCAGCCGGAGGCGAGAATGAATGGGACACGCTCACACAGGATCAGGAACGGGAAATTCCACGGTGTGATGAGACCGACAACACCGACGGGTTCTCGCAAGACCATGCCGAAAAGGTCGTCGCCCAAGGAATTGAAGCTGTCGCCATGCAAAAGGCGCGCGGCCCCGGCGCCGACTTCGAAGCAGGCGATGCAATGGTCGATCTCTCCCCGGGCCTGGGAGATGGGCTTGCCATTTTCCAGCACTTCCCAATAGGCGATCTCGTCGCGGCGACGACGCAGGATCTCGGCAGTGCGCAGAAGGACGCCGGCACGTTCAGCCCCGGAGAGACCGGCCCAGCGGCGGTCTTCAAATGCGCGGCGGGCGGCGGCGACGGCAGCGTTCAGATCGGCGAGGGTGCATTTCGGGATGCGCGTAACGGGCACACCATGGCCAGGAGAGGTGCGTTCGAACAGGTCGCGGCCGCCATGCCATGCGCCGTCCATCCAGAAACCGAACTCACGCGGGGCGGTGGGAAGGCTGTGTATTGTTGTGCGCTGATCCATTTCGATCCCCCCATAGGATATGCCGCCCGAAACATGCGATTTTGTAACCGAATAGTTACTTAAGTGTCAACCCGGCGCATTAGCCGATCACGATCTGAGTCTTCAGCTCAGCCGGTCGATCCGCCAGTGTATCGAATGCCACCTGGATCTCTTCCAGTCTGAATGATGCACCGGTAAAGGCCTCTGTCCGGAAGCGGCCATGCGCCAAGAGGGTCAGGGCATCATGCATATCCTCGCCCATGCCCGCGACACTGCCCTTCAGGCTGTTTTCCTCAAGCACGGTCCGCAGGATATCGACGGGAACTGTTTCGCCCATGCCCGTGATGCCGAAAAAGGCGACATGGCCCCCCTTGCGGATCAGATCGAAGGCCAGAGCGTAGAGCCGGGGAGACCCCACGCTTTCGATCACCAGATCGGCTCCGCGCCCCTGTGTCCGGGCCATGACCTCGGACTTCAGGGCGAGTGGGTCGCTGATGGCGATATCTGCGCCGGCCTCCAGTGCGATGCGGCAGCGATCCGCGCTGAGGTCGGCCACAATGATCGGCGCAACACCGCAGAGGCGGAGCATCTGGACATGCAGGTTGCCAATCGGGCCAGCGCCCAGCACCACCGCGGACTGACCGAAGCCCGCCCGCGCCTTGCGAGCGGCGCGCACGACGCAGGCGACGGGCTCTACCAGCGCCTGCAGTTCGGGCGCCATGCCGTCCGGCACGGGGATCACCAGGCGGGCTGGGACCGCAACATACTCGGCAAAGGCGCCATCACGCCCGATCCCGACCTGGGTCATCGACGGGCAGTTCAGGATTTCATTGCGACGGCACCAATAGCAAGTGCCGCAGCCAATGTTGATGTCGGCCACAACAGCCTGCCCCTTTTTAAGATGGCGGACATCCTCGCCGAAAAGCGCGACCGTGCCGCAGAACTCGTGCCCCGGAATCAGCGGCAGCCGGTCGGCGGCGTAATGGCCGTTGAAGATGTGCACGTCGGTCCCGCAGATCCCGGTCCGGGTAACGCGGATCAGCGCCTCGTCCCGGCCGATGGCGGGGATCTCAACATGTTTCAGGGCGAACTTGCGGGGTTCGACCAGAACGGCGGCGAGCATCTTGTCCATGTCACTTCACGGTGCGGAGTTTCGAGCGGTCAATCGTCAGGGCGATGGCCACGATAAGGACCAGCCCGAAGACCATTTGCTGCTGGGTGGCCTGCACCCCGAAATACAGCATCGAGGCGCGGATGACGGCCACGATCATCGTGCCGATGGCGGTGTTGAGCACGCCACCCACCCCGCCGGTCAAGGGCGTGCCGCCTACCAGTACGGCCACGATGGCCGGCAGCAGGAAGCCGTTGGCGATGGTCGGCGCACCGCCAGAAAGCTTGACGCTGAAGAGAAGCCCCGCAATGGCCGCCAGCGTACCCGAGATGGCAAAGGCCAGCATCTTGTAGCGTGTGACGTTCAGTCCCGAGGCCGCTGCGGCCAGTTCCCCTGCGCCCACGGCCTTCAACGCGCGGCCAAGCGTGGTGCGCCGTTCGATGAAAAGGCAGATCGCAAGCAGCGTCGCAGCGATGAACAACTCGTTCGGAATGATGCCGGTGCGCCCGATCATCCAGCCAAACAGCGCATCCCGCTGGTTTGCATCCATGTTCAGGGCCCGGTTTCCCGAAAGCCACTGTGCGACCGAAAAGCAAACGCCGCCGACTGCAAGCGTGGAAATGAACGACGGCACGAAAAGGCGCGTCGTTATGAACCCGGACACCAGGCCCAAAGCGAACCCGAGGACCACACATAGTGCCGCTGCCCAAAGGCCAAGACTGGCCAGATAGACCGAGGCCACGACCGTGATCATATTGGCCATTGATTGCGCCGACAGGTCGATGCCGCCGATATAGATGGCAAAGGTCAGGCCCAATGCCATGATGAACAGTGGCACGATATCCCCGGCCAGAGACAGAAGGTTCACCGGCTTCAGAAAGTTCGGATCGTTGATGCCGACAAAGGCCACCAAGACCAGAAGGGTGATCCAGGGGAAGTGCGGCTTGAGGCGTTGCAGGTCCATCTTCTTCCCCGTCAGATCATGTAATGCAGCAGGTCATAGAGCGTGGGCTTTGCCCCTGGCCTGCATTCAAAGCGCTGCTGTATGGCACCGTCCTTCAGGACGATGATGGTGTGAGAAAGACCGATCGCCTCTTCCAGAGTGTCGGCCACAAGGATCACGCCGACGCCGTCGTCGGACATGTCGCGGATCATCTCGTAAACGTCTTCCTTGGCCCCGATGTCGAGGCCCCGCGTCGGGTGGTCCAGAAGCATGATGTCAGATCCGCCCGAGCGCCATTTGGACAAGACGACCTTCTGCTGATTGCCGCCTGACAGGTTGCCGCAATCGGCGTACTCGGAATGGGCCTTGATCGACAGCTTGCCGATCCAGTCGCGCGCCAGAGCCTTTTCCGCCGCCACGTTCAGAACCCCGGCACGCGAGTAGCGCCCCATCTGCGACAGTGTCATATTCTCGTACACGTTCATGCCCGCGACGATGCCTTCGATCTTGCGCTCGCGCGGGACATAGCCGACGCCAGCCGCCACCGCCGCTTGCGGATTGAACCCGCTGACCGCGTTTCCCTTGATCTTCAGCTTCCCCGAAACCGGGGTGCGCATACCATAGGTCGTTCGCAGGATCGCCTCGCGTCCTGCGCCTTCGGTGCCCACAAGGCACAGCACCTCACCCGCGTGCAGCTTCAGGCTGATGTCCTTGATCCGGCCGGGAAGCGAGACGCTGTCCATCTCCAGCAGAACCTTCGCGGCATCGTAGGGCTTCTGGCGCTGCTCGCGATAATACTCTTGATCGACGCTGCGGCCGACCATCTTTTGCTGGATCTGTTCGGCCGTCGCCGCGCCACGGGCGACGACATCCACGACCGCGCCGTCCTTCATCACATAGATTCGGTCGGAAAGCTCCATCACCTCGTCCATACGATGGCTGACGAAAATGAAGGATGCCCGCTTGGTCAGGTCGCGGACGATGGTGAAAAGCATTTTCACCTCATCCTCGGCCAACACGCTGGTGGGCTCGTCCAGGAGGATCACGAGGTCGCCGTCAACGCGCTCTTCCAGCGTCAGGACCTTGGCGAGTTCCACGAGTTGCCGCTGCGCAAATGACAGCGCCGAGGTAACGGTTGCCGGGTCGATGTCGAGCTTGACCTTGGCCAGTTGTTTCTTTGCCGCCTCGGACATGGCTTTCCAGTTGATGACGCCAAGCCGCACGAACTGCCGCTCGTAGCCGAGGAAGATGTTCTCCATCACCGTCAGGTTCGGGATCAGCGACTGCTCTTGGAACACCATGCCGATGCCCTTTTCCATCGCCTGGCGGGGGTTCTGGAAGCGGACGGCTTTGCCATCGATTGTAACGGTGCCTCCATCGGGCTGGTAGGCTCCGTAGATGACCTTCATAAGGGTGGACTTGCCGGCGCCGTTTTCGCCAACAAGGCCGACGATCTCGCCGCGCTTGATCTGGAAATCCACCGCCTTCAGGGCATGGACACCGGGAAACTTCTTGTCGACTGCCTTCAGTTGATACATGGCAGCGCCCTCATTTCACGAAACTTATAGACCGGCGATCCGTTGATAGGACGACCGCCACAATCACCAGAAGACCCAGCATGCCGTCCTGCAGGTAGTTCGGGAGGCCGATCACCACCATGCCGTTGTTGATGACATTGACGATCAGCACACCGACGACCGTGTTCCAAATGCCGCCGATGCCGCCCCACAGCGCTACGCCACCGACCACGACCGAGGTGATGGAAATGAACATGAAGTTCGCGCCTGAAACGGATTCCGCCTGGCCCAGCTTGGCGACCTGGAGGATGCCCGCGACGGCGTAGAAGACACCTGCCAGAACGAAGCCCATGATACGGACGCGGCGGACGTTAAGACCCGAGGCATGGGCCAGCTCTTCACCCCCGCCAACGGCATAGAAATTGCGGCCAAGGGTCGTGTGCGACTGAATGAACCACGCAAGCACGGTCATCGCGGCCACCACATAGACCATCAGCGGGAAGCCCGCGATGCGCCATGTCAGAAGGGCGCGGAACGTGTCGTCATCGATCTTGACGATATCGCCGCCCGTGATCAGCACGGCAGCCCCTGTTCCGACAAAGCCGATGGCCAAGCTTGCCATGAACGACGGGATGCGCAGCTTAACATGTACAAGCCCGTTCACCAGTCCGATCAGCGCCCCCACAAGCAGGATGACCGGAATGGCGACCCAGGCACCAGCGGCCAAGGTGCCGCCGGTGGCCAGGAACACAAAGCAGAACAGCACTGCCGTCAGACCGACCGTCCCTTCCATGGACAGGTCGATGGAACCCATCACGATGATGAAGGTGACGCCGATGGCAACCATCAGCGCAGGGGAAGCGGCAATCGCGATGCGGGCGAAATTACGTTGCGACAGGAAAGCCGGATTGATCGCTGTGAATAGGATTATCAGCCCGATCAGCACCAAGAGTGGTGCCCAGCGGATCGCGTTCTCGCGCGTCATCAATTGTCTCACCCTGTCCTCCCGTAGCGGCGCGCCCCCCTGGATCAGGGGAAGAAAAGGGGTAGCCATTAGGAGACCACCCCGATTTCAGTGAAGCTTACTTGTAAACGATCCCACCATTCGATGGGCTCCAGAAGTCGGCCCAATCGTAGGTTGGAACGCTGTCGAGATACTTCGCCTTGAACTCCGCCGCGTCCTTGGCGGTGACAAGGATCGTCGGGCCGTAGAACTCGCGATGCTCATGGGGTTCTTCGGACGGCTTGAAGCTGCCGATGGCGGCGTGATAGGCCAGCGAAAGCGTGATGCCGCCGCCCCAATGGGGGTTGGTGAACACGGTAGCCAGAAGTTTGCCGTCCATGACCATCTGCACGGCTTCCGGGTTTCCGTCATAGGCGACGATCGGCATGCCTTCGATGCCTTCCGCCTTCAGCGCCTCCAACACGCCATAGGCGATGTTGTCGTTGGCGCAGTGGACGCCGGTAATCTGGTCGCCGTACTTGGTCAGGAAGCTGGCCATCAGTTCGGCGGCCTTGGTGGTGTCCCAGTCGGCGGGTTGGGCATCCAGCAGCGTGATGTCGGGATAGTCCTTCAGCGCGTTCTTCAGACCGTTCAGACGCTCAATGGCCGGGTTGTTGGCCGCGATTCCGCCAAGGTGAACGACGCCACCCTTGCCACCCATCGCCTCGAACAGGATGCGGGCGGTTTCCTCGGCGGGCTTTTCGTCCGACCAGGTCATGTGGCTGACCCAGTTGTCGCCGAAGTCCCACGGATGGGCGTCGTCCGTCTTGTTCCAGATCGTCGAGACGTAGCCGCCAGCGGCCTGGACAGCTTCTGCCACAGGGCGGGCGTTCGGGCTGTCGTTCGCATCGCAGGCGATGGCGCAGGCGCCGTTGTTCTTGGCCAGGAAGGCCTTGATGTCAGCCAGAGATTTCTCGGACGAACCTTCGTTGATCAGCGAAGTCATTGCATCCTTGGGCTTGCCGATGGATTCGGTGAAAGCTTCGCCGCCGGAGACGATGGCGTTCCAGTAAGCGCTGGCGCGGTCACGATAGGACCAGGCCAGGGCCGGGTCGGTGGCGGCGCGTGCCATGCCGTTGCCGAAGACGCCCGGCATGGCCGCCGTGGTCATCCCGGCCGCTGAGGCCAACAGGAAATTCCGGCGGCTGATGGTTTCGCGCTCGATGAAATCCTTGATGAACGTGGACATTGGTTTCCTCCCTGATTGCCACATCAACGCCACTGTTCCGTGGCCGAGCGATTAGCGTCCGCAGCGGCGTGCCCACGAGCGTACAGCTTCGTTAATGCACTAACTGGTTACTTGTTATGCCTTGGCCAAGTCAAGAAGTTTGTTCGACCTGACCACCCAAAGAATTTACATTCCGCTTTGACGAGATCGGCCCCCCGTGTGTAAACATGACGCTAACGCAAACAGCAGGGGCGGACCGGATAGTTCATGGAAAGTGCTGAAAAAGGTGCGACCGAAAAGCCTCCGGCACCGACCAGGCCCCGAACCAGGGATGCCGAAGCGACCAAGGCGCGTATCCTTGACGCAGCCAAGCGCGAGTTTGCAAAAAACGGCCTCGGCGGCGCCCGCGTGGATGTGATCGCTGAAAAGGCCCGCGCAAACAAGCGCATGATCTATCACTATTTCGAGTCGAAGGAGGGTCTGTTTCAGACGATCCTGGAAAACGCCTATGTCGATATCCGCACCGCCGAACAGAAGCTGAACCTCGATCACCTCGCCCCGAAGGAGGCGCTGGAGCGTCTGGTCCGTTTCACCTGGGACTACTACCTGAAGAACCCAGAGTTCATCACGCTGGTGAACAGCGAGAACCTCCACCGCGCCAAGCACCTGAAGAAATCCGAGGTCGTGAAAGTTTACAGCCGCAAGTTCGTGTCGATGGTGGCAACCATCCTAGATCGCGGCGCCGCGGCGGGGGTGTTTCGCCCGGGCGTCGATCCGGTGCAGTTGAACATCACCATTGCAGCGATCGGGTATTATTATCTGACCAACCGCTTCACGGGTGCCATCGTGTTCGAGCGTGACCTGATGGCGAAGGACGCGTTAGAGGAGCGGCTACGGTTCAACATCGATACGATCTTACGTCTGGTGGCAGCCTGATCAAACGTCCCAGACAAGGCCCAACGCCCGCAGTCCCGCCTCGGCGCAGGCCACGTCTTCGGGCTCCTGCGCCCCCGAAACCCCGACACCGCCTATGACGACGCCCTGATGCACCGCCGGAAGCCCGCCGCCCCAGGGCAATAGCCGCTGCCGGGTGGACAAGCCAAGCGCCAGCGAGGGACGGGACGTCATGCGGTCGGCAAAGGCGGCAGTAGCACGGCGCATCGTTGCGGCGGTAAAGGCCTTGTCCTCGGCAAAGGACAGGATGGGGGGCGTTGCGGTCTCCATCCGTGCGGAGGCAAGAGTATGGCCCTGCGCGTCAACAACGCAGACCGCCACGGTCAGCCCCTGCCGTCTCGCTTCATCCAGCGCGGCTTCGACGATCTGGCGGGCGGTTTCGTAAGACAGGGTTGCGATCAGGCTGATCATTTGGCCATCTCCTCCCAGTCGAGAAGGATGAAAGGTTCTGTGATCTGTCGCGCCATGATGGCCGCATAGATCGCTGCAGGGTCATTCGGTATGGCGCGGTGGATCAGCCCATCAAGCGGGATCTGCCCTTCGGCCAGCCATTGCAGCGAGCGTTCGAAGCCGCCAAAAATCGAGTGAGGCGCGTTGTTGTATCCCTCCAGCAGTTCTTCCCATTGGAAGCTGCGGCCATGCATCGGCAGTTCCCACTCCCACCCTGATCGCAGAGTGACATGGTTAAAGAATACCGCTTGGGTCACGTCATGCGCCGAATGGTCGGAACACTTGCGCCAAGGCACACCGCGGATCAGGTCGCTGCCCTTCTCACCGATCATGATGGTCGGCGCGTTCGTGTCGGACGAATTGATCCGCGGCCAGTTCGCGGCATCGCACACTCTTAGCCCGTCGATCCCCCGCAATCGCAGATGCGGATCGACCACCGCCATCTTATCATCACCCAGGAGGCCATCACTTCCGTGGAAGGCGTCGGCAAACAGCTCATTCCCCTCGGCACGGCGGAAATACGGCAGGACGGAGGTGGTGGAGTCTTCGCTCAGCCGACCGGCCAGAACACTGCCAGACGACCCGCCACCGATGATGATGAAATTCACGTCCCGCATGGGTCCATTATGTAACTAGTTCGTTACTTAAGACAGTTGAGCAGAACGCTCAAGCTGTCAAGGGTTCTGTTGCTGTGGGATATTCACGCGGAAAGACGGGCAACCGGTCTGTGCGAAACCAAGACCGGCTGACGCATTTGCCGATCGGGATGCTGCCCTCTTGAACCGTCATTTCCGCGGCGACCCGACCGGCACCGGCCCGCTGTGATGCGCCCTGCGCCTAGTCATGACTGAGGCCTCATGCCGCCTACGGCATACAAGCCGCGCAGGGCCTGCCGGACGAGGCTAGGATGATGATTGACCACACACAATGGCATCCGTGTACCAAGGTGGCAGGTATCGTTCCAATCTGTCGTCCCTGGAAACAGCAATTCTGCCTTGCCGCAGCTCCTGTGATGGTTGCGCAACAGGGCAGCCACGCAAGATGATCACGCTTTTGCAGCCACTTGTAAGTAAACTGTGATCAATTACCGTTAATAAGGGTTAAGACGCCTTTTCATGTCGTCTTTCTCAAACTGTTGCGCGTATCGGACCAATAGCCCGCCGTGTTGATTTTGGCATAGTTGCCGAAGCCTGCCGTGGCCACCAATGCGCGCGAAGCAATGGTTTGCCGCGTCGATGCCGGAGGGAAGTTATTGCCGCAGTCTGACAATCGCCCCGCTCAATCTGTCCGATCCTCCAGCGCCGATGATGATGGCCGGGGCTGGGCTTGTTCCCGGTTCCGGAGCGGCGTTCGGGCCGTGTCCGCCTTGCGGATGGCGCTTTCGGTTGTGGTGCTGTGGCTGGCAGTCGTGCTGGGTGCTGCCCCTCTCTCGGCGCAGACGGTCAATACCTATACCACGCAAACTTCTTTCGACAATGCGCTGCCCAACATCACGCTGATCGGCACGCTTGAGAATTTCTCGGGCGTTGGAACCAACTACAGAATGAGCACGAATGCGGCCAGCCCCGACGTGTGGAATGGCTTCACGCTTTATGCCAAACCCCCATCTGGCAACGGGTCTTCGTTCGGGCCTTCGGGCTATTGTCCCAGGCTGAATGCGACCCCTTGGCCGCAAACGCCCACATGGTGCATCGGATATAACAGCCAGGCCCCGAACCGTCCCGGCATCACCGCATCGGTTTCCAGCGCGGGTGGTGCGAACGGCTCCATTCTGTTCCGGTTCTCGCAGCCGGTCTATGCGTTCTATTTCACATTCGTGGACTGGAATGACCTAAGCCAGCGTTCGGCTTTCCGCTTTACGCTGAGCAATGGCGTCGTGCGCACGGTGACCGGGCCGACGAACCCGTCGAACAACCCGCCAGAGTTCTTTGCCGCCATGCTGGACAAGACCTCGCGCGAAGAGGGCATCTATATCACTCAGGTCGAATGGTATGGGCTGGATACGACCGGCGAACTGGTTGGTATCTGGAATGTCGGCACCTATCGCACGGTGTCTGACATGCAGATCAAGAAAACCTATGGTGCCGCGGTTCTGCGACCGGACGGCAGCTATGATCTGCCGATCAAGCTGACAATGACCAACAACGGTAACCTGAACATCCGCAACATGCAGATTTCGGATGCCGTGGGTGCGGCAAGCAACTTTGGCTCTGCCTTCACCAGCATCGTATCGGGGCCGACCATTACGCTGCATGACGACGGACTGCCGACATTCTCGGTCGCCCCGACGCTGAATCCAGCGTTCAACGGCACGGCGGCGAACAGCAACCTGTTCAACGGGACAACCGGCCTGTTGGGCACCGAGGATTCGGTGGATGTCGATTTCACGGTCAGGCTGACGGCCGAGGCGGCAACATTGTCGCCTACTTTCGGAAATACGGTCACCGCCTCTGCGCAGGACGCCTATTACCCGGTGACGCCGGCGCTGACCCGCACCGACCGCTCAACCCCGACACTGACGGCGGCGGCCCCGGCGCTGACGGTGACCAAAACGGCGAATACGGAGGGCCTGTCATCGCCGCCGGTGCCGGGCAATGTGATCACCTATACCTATCAGTTGCGCAACAGTGGCAACCTGAACCTGACCAATCTTTCGGTCACGGATGTCCATAGCGGGACCGGCGCGCTTAGCGCCATTTCCCCGGCCACGGTTGCAGGCCCGCTGGCCCCCGGTGCGACGACGACCTTTACCGCCAGCTATGTGCTGACCCAGGCTGATATCGACACTGGTTCGGCGTTGACCAACACGGCGACGGGCCAAGCAACGGACGCCTATGGCCATGCAGTAACGGGGCAGGGCAATGCTGCGGTTCCGCTGACGCGCAACCCTGCCATTGTCATCGACAAATCGACGACCGTGACCCTGATTACAGCCGTTGGGCAGGTGATCCCTTATACGATCGTGGTGACCAACAGCGGCAATGTGACATTGCAGAACGTGGTTGTCAGCGATCCCCTGACCGGACTTAACCAGACCATCGCCAGTTTTGCGCCGGGGGCCACGCAGGTCTATCACACCACGCATACGGTGACGCAGGCCGATTTCGACAGCGGCAATGTGCACAACATCGCGTCGGTCATGGCACAGGCAGCGGGCGGCGGCACGGTCACGGCCAGCGATTCTGCGGCCGTGCCCCCCGATGCCCAGCCAAGTGCCACTCTGGTCAAGTCGGCGCCTACTGGCACGCCAACGCTGGGTCAGACACTGACCTACAACATCACGCTGACCAATACCGGCAATGTGACAATGACTGGGGCCACGATCACCGATACCAAGATCACCCCGTCGTCTCTGGCCTGCCCGGGTATTGCGCCCGGCGCGACCTGCGTGCTGACGGGAACCTATGTCGTTACCCAGGCCGATGTGGATGCTGGTGAGGTTGTGAATACCGCAACCGCAACCGCGCCTTTGCTGCCCGCGCCGCTGCACAGCACGGTTGTCACGCCCATCACGCGCACCCCGGCGCTGACTGTGAACAAGGCGGCTGGTGTCGCGTCGTTCAGCACGGTCGGCGCGGTGATCCCCTATACGATCAACGTAACCAACACCGGCAATGTGACGCTGACCGCAATTGCCGTGACCGACCCTCTGACCGGGCTGAACCAGACGGTGGCCAGCCTTGCGCCGGGTGCCTCGCAGAATGTGGCGACCAGCTACACCGTGACCCAGGCTGATCTGGATGCCGGGCAGGTTGCCAATACCGCCACGGCCACCGGTCAGGCGCCGGGTGGCGCCTCGGTCAGCGGCAATGGCAGCGCCACAGTTCCAGCCAGCCAGGCGCCCGCTTTGGCGGTGACCAAGACCGCATCGCTTCCTAGTTATGCGGCGGTTGGTGCGGTGATCCCCTATACGATCACCGTGACCAACACCGGCAATGTGACGCTGGCAGCGATTGGCGTGACCGATCCGCTGACCGGGCTGAGCCAGGCGGTGGCCAGCCTTGCGCCCGGCGCCTCGCAAACCCTGACGACCAGCTATACCGTGACCCAGGCCGATCTGGATGCCGGGCAGGTTGCCAATACTGCTACGGCAACGGGCCTTACGCCCGGCGGTGCGCCGGTAAGTGGCAGCGCGACGGCAAATGTTCCTGCCGCTCCGGCACCCGGCCTGTCGCTGGACAAGGTCGCAACGGTGCCCAGCTATTCCACCGTCGGCAGCGCGATTCCTTTTACCATCACGGTAACCAACACCGGCAACGTGACACTGACCTCTGTTGTGGTGACCGACCCGCTGACCGGGTTGAACCAGACGGTGGCCAGCCTTGCGCCCGGCGCCTCGCAAACCCTGACGACCAGCCATACCGTGACCCAGGCCGATCTGGATGCCGGGCAGGTGGTGAACACCGCCTCTGCCAGCGGCACCCCGCCAACCGGCGGGCCGGTTACGGCGAACGGCTCGGTGACGGTTCCTGCGGCCCCAGCCCCGGCGCTGAGCCTGAGCAAGGTCTCTTCAGTGCCCAGTTATGCGGCGGTGGGGGATGTGATTTCCTACACCATCACGGTGACCAACACGGGTAACGTGACCCTGACTGCCATTTCCGTGGCCGACCCGCTGACCGGTTTGAACCAGACGGTGGCGAGCCTTTCCCCCGGTGCCTCGCAAACCCTGACGACCAGCTATACCGTGACCCAGGCCGATCTGGATGCCGGGCAGGTTGCCAATACGGCCACGACCTCTGGCACCCCGCCGACGGGTGGGCCTGTAACGGCCTCTGGCAGCGAAACGGTTCCTGCGGTGCTCAGCCCGGCGCTGACGGTGCAAAAGACCACGACGACGACCATCATGACTGCAGCGGGTCAGGTGATCCCCTACACCATTACGGTGACCAACACCGGCAATGTGACGCTGGGCAACGTGGTCGTGACTGACCCGCTGACCGGGATGAGCCAGACAATCGTCAGTTTGGCCCCGGCGGCAAGCCAGGTTTTCAACACCAGCTATACGGTGCAGCAGGCCGACATCGACCTTGGCTATCTGGTCAATACCGCAACCGCGACGGGCAATGTGCCCGGCGGCGGCACGGTCACCGGCAGCGATGGCGCGGCGGTTCCGCCTGTGATCAACCCGGGGCTGAGCGTGGTGAAATCGAACCCGACTGGCACGGTCGCCTTGGGCCAGACCCTGACCTATACGGTGACGGCAACGAATACCGGCAACATTACGCTGCATTCCGTGACGGTCAGCGATGCGATGCTGACGCCTGCTTCGACAAGCTGCGCGGTGCTGGCACCCACTGCCTCTTGCGTGCTGACTGGCAGCTATGTCGTGACGCAGGCCGATGTGGATGCTGGCCAGATCATCAACACCGGCTCGGCCACCTCGAACGAAACACCCACGCCGACAAGTGATACGGTGACCACCCCGGTTCCTCAGGTGCTGGACATGGCGGTGACCAAGACCGCCGATGTGACTTCGTTTGATGCCGTGGGCGACGTGATCACCTATACGGTCACGGTTTCGAACCCCGGAACCGTCACCCTGACCAACGTGCAGGTGACCGACCCGCTGACCGGGCTGAACCAGACGGTGGCGAGCCTTGCGCCGGGTGCTTCGCAGGCCCTGACGACCAGCTATACCGTGACCCAGGCCGATCTGGACGCGGGCAGCGTGGGCAATACCGCCTCGGCAACCGGCACACCCGCAGGCGGCGGTGGCCCCCTGACCGAAAGCGCAAGCGCCTCGGTGCCCGCCGATGTGACGCCCGGCCTGACCCTGACCAAGGTTGCCAATGTCTCTACGGTCAATCATGCCGGGGATGCGGTGACCTACACGATCACGGTGACCAACACGGGCAATGTCACGCTGAGCGATGTCAGCCTGACCGATCCGCTGACCAGCCTGACCTCTGACATCGGCACCCTGACGCCAGGCCAGTCGAATGTGGTCACGATCACCTATTACGTCTCGCAGGCCCAGATTGACGCGGGCGGCGTGACCAACACCGCCAGCGCCACTGGCACCCCACCCTCGGGGCCAGCGATCACCGCCACCGGAACCGCGACGGTAACGGCCAGCGAAAATCCGGAACTGACGGTCACGAAGTCGCAACCTTCGGGAACAGTCGCGCTGGGCCAGACGCTGACCTACACCGTCACGGCGCGCAACAGCGGCAACACCACGCTGAGCAATGTGGTTGTCAGCGATGCGATCCTTACGCCCGGGTCGATCACTTGTGCCACGCTGCTGCCGAATGCAATCTGTACGCTGACCGGCACCTATGTGGTGACACAGGCCGATGTGGACAATGGTCAGATCGTCAACACGGGGTCGGCTGTTTCCACGCAAACCCCGACACCAACCACCAGCACAGTGACCACGCCGGTTCCCCAAAACCCCGGCCTGTCGATCACCAAGGTTGCGACCAGCCCGAACTTTTCGGCGGTAGGCCAGACGATTTCCTATACGATCACCGTGGCGAACACCGGGACCGTAACCCTGAACGCCATTGCGGTGAACGATCCGTTGACAGGTCTTAGCCAGACGGTGGCAACCCTCGCGCCCGGTGCATCGCAGGCCCTGACGACGAGCCATATCGTGACCCAAGCCGATCTGGATGCGGGCTTCATTACCAACGTCGCCAGTGCGACCGGCACGCCACCCTCTGGCCAGCCGATCACGGAAACGGCAACCTCGACCGTGCCGGCCTTGGTAACGCCCGGTGTCACCGTGACCAAGGTTGCCGGTGTCGCTACGGTCAGCGCCAACGGCGATGTGATCCCCTATACGATCACCGTCACGAACACCGGCAATGTGACGCTGATCAACCTTGTGGTCAGCGATCCCTTGACCGGGTTGAGCCAGACCATCGCCACGCTTGCACCCGGCGCAAGCCAGCCCGTCATCACCAGCTATACCGTGAAGCAGGCAGATCTGGATGCCGGTCTTGTGGCGAACGTCGCCTCGGTCAGCGGCACGACATCGGGGGGCACCCCGGTTCGCGGCAGCGACAATGCGACCGTTACAGCCACACCCGCGCCCGCGCTGACGGTGACCAAGGTGGCCGATGTCGCCTCGATCGGTGCGGTGGGCGATGTGGTCAGCTATACGATCACCGTAACCAACTCGGGCAATGTCACGCTGAGCAATGTGGCGGTCAGCGACCCGCTGACCGGGTTCAGCCAGACGGTGGCAACCCTTGCCGCCGGGGCAGACCAGTCCTTTACCACCAGCTATACGGTGACGCAGGCTGACCTGGATGCGGGCAGCGTGGTGAACACCGCCCTTGCAACCGGCACCCCGCCGCGCGGCCCACAGGTATCGGATGACGGCAGTGTCACCGTGCCGGTGGCCGCGAACCCGCAGTTGACGGTGACCAAGAATGCCGGTGAGGTCAGCTTTATCACCGCAGGCGACGTGATCACCTATACGATTACGGTGACCAACAGCGGCAATGTCACCCTGACCAATGTATCGGTGACTGACCCGCTGACCGGCCTGAACCAGAGCCTTGGCACCATGGTGCCCGGTGATACGCAGACAGTGACAACCACCTACACGATCACCGCGACAGATGTGGAAACCGGGCATGTCGATAACACGGCCACTGCAACCGGCACGCCGCCTGCCGGTGCGGCCTCTGTCTCGGCAGATGGAACCGAAACGGTCCCGAACGACCTGACGCCACGCGAAGCCATCGGGATCGAGAAGGTGGCGGGTATCGGCCATGTCATGGTTGGCCAGGTCGTGCCCTATACGATCACCGTGACCAACCGGTCGCAATTCACCACCGTAACGGTCGATGTGGTCGATACGATGCCGCCCGGCTTTGTCTATCAGGCCGGTTCAGGACGGGTGGGCGCAACGGCGCAAGAGCCTGAGGTGAATGGCAGCCGCTATCGGTTTACCGATGTGGCGGTTCCGCCGCAGGGTAGCGTGGCCATCTCGATCTCGGCACTGGTAACGGGCTCGGCCCAGCCGGGCGAGAATACCAACACCGCCCGTGCTTTTGATCCGAACACCGGCGAGCCGCTGTCAACGACTGCTTCGGCGACGGTGATGGTTGATGCCGATCCGGTCTTTGACTGCGGTACGGTCATCGGCCGGGTGTTCGACGATGCCAACCAGGACGGCTATATGAACGGCCCGTCCTCGGCAGAGGCGAAGGACGGCGAGGTGGGCCTGCCTGCGGTGCGTCTGGTCACGGTGAACGGCACGATCATCACGACCGATCGCTTCGGGCGCTATCACATTCCTTGCGCCGAACTGCCGCGCGACATCGGAACCAACTTCATCCTCAAGCTGGATGAGCGCACTTTGCCCACGGGCTATCGGCTGACGACCGAAAACCCGCGCGTGGTGCGCCTGACGGCAGGCAAGATGACGCGGATGAACTTTGGCGCGACATTGGCGCCTGTGGTTCGTATCGACCTGTCGGACCGGGCCTTCCTGACCGGCAAGCAGGCGAAAGAGCCGCGCCCCGAACTGGCCGAAGGGTTGCGTCAGATGGTGCGGCAGATCGCCAACACGCCTTCGGTCCTGCAACTGAACTACCTGCTGGGGCCAGATGGCGAAAAGCTGGCCAAGGCGCGGATGCGTGTGATCGAGGACATGGTGCGAGAGCTGTGGCGCGGCACCGGTGCCTACAAGTTGAACGTCGAACAGGTGATCGAGCGGGGCAATGACCACGCCGGAGGTGAGTGATGGGGCGGGCAATCATCGACATGAAGAACGCCACATATTCGCGCGCCCGCCTGGCGGGCCTGTTGGGAACTGCGGCCCTGCTGGCCGGTCTGCCGGTGATGGCGGTGGCCCAGGCTGCTGGCGGCACCGAAGGTTGCGCCCTGATCGACGGCAAGATCCCGCCCGGTTGCGCGCGGCCAGAGGCCGGAACCGTGGTGCGGATGCCTGCTGGCGCCAACACCACCGACACCAAGCCGACCGGCGCGCTTGGCCCATATGGCTTTGCCATCACGATTGATGCCGCTCCGCCCGAGGCCACGGACCGCGCCCGTCTGGCTGGCGCAGATCAGGCACAGGACGATGGTCGCCGGGTGGACCGCATACTGGCCGAAGCCGGCGTGCAGGTTACTTATGATGGGCTGGGCGTGCGCCCCAGGCTGGCGATTTCCACCGGCGATATGAAGTCCTCTTACACGGCGGGCAGCGCGGTAGCGTTTCGCGCCTCGACCAACTATCCGGCCTGGATCGCGAAATCCGAAATCCGCCTGATCGAACGGGATGACCCGACGAAGGTTGTGGCGGTCATTCCGGTGGCCGCAAACGGCACGGCAGACTGGACGATGCCCGCCGAAAGCGTGCTAAAAGACGGCAATCTGTTTTACAGCCTGCGCGTCTATGACAATGCGGGCCGTTACGACGAAACCGTCCGCCTGCCCATAAGCCGCAGCGCGGAAAAGTTTCCGCAGGAACCGCTGGATGGCCCCGTGATCGCTCCCGGCGAGGGTGAGGACATGACAGCCCGCCGCTCAATTCCGGTGCGCGGTGGTGCCGTGACCGTGACGGGCAATACCGGCGGGCGCGGTTCGGTGCAGGTGATGGGTGAGGACACGGTGGCCGACCCGACGGGCACTTTCGTCATCCAGCGTATCCTGCCGCCCGGCGCGCATGACATCCGGGTTGGGCTGGGCCGTGACAGCATCACCCGCCATGTCGAAATTCCGCGCCGTGAATGGTTCTACGTCGGCATCGCCGATCTGACCTGGGGCAAGGAAAAGGGCGAGGGCAGCTATACCCTGGGGCGTCTTGCCGGCTATGCCAAGGGCAATACGGCGGGCGGTTATACCATCACAGCCTCGGTCGATACCGGCGAAGGCGAGATTGAGGACATCCTGCGCGATCTGGATGCCAAGAACACCCGCCGGGTGCTGGACCGCATCAAGTCCGAAGATGTCTATCCAACCTTTGGCGACGATTCGACCAGCCTTGAGGATGCCCCCACCTCTGGCAAGCTGTACCTCAAGGTGCAAAAGGACAAGACCGCCCTGACTTGGGGTGATTTCAAGGCGGCGGACGGCACTTCGCCCCTGATCCGCAGCGACCGTACGCTTTATGGCCTTCTGCTGACGCATGAATCCATGGCCCAGACCACCCATGGCGATGCCAAGCTGAAATACTCGGCCTATGGCGCCTCCCCCGACCGGTTGGTGCAACGCGACGTAATGCGCGGAACCGGCGGGTCTGCCTATTTCCTCAAGCGGCAGGACATTCTGTACGGGACCGAGACGATCTATGTTCAGTGGCGCGATCCGGTCAGCGGCAATGTCGTGCGCAGCCAGCGCCTGACGGCGGGCGATGACTATGAGATCGACTATTATCAGGGCGTGATCATCCTCAAGTCGCCCCTGTCCGCAGCGGGTGGCGGCGGGCTGATGGGCGACCGTCCTTTGGGCGACTATGACGTCGATCTGGTCGCGCAATACGAATATGTGCCCACCACGGGCAATGTGGATGGCTATGCCGCCGGGGGCCGCGTCGAAGGCTGGGTGACCGACAGTCTGCGCCTTGGCGCAAGTGCTGCCAAGGATACGACAGGCGTGGCCGACACGACCTCGGTTGGTGCCGATGTGCTTTGGCGCAAGAGTGATGCGACCTGGCTTTCCTTTGACGTCGCGCAAAGCGAAGGGCCGGGTTATGACACCAGCTTTTCCCTGAATGGCGGTCTGGATATTGATGACGACCCCTCTGCCGGGGTGAAGGGTCAGCCTGCCAATGCGATCCGTCTGGAAGGGCGGGCCGATCTTGAGGAACTGACCGGCGGCGCGATGGCGGGTGAGGTTTCAGCCTATTTCGACCGCAAGGAAGCTGGCTTCGTTTCGGCAGATTACGACATTGACACCACCCAGACCTCTTGGGGTCTCGCGGGCAAGCTGGATCTGAACAGCCGCACCCAGTTGCGTCTGGCCTATGACAACTTCCGTGACGAAGACGGCAAGAAGCGGCAGGACGGCAAGGTTGAGCTGGCCTACGACCTGACCGATCAATGGACGGTCGAAACCGGTATTGCGACCACCGACCGCAAGGGCGACCCCTTTGCCGAGCCGGATGAGCTGGGCCAGCGGACGGATGTCGGCGCACGGCTGACCTGGACGCGCGACGACGATCTGAAGGCTTGGGTCTTCGGTCTGGCAACGGTCAGCCGTTCGGGCGGTCTGGAACAGAACAACCGCCTTGGCTTTGGCATCGCCGGTCGCCTGACCGACCGGCTGTCGGCCGAAGGAGAGGTTTCGGGCGGCAGCCTTGGCCCCGCCGGGCGCGCTCTGCTGCGGTGGGACAACAATGCGGGAACCAGCTATCGGTTTGGCTACACGCTTGATCCGATGCGCCGCTTTGAAACCGACCGGATCGGCACGGATGGCGGCAAGTGGGTGATTGGCGCCGAAAGCCGGGTAAATGACCATATCACCTATCGGGCCGAGAACAGCTACGATCTTTTCGGCAACGAACGCGCGCTGACCACGGCCTATGGCGTCCGCTATACGCCCAGCGATACATGGGCCTATGACGGCACGTTGGAATTCGGCCAGACCGACGATCCTGAAGGCGGCGGCACCTATACCCGTCGCGCCATAGGGGCAGGGGTACGCTATTCCAACGGCGACCTGGCCGAAGCGGGGCTGCGCGCCGAGTATCGTAATGACGAATCCACCGACGGCGCGCGCAACCGCGACAACTGGCTGGTGAAGGGATACTGGCGGCAGAAGACCTCGGATGACTGGCGGTTGCTGTTCGATCTGGCCGCGCTGGTTTCGGAAAGTGATCAATCCTCGCTGCGCGATGGCCGCTATATCGAGGCCAATCTGGGCTGGGCCTATCGCCCGGTTGCCAATGACCGGCTGAACGCGCTGTTCCGCTATACCTATCTTGAGGATCTGCCGGGGCAGGACCAGGTCAGCATCGACGGCTCGCTGGACGGGCCGCGCCAGCGCAGCCACATCCTGTCGATTGACGTGGACTACGACCTGAACCGCTATTGGACGCTGGGCGGGAAGTACGGCTATCGGTTCAGCAATGTGACCGACCGCACCACCAATGTGTTCACCAAGAATACTGCCGATCTGGCCATTCTGCGCCTTGACTATCATGTGACCCACAACTGGGATCTGACGCTGGATACCCGCCTCTCGCATTTCTACGAGACGGACGTGACCGAGACTGGCGCGATGGCTGCGGCCTATCGCCATTTCGGCAACAACCTCAAGGTCGGGGTCGGCTATCAGTTCGGCAATGTGTCCGACGATCTGCGTCTGATCGACGGCCGCAAGGAAGGGGTGTTCCTGAACATCGTCGGCAAGTTCTGATCAAGCCGTCAGAGAGAACCGGGCGATGAATATCCTGTAGCCGACAGGGATAAACCGCACAGGTTTTCCAGAGGCCACTTCAACAGCCCGCGCTGGGCGTTCAGATGCGCACTTCGCGGCGGTGCCACCATTAATGAGATGGTCCGTCCTGCACCTAAGCATGGCATTAGGGGAATGTGCATCGAACGGAAAGAAAGGATGTGGACCAAACGCAGACCTGAGACAGTGGCTTTCGGCATCGATACCGGCGAGGGGATTCAATATCTTGCCACTGAACGCCGAGGGGGCCGGTTCCTGCGGGCCAGGCCACGCGCGATACATTGATGAGCCGTTTCGAAGCGGCGCCGAACGTGGTGATCGGCATGGCAGCCCGCTCCGGGTACAGGGGCAGGCACGGGGGCTGGTTTCGATGGCCATGAAGCCCGGATCATACCCGCGCGCTTCGTTTGGTTCTGCGTTAACCCCAGCAAGGCCGAAACGTCGATGCCGCAGCAATCGCCAAAGCCATGACGGGCCGAGCATGCACTTGGTCGGGCAGCGAAGCCCGGAGCAACCCGACATTCAATCCCTGCACCGCAACTGGGGCGGCCACATACCGCATGCGCAGGGAAGTCCCGGCTCGGGTCAATTGCCGAAAGATCGCAACGGGATACGTCTTTCCATGCTCTCGCTGGCGTGCAGGTCCGGTTGCCTCATCGGTTGAACGGATAAGAAAGCCGCCCCGGCCAGTGCATCGGGGCGGCTTTGCAGGGCTGATCCGATCAGAAAGGGCTGTCGGGGAAGTAGAAACGCTCTGCGTTTTCGGGCGTGATAAGGGTCGAGCCGATGATGAAGCGGCCGTAAACCGGCGTATCCGACACGAAGCGCAGCGCCGTCATCTCGATCGCGGCAGAGATCAGGGCAGGCGGATAGGTGACATCGACCGGCAGTTGCGGATCCTTGTCCATGATCCGCTTGACGATTTCCTTCATCCCGGCGCCGCCGATGATCCACATTTCTTTCTCGCGTCCGGCCTGGGCGATGGCTTCCATCACGCCGATGGCCATATCGTCATCCGCCGCCCAGACCGCGTCGATCTTGGGGTATTTCGACAGATAGTCCTGCATCACGGTAAAGGCTTCGTCGCGGTTCCAGTTGCCGTGCTGCTTGTCCAGAATCTCGATGCCCGAACCATCGATGGCTTTCTCGAACGCCTCGACCCGCTCATTGTCCAGCGTGGTGGCGATGCCGCGCAGGATCACGATCTTGGCGCCCGCAGGCAGGTGAGCCTTGAAGTATTCTCCCGCAACCCGGCCAAAGGCGGTGTTGTCGCCCGCGACATACAGGTCTTCGATGCCTTCAACCGAGAGGCCGCGGTCCACCACCGTCACCCATTTTCCGGCATCCTTCACCGCTTTGACCGGCCCGGTCAGCGGTTCGGATTCGAAGGGCAACACCACAAGGCCGTCGATGTTGCGGGTGGCCAGCATGTCTTCAAGGTCATCGACCTGCTTGCCCGGCTCGCCCGCCGTGGCCAGCACGAATTTCAGGTTGGGATAGGCCTTTTCCAGCCGGGCGATGCTTTGCTGGGCGTGCCAGTTCAGCCCGCCCATGAAGCCATGGGTGGCCGACGGAATCGACACGCCGATGGTATAGGTTTTTTCTTCCGCCTGAACCGAACCTGCGGTTGCGGCCCCAACGGCCAGAACGGCGGCGCTGCCAAGGAATTGTCTGCGCTTCATGGTCTTTCCTCCCATTTTACCGCCCTTCGGCGGATGATTTCCCGCGTTGCAACACAACGGCGAGCACGATGATGACCCCCTGGATCGCCCCGTTCAGATAGGGCGACACGAGGTCGGCAAGGTTCAGGATGTTGTCGATCAGGCTCAGGATCAGCACCCCCACCACGGTGCCCCAGACCCGGCCATAACCGCCTTTCAGCGCAGTGCCCCCGATGATCACGGCGGCAATCGCCTCCAGTTCCCACAAAAGCCCGGTCGAGCCGGAGGCAGAACCAAGGCGCGGGACGTAAAGGATGGTGGCAAGGCCGACCAGCAGGCCAAGTGCGATATAGGTCCACAACTGCACCGTCTCGACCTTGACCGCCGAATAGCGCGCCACCTTGTCGTTCGACCCGATCGCCTCGCAATAACGGCCAAAGCGGGTGTGACGCATCATCACCTCTCCCAGAACGGCGATGATGGCAAAGACGATGATCGGCCAGGCGACGCCGAACAGCCCGCCATAATAGACCGGGCGATAGAATTCGCGGGTGCCGAAATCGAGGCTGAGGGTTCCGCCATTGGCAATCCAGGTCACCAGGCTGCGGAAAATGCCCATCGTGCCAAGGGTGACGATAAAGGGTTCAATCCGTGCGCGGGTAATCAGCAGCCCGTTGCCCAGCCCGGCCAGCAGGCCCACCGCCAGCGCCACGCCCATGCCCGCCAGAACCAGTGGTATCCCCACACCCAGCCGGGGCAGCATCGCGTTCATCGCCAGAATCATCATGCCCGCGATGAACGCGGCCATCGAGCCTACCGACAGATCCAGCCCGCCCGAGGTGATGACAAAGGTCATCCCCACCGCGATCATGCCGATAAAAGCCGAACGGGCGAGAACATTGGTGATGTTGCCAGCGGAATAGAAGTTTTCGTTCAGCCAGGCCCCAAGGATCACCAACAGGATCAGCGCGGCCAAAGGGCCAAGGGTGGACAGCGACAGGTTACGCATGTTCGGTGGCCTTTTCCGTGGTGCCCATGACAAGCCGCACGATGGCGGTCTCGGTGATCTCGGCCCCCTCCAAAACGCCCGCCATGCGGCCCTGCCGCATGACCAGAACGCGATCGGAAAGGCCCAGAATCTCGGGCATGTCAGAGGAGATGACGATGACGCTGTGCCCGTCACGGGCGAGGCGGTCGATGAAATGGTAGATCTGGCTTTTGGTGCCGATGTCGATGCCGCGGGTTGGCTCATCGATGATGATCACCTCTGGCTCTGCCAGCATGGTCTTGGCCAGCAAGACCTTTTGCTGGTTGCCGCCCGACAGGTTACCCACCACCATATCACGCTTGGGTGCGCGGATGTCGAAATCGGCGATTGCCTGGGTCAGCGCCGCCTCTTCTGCTGCGCGCGATACCAGAGGGGTGCCGAAACGGTCCAGCGTGGACAGCGTCAGGTTCTCGCGCAGCGTCTTGGCCAGCAGCAGGCCGCGTTCCTTGCGGTCTTCGGTCAGATAGGCCAGCCCCTGTTCCGCAGCCCCTGCGATCGAGCGGATCGTGGTTTCCGCCCCGTTGCGCAGCACCGTGCCCGAATGGCGGCGCAGGCCCACAAGCCCCTCGGCCAGTTCGGTGCGGCCCGATCCGACAAGGCCGGAAATCCCCAGCACCTCGCCACGGCGCAGGGCAAAGCCGATACCGGAAACCAGCGGCGGCACCGCAAAATCGCGCAGTTCCAGCACCACGGGGCCAAACTCGCTGCGGCGGGGCGGAAAGATGTCTTTCAGATCGCGGCCCACCATTGCGGTGGCCATACCGTCCTCGGTCATCTCGCCGCGCAGGGCCTGACGCACCACAGCGCCATCGCGCAGCACGGTGATGCGGTCGGCCAGATGCGCCACCTCATCCAGCCGGTGAGAGGTGTAGAGCAGGGCCACACCCTGTTCGCGTAGCCGGTCGATCTGGCGGAACAGCACCTCCACCTCATGCCCGGTCAAAACGGCGGAGGGTTCGTCCATGATCAGCACCCGAGCCTTGCGCGACAGGGCCTTGGCAATCTCGACCATCTGACGGTCGGATACCGGCAGGTCGCGGATGCGGGCATCGGGGCTGACGCGGCATTCAAGCTGATCCAGCAGCGCCTGCGTCGCGGCCCGCATAGCCTTGTGATCCAAGAGCCAGCCGCCCATCTCGCGGCCCAGCCAGATGTTCTGGTTGACGGTCAGGTCGGCCGCCAGATTGAATTCCTGATGGATGACGACGATGCCTTGCGCCTCGGCTTCTGCCCCATTGTGATAGGTGGCGGGTTTGCCCTCGAACAGAACCTGACCGGAAGTGGGCGCCAGAAAGCCGCCCAGAATCTTCATGATCGTCGATTTTCCTGCGCCATTCTCACCGATCAGGGCGTGAACCTCGCCGGGATGAAGGGCAAAGTCGATGCCGTGCAGAATTTCGATCGGACCGAAACTTTTCCGCACGTCCTGAAGGGTAAGGATCGCGGTCATAGCGTTATCCAAGCTGCATTCCGCTTGGCCGATTGCACGCAGGCCTCGACAAAGCGCATCCCCTGCAAGCCATCGATAAGTGTCGGGTAGGTCACGCCATCGGGCACCGGCTGGCCTGCGTCATGGGCGCGAATGGCCTGCGCGGCCTCGGTGTAGATCGTGGCGAAGGCTTCCAGATAGCCTTCGGGGTGGCCACCGGGAACCCGGCTCACACGAGCAGCCTCGGGGCCAGCCCCCGCGCCGTTACGGGTGATCAGACGTTTTTCCTGTCCAAAGGGGGTGAACCACAACCGGTTAGGGTCTTCCTGCGACCACTCCAGGCCGCCCTTGTCGCCATAGATCCGCAGCCGCAGCCCATTTTCATTGCCCGGTGCCACCTGACTGCACCACAGGGTGCCCCTCGCGCCGCTGGCATAGCGCAGCATGACATGGGCATTGTCATCCAGTCGCCGCCCTGGAACGAAGGATGACAGATCGGCGGCCAGTGCCTGCGGCACCTCACCGCTGACAAAGGCGGCCAGATTATAGGCATGGGTGCCGATGTCGCCCAGCGCACCGCCCGCGCCGGACCGCGCCGGATCGGTGCGCCATTCGGCCTGTTTTGACCCCGCCGTCTCCACCGCCTCGGTCAACCAGTCCTGCGCATACTCCACCTGCACCAGACGGATGCGCCCCAGATCGCCCGCCAACACCATGGCGCGGGCTTGGCGGACCATCGGATAGCCGGTGTAATTGTGGGTCAGGATGAACAGGGCATTGGCCTTGTTCGCCACCGCCGACAGCCTTTTTGCCTCGGCCATTGTGGCGGTCAGCGGCTTGTCGCAGATCACATGGATGTCGCGTTTCAGGAATTCGATCGCGGGGGCGGCGTGCATGTGGTTCGGGGTCACGATGGCCACGGCGCGAATGCCATCCTTGCGACGCGCTTCGCGGATCGCCATCTGGCGAAAATCGTCATAGTTGCGCGCCGGGTCCAGCCCCAGCTCGGTTCCCGAAGCGCGGGCCTTTTCCGGGGTCGAGGACAAGGCCCCCGCCACCAGACGGAACTGCCCGTCCAGCCGCGCTGCGATGCGGTGAACCGCGCCGATAAAGGCCCCCTGTCCACCGCCGACCATGCCAAGAGGGATGGGATTCATGGCGCCAGCCCCAGCATCTTGCGATTGGCGGCGCGGTCTGTGCCCGCGCCTGCGAAATCATCGAACGCCTTTTCGGTGACGCGGATGATGTGCGACTTGACGAAAGCGGCCCCCTCGCGTGCGCCGTCCTCGGGGTGCTTAAGGGCGCATTCCCACTCGACCACCGCCCAGCCGTCAAAGCCGTATTGGGTGAGCTTCGAGAACACGCCGCCGAAATCCACCTGCCCGTCGCCCAGGCTTCGGAACCGTCCCGCCCGGTTCACCCACGACTGGAAGCCGCCATAGACGCCCTGCCGCCCGGTCGGGTTCAACTCGGCATCCTTCACATGGAACATGCGGATGCGGTCGTGATAAATGTCGATGTTTTCCAAATAGTTCAGGTGCTGCAAAACGTAATGCGACGGATCATAGAGCATGTTCGCGCGCGCATGGTTTCCGACGCGTTCAAGGAACATCTCATAACTGATGCCGTCGTGCAGATCCTCTCCGGGGTGGATTTCAAAGCACAGGTCCACGCCCATGTCCTCGGCATGGTTCAGGATCGGCGTCCAGCGGCGCGCAAGTTCGTCAAAGGCTTCCTCGACCAGACCGGCGGGACGCTGCGGCCAGGGATAGACATAGGGCCAGGCCAGCGCGCCACTGAAGGTTGCTTGCGCTGTCAGGCCCAGATTGCGGCTGGCGGTCAGCGCCAGCTTCACCTGATCCACCGCCCAGGCCTGCCGCGCGACGGGGTTGCCCCGCACCGCCGGGGCGGCGAAACCGTCAAAGGCTGTGTCATAGGCCGGATGCACGGCGACCAACTGGCCCTGCAAATGCGTTGAAAGTTCGGTCACGGCAATGCCGGCTTCGGCTGCCACGCCTTTGATCTCGTCGCAGTAATCCTTGGATGCTGCGGCCTTTTCCAGATCGAACAGCCGGGCATCCCAACTGGGCAGTTGAACACCGGCATAACCACACTCTGCCGCCCAGCGGGTGATAGAGGCCCAGGTGTTGAAGGGTGCGGTATCGCCCGCGAACTGCGCCAGAAACAGCGCCGGACCTTTGATCGTTCGCATCAGCCCCTCCCCGAGCGTGATGTAATCGGTTTCATTTACGATAGACGAGCAATGTAAACGATTGCAAGATGATTCCTGCGACCGAAATCTGATTGAGCAGCCCGATCCGGCGGCGTAGGGAAGAGCGATGAAGAAATATCGTCCCAATATCAGCGATGTCGCCCGTCTGGCGGGGGTTTCGACGGCCACGGTCAGTCGCGCCCTGTCAAACCCCTCGTTGGTCAGTGAGGCGACGCGCGAGGCGGTGCGCGGTGCGATTGCGGCCACCGGATACCGGCTGAACGAAACGGCGCGCAACCTGCGGCATCGCCGGACAGGCGGCATCCTTGCGCTGGTTCCGAACCTGGCCAATCCGTTCTTTTCACAAATCCTGTCAGGCGTTGCCTCGGTTCTTGGCCCGGCTGGATACAATCTGCTGATTGCAGATACGCGCACCGCCGGGGCCGACCGGCTGCTGGATTACGCCGAACCGTCGCGCTCTGACGGGTTGATCATTCTGGATGGTTCCTTGCCGGTTTCTGCGCTGACCGGCCGTATTCCGATTGTTGAGGCTTGCGAATGGGTGCCCGGCCTTGTTGCCCCGCGCGTCAAGATCGACAATCGCTCGGCGGCGGGATTGGCGGTGCAACATCTTGCCGATCTTGGCCATGTGCGTATCGGCCATGTCGTTGGGCCGGCAGGCAATGTTCTGAGCGTTGCGCGTCTGGCAGGTTATGAGGATGCGCTGCGCAGTCGTGGACTGCCGCTGGTGCAAAGTGCGATCTATCAGGGCGACTTTTCGCTGGAGTCTGGTCGCGCAGCCGCCGCCCTGTGGCTGCAACAACCCCAAGAAACGCGGCCGACGGCGTTGTTTCTTGCCTCTGATGCCATGGCTTGCGGTTTCATCGGCGAAGTACAGCGCCACGGGCTGACGGTGCCGCGTGATGTCTCGGTCGTGGGCTTCGACGATATCGAACTGATCGCTCATATCTCGCCGCCGCTGACCACGATCCGCCAGCCGCGCACGGCCATCGGGCAGGTGGCGGCAGAGCGGCTGTTGAATCGCTTGCGCAGCATCGATGATACGGATGAGGATACGATCCTGCCGGTCGAACTGATCATCCGTGCAAGCACCGCCGCCCCACGGCGCTGACCCATCGGCAAAGCCCGCGTCATCCGACCGCAAGGCCGATCATGTCCTATACACCGGGCACCTTCGGTTCGTCAGGCGGGCCGATCCTGTCCCGGGTTTCGGGTTTGCGATGCACGGCGCAGCGCCTCTTCCAGCTCGGCGATCCGGGCATCGCGGTTATGGATGGCTTCGGCCACATCCTCCGGATCCAGAAGGGGCGGGATATGGCGCGGACAGTTCGCATCCCAAGCCAGGATGTCAAAAACAAAGGCCCGTTCTGGCCGCCCTTTGGCATCCTCGGGCGTCAGTCGGGCCAGTAGTGCGCTGTCATTCTCAATCATCCGGGCACGGCCCCAAATCTTCACCCGTTGCTGGCGCGCATAGTCGATAAGGAACAGAAATGCCCGCGGATTGTCGATCAGGTTGCCTTGCGTGATGAACTGCCGGTTGCCGACCAGATCGGCGAAGCCAAGCGTTCTTGGCCCCAGAACCCTGAGAAAACCTTTCGGCCCGCCGCGGTGCTGGGCATAGGGATAGCCCAGCGGATTGCTGGTAACGACATAAAGCGTGCGGACCTGCGCCGCGAAAGCGGCAAGTTCCGGCGTGACTGTCGTCTGCCAACCGCCCGCCGCCTCATGTCTGGCATAGGCCGCGCGCGAACCGCGCTGTTCCTGCAAGGCCTTCACGGTCGGGGTAAAGGCGATGTCGCTGGAATAGACAAACCCTTCGTCAGTCATGATCTATAGTCCCAGTTCTGTCAGGCCGGGATGATCGACCGGGCGCGGACCTTGAGGCCAATGGAACAGCCGTTCGGTTGCCGAGATCGTCAGATCATTGATCGATGCGATGCGGCGGCGCATCAGACCTGCGGCATCGAATTCCCAGTTTTCGTTGCCATAGCTGCGAAACCAGCGACCGCTGTCGTTGCGCCATTCATAGGCAAAGCGCACTGCAATACGGTTGTCCTGCCAGGCCCAAACCTCCTTGATCAGGCGATAGTCCTGTTCGGTCGCCCATTTGCGAACCAGAAAGGCGGTGATCGCCGCACGACCCTGAAAGAACTCGGCGCGGTTTCGCCACAGGCTGTCTTCGGTATAGGCCAACGCGACGCGAGCCGGATCGCGGCTGTTCCAGGCGTCTTCGGCCATGCGGGCCTTTTGGGCGGCAGTCTCGGCGACAAAAGGGGGCAAGGGCGGACGGCTCATGGCGAACTCCTTGAGGTGTGGCCGGGGGCAGGGTTGCCACACCCCCGGCCTTGGGGTCAGGCGTTGACGGCGACGACCGGGAAGTCAACTTCGGTCCCGAAGACCTCGTTGATATAGTTCGTCAGGGTGTTCAGAGCGACATGAGCCACGATCTCGACCAGTTCGGCATCGGAATAGCCTGCGGCGCGGACAGCGGAAAGTTCGGCGTCCGACACCATGCCACGGTTCTTCGTGACGCTGATGGCAAAGCCGATCGCCGCGGCAACCTTTGCATTGCCCGACCCGCCCTTGCGGTTCATGGCAACCTCTGCCTCTGACAGCTTTACAAGGTTGGTGCCCAGGAAGGTGTGTGCAGCCAGGCAATAGCCGCAGCCATTGGCCTGAGCGACGGCAAGGGCAATGCCTTCGCGTACGGCAGCGGGCAGCTTGCCCTTGCCCAATGCACCATTCAGTCCAAGATAGCCTTCCAGGGCTGCGGGGCTGTTGGCGACGATGCGAAACAGGTTCGGCACGCTGCCAAGTTGCTTGTTCACAGCCTCAAGCAGGGGGCGCGCGGCTTCGGGTGCGGCGTCGATGGTGGCTGGGGTGGGAATGCGGGACATCGGTTTATCTCCTGAAGGCGCGGCATCTTGCCCGCCGTTCCCATGGAAATGATTGAAGCGACTTATAATGAGAATATAGATTACCTGCGTTACTTCATTGCATAAACCGGGATAATCATGGATCGACTCGACATGATGAGGTGCTTCGTGGCCGTTGCCGATCATGGCAGCTTTGCTGCGGCGGCCCGCAAGCTGGGGCTTTCCACCTCGGCGCTGACGCGGCACGTTGCCGGGCTGGAGGACGACCTGTCCGCACAGCTTATGCGCCGCACCACCCGCGCGGTTAGCCTGACGGACGAGGGATCGAGGTTTCTGGACCGTGCCCGTGGCCTTCTGGCCGATTTCGACGAGGCGAAAACCGCCCTTGAGGGCAATGAAAAGGATTTGACCGGTCGGCTTGTTGTGACAGCACCCATCACCTTCGGCCGTATTCATGTCGCGCCGCTGCTTGCCCGCTTTGCTCGGTTGCATCCGCGGCTTGAGGTCGATCTTCAGGTCAGCGACCGTTTTGAAAGTCTGGTTGAGGATGGCATCGACGTGGCCTTCAGGATAGGGCACCTGTCCGATTCCACGGATATTGCCGTCAAGGTCGGGGCGGTGCGCCGCGTGCTGGTGGGGGCTCCGCAATATCTTGCCGGAGCGCCGGAGCTTCGGCAGCCGAATGATCTATTCGCACACCGCCTGATCGGGTTTCGCGCGATGACTCCGGCGGGGCAATGGGGCTTCTTTCCAAAAGCCGGGCCGGTGACCATTCGGCCTTCCGTGGCATTTTCCACCAACAGCGCAGATATCGCAATCGCTCATGCCTGCGGCGCAGGGGGGGTGACCCTTGCCCTCAGCTATCAGGTGTTCAGCCAACTGCAATCGGGCGGCCTGGTGCGGCAACTGGCCGATTGTGAACCACCGCCGATGCCCGTCAGCTTTGTCACCAGCGGAAACAGGCGAATGCCAGCGCGTCTGCGGTTGCTTCTGGACATGATCCGCAGATCTGCCGACTGGGATTTCGCGCTTGAACCCGGAAAGGAATGAGGGCTGCGGTGCCGCGACTGTACCCCCGGTTGCTATTGCTCCTTATGCTTTCGGCGGCAACAGGTCCGTGCTTGCAATCCCTGACAAGGCGCGGGCTGTTCATGGGCTCATTGGGCAAGGAATTGGTCTCGTTGCCTGTGCGGGGACGGCGGGCAGATCGGCGTGAGTTGGACATTTCCGGTCGTCCGAGAACAGAGGAGGGCGGTGTGGTTATATGGTTTCCCAAAGCAGGCCCACGGCAATGCCGAGCAGGGTCAACCCACCCGCCCAGGCAAAGATTTCACGGGCCCGCTTGCTTCCGTTCAAGGTTTTCGTCATCGCCCCGCCCATGGCCGCGACAACAAGGTCCGATGGCACGGCCGTAAGGGGGACAAGACTGCCGAGGATCAGCAATTGCAGCGTGACATCGTCCCTTTCTGTCGGCGCGCCTCCCAGCGAAACGAAGGGTGGCAAGAACAGGGCGAAGAACAGAACCGTCTTGGGGTTGAGAAGCTCGACCAGTACGCCCTGCCACATGATGGCAAGCATTGGCCTGCGGCTGACTTCGTTCAGTGATATTTCTTGCTGGGCACTGGCATGGGCGTCGCGGATCATGCCGATGCCAAGCCAGATCAGATAGGCCGATCCAAGATACCGCAACGCCAGCACCAGCCCGTCGAACCGGGCAAACAGGCTGGCCAGACCCAAGGCAGTTGCGATGGCCAGCACGATGCCGCCCAGGCAAAGGCCAAGCGCCGAGGCAAGGCCAGCGGCGCGGCTTTGGCCAACGCTGCGCGACAGAACATACAGCATCGATGGCCCCGGCACCGCACTCAGGGCAAAGCCGGCCAGGGCCACGGACAGAATGGATTGCAGGCTGGGCATCATCAGGCGTTGCTTTCCTGTATCCGGTGTTCAAACGGGTTCTGGATCTGGGCGCCCCGAGGGGTAATGCCAGAGGCCTCGCTGCGCCGACGCCGCTCTCGCAGATAGGGAAAGTCACGCAGCAGCATGCGTTCAAGATGGGCACCAGCAAGAAATGGCTGATACTTTGGCCGCTCACCACGCCGGACCAGCCGGGGGAACGGACGGATCAAGGTATCGTGGTTCGCGGCAACGAAATAAGGCATCGAGAACCGTTCTGGCATCAGGTTGACAACCCGGTGCGGAGTGGATTTCAGGATGCCGTTGCTCCATGCCTCCAGCATGTCGCCGATGTTCACGACATAGGCGCTGTGATCAACGGGAACGTCGATCCAGCGGTTGTCTTGTGTCATGACCTGAAGGCCTTCGTTGCGCGTGTGCAGCAGGGTCAGGCACTCATAGTCGGTATGCGCGCCCATATTCACCGACCGGCGGTCAACTGTCTGGCCCGCGCGTACATAATGCAAAAGACGCAACTGCGATATCGGCCTGCTCATGTGGTCGGTCAGCGCGCCATGCGGCAGGCCCAGATAACTTTCCAGCGCCCCGCAGACCAGGCGGCCCAGTGCGGCAACTTCGGTGTAATAGCGAGAGACGGTTTCCTTGAAACCGGCGAGGTCCGGCCAGACGTTCGGGCCCAGCACCAAATTACCGGACAAGAAATCCGGATCGTCCCTCGGCAGATCAAGCCCAAGGTCGAAGGCTTCGTAGTTGCGGTGAACTTCGTCCGGATAGTCGCCCTTTTCGGTGAAGGGGACATAGCCTCGATGATTGGGACTGCGGCCAATGTAATAGTTTTGCTTGGCCTGATCGGGCAGGGCGAAGAACTGCTGTGCTATCCGGTAAGTCGCCTCGATAAGGTTCGGATCGATGCCATGGTGATGCACCCTGAAAAAGCCGATCTCGCGCGCCGCCTCTCCCAGTTCAAGGGCGATCCGCCTTTTGCTGGCAGCATCGCCGCGCCTGAGATCGCCGATGTCGATAAGCGGCAGATCGTGAACCGCAGGTTTTGGTTTCAGAAAAGACGCTGCCATTGTGACCCCCCAGTCGCAAGAGCCGTCAGGCTATTGGTTCATGGTTAACAAAGCGTTCCCACGTCCGGTCCTGCCTTTGGATCACCGGTCCATGTCTGGCTTGGTCAGGGAATGGCGGGAAAGGTCAATTGAAACGACGATCCGCAGCCGGGTTCTGAGGTTACCGTGATCGTACCGCCCGATTGCTGGGTGAACCCCTGCACGATGGACAAGCCCAGGCCGGTGCCCACCCCGACCGGCTTGGACGTATAGAATGGATCGAAGATCTGGGGCAGCCGGTCAGGCGGAATGCCAATTCCGGTATCGGCGACGGTCAGGCGCACATAGCGCCCCGGTGGCAGGCTGGCGGCCAGCCCTGCGGCATCGGGCAGCGTATGGGTAAGGTTCTCGGTCTGGATCATGATCCTGCCACCAAGTGCGGTTGCGTCACGCGCATTTTCGACAAGGTTCAGCAAGGTGCTGGCGATTGCCTTGCGGTCAGCCATGATCCGACACGGATCCTCGGCCAGCGTCAGTTTCGGGCGAAGTGCAGGATCGTTGTGGCGCGCGTCGCAGAACTTCGTGACCAGCTCATTCAGGTCAAGCGCGACGGGTTCCAGCCGGGTACGCTGGGCAAAGGCCAGCATGTCACGCATCAGTCTGGCGCCTCGCTCGGCTGCGATTTTGGCTTCGTCCAGGAACTCGGCCGATCCAGGGTTTGTGGCCTCGGTCTCGACAAGTTCCAGATTGCCCAGAATGACGGTCAGCAGATTGTTGAATTCATGCGCGAAGCGACCGGTCAGCTTGCCGATCGCCTCGAGGCGTCGGGCTTCGAACAGCTTGGCCTCCAGCGCCTTGCGCATACCGGTTTCTTCGGTCAGCCGGTCATGCGAGGCGACCAGATCGCGGTATCGTTGTTGCGATCGCTGGGCCTCTGCCAGCAGTTCGAGCTTGGCACCGGCCAGGGCGGCCACGGTGGTCAGGATTTCAAGCTCGGCTTCGCCGAATGCGTTCGGTTCTGGGTGCTCGCTGTCGATCACGCCGACAACACGGCCACGAAAGACCAGCGGTACGCAAATCTCGGACCGGGCGGGCTGGGTGTCGGGTATGTAATTCTGGCTTTCCAACAGGTCATCGACAATGATCGCCTTGCGCGTCTGCGCCACCTTGCCGGTTATTCCTTGGCCAAACGGGATCACCAGAGGATTTATGATGTTGCGACCGAACGGGTTCTTGTCGCCCCATGCGGCCACCTGCGTCAGCCGCGTCTGGTCGTCATCGGCCTGGTAAATCACGCAATCGACGAAGTTCAGCCGCCCGACCACATTCTGTGCGACGTACCAGAACAGATCCTCGACGCTGGGGATCTGGATCAGGTCCACCGCGAATGTGTTCAAGGTGCGCAGGGCGGAGGCTTCGCTTGACAGCCCCCAGACAGGCGCACTCTTGACCACGGGACTGTGCACGGTTCGTATCCTTATGAACCCGAATACGAAGGATTATTACGGAAGATAGTTTTCAAGTATAGCAAGAAAACCCGGCCGTTAGGGTGGCGAATATCTTGGACCAGCTTGTGGTGAGCTGCAATTCGGTCAGGCTTGGCTGGCATGATAGCTGGGCGTCAAATCGCCTGACCGGCCACGCTTTACCGGCTAAGGGCCTTGCCGAACATCGCGGCCAGACGGGCGATTGCCGCCTGATAGGCTGCAAAGTCCTGACTGGAGCTTTTGATCCCGAATTTGGCCGCCATAAGCATGGCCGCAACTTCTTGGGCGGTTGATCCAAGCCCCTCCAGCGTCAACCTGCCTGCCACGACACCTTCGTCAATCCAGCCTGCGATGCTGTCGGTAATGCGGACATAGAATTCCTGCACTTCGGCCTGATTGAAGGGGATGTTGGCGGACAGGATCTCGTCGGCATGGGGTGAATTCATCATTGCCTCGACCGCTTCGCCGTCAATCGCGCGAATGGCTGCAAGCAGTGTTTCGGCGGGTGTTGTCTCCGTTGCCAAAACCTTTGCTACCGCCTTTTCCGACCGCGCGAAATGGGCGCGGACCAGCGCCTTGAAGATGTCTTCCTTGCCCGCATAATGCAAATACAGCGCCGGGCGTGACATTCCCGCGCCCTTGGCGATGTCGGCCATCGAAGTTCGGCGAAGACCGTATTGCGCAAAGCAAAAAAAGGCCGACCGCAGAATGGCGGCATCCTTCGGGTCTTCCGGGGTGGGATCTGCGGCGGACATGACATCGTATCGCATGTACATGGCACGCCGTCAAACCTGGCTTTGACATTATGACACTACTAGTATAAAGTGTCAGAAAGAGGAGGCCGTGCATGCCCATTACGCTGAATATCAACGGTGCGCTTCAGTCGGTAAATCTGCCGCCCGACATTCCGCTATTGTGGGCGTTGCGCGATGGGTTGGGGATGACAGGTACGAAATTCGGCTGCGGTGTTGCAGCTTGCGGGGCCTGCACGGTGCTGATCGACGGCGAGGCTGTCCGTTCGTGCCAGGTGGCGCTGGGCGATGCAAAAGGCCAGATCACCACGATCGAGGGTCTGGGACAGCCAGATAACCTGTCGCCAATTCAGGCGGCCTGGATCAAGCATCAGGTCGCGCAATGCGGCTATTGCCAGTCGGGCCAGATCATGCAGGCCGCCGCGCTGCTGGCGACCAACCCGACCCCCACCGATGAGGACATCGATCAGGTGATGCAAGGCAACCTGTGTCGCTGTGGCACCTATCCCCGTATCCGTGCCGCCATCCATGAGGCGGCCGACATGATGAAGGCGGGTTGACATGGCAAACTGGAGAAAGATCACACGCCGTTCGTTCATGGTTCTTGGCGCTGCGGTTGCGGGCGGTGCGGCCTTTGGTGTCTATAAGGTCACCGAAGTGCCGCCCAATCCGCTGCAACCTGCTGCCGGAGCGGTTCCGCTGAACCCTTGGGTCATCATCAACGCAGACGGTGTGACTGTCATCGCTCCGCGGGCCGAGATGGGGCAAGGCATTTCAACCACCTTGGCAGCCCTGGTCGCAGAAGAGCTGGATGTCGATTGGGCGCAGGTCCGCGTGCTGCATGGGCCGCCCGCGCAAGCCTATTTCAACGCCGGTTTCGCCGAGCGGATGTCGAACGAGCCGGACTTCAAGCTGGCAAGTGCGCCCAAGTCGCACAATGTGCTGCTGGAGGCTGTTCCGAAGATATTCTCGTTACAGATCACAGGTGGATCGACCGGGGCCATCGGTGGGTTCATGCAGATGCGACTGGCTGGGGCAACGGCACGCGAGGCATTGAAAGCCGCAGCCGCAAGACGGTTGGGCGTTTCGCCGGACCAGCTAAGGACCGAAGGGGCGCGGGTCATCGGGGCGCAAAGTTTTGATTATGCCGAATTGGCGGAAGAGGCGGCATCGCTGGTGCCATCCGACGTGCAACTGCGCGATCCGTCCACCTGGCGCTATATCGGCAAGCCGATGCCGCGTCTGGACATGGTGGCGAAATCGACCGGCACGGCGCAATTCGGCATCGACACCTGGTTGCCGGGCATGAAGTTCGCATCCGTCCGCATGAACCCCAGACGCGGTGGCGCCATGAACAGTTTCGATCCAAAACCCGCGATGGCCATTGCCGGGATTGAGCGCGTGGTCGATCTGGGCACAGGCATTGCGGTGGTTGCCAACAACACCTGGTCGGCGATGCAGGCGGCACCGCTGGTCTCGGTAGATTGGGGGGCCGCCGATTATCCCGCTGACAGCGAGGCAATGTTTGAAAACATCGCCACCGCGTTTGCCGGCGAACCCAATTCCCGCCTGCGTGACGATGGCGATGTCGAGGTGGAACTGGCAAAGGGCGACCTGATAGAGGCGGAGTACCGCATTCCCTTTCTTGCCCATGCCGCGATGGAGCCGCTGAACGCCACGGCCTGGCTGAAACCCGATGGCACGCTTGAAATCTGGTGTGGCAATCAGGCGCCGGTGCTGACCCGCGATGCCTGTGCCGCCGCTGTTGGGCTAACAGCCGACAAGATCACCCTGCATACGCCCGTAATGGGCGGCGGCTTTGGTGGACGCACCGATCCGGTT
>APMI01001017.1_pt1 | contig 42698 bp, 39 predicted proteins | sample 667938 | NCBI WGS metagenome assembly APMI01 (sample SAMN01084076, study PRJNA167559) | wastewater metagenome | biome: Wastewater | place: Denmark: Ejby Moelle, Odense | collected 2011-11-28
TCGTCGCGGGCAAAGACGGATCGGACGCCGGTGCCGGCACGGTGGACGGAGCTGGCAGGGCCGGCGTGGTGCCCACCTCTTGCCCGACGGGCGTGGCATAGGTTCCCGAAGACGGCGTGACCGGGGTGGCACGCGCCGCCGCCGCGCCGTGCGACAAATCGCCGTCGATCGCCGAATTGGGATCGATCGTCTGCACCTGCGCCACTGCGGCTTGCCCCGCGACAAGCGCCAGCCCGGCGGCGGCCTGCATAATCCGGCGGTAGATATTCATACGTCCATCCCGATCCTGTTCATGCCCGGCCCCCGGCCGCAGCCGCCACGGTTAACCTTCAAGCACAGAATCCAGTCGTCGCTCCGCGACAATGAACGGGCGATGAGTCGAGTCGGAAATACGCCGGACCGACGAAACCAAGCGACGGTTGCCGCTTTTCCACCTTCCGGTTCAGGAATTGCAGGCGGCCGCCGGTCCCCCCTTGCCGCCTTGGTGAACCGCCGCTATAGGCCGCCCTCGCCGCTGCGATCCGGAGACGTGGGTGAGTGGCTGAAACCAACGGTTTGCTAAACCGTCGTACTGGTAAATCCGGTACCGAGGGTTCGAATCCCTCCGTCTCCGCCAGAACATGTATTTTGGCACTCCTCCCCGAACCGCCGCGAACGCCAAAAACTCAAGGGATTACGGGCATTTTGGCGGATTTCGCGTTCACGACCGACCGCCGAAGTTCGGGTCAAGCCAGCCATAAAACTATGGCTGAAACTATGGCTTGTTGCGCCGGTTTAGACCCGCTATTTCAGCAAAACCATGGCCACGCGCGCGCGTAACAAACTTTCGGCTAGGCAGGTGGCGACGCTCACCGAGCCCAACATCTACTCCGATGGTGGGGGTCTCTACCTGCGCATTCGCGCCTCCGGTCGTTCGTGGTTCTTCATCGGCACACTCCACGGCAAGCGAATCGAACTGGGCTTGGGCTCGGCGCTCGATGTCACGCTGGCCAAGGCGCGGGAGCGTGCGGCCCAAATCCGGACCATGCTGCTCGATGACATCGATCCTCGCGTCGAACGCGCCAAGGCGAAGATCGCGGCAAAGCCGGTGGTCACGTTCGGCCCCTTCGCCATGGGTCTGGTCGACGATATCGAAGACGGGTTCCGGAACCCCAAGCATCGCCAGCAGTGGCGCAGCACGCTCAAGACTTACGCCAAGCCCCTCTTCGAGGTGCCGATCCACGAGGTAACGACCGAACAGATTTTGGCGGTGCTCCAGCCAATCTGGCTGAGCAAGGCCGAGACCGCCTCACGGCTGCGCGGGCGGATCGAGCGCATTCTCGATGCGGCCAAGGTCAAGGGCTTGCGTACCGGCGAGAACCCGGCACGGGGACGCGGCCATCTCGATTTGCTGCTCCCCAAGAGAAGCAAGGCATCGGTCAAGCATCACGCGGCTTTGCCCTTCGCGCAGATCGCCGCGTTCATGACGGACCTGGGCGAACGTCCGGCTGTCGCGGCGCGGGCATTGGAGTTCACGATCCTCACCGCCGCCCGCTCCGGTGAAGCGCGGGGCATGACGTGGGGCGAAGTCAATCTGGAGGACAAGCTGTGGACCGTGCCGGCCAGCCGCATGAAAGCGCAGGTCCAGCACGAGGTGCCGCTCAGTGACGCCGCTCTCGCGGTCCTGACGGCCGTGAAGGAAGACGGGCTCAAGCCCACCGATTTTGTGTTTCCCGCACCGCGTGGAGGTTCCCTCTCCGACATGGCGCTCTCCCAGTTGCTCAAGCGCATGGAGCGCAAGGACATCACGGTGCATGGCTTTCGCTCGACCTTCCGCGACTGGGCTGGCGAGACGACCCGGTTCGGCCGCGAAGAGGTCGAGATGGCGCTGGCCCATACCGTGGCCTCTGCCGTTGAACGCGCTTACCGGCGTGGTCGTGCGCTCGAGAAGCGGCGAGAGCTGATGGCGGCGTGGGCGACCTATTGCGGCCGATAGGACGCCAGCCAACCCATGCCGAACGGATGTGGCATAGACGAAGGATATTTACGTAAATTACTGAATTGAATATCCTTTTCAAAGCCAGTCAAACCGGCCATTTCCGCTAGCATGGCATTGCGCCAGCCGTGTATGCATGAACGCAAGGATCAATGAAGTGCGACTGCACGATTTGAGGCACACAGCCGCCAGCATCGCGGTTTCGCAGGGCGCATCTCTTCCCGTCATCGGCCGCCTCCTCGGTCATTCGCAGGCCCAAGCCACTCAGCGATATGCCCACGTCGATTCCGACCCAGCACTCAAAGCTGCGAACGAGATCGGGAGTTTCATTTCAACCGCTTTCACTCCCGCAAAGAAGCGGACCAAAGCAAAGGTACGGGTCAAAAGGACCTCGGCCACGATTGAAATCATTTAGGGGGCATGGATGAAATTGGATTGGAGTCGCTTCGCCGACTTACCGCACTGACGAGTTCCAACACGTAGTTTGAAAGAGGCTCAATCAGCTCGGGATTATGCCTCTGAACGAGCTTTAGGAGTGCCAAGGAATCGTTCTTTTTTCGAAATTCGAGCCGCGTTTCAGTTAGATCCGAAACGGCATTCGCAATTAATTTTGCAGCATCCACCTCTGAAGCCCATTTTGCATCGAACAAATTTCCGTTCCAACTTTGGATGCGGAATCTTTGGGATGACGCAAGGTCAGTCAGCTTTGACGCTACTACGTCCACATTCAGTTCACCCTGAGAAGCATCTCGCCCAAGATCGCCTGTTTCAATGAAATCCCGCAAAGCGGCCGGGGAAATGAAATAGCATTCGATGTGCCGCCAAGGCAAAAAATACATCTGGTTTCTCGACGCTCGCCTCAGGTCCCCTTTCTCAGCTTCACTTAACTCCTCACTATCGAAGCTGAAGGCTACCGCGACCTTCAACGGATTCGCCGCACTGGTAAGTCGTCGATAGATATCCAAAATGAGATTGGCGTCGCGACGGGTTGTAGTGAAATCACCGGTTGCCGAAACTGATGTAAAAACCGTGGCCCTTGGCAGAGGCTTCCCTGTCCGAAATTCATAGAGGTAGGGAAAACATAGCTCCTCAGTTGGCCCTTCAACCCATATCACGCTGTCTGCTGCAAATACGTCCGACATCGACACGCCTAGGTGATCGGCCAGTTCGCGGAATTCCTCCACCCGTTTGAGTTCCAGCGCCGTCACCGAGCTTTCATAACCCTCGCGTTTGACGAGATGGATAGTGCTAGGGTTGCTGAAACTGACGACCTCAGGTGCGTGGGTCGATATGATGTATTGATGATGGCTGTATTCGGTCTGAATGATCCGTAGGAGGGCCTTGACGGCGGCGGGATGGAGGAAGCTGTTGATTTCATCTATAATTATGACAGCATCCTCAGATGTCATTATCGCTGTAAGAATGGCGATTACCTGAGCGACGCCAGTGCCACTCGAGTTCAGAGGAAAGCTAAGCTCTACACGTTCCATTTCTTCCGTGGGCCAGACTCGGATTTCAATGGTGTTGAGCCCCGGTCTCGGCCGGACACTGATATTTCCTACAGTTGAAAAAATTTGGCGCAGATGCCCAACGAGCTTTCGGAATATGCTGCCACGATCCCCGCTGAGAGTTAGTAAAACTGCCGGTAAATTGCTTGCATCTGGTTCAAGTCTGTTAGCATGTGAGTGCGAAGATTCCCCGACCTTCATTCGCTCAGCAGAGAAATAGAATGCTTTCTCAATCCAAATATTGTTGACGGCAATGGGAATATCATCAGATTTTGTAAACTGTGCGTGACAAACGAAAGAACCATTTTGATAAAATAATTTTGCGCACAATGATTCACTATCATTTTCACTTTTGAACATGCCATGGGAAGGATATTCCCCGATGAATGAATTGGTATTGCTTTTCACCGAAATAGAAATATTTTCTTTTTCAAAAAAACTATGGGAATATTTACTCACATCTTGCCCCATCGGAACAGGAACATGATGACCGGCATGACGAACAAAGAAAGGCATTAACTCCCGACCGCCCATTATGAAGCTCATATGGGCTTCAGGTGTTGGAATGAAAATATTATCCCAAGCTTCCGGAGACCTATGACGATCATCGGTAATCTGCTTCATAGCCCTCAACAATGCGCTCTTGCCCGCATTGTTCTGACCAATGATGAGGTTGATTCCTTCGCAAAATTCGAGATCACCAGTGTCGGAGAAAGATTGGAAACCGACGACGCGGAATTTTTGCAGGCGCATTTTTAGACCCTCCAAACCCAACTAATCGCGGATAGTCTGCAAAATCCAGACACAATTCGTTGGAGAATGGCGCAAGGGGAGCATCAGCCTGCAGCAGTCAGGAGATTGACCCACCATCTCCACGGAGGGGATCAAGGCGGTCAATGGGAAAGCTTAATTCCCCAAATTCCCGCACACAACCAGCAGAGCGCAGGAATGGCCACAATGACCAACACAGCGCAAAGGGCCATGCCAGAGCGGCCACGGCTGTTGAACGACTCTACGACGTCTACCAGTGCTTGCCAGCGATTCATGCCAACCTCGCATACAAACTGACTGCGCCACATCAGCGCACTCGGTTTCCAAAAACCCAACTCACCATTCAAAACGATGAGGTGACGACTTTTGTTGCGAAGGCATTCCTTGGTTGAGGGACTTTTTTAGGCTTATCGCACTGGCCAAGCGGTATCAAGTGCCTCGAGATTCAACTTACCGAAACATTTTGCTTGAACGTCGCGAAACAGCGATTTTTGGGCGTTAACTGAGCGGTTTTGACTCAAACTAGCTTTGAACGGGTGGAATTTTGTCCTCGGAAAGTTCGGTTTAGGCGTACACGGACATTTCCATTAACGGCCACGGTCGGCAGCCAGAGCTCCGAACGACGATAATAAGAAGTGTAGCTCTCCCATTGCGACCGACGCAGCATGTTCGGCTTTGCAAGCCCTGAATTGCCGCGCGCGGTAAGCACCACAACAAAATGCATTAAACTTCTGATTTTAATATCCTATTCAGCGCCAGCAAACTGGCCATTTTTGACATTTTTGCCCCCTTCCGCTAATATTGTGCTGCGCCAGCCGCGTTGGCCGGTGGTGTGGCTTGCGGGTCATGCCGCTGCCCGATCCGGTGTTGGCGCATTCTCGAAACGAGTTCCGCGAAGGGGATGGTCAGGGGTGTCCTGACCGGGTGACTGTTCGCGCCATCGTTCGGGGACACCGAGCCCCACGATGATCGCAACCTGCTGCAAGACCGGTGTCGAACCGGAGGAGGTCCCCTTGGTGGCCCTCCCTCTGTGCAGAAGGATTGAAGACATGAACCACGATCATCGCGCCAAAGTCGCCAAGCAGCAGGATCACGAATGGGCGGCCCGGGTGGTGCGGACCATTGGCCAGATCGAAGCCGACTTCTTCCACGCCGCCGGTCCCTTGAGCGAACGGATGATGACCGAAGGCCATCTGGCGATCGAGAAGGTGGTGAAGGACCCGTGGCAGATCATCGAGAACGACTGGATGACGCAAGTGGTCTGTCCGGACTGGAAGATGGCCCGTGGCGTCGGCACCGGCGACATGTGGTTGCAGATATCGGAAATCTCGGCGGACGAGGAAGGTAACGAACACACCTGGATTGCCGCCGCGACCAAGACCGGTCCCTCGTTCCTGTGCGTCGAACTGGTGTTCCGCCGGGGCCTGCAGGAATACGCAGAAGCGATCATCCGCGATGACAAGGCGGTGGGGGCCTTGTGGCAGCAGGGCTTCGCCCGCGACGAGGAAAGCCTTGCGTTGTTCGTGCCTATCCACATTCCGGCCGAAAAGCTGGCGCAGGCATTCGAGCAGAACGACCTCACGGCAACCGTCGCTCCGTTCGGCAAGGCCATGGCGCAGGCCATCGCCGCCAAGCCCGCGCTCGACACGTTGCTCGAACAGGTCCGCGCCGCCGGCAAGCGCAAGTAGGGATTAGGGATGCCGTGCAACGGAACCAACGCCGAATGTTGGCTCGGTTCCGCTGCGCGGTGCGCCCTACCTACCAACCACCATCAAAGAGGGAATCCCTGACATGGTCCGCCATGAGGATGTGACGCGCGATCCGAAGACGCGCAGGATACAGGAACTGAACGACCGGCTGCGCAAGACCGGTCTTGGAGGAAAATACGTCCTAACCCGGGCAGTGACGGTGCAAGCCGCCGGGGAATTGCCCGAACTGCTTCGCCTGATCCGGGAGTTCGACGACTTCCGACCCGGCAACGATCCGTGGGGCGAACACGACTTCGGCGAGGTCGTGCTCAACGGGGAACGCTTCTTTTGGAAGATAGATGCCTACGACGTGAACCTCGAGTTCGGCTCACCCGATCCGGCTGACGAGACGGCCACGTGCCGGGTCATCACCATCATGACCGCGATGGACCTGTGACCATGGGCCGGCATCGTCTTGAAGACCAACGCGGTCTTGAACAATCGCGGCCTTCGCCGCATAGCACCGTTACCTGCGGTCAGTCCCGCAGGGGAGGCGTCAGAACCTCAAATCGTACACGCCGGTCGAGATTCCTCGGCCGGGTGGTCGTCGCGCATGTCCAAGGCTCGCCTAAAGGCGGCGACGCCTTGTGTGTACGCAGGGTTCTGAACACCCGGCTTTGCCCGGTGCCTCCGTTGAACAGGGAGGCACGTGTGCAGCAGGGGTATCGTTCCCGATCCAGTTCATTCGCCATCAGGCCTGACGGCCCCCACGCCAATGCCAACGGGGGAGACCTGTCATGGTGCTGATCCGCGCTTATGGCCACAACGCCGCCGTCGATTTGTTCGATCATCATCTGGTGATCACGCGTCGACGCGGCGGGATGCTCTTCGATGCGGCGGCCTCGGAACAGTTCATTCCGCTCTCGAGCATCAAGTCGGTACAATTCCACCCCGCCGGCTTGGTGGCGCGGGGCCGGATGATCCTCACGCTTGCGGGTAACCCGTCCCGACACCCCGGCACCGAATCCGACGAGAACACCGTGTTCTTCGCCAAGGGTCAAGCAGACCAGTTCAAGCAGATCGTGCATGCCATCCGCGATACGATCGCCACCCCTTCGCTCGAGCAACTGGCCATGGCGGCGCAGCGCAACCGGGGACAGGAGCGCGTATCCCAGACACGCCCCGCGTCCGGAGCAACGCCCAACATGCTCGAGCGGATCGACGGCCCTCCGCGCTATCATGGGACCGGGTATGATAACGCCGGCTCCTCCGGCCCCTATGACTATGACAAGGAAGCCCCGCGCCAGAAGACGCCTTCCCATGATCCTATCGCGAATCTTCCAACCGGCGGATGGTGGCAGGACTTGCCGCTGGCCGGCAAGGTGATCCTGATCGCGGTTACGCTTGTCACCGTGCTGGTGACCTGCGCGAAGAATGACACCTCCACATCGGATGCGAGCGAGCAGGCGTCTTCCGCTGCAACGGGAGAAGCCGATGCTCCGGCGGCCTATCGCGCCTGCCAGAGAGAAGATGTGCAGGATGTCGTGGGCAAGGAAACCCGCAACATCATGCTGAAAGCCAACGCTGACGGGGTGATCATGGCCGCGCTCTTTGGCGTCGACATGGTCAAGCCTATAGCTGACGCCAACGTGACATTCCACGACGTGGGGCTTTACAGCGATCCAGCGTCACCGCTGCCGATCACGCAGATTACCTGCGGCGCCAACTTCCAGATCGATGCGAGTTCCACGCAGGCCGGTCAGGATATCGTGACGATTCCGAATTTGCGCTGGAACATCAACTTTGCCCAGCCCACGCAGGACCCGGATACGGGCGGATTCACCATCGAGGTCGACAAGGCCAGTATATACGACGGCATCCTCATCAACGGCCACCCTCCCGCCGCACGCAACAAGGACGAGGCTGCGCCCGCACCTGCCGGGCGATCCGAAGCCGAGCAAGCGGCACCGGTGGACGATGCCGCAGCGGAAGCCGCAGAGGCCGCTGCCGCCGATACACCCCAGCGCAAACAGACGTCTCCCACCGAAGACGATCTCTATGCGCCGCATAGTAACTGACCGGCGCTGGAGGACTCGCCGATGCTCACCACTTCGTTGGCTGTTCTAGCCTCCGCGTTGCAACCGGCCAGCGCCATCAGTCCCGCCAAGGCAACTGACCTCTGTCTCGATAGCCGCATGCGCAAGATGGCCGCCGATCTGGTCGGCACGTGGTCGCAGAACTATCCCTTCGCCCGCGTCATCATCGGCAGCGATGGACAGTATGGCGATCTGGGCGTGCCTCACCCTGCCGTGACGGGTTCCAACTTTGTTGTGTGCGCGGCGTCGTACAATCTGATCAAGGTCGGCCGTGATGGCCGGTCCTACAGCGTCACCATGGATCGCTTCTACTTCCGTATCACCGACACCGGTGAGGGCTATCAGGTCAGCCTCGAGGATCTCCCGGACTCGCTCGAGGGCACCGGCATGACCAGTCGGGAATTGATTGGGCGCTTCAAGATCGACGGTAGACCCTACGCCGACATCTTGGCGGAGAACCAGCGGCACATCGAAGGGAGAAGGCAGTGATCCCGGGCAGTGGGCCTGACGCCAAAGCGCAGAGCCGCGAACGTGCCATCCACGATGCCCCAACGAAGGAGCAGTATCGATGCCTTATGTCATCCTCGCCTCGTTGATAGCAGGCCTCGCCTCCCTGCAGATGGACAGTCCGGCCGCTGCACGATTTGCCCTGATCTTGGCCATACCTCTCCTCACGGCCCGATGGGCACGCGAAGGTCATCTGGGAGCAGACTTGCACGCTGTGGCCACCGGCACTCCCGCATGGAAGATTCTGGCTGCCGGCATTGCCGTCATCGCCCTCGAAGTGTTCGTTGATGGCCTTGCCTTGGCCCCGACGACATCGCGCCACGTGCGTTCGGTGATGGGGCCGGTCGGCGTCGGCATCATCGTTCTGGCTGGCGAAGTCGCGTGCCATCGCTACCGGCAAAGAAGCATCGCGTCAGGCAAAACTCGAAGTGACGGCGAAACCCGGGAGATGTGATCGGGGCCTTGGTGGCAGACTCTCGCCCCCTTCCAGTCAGCGCAACAATGGATCACTGCAAAGGCTCGACCGGATAAAGCTCTCTGAAATCCATTGATCCTTGACCGGGCTCCTGGGAAATACCCAATATAGCCCGATTGCTGATCCATGGAGCTTCTATGACTGACGAATGGGGGGACCACGACGACGGAAAGGGGGAGGATGTTCCCAAGCAGTGGTTGTCTATGTTGGAAGCGGTGGACTTGTTGGCCGCTGCAAATTCGCTCTCGCATGCTGCGGCGAAAGAGAGCGTGTTGGATTTGCTTTCCGATGGGAGATTGCAGCTCCGCTGCCAAAGGCACTTTAATCCAACTGATGTGGATAATGTTGTTTGGAATTCCTCAAGATGGGTGCTGGTTCCTCGATCATGCACCCCAGAAGAAAAGGCTGCGCTCATAAAGGCTGCGCGCGAACGGCGATCTCAAGAACCACCTCCGATTAAGAAACGATTCCGGCCGCAGCACCTGCCAGCGGATCATTGGCAAAAACGCGACGGTTGGAACATTGATGCGTCCAAGATAGATTGGGTAGCTGGTGCGCTTGTGGGCGTAAAGTCTGTGAAGGCCGGTACGTCATCGGATCGCGCGCTTTGCAGAGCTGCCAATGGCGTCGAGATCATGCGCGATCTGGCTATTTTTCCACTCTCGTCCGCCGAGCAGGCACATGACGTGCGCGCGGCTGGTGAAAATTCCGTTATTGATGAGGAACCCATCAACTATTTTGAAAATATAAGAAAGACAACAAAAGGTAGAAAGAGATTGCCGGCGTGGGACGCATGGATTGCGGAGGTTGCAGTTTTTATTGAAGAAAATGAGATGAATCTTGATCTAAGTGCTGAGAAATTTCATCACATTATTAATGAGAGAATATTTACAAGAGATGATGATCAAGTATTACTTGATTTTTCAACCGTCCAATCTGCTATTTCGGCAATCCGTAATCGCTGCAGGGAGGCGCGCGCCATAAACGAAATGGGCTAGACACACTCAAAGTGGTAATTTCTCTGAATTTCTCCGGATTTCCCTTGGATTCCGGCACGAATCTGGTGTTTTAGATCTCTCCACCGCGCTGATTACGAAGAAAGCCAATGGGGCTTGAGGCGCGGCGGAGTGTAAGTAAATGTCTGATTTTCAACCCTTTCTCGTCAATACGAGAACCGCATGCCGTCTGCTGGGGGTCGGCCGGACCACCCTGTTCAAGCACCTCAAAAGTGGCGTTTTGGCAAGGCGAAAAATCGGGCGCTTCACGGGCGTCACGATGGAGAGTGTCAAACGTTTAGCTGGGGAGGGAGACGTGTGATGTCGAGGCGCAACATTGGCGACATCGGCCTCCCCGCAGCGACGTATCGGGTTGATCGGGCGGCGAACAGCGAATTCGAGACCGAGAAGGCGAGCCAGGCTGAGGGCGAGGCTTATCCGCCACGGCGATGGCACGGTATGTTTTCCGTGCCGCTGTCGGACCATATCAGCCGCTTTCTAGAGCAGTTTTATCCTCATTCTTCTGCCGATAATTCTGCCGAAGTTGAAGGACCGATGGCGCATCTAATGCCCACTAAGCTGCGCTAGCCAGACCTGAGGTCGGGATTCGCTTCACTGCCCCGCCCCTATCCCATCGAAAAATCCACCGCCCGAGGAATCGTGCTCGGCCGTGGCCTAAACATTAGAGGAATTCACTTTGCCTAAGCCGAAGCATCTCCGCGGCAAGAAGCGCCGCAAGGTAAACAACGTTGTTGGCACCACCATGCCGCAAAGCAATCCCATCACCGCGAAGAGCGAGATCGATCGCATTCTCGGATTCGCTTGCGCCGACGACCCCCACATGCGCGCCGTCTATTCGGCCATCACTGGACTGGAGGGTTCCATCACCGATTTGAGCATGGCCAATTTCGGCCAAATGAAGCGTACTGAAGAGACGGTGATGACAGCCTTGTCCGCCCGTATCGCGCAGGCCAACGAACAGTGGGCGGTTCGCTCAACGATTGTCGACGTCGTGCCCGGATCGAAGGTTGTGATTGACGTTCCGAAGGCTCGTACGGCCCTGCGCTTTTACGCAAAGGCGGATGTGAACACGATCATGACCATATCCTGTGCGCCGGTGCCGCGGTCGTCGGATCCGACCGGGTTTGGCATGGCTGTCGAGGCGCGAGCGCTCATCTTTGGCGCAAACGCGCGCGCGATGGTGCAGCGCGTCAGTACCAAGTCGCGTATCAGCAATACGGGGTTTTGCGGCCCGATTTCGACCGTGTGGTACGAACCTAACGATCAGGCGGCGCTCAAGAAGGCCCTCCACGACATGTTCCGCCCCTCCATGGTGCACCTTCCCTTTCTGGAGGGTACGCATGAGGCCCGTGTCCCGGATGGTTGGAATAAGGCATCAGCCCGGCGGCTCAGGGGACTGATGACCTTGATGACGCGCTCCTTGCTGCCGACCAAGAAGGCACTGGGGTTCGTCGGCGAAGGAAAGTCGATGATGGTCGGCGCGATCACTGCCGCTGAGGTTGCAATGAAGAAGGCCTGTCGCTCGAGCCGCCCCCCGGTTCACCCCGATGGCTTGCTTCACTTCTGGTTTGAAGAACAGCGCCGCCTTGGTCTCACCGATGTGACGGTTCCGCTGATCAAGCTGCGTTAAGCCACAACGGGGCGGTGCAGAGTGCCGCCCCAACATTTATTTTGCGCGGTGAAGGCGAGGCGCAGATGCCGCGCAGAACTTGGTCCAGCGGCAAACCCGTAAACTGGTGCCAGCGGACGCTACCGCGAAAAAGCCGAGAGCCCGACATGACCGAGATCGAAATCGCGCGCAGCGAACTGCGCAACAAGGCGGATACCATCCGCAAGACCTTTTACGACCGACACCATATGGATATTGGCCGCTGGAGCCTTGAACAAGGCGACCAGCGGTTCTTGCATCTGGTCACCAAAGGAAAGCTGGCAGATCGCGCTCTGCTCAGCAACATGTTCGTGCGGAAGTGGGCGGCTTATGCATGGATCGATGCGCTGCTCGCGGACTTCGAGCAATACCCTGACCGCGAGCGTGTTTGGATCACAATGGCTTGGGACGCCCCGATAACGTGGGAACGCAAGCCGGAGATTGACACGGTTGCATGTCGGAACATGGCAAGCCAGCATCTACGGCGGTCTCGTGTGGAAGGCACCGGAGTGCTGGAGTTCGACACGTGGAAGAACATCGCCGGTGAGCGCGGAAAGCGCGTCACACCGCACATCCACTTTCTCGGTCATGCACGGCAAGGCGAAACGATCGATGCCGAAACGCTGCAGGAATCCATGCGGAGCCGTTCTGCCCTTTCCAACTCGATTGGAGCGCCAAGCGTGGTAGTGAAGGAAGTCGGCAAGACCCCGAAGGACTTGGCGACGTTGGGTTGCTACATGAGCAAGCTGCCTGCCTACGCCAAAAACCCTGTGCCGAGCCGGGTTTGGAATGGATACGATCTGGTGCAGGTCAACCATGCGCCGGGCAGCGTGACGCGCCTGATCGAGATGTTGTCATTCATGGAGCTTGGAGACGTGATGTTCTCGATTGGCGAGGGCAAGCACATCGCCGCGCAAGTGCGCGATCAGGTCAGAATGAAATGCGCTTGCCAGCGTGGCGCGATTTCTGCCCCGATCCATAGCGAGATCGAACGGCGCTGGCGGAGCATTCGCCAGACCAACGGCAACAAGACATTTGGAGATTGCACGATTGTTACCCGCGCGCACCAGCGGCGCTAGCGCGAAAAAGCATCACCTGTGCGACGAAAAATTTTCGTCGGTCGGCGGGTATGTGGCTCGTGTGGCCATGTTAATGTCAACATGACACGCTACTCATGCCCGTCTACAGGTCTACGACACACCCCGCCTGCATCTCATGCCGATTCCTACCCCCACCGTTTTTTCAACGTGCGGGTAGATCGTGGTGAAAGTTCCAGCCGAAAGATCAGTGCCCTCAGCATGCTTCGTTCTATGCTCACGAAAATTCCCGATGTAGGTTGAGGCGGCCGTGTGCGCGAACCGAACAACGCGATAGCCCACGTCCGAGGAAATCTGAAGTTCACCAAACATACTCAGCGACCGATCAAAGCCAGCTGGTCGCTGCGGGACGCGAATTAGTCGCCGACGCCTTTATCGCACTTTGCGGCCATCAACTTCATGCGCGACCCCCTTAAACGGCGTACCGTCCCGCTTATGGGCCATGAATCTACCTGTTTCTGCGACACGCTTTATGAAGGTCCGGCCGCCGTACAGCATCCAGTCCGCAAATGTCCGGCTAGGCCGAAACCGGCCATTCGGCGGGCCGGGAAGGCCCTTTCTCCCATGTCCAGGCCGTTGGACACACTGGACAGAATACCCCTGTATAGCAGGCTATCGCAGCCTTGGAAGCCGTGGCGCGCTGTAGCGCGCTACAGCGTAGATTGGTGCGCCACGGTCGATGACCGGGAGAACTACATCTGCGCCATAGCCCTCTGGGGAGCGACGGAGTGCTACGCTTCAATCTCTGGTGGAAGTAAATCTTGCCTGACTCTACGATTGCGAAAGGAGGTGGCATGCTCAAGCTATCAAACGTGCGCGTCGAAGGGTTCCGCCTGCTTGAAAGCGTGGATATCGCTATCGAGCAGGGTACCACAGTTATTGTCGGCCGTAATAATAGCGGGAAAACCTCACTCACCGAGGTGTTCGACAAGTTTCTCGGGGAGCATGTCGGCGCGTTCCGTCTGGAGGACTTCTCGGCCGCCGTCCGCGCGCATTTTATCACGGCGAAGGCGGCGCGGGATGCGGCGGACAGTCAGCCGGAAGCGGTCCTTGCAGCTCTCCCGCGTATCGCGCTGACCCTCACCTTCACCTATGATGGCACAGAGGCCGACCTCGGCCCCCTGTCTCCCTTCATAATCGACCTCGACCCGGCCTGCACCAGCGCCATCGCCATGATCGAATACTCTTGCTCGCTCAACAAACTTGCGCCGCTGCTCGATCTTCCCGACTACGATGCCGGAGCGCAGAACGCCAACGAGGTGCTGTTCCGACACCTCCGTGACGCGATCTCCGCCGCATATTCGATCAAGTGTTTCGCGATTGACCCGACTGACGCGAACAATCGGCGGGCGTTCGACGGCGCCGCCGAACTTAAGGCGCTTTTGCAGACCGGCTTCGTCAAGGCGCAGCGCACCTTGGATATGGGCAAGCGAGGCGACACAGACGTGATCGGCAAGCTTCTCAACAAGCTTTTTCGCACCGCGAGCAACCTCAACGCATCACCGGGCGATCAGGAAATCGCCAGTCAGCTCAAGGCCGCCGTCGCGGGTATCGAGCAGACCATGCAGGGCGATTTCGACGATCAGCTTAATGGGCTTTTGCCAGCGCTGAACTCATTCGGATTCCCGAGCCTCAACGACACGGAGCTACGCCCGCAAACGCAGATCGACGTTGAGAGCCTACTGACCGACAACACCCGGATTGTCTACACAGGAACGGATGGAGTCCATCTGCCCGAAGGCTACAACGGCCTCGGAACGCGCAACTTGATCTATATCTTGCTTCAACTCGAAGCCCTGCACAAAACCTATCGCAGCACAGCCACCCGCCCGGGGACGCATCTCGTCTTCATCGAGGAACCGGAAGCGCACCTGCACCCCCAGATGCAGGAAGTTTTCATCACACAGCTCAACGAGGCCATAGCCACGCTTTCGAAGAAATATCCCGGAGAGCCCGTCTGGCAGGTGCAGTTCATCGTCTCCACGCACTCCTCGCATCTAGCGAACGCGGCGCAGTTTGACGCCATCCGGTATTTCCTCAACGAGCCGACCGCCGCGCAAGGCGTCCGGCGGACGAAGGTCAAGGATTTCCGCAAGGGCGCGGCTGCCATCGAGCCGGACGATCGTAACTTCCTTCAGCAGTATATGACGCTGACGAAGTGCGACCTCTATTTCGCCGACAAGGTGATCCTCGTCGAAGGCGCGACAGAAAAAATTCTGATGCCTCGCATCCTGAAACTGGTGGACGACACGCTTCCCGCAGAAGCGAAGCTTTGCCGGCAATATATCACGACGATGGAGGTAGGTGGCGCGCACGCGCAGGTTTTCTATCCGCTGCTGGACTTCCTCGAGTTGAAGACGCTCATCGTCACCGACATCGACGCCGTGCGCCTGCTAGATGGCAAGCTCCGAAAATGCCCATGCGCGGAAGCGGAGCGGACTTCGAATAACGCCCTAAAAACGTGGTTCGATGACACCATGATCTCGATCGCCGCGCTCACCGCCAAGACGCCCGCCGAAAAGACACGTCGATTCTGTCGCGTCGCCTACCAGATGCCCGAGGACGGTTCAGTTCATACCGCGCGGAGTTACGAAGACGCGCTGATCCTTGCCAACCTCGATCGCTTCGACATCGCCGACGATGCGGCTGCCGCGCAAAACGCCTTTGATGCCGCACAGGATTTCAAGAAATCCGAGGAGGCCATCCGTTTCGCGATCATCGAGGCCGACTGGAACGTTCCCAAATACATCAAGGAAGGCCTCGTTTGGCTCTCGGAGCCGCCGCCGCCGCCAGAGGCGCCGCCGTCGATCGTTCCCGAAGACATTCCGCCAGCGCCGGGTGGGGCTGACGCGCCAGCGGCCGAGGGGGTTGCGTGACCGGGCAACCGTCGCCGGCCGTTGCAGCCGCCCAAAAGGCACAGGCCCGGCTCGACGAATGCCTCGGCAACGGCCAGAATTTCCGGCTCGAAGCAGGCGCGGGAGCCGGCAAGACCTATTCGCTCGTAACGGCCCTCAAGAAGATCATCGCAGAAAGCGGTCCGGCACTTATGCACGCCGGGCAGAAGGTTGCCTGCATCACCTATACGGAGGTTGCTCGGCAGGAGATCGCCAACGAGATCGAGGAACACCCGGCGATCCTCGTCAATACCATCCACGGGTTCGGCTGGGCTTTCATCTCGCGCTTTCAAAAGACCTTGCGCGAACTCGTCGCCGCGCATGAGCCCTACAAAGAGGCGATCGAGGTGGCGGGCGGGATTCAGGATCAGCAGGTGGACTACAATCTCGGGTTCTTCGGGATCGACGAGAAACGGATCACCCTCAACCATGACGACGTTCCGCGCTTCCTCGCAGCGTTGCTAGCAAACGCGAAATTCAAACGAATTTTCAAAAGCCTGTACCCTGTCCTTTTCATCGACGAGTATCAGGACACCGATCCGCTTGTGATGTCGGCGCTGGCCGATCATTTCTTCACGCCGGGCGATGGTCCGATCACCGGGCTGTTCGGCGATCACTGGCAAACGATTTACCGCAAGGACCATGCACTCCTCGATCTTCCCAACGTCGAGGGCATCGCCAAGGGATCGAACTTTCGCTCGGTCCCGGTCATCGTGGATGTGCTCAACCGCCTGCGCCCGGAGCTTGTGCAGGAAGTCAACGACGTTGACGGGCAAGGCGAAGCTCGCTTTTTCCATACTAACGGGTTTGCCGGCGCGCGTGTCGATTCCCGCAACGGCAAACAGGAATTGCCCGAAGATGCGCACGCGGCTTCGATCGAGCGCGTCCGTCAGACGCTACAGGACGAGGGCTGGGATTTCGATCCCGCACGGACGAAGATCCTGATGCTCACCCACAACGCTATCGCGGCCGAGCGCGGTTATCCGAATATCGCCCAGATTTTCGACCGCAATGAGGCTTTCGCCAAGAAGGAAGACGCCGCGATTGCCTTCCTGGCCGATACCGTCGAGCCGATCTGCGCCGCCTACAAGGCGGGCAATTACGGGGAGATGTTCCGGTTGATGGGCGGCATCCCGACCATCCGGAAGACAGCCGATAAGGCCCAATGGCAGGCCGACATGGATGCGCTGATCTTGCTTCGGGAAACCGGGACCATCGGCGAACTGATCGACCATCTGAAAGGCACACGACGGCCGCGGTTGAGCGATCGTATAGTCGGTCGAGAAGAAGATATCGCAAAGCTGGGTCCCGAGCCGACCGAGGACGAGCCGAAATCGCTTAAGCGCTACCGTGAGCTGCGGAACGCCCCATATCGCGAGCTTATCGCCGTCACCGAGTTTATCAACGGCTTCACGCCCTTCGCCACCCAGCACAGTGTGAAGGGGGCCGAGTTCGAAAACGTACTTGTCATCCTGAGCGGTGGCTGGAATCACTACAACTGGCCGCAGTTTTTCGAGCTACTCACCACCGCCAAATTCACCGGCAAGAACACGGGCGGCTTTCACCGCTGCCGCAACCTCTTTTATGTCGCCATATCGCGGCCGAAGAAGCGCCTCGCCGTACTTGCGACGCAAGCTCTCAACGATCCTGCAATGCATGCTGCTACCCAATTGTTCGGGGACGGCAACGTTATCGCTCTGGCCGTGTAAGCGGAAACGCCAGCTCCTCGACGGGTATAAATCAGCATGGAAAATTTATGCGCGCAACCCTATTGCCAATTCTGTTGCATCCGCAGCCGACGAGAGGCAGCTTCGGAATAGCCAGTTGCTTCCCGAATGGTCGGAATTGAAGCGTATGCCGACTGTCCGTGACGATCAGTCCGAGCAGCAGCTTCCGGCGCGAGGTGTTGTTCACTGGGGCGACGCTTAACGACTGACTCTGGTCGGCCGCCGCCAGCAGCGAACGCGGATTCGTGGGACATTGCAGTCATTCCGGCACGGTAAATCGAATGTCTGCTGGTGGCAGAACTCGAAGCTCGACAGCGATGCCTTCTTGCTATCCCAAGCGAGACAGTCCGGCTGTCGGACGTCTGCCAACCTGCGGTCGATGCGGGGGCACTCACACCTTGACGCCAGTCGCGTGATATTCTGACCCGCGGTCCGTGCCCCCGAGCGCCTAGTCCAGTCGATCAAACTGTAGATCGACGATCATCGTCCTAAGCGACTCACCGCTTACTTCGCAAAACTCTGCGATCGCTGTCCAAAGATCCCAGCCACCTATCGGCGTCTCGTAGAGCATGATCGCCGGCACCTCATACTCGCCCACAGCGATCTGATCCTCCCTGCCAAGGCGATGAGCCTCAAGGGCCTCAAGATGTCGACGCACCTCTTCATTCGTCACTGTCGTAGCCGCAGTGAAGTCGTCCCATCTCAACCATAGACAACCCATCGAACGAGCGTTGTACGAGTCCTTAACGCATCGCGCTCGCTCGATAACTGCGCAGATGAATAACCGACTCTGAATGTCGAGCCGACTAAGCCGCTCACCGACGATGTTAATATCGTCTACAAGCTCCCGCGTTTCGCTGGGGGTGTACGACCAGCCCAGAACGCGGCACAGCCTCTGTACCGTCGACGCCTTCCCGAGTGTTTTGCGGCTCGTTTGATCAACATAGGCGCGATACATCCGCATTCCGGGGTCGCTGAAATGCGCCTCATGCTCCTGTTTCATGCGGGTCAAACGCTCAATCGGGAATGCGTTGACGTCGTTGGTCTCGACGTGGTGAGCGTAACACATCAGGATAAGGTTAGCTGCCGCGGCCCGCTGTTCGTTTGACATATCTTTGTCGAAACGCTCGCCACGTACGCCTGCGATGTGGCATATTTGGCCGATGAATTGCCCTGTTTTGTTTATCATCATCTGCTGGCAACCCGGGTACGCGCAGACGTTGCCGGATTTGGCAAAGAGCTCCCGCAGAACCTCTTTAGAGTGAGCTAATCGTTTAGGTTCTTCGTTGGCCATGTTCAGTCCATTGGTGGGTTGGTGGAAGACATATGTGCACGCCGCGCGCGAACTCAACGTCTATGGAAGGGTCCGTTCCAAATTGCCGGTATGTCACCCGGAAGGGGTCGGTACCGCGCTAAATGTCGCTGGTGCTCCTCAGAGCCCGCGTGCGGCTTCATACTATTGGGGATGGGCCGCTTTCGGAGGGATCGGACCATTCGCGGATCAGGTGTGAACCGCCAAATCTGGTCGGGGTTTGCCCCTTGCATTTCAATGCTGGAGCGACAGCTTTCCGCCATTTGTATTTCGTGACCTGTCATTCCGAAGTGTCCGCCAACTTCGGTCAATCCGGGTCACAGATTGCGTTGGTGAATGTACGGCGGCTTAGGCCGTGCGAGTGATCCGAAACGGACTTACCGGATCGCCCCCTCGGGCGACGCCCAGCAATCGAAGGGGCGAGTTGGCCTACTACCGAGACCGGTGTTTCGAAAATGAGCGTTTTCAATACAGGGATTTGGGCCGTTTCGAAAAGTAGCTTGCTCTCAGTTTCGATACAGCGCATAATTCGAGGCACATTTTCGATACAGGTGTGTCATGTCGCGCGTATTTGCATATTGCCGTGTCAGCACGGTTGACCAAACCCACAAAAATCAGGTTCTCGAAATTGAGGCTGCCGGCTTCAAGCTCGAGTCGAGACGCGTCATTGCAGAAACGGTTTCCGGTTCGACGCCAGCAATGGAGCGGGAGGGCTTTCGCAAGCTGATCGATCGACTCGACTGGCATGACGTGTTGGTCGTAACCAAGCTCGACCGACTGGGTCGTAACGCGATGGATGTGCGCGCCACGGTTGAAAAGCTCGCTGAGATGCAAGTTCGGGTTCACTGCTTGGCGCTTGGCGGTGTAGACCTTACCAGCGCTGCCGGCAAAATGACCATGGCGATGATCGCCGCTGTGGCGGAGTTCGAGCGCGACCTTTTGGTCGAACGAACACAAGCGGGCTTGTCGCGCGCGAAGGCACAAGGGAAGAAACTTGGACGTCCCAGTGCCTTGACGGGCGAACAGCAGGAAACGGTCCGCCGGCGACGCAAGGAGGGGGCGTCGCTCGGTGAACTCGCCAAGGAGTTCGGCGTTAGCCGTTCCGCAATTCAGCGTGTTGAACGGACGCAATGAGAAGCGACTACGCGACAACTTGTTGGGTCCTGACTGTCCGCTTCTGGCGGTGTAATGCGAAGAACGGACATTGATATACCCTGATAGCGTTCGCCCGCCTTTATGCTCTGCCAATTCGTCGACGAACATTGTCGTCTGTATCATGCCACTCAGCATCGCGGCGGTATCCGTCAGCGATATTATAGAGCATCCGCGAAGTAAACGGGTGCTTTGGCGCAAGAGCATCGGCCCAAGCTCGATATTTACTTTCCAAAGCGCGCTCCTGATCGCCGCCATGCCCTCGGAAAACGACCCCACGAGAGTTATAGACGCCCAACTCCATGCCGCGTGAGATTTGCTCTGTGCCTACGCTTTCCAAGGCGATTCGAACCGCTTCATGCGGCCAAATGCCATCCTTGCCAGGTTGACACCTGCCTAGAAGTTGGCCGATGCATTGATCCCCTATTTCGCCGCGAGAAAGGTCGGCCAATTGCGCCCGAACCTCTTTGATCCAATGTATCAAGGCAGCGACGTCGATTTCTCCCGCATCGTTCGATCCCGGCGTTCTCCGAATATAATTTAGGACACGATATACGTTGTGGAAGATGGCTTCCTTGTTCGCGTCTTCCGGTATTTGAAACTGTTCAGGATCAATTCGTTCATCTTTCCGCTTATACATCAGCGCGATTAGCTGGACGAATGAGGCCGGCTCACTCGAAATCTTTTTCTCTAGATTGGGGATGCCATAATCGTTGTGAGTCAGAGGATCGACCAACGCCACCTCAAGCGAAGCCATTTCATCTATTGTCAGCTCGCGAGATGCGTTCAGATGCTTCATCGCGTCAGAGAGGCGGTATCCATCAAGCTGGTAGGTTCCTTCTTCCTCATCGCCGCCAGCGACCAGTGATCGCATCAACTTCGCCAAGGTCGGTCCACCCAACTTTTCAACCTCGAAGCGGATGCTGCAAAAGGCTGCACGAGGCCGATTTGCCCTTAGCAGCTTGTCGACCATCTCCTGCATCTCATCAGCTTCAAGCCGCCAAGCGTTCGGGACCAATTCCCGCCAATATCGTGCGATTAGATCTGGCCTTTGCTCCTCCAGCATTCGCCACGTTGCACTGTTCACGGGGCAAATCTGGAACAGGCGAATTGCTGCATCGTCGTTGACGGGCAAAATACCGTCCTTTGTTGCCATCACTTGCGACGCATATTCGAGTGCTCCAGCTTCCCCATCTCTGTTCAACAAGCCGTTTGCACAGGTCATTCGCTTGGCACGCATTTCCGTGTCGTCGTTCGAGATTAACTCACGAATCAAGTCGATGGTCTGCTCAGCATTTATTGCTTTCGATAGATGCCAGCCGACTGCATAGCTAGCGTTCCCGTTGCTCAGAAGGTCCAAAATGCCGACGATACCTCGGGCGGCAAAAACTTCAGCCATCGCAGCATCGCGCATATCAGCGATGCGCTTCTCGCGCTTTTCGTAGTCAAACTTTTCATCGTCGAGCTCGACGCGAGATTCGTGAACCCAACTTTCCGCGAAAAGCCATCGGTGTTTTTGCACCGGGTCATCGGGTTGAAGCCGATCGGCGAGATCGCACAAATATTTTGAAATCCTGCCGGCGTTTTTGGGCGGCTTTTTGCCAGTAGAGTATCCCAGCAATCGAAGCGTCTCGCTAAGTTCAGATTTGGCATCGTCGCCGGGTTTTGCCGCCAACCACTCCTCAATCTTGACAGTTAGCCGCTGCTGATCCGTGTCACTCAGTTGATCAGCGATCTTCAACAATTCTCCGATCTTTTCTGTGTCTGGCGCGGTCCACGAAAGCATGAGGTCCAGCGCAGCATCGCACATCTTATACATCTCGACGTCGGTCATGCGGCGTGGCCCTGACCGCATGATCGAACGATAGGTTGGACGTGAATTAGGCGTTGCCATACGGTGATGCTCGGCAACCTGAGCCAGACAAATGCACCACCCAACCTCGGGACTTTGAGCGACAATCACTTTCAACGCCGCGATGCGTCCATCAATCTCCACGCAAGTTTCTGGGTGCCAGCAACTCACGAGGGATTCTAGCGAGTTTTCCGGCTTATTCATGTAGTTGTCGTTGATCGGCACTTCGCTCAGTGTCGTCAAAATCCGCACAACCCGCAAATAATGGACGGGGTCCCAAGCAAGAAGTTCCAGAGCCCAAAGCAGGCCAGTGCGGTCTGGGCTGTCGAAGCCCCCCGGTGAAACTGGTCGAAGCATCAAAAGAGTTTGGGGATCCGCCTTGGCGAGATCGGCTTCGATAGCGGTCAAGAAACTGCTTGGAGATGCCTCGGCTAGTGACCGCATGTCTGAGGAGAGCGCAACCAGATTCCGGTATGGCTTTCCCAAGAGCAACCGTTCCACAAGCCGGTCAACTCGCGGGGCGATCTTGTCCAGCCTGCCTTTAATTAGCTCGTCGCCATATACTGCAAGCAGCACCAGCATGTCGCCAATCGCTTGACGCAGTGAACCCGAAATCTCGCGCTTTTTTCCGTAAATGCCTGCCGACCATCGCTTGTCAGGTTCGAGATCAAGGGCCGGATCGTCCTCTGAAAGGATGAACTCAGCTTCCTTGAGAAACACCTCAATATCGGCGTCCAGCAGGCTGGAATGCACCGCAAAGAGAGCATCTCTTCGGCATACGATGCCTCTGTAATTGCCAATCGCCCAGACGGGCGCATCAGGCAATGCCAAGAGATCGAGCATGTCCCGTTCAACCTGTTCGTAAGGCGTGCCTTGCGCTAAACTCGATACGATCGTTCGGTCCCATTCATTCGATTTGTTCCAGGCCCCCGCGAGCAAGATCGGGATGAGCTTGCGTGTGAGAGCACTTCCCTCCTTGGACCAATCGGGATTTTTCAATGCGGGAAGCGTGGAGAGATGCCGACGCAAAATTGTCGGAGATTGGGCGGTCTGTGCGCTCAGCGCGGACACCTCTTCATGGGCATAACCCATATCCTCAAGGGCCAATCTAAAAGAGTCATAGTCAGCTTGGTCTAGCTCTATATCTGTATCCTTCTCGATGCTTTTCTTAGTGCGAACCGCGGCGATGTGATGCGAGGCCAGATAGGGCCCCGCACCCTTTTCGACTTCTTCATTGTCGATGGCTATTACGCTTCCCATGGTCGCAGCGGCGGTGCGGCGAAGCGCATCAGGGGTCGAAGCAACTACGGCACTTTCCCTTACATGCCCGCTAAGGGCGCATGCCAGCCACGCCAAGCCCTCAGCTATTGAGTCCGCCGTCACCACAAGCGGTCGTCCGCCTGTATCTGCAAGCCAGCGATCTATTGTTGATGCGTTCGCTTTGATTGAGCCTTCAAATAGGCGGGGCGACAGTTCAGGTTTCGTTGCGCTCGCCCACTCTACCCAACAGCGATCAAGCGACCTTACGCCATCCGTGGACCGACCAATTTGTTCCGCAAACCAAATCTGTGTCGCCACGGACAATTCAAGCCACTGAGAAAGGTCATCGGCGTCATATGCACGCACATCCCGCCATTTTCCCGAGGCACGCTGAGTTTCCGCCCATGCTTCCTTTCCGGCCCATCGGCGCGGAGTCACATAGACAAAGGTGATATCCTTGCGTTTCTGCGGACTGAGCGCAGCTTCTCGGGCGCGAATATCGTCGTTGGGCTTTCCCGGCAGGTTTGCTGAATTACTCAGTTCCCAGCAGGACCTGCCAACGGGCACCTTTTCTGAGCCTAGCGAGCTAGTGGTTTCGCCATCCCAGCCATGCCGTTCGACTTCTTCTTCGCCGTGAAAATCTAGCCCTGTTAAATCGGGCGTGGTGGCGAAGGCTAACCGGCGAATGAGAAGAGGCAGCGCAGCTCGGGACGAAACACGTTTAGCAAGAGACCAACTTTCAATATCCGTTGCGCCAATGGTCAGGTATCCGGCGGAGTTCTTGGCTGCTTGTCGCGCCACCTCGGTTGAGCCATCTATCTGCGCCTGTAAGGCAAGCAGCTCTGCCGAAGTCGTTTCAAAACACCGCTCCAACCGTGCTGCCATATCTGCCGAGAGCTTTGCCTTACCCGTCAGAAACGTATGCAAAGTTTGCCGGGCTATCCCTAATCGGCGTGCGGCCTCAGCGACTGCCATCCCTGCCGGTATGACTTCGGCTTTAACGTAAGCGCCAACTGAAGAGTATCTCACCGCATGTCGTCCTGTGTCATGTCAACATGACACACTACGCCGATTCTTGAGGACGTCAACCGGTGGGCGGAGGAGCACCCATGCCAGATGACTGGTCCCGGCGCTCAATGTAAACGGGCGTGAACGAAAGGCAGGATTTAACGATCACTTAGTAGGCCGCAATTGGCAGCTTTTATGGCGGGCGCCGCCGGAAACGGGCGCATTGTGGGACGAAGCTGCCAGTCGTGATCCGTCACGAGAATGCGGCGTCGGTTGGAGCCCGTTCAGCCTGCTTCGCAAATTATGGAATATGTCGTATGTTAATGGGGTGAGACACTCGGGACACATAGGGCAATGGGTAATAGGAAGGCCAAGACTACTTCGGTGACAGCCCTCTGCATTTTTTGCGACAATCATGTCGGCCCAGGAACCAAGCCCGAACACATTCTCCTCGATGCCCTGGGCGGCCGGAAGACGACAAAGAAGGCCGTCTGCAGCAGTTGCAATCAAACATTCGGCAGCGAGATCGACGGCGCGCTCCCCGATCAGTTGCGGGTATTACGAAACATGTTCCAGATGCATGCCGGCAGCGGACAAGCTCCGCCCGGCCTCCCCAGGATAAGCTCGGTCACGGGGTCAGTCAGCTTCGATTCTGACGGCACACCTAAGCGCGTCGGTGGTAAGCCCTTTACGGCTGTTCCGATCTCGAATGGAAGATGGAATTTGAGCCTCAACGTCTCGAGCCCAGCGCAATTGAGGAAATATGTCCCTCACGCGGCTGCGGCTATGGGGATGAGCGAAGATCGGCTTTGGTCACAGATTGAAGGGCGCGAGGCCTCGATCAAAACCGAATTCCTTGAACCGGTCCACGCCCAGCTCCAGTGTGGTGGGGCCGAAGCGCTACGCTCGATGACAAAATCCAGCCTAGCTTTGCTGGCGACACTGGTTGGAACGAAGCCACTGCGCGGACCCTCATTTGCAGCCTCCCGCGATTTCGTGTTGCAGGGAAGCAGGGATTTTCTCGAGCACCGCACAGCGATAGATGCGCGCCAGCTCCCATCTCCTGCTTATGAGCATCTTGTCACTGCCCATGGTCCGATGTTCAACCTCATCTATGTCAGAAGTGACGGTCGAGGGAGAACATTAGCCTATTTCCACCTTTTCAATCTCTTCTCGTGGCAGATCGTGCTGGCTGAGGCAGATGGTCCAACAAATGTCGGGATTGCCCTAGCCTCCAACCCGCTGGAGCCAGCTCAGTGGGATGACGAGGTCGCCCCAAAGGCCCATTTCGATTTCGACTGGCTGAATGAGCCTGACGACAGCGATCAGGTCGGCACAGGATTGGCGCGTCTTTCTGCGATTATGGAACTTTATCAGGATGTGAGCCGCAAGCGAACGATCCGTAAAGTCATCACCGAGACTTTCGGGAAATATTACGCCGAGGGCGAGATGATCACAATGGACGAGAAAGGAAAGGCAGCCATCGCTGAGGTCAGCCGCGCACTCACGGTCACTCTGATGCAGGTGGCAACAGAGCGAAAATTTCTCCTGACACGCCCCGATCCTACACACGGCTAACGATCTCTATCCGACTACTCATACGACCGCTCGTATGAGTAGTCGCTGCACCGCTCGCTGAAACCCCGATCTCGTCCGACAACCGCCACTCCGCTCAAAGAACTGCAATCATCCCGGCGAACGGTGGTGGCTCATGGTAGCCGCCAGACCCCGCTTACTGAAGTGCTCAATGTCCGCTTATCGCAGTGTTTCCGATTTCGGTCAGTCGCAAGTATCCCAGCCCTCGTCTTTCAGCAGTGGGGCGGCCGGGATGAATGTATGGCCGGTTCCGATGCCCTCACCAAGGGTCCCGAACTCCGGAATCAAGGCGAAAGTGAGGCCCCCCGCACAAGGTGATATTCATCTGCACCATTACGGGTCGACAAGTCATCGCGAATGGAAGATGAAATAAAAGTCTCGGGAGATATCTGCCCAATGCGCCTTAGACATTTTCTTGTGTTCTTGTTTCTCCTGTTGCTGACGGCATCTGCGCCTGCCGAAAAAACACTACAAGAACAGCGCGTTACTCAACCAGGACCTAAACCTTCCAGCCTGCCATCGCCCTGCGTCGGCGTTGAGCAGAGTCGGCTATCTTGCGATGCGATTCAAGCGCGCAACTCAGACAGTCAGGTGGTCATCGGCTGGATTCAGGCGTTTGGTTTGATCGCGTCGCTCGCATTTTCAGCAATTGCGGTTCGGGCGGCAGTTCGCGCAGCCCAACAGGCGGCTATAGGGGCCAGAGCAAGCATCGAGACCCTGGAAGAAACCAAGCGAATGAACGCGGCAGCAGTCCGGCCACACGTTAACGTGGAAGAAGCCTGGATCAACTTCGATAATCAACCTCCGAAGCCCGCCATCAAACTGGTCGTTCGCAATGCCAGTCAGTACACCGCCTATGGCTGGGAATGGCAGGGGCACATTCGCTTTCGCCTGCCTGATGTTGAGCAAGAACGGGTAGTCCCTCTCACTCCTTGGCTGAAGCGGGGTGCACGAGGCGTCGATATCCCTCCACCTGACCCACAACATATGATACCACACGTTGTGGGCCCAGCACTTAGCCAGGCGGAAATGGCGGCAATTTCTGCTTTGCATTTTCAGGAAGGGCTTACGGTTTTTTTGAAGGTATTTTCCCGCGCATTCGACATATTCGGCAATGAAGTAGAGGATGTGCAGGACTTCGTTTGCACGGCATACAATGCTTTAGCGGTCGGTGGCAGCAACTATCAGATGAAGCGGGTGCCACCCGGAACGCAGGTCCAAGGACAGGAAATCACCGTTCCTCGCCCACCAGCGCGTTAAGTCACCTACCAAATACTAGCTGATCACCAAAGGTCTAGGCCAGATGAACCAATAACAAACTTCGATGGACTGCGTCGAACACGGAAGCGTCGGGTGCCGCGGTGATCGCAGAATTACTCATTTCTATCTAGCGTTCGGCGTGGAGGCGATCAAAGCCTTTTCAAAACTTGAGCCGCAGCAGACGGACCAGCAACAAAAAGCGCAACCGCCGCAAGTCCAAAAAGACCGATCTTGATCCAAGACACATTGTTGTCTTTCGCTATCTGGGCACCGCGTTCAATATGATCTTTGAAGTCTTTTCTTATCCTATCTCTCTCCTCAGAGTTTTCTGCATTTTCCATGGCCTTCGTGTAGAAGTCGGTACCCTTATCAAAGCTTTCAAAGAACCGATTCTGAGTCGATTCCATACCTTTGCTTGTGGAATTCAGCGATTTCGCAACACCCGCAAGGGGCGACGCAACGCCAGCTGCTCCGGAAGCTACCTCGGCAATATCATCCAGGCTCACTTGAATATCTTTACTGCTCGGAATGACGCCGACTTCCGACGGCTTTGCTTCATTTGCCATTTTCGCTCCGAACACATGCTTCGCGCCGCGCTTGACGTAAAAATGTCTACAATCTTATCTGGTCTGTCGCAACACCGTCATCGGCTTGCAGGCTAGCCTCGCTAGCCTAACGTTATGAACGAAGGTGGGGTTTCGGGGACGAGATTTTGGAATATGCACGACTGCTGTGAAGGCGATGGCCGTTGCAGCCCTGCATATTGAGGTCGGTGGCACCTCGCCCCCTTCAGCGGCTGGAGCGCGATACATCGAGTGGAAATGAAGCCCAGACGGGTTATGCAGTCGTGATCGACTTTCAAATCGAGGCAAGCGAGGCCGTCGGGGTTCGGTTGGCCTGAGCGGTTCATATTGATGCGCTGAAGTTCGCATCAAATATTATGGCTCTAATTATGGCAATCGTCATTATTTTCAGATTATCATTTTATTTCAAATAAAATTTTATCCCTCCGTCTCCGCCATTCCATTCTTCAAAACAGCAATTTCCCCGACGACAATGTCAGAGATTTTAAGCGGCTCATGCCGCCGCTCTGGTGTGCGATTTCATGGAACTCCGCGCGAATCGCGAGGTGGATGGCATCGGGTTCGTCACCGGTAGTGACCTTGGGTGCCCCGCGCGCATAGCACGGCCTTTGCCAGGCAGGCATGGCGGCGCGGCGGCGCACCGATAAGACGCGACATTCCTTGCCGTACGGCCAGCGGCCGACGCCCGGCGCGGTATCTGGGAAATACCGCGCCGGAGCAGGTCAGAACGAGTAGGGCACGCCGTAGTACCCGTAGAGATCACGGCCGTAGGATTGGTCGAACACCGGTTCGCTGTTCTCGTCGTAACGCGGAGCGTTCTCGAGCAAATCCTTCGAGATATCGACTTGATAGCCACCCTTGTCGGTATCGTAGGTCAGCATGTCCCAGGGGATGGGATAATAGTCGCTTCCGATCCCCAGAAAGCCGCCGAACCGCAACGCGGCGTATTCGACCTGGCCGGACCGCTTGTTGACCATGAAGTTGTAGATCGACCCGAGGTTATTGCCCTCGCTATCGTAAACCGAAGTCCCCTCGACCTTGTTCGAGGAAATGATATCGCTGGTCTCGTCGAGTTCAATTTGGTTTTCCATGGCAATTTCTCCATAAGAGCCAAATATTTAAACTCTTCAAGTGCGGTATTTATCCCGCTCTATCGCCATATCGTTGCCTGTGTCAGACCAGTTGCAGTTCCTGTTCTCATACTGAAATCGCTCCGGTGATCCATATTGCCGAAAGAGCAATTATTGCCATAAAAAGACTGATCCCCAGCACCCAGCGTACTATGTTTGGGCTCGATCCGCTGCGAACCTCTTCTGTATTCAGATGAACCTCATCCCCGCGCTTTCGCATGGTAATCTCCTCGATATCGCATTTCCTTTGGAAAGACGTGAAATCGATACGTGCGGATAAAAGTTAAGTTCCCCGTTTCGCTTTTCTGCATCACGGCGCGATCTCGCTTCGTTTCGCCGCGCGATGCAAACATAAGCAGGAATTGAAGGAACCTTAGCGCGGTGCCGGGTTTGAAATTGCAACAAGCACGCCGAGCGCAGGAGGCCAGAATGGCGACAGTCCCGGAATCCCCACCCGACACCGATATCCCGGAATCTCCCCCGGAAACGCCGCCCGATCAGGTTCCGGGCGAAGTACCCAACGAACAACCGGACAGGATAGACCCGGGCGTCCAGCCGCCAGAGGCCCCTCCTCCGGCGCAGCCATAACAAGCACGCAGCCGCCAATGCGATGACCCGGCTGGTTCACGGGGGGTTTCGCCCTCGTGGACCAGCCGGCCCCGCGCACCGGGCGTGCCCGGCGCGCCACCATGGCGGACGCGTCAGTCCGCCCCCTTGTGTTTCGCACGAGACTTCTGCCCGCCACCGGTCTGCTTGTTCACCGTTGCCCAGGCACGCCGTTCGGCCTCGTCGCGATCCGTTCCGCGCTCTTCGTACCCCTCTTCGATGTGGCGGGCCTGGCGCTTCTGCTTGTCGGTATAGCTCGATTTGTCACCCTGAGGCATGATCCTCTCCTCCGAGACTGCCGGACGTGCCGGCAATGCTCATTTGACGCTGATAGTGCTGAGCCTGTCGCTATGGTGCTGCACGACCGTGGCGATGCGGCCAGCGGTAGCCTTGAGATCCGGAACCGTGCCGTTGGCCGCGTAATCCGTGTGAAGACTCAAGGCCATTGCATGGGCCGTGCGTTGCGCGTTCAGATAGACCCGGTCCGCGTCGGTGCCGGAGGTCTTGCGGATCGCATCGATCTGCCCTTGCTGATCGGGATCGAGAGATGCCGGCGGCACTTCCAGACCAGCTTTCCTGGCCGCCGCCTTCAGTTCATCCGAAGACTTCTGGTGGTCCGCGACCATCATGTTCGCGAACGCCTTGACGTCAGCGTTGCCGGTCTTCTCCAGGATCGCTTTCGAACTGTCGATCTCGAACCGGTCGCCCGCCGCCGCCCTTGCCAGATAATCGGCGGTATCGACCACCGCCGCCGCGGCCGGGACGCCGCTTTCGGCGGGCGTGGTGGTTACCGCCATATCGTCGGCCGGTTCGGTGGTGACGACGGCGGGCTTGTCGCACGCGGCCAACGCAAGCGCGGGAACGAGTGCAAGGATAAGTCGTGTCATGGAAAACTCCTGGTTTCGAGAAAGGACACCGGCCCAGCGCATTGAGGACGAGAGGAGGTCGGAGCGATGGTATTGCTGCTGTCAGCCATGTCTCTTCCCTTCCATCAGCATTGCCCGCCTTGGCGCGCACGCCCCGTGCGGCGCGCCTCTCGTGGGAAGGAAAGGGTGCGAAGGCTCCGTTATGTCCCCAAACCTGTCACAGGTAAGCGAACCGGTGGCCGGTCCTTCGTCAGGAGCGTCTGGACGGCCTGCGGCGTCCGCCGCTAGGTCCGCTTGAGCAGATGGTCGACGGTATCTTCGGTCGTCGCCTGTTTCCCATCGCGCAATCCGCACTCGCGTTCCAGCGCATCGCGCAGGGCGGTGATTTCCTCATCCGTCAGGTGTTCGATGCCCACGAACCCCTCGCGCGCCTTGTCCAGCGCGCGCAGCAATTCGTCCAGCTTGGCCTGCATGGCGCTCGCATCGCGATTCTGGCTGTTCTGGATCAGGAACACCATCAGGAACGTCACGATTGTGGTGCCCGTGTTGATGATGAGCTGCCATGTGTCGGACCAGCCGAATACCGGCCCCGAAACACCCCATACGATGATGGTGCCCAGCGCTATCGCAAAGGCCACGGGACGCCCCATGGCGGCGGAGATGGCGGACGACCATCGGGTGAAGAACTTGCTCATCGTTCCCCTTTCGCAGATGGACGCGGATCGCCCTCTATCTCGGGAATGCCGGACCGCGCGTGACGGGCATCCAACGGCCAGCGATCGGCCTCGATGGCCGGTAGCGCTTCGAAGGCAGCGCGCGGGATGGAAGCGATCACCTTCCCCTCCGCATAGGCCAGACGGTCAACCGGGAAGCGGCGCAGGACTTCCCCCACGCCGGCGACACCACCATCGGAAACCACCAGGTAGGCAATGCTGCCATCCTCGACGCTGCCCATGGCATCGATCACGGGACCGAGCGCCGTGCCCCCGCTGTCCACGACCGAAGCACTGAGCAGATCCTGAAAGGAAAACAGGCTGGCATCGGATCGCGACGCGCTGGCCTTTGCCGCGCGCCGGGCCGCTTCCGCGTACCGCGCGCGCCCCAGCCATCGCCACACGCCGATCACATCGACCACGAGCAGAAATACGTTGGTGAGCAACAGCCCCGTCTGATCGGCCTGCAGGGCAACGATGCACCAGGCGCACGCGCCGACGGCAAACACGGCGAATCCCGCACCGGTCAGGCGCGGCCCCAGGTTGGCCGCAGTCATGACCGCGGCAATCATCGTCGCGATGGGCGCTAACCAACTCGCAAGCTCTGCCATTGCGCATCCCGTGTCGAATGAAGTTCGGATAGATGCAACGACGGCTGGTGACACCGGTTCCGCCCTAACGCCCAAGACAGTGAACCGGGCGCGGAAAGACTGTCATGCGTTATGACCGGGAACCCGCCGCCACGAATTGCTTTGAAGCATCAAACAGCATGGGAGATTGATCATGCTCGCCTTCAAGATGATGTTCTCGGTACTGAAAATCGCATCGACACTGGCCGTCGGCTACACGGTGTACCGCATGTTCACGGCGCGGCAGGAACAGACCGAACCGGCGGCGTTCGCGCCGGGCGAAACCAGCGATACTTCGTCATCGCGTTTTGCCGACGTGCGCAACGCCGGCCCAGACAGCATGCGCAGTGACGTGGATGACTGGGACAAGGTGGACCAGGCCGCGGATGAAAGCTTCCCGGCCAGCGACCCGCCCGCCTATTGAGGAACGCCGCAGTTTTGCGGAGGGCGATGGCCTGACCCGAAAGGTCAGGCCATCGTGGCCAGAATATCGTCGATAGCGATGGTCGCGAAGCCAACCACGCTGTCCGATATCCCGTAAGGTATGAGAAGATGATCTCCCACCGGCATCATGCCGCACGTATAGACCACATTGGGAACATAGCCCGCCCGGTCGGAATTTTCGGCGGTTAGTACCGGCTCCGGCGTTCGCGCCAGCACCTTCGATGGATCGGCGCTGTCCAGAAGCACCGCGCCCAGCGCATATTTGCGCATCGGGCCAACGCCGTGGGTCAGCACCAACCACCCCGCCTTGGTCAGCACCGGGCTCCCGCAATTGCCGATCTGGATGAATTCCCAGGCGAAGCGCGGCTCCATCAGCAGCACGCCGTCATCGTCCCACTGATCCAGTTGGGGTGAACGCAGCAGGTAGAGATTCTTGCCGTCCTGGCGGCCGATCATCATGTACTGCCCGTCGATCCGCCGCGGGAACAGGGCCATCCCCTTGTTGCGCCCCGCGCGCCCCTCCACCGGTTCAAGAGAGAAGGTCTTGAAATCACTGGTCCTCAGCAATTCGGACCGGATCGACTGGCCGGAATAGGCGGTGTAGGTGCCGATCCATTCGGCTTTCCCGTCATCATCCTCGAACCGCACCAGGCGCAGATCCTCCAGCCCGTTGCGCTGCTGCTCGGTGACCGGGAAGATAACCGAATTTGTCAGCGTGCTGTCCATATCGCGACTGATCCACGCGCGCGCGCCTGGGGTGTCGGGAGGGGGCGGATTGCCCTCTCCGGTGATCTGCCGCATCGCCGTCGCGATATCGCCCTGGGGCCACAGCGCAAACGATCCATCGGGCCTCGCGATCCCCTCGCGAAACGCAATCGTGCTGATGTGGCCTTCGCCCACGGCGCGCAGGCTGAGCACGAAGCGAACGGCGCCCTCCTCCAGCCCCGATTGATCGGGATGCGGGACGATCGACGGGTTCATCAGCGCGGCGGCGGCGTAAGTATATTCATGGCAGAAGTACGCCGCGATCAGCCGCTGGCGATAGCCCTCGGCAATGGCGGGCAGCCCCAGAGACGTTTCGAGCTGGGCGTACCGTTCATCAAGGACGTTCTCGATGTGCCAGTGGCGCGCCGAGAAATCCGCCAGAACCCGCTCGTATTCGGCTTTCGCCCGGTCGCCGGGAAGCGCCAGGACGTTGGCTACCAGCCGGATGGCCCGGTCCTGCGGCGCGTTGCTGGCCTGCCATCCCAGATGGAATGGACGCAAGACGACGCGCGCAGGATCGGGATGAAGTCTAATGTCGCTGATACGAAGCCGGTTCGGTACTGGTCCTGCCTGCAAGATTTCGTCCTTCCACTGTGGCAATGAGATCAGAGAGCGCACGGCTCGCCAGATGGTAGGCGAGAACCGACTCCGCCCCGCAGTTGCGGTTGACCCCGCGCGGAGTCACGCCGTCGCGGCACCGGCCCGAAGCCGCGTCGCCCAATGCCACGTTGCGGTCGTTGGCGCCCTCGAACCACGCGAAAGCGGTGCGCGCCGACCTAATCCACTTCACGTCCTCGCCGATGAAATAGGCCGTCCGGGCCGCGTCGACGGCCGCCCATGCTTCCAGAGGCTGCTGGTCGAACGGCAAGACCGTTGCCGGCTTGCCGAAGGTTTCCGAACCGACGGGGCGGAAATGGCCCCGGCTGCCCGTCTGGCATCGCATAAGCCAGTCGAGCGCTTCCAGCGCCGCCTGCACCCAATCCGCGCGTTGGTGGGCAAGGCCGGCTTCGATCAGCGCCTCGCAAATCCTCGGATTGTCGTAGGCCAGCGCCGGCTCGAACCACACCCATTCGGGACGCCGCGTGCGTTCCAGCATCGCCATCAGCACCGGACCGCCCTTATCCAGAAGATCACCGGCCTGCTGGTGTGGGACGCCCGCGCGCAGCAGCGCGGCTTCTCCCAACATCGCGAAGCAAAGGGTCCGCAAAGGGCTTTCGGAAGAGACGCAACGCCTTGATCGCAGGAACGTCTCGACAGCCCATTCGCGGATATCCGCGTCGGGCGCGCATTCCGCCGTATGCCCCAGCGCCCACAGCGTCCGGCCGTTGGAATCCGCCGATCCCCGATCTTCGAGCCACCGGCGATCGAAACTCATGAAATTGCGGAAGCAGCGTTCTTCCTCGTTCCAGGCATGGGCGATGAAGCTGGCGTAGGTCATCGACCAGCGCAGCCGTTCGCCCGCCGGCAGATCGCGCGCCACGTTCATCAGCATCAGCGCGCGCGCGTTGTCATCCAGGCAATATCCGTGGCGGCGGTCGGGCACGATGCCGAGCGAATGCTGGTAGATGCCGGTGCTGTCCGACATGGCGAACACGCCTGCAAGGGCCGGCTTCTTGCCCGGCGCGACCTGAAGCGGCTTGGCCGGCGGCGCGGCAACGCGCAACACAGCCTGCGCCATTTCCGCCACGCGCGGCCAGATCGCATCGCGCCCTTTGGCATAGGCGCGCCGCTTGATCGTTTCCAGGGTGGTGGCATCGGCCAGCAGATCGATCACGGCCTGGGCGATCGCGTTCGCCGAGCCCGGTTCGACCAGCGTACCCACACCGTCGGCCAGCAATTCGCGCGCATGGGAAAAGGGTGTGCTCACCACGGCCTTGCCCAAGGCCACGGCGTAGCTCAGCGTTCCCGACGTGGATTGCTGAAGATTGGGATAGGGAGTCAGGAAAATGTCGCAGGCTTCCAGCTGGTCGAGAAGCTCGTCCGTTTCCAGAAACCGGTCATCCCACTGGATATGGTCAGCCACGCCCAACCGCTGCGCCAGTGCCTGCAAGGCGTGGCGATAAGCCTCTCCCTCCCGCGCCACAAGCGCCGGGTGGGTCGCACCCACGATGCGGTACACAGTGTTCGGATGCCGCGCCAGGATTGCCGGCATCGCCTCGATCACCTGCTCGATCCCCTTGCCGCTTCCCAGCAAGCCGAACGTCATCAGAACGCGCCGGTCAGCGAGGTCCAGACATGCCTTGGCAGCCGGCTCGCGGCCGAACGGACGATCGGGAACGCCATGCGGAATCACGGTCACGTTGCGGGCATCGTACAGGCTGGCGAGCAGGTCGCGCGCTTCGTGCGACATCACGATGACCGCGCTGGCACGATCGATAAGATGTTGCAGGACCGAGCGCTGGCCGGGAGTGGGATCGCGCAGAACGGTATGCAGCGTCAGGATCACGGGCGCGGCGACGCGATCGACGAGATTGCAGATGTAGTTGCCATCCTCGCCGCCGAATATGCCGTATTCGTGCTGTATCCATACCGCGTCGGTGCCGCTGGCGTTGATCCTGTTCGCTGCCGCCTCGAAGTCTTCGCTCGCGCCCTCCCCGATCGCCATGCAGACTTCGCTGCCATAACGCTGGGGCGCCCCAGGCGAATCCATGGCGAAAATATCGATCGACATACCGGGATCGGCCGCTTTGAGGCTATCCACGAGATCGCTGGTAAAGGTCGCGATACCGCACCGGCGGGGCGGATATGTTCCAATGGCGGCCACGCGATACCGGTGCTGGTCCGGATGGCCCTGACAGAAGCTTTCTACCGAAATATCGCCGGCAGCCCGAAGTTCTTCGATTTTGGCATATTTCAGCATCTATCCGCCTTTCATTGTAACTGTTTATGAAAGCGGATTCCCCCTCGAGTGTTTCCAGGGAAAGAAACGGCTCACGGCGCCAAAACAACGCTTCAGCGCGCTTGCAAGTACCGGCCCCGCCAATCGCGCGATCGCCCGTTCTTCTTTTTGCAAGTCAATGCGCAATTCAAACACACATGTAAGTAAACGGGAAATTCCCGCGTTCCGTTGTGATTGATGGTCGACCCGGATCTGCCTTCCGGTCCGGCGAAACCTTGGAGCAGGATCATGCAACGGCATACCACGAGCAACGAAGGCAAGGTCGGCGAAAGCACTGCCGAACAACAGGGCAAGGCATCGGCGGCCCACATGGCCGAAAATCAGGGAGCACGTGCGACGGGACGACTGGGCCAGGAGGAAGCGCTCGCGCGGGCGCCGCGGTGGCAGCCCGTCTTTGCGGGATCGGATCGCCTTGCGGGAAAGGTGGCCTTGGTGACCGGCGGGGATAGCGGCATCGGCCGCGCGGTTGCCGCCCTGTTCGCGCGCGAGGGAGCGGACGTGGCGATCGTCTACCGTCACGATAGCACCGACGCCAGCAACACGATTGAAATGGTTGTGGCGGAAGGCCGGCGGGGCGTCGCCTTGCAGGGCGATGTCGGCGACGCGCAATTCTGCGAACAATGCGTGGCCGAAATCGTCAACCGCTTTGGCAGGATCGACATTCTCGTCAACAACGCCGGCGAACAGCACCCAGCAACCGACATCCGCGATATCTCCTCCGCGCAAATGGAGCAGACATTCCGCAGCAACATCTTCGGGATGTTTCATATGGTGCAGGCCGTCGTGGATCATCTGGAACCTGGATCGGCGATCATCAACTGCACCAGCGTGACGGCCTACAAAGGCTCGCGCCACCTGCTCGACTACAGCGCGACCAAAGGCGCGATCACGGCCTTCACCCGGTCACTGAGCGAAAACCTCGTGGAAAAGGGCATACGGGTCAACGCCGTGGCGCCAGGCCCGATCTGGACTCCTCTGAACCCCGGCGGCGGCGCTGAACCGGAACAGGTCAGGTCTTTCGGAGAAGACACGCCGATGCGAAGGCCGGGCGAACCCAACGAGGTGGCGCCCTCGTTCCTGTTCCTCGCCTGCGCGGATTCCAGCTACATGAGCGGTCAGGTGCTTCATCCCAACGGGGGAACGATCGTCAACGGGTGATCCGAAAGGCCTTGCATGATCGCAACCGGAAACCAGCCGACGCCGTCGGCGTTGCATCGGCGCGACGCTCAAGGAACAGCTGAAGGGACCAGCAAGCATGTCAGGCCCACTTGCCCTGAAACTCCTGCAATATGCCGACCTGTCCTCGACGGACATGGCGCTGGTGGATGATCTCGTAGACACCGAAATCCGCACGGTGAAAGCCGGCGGCGATCTCGTGCGCGAAGGCGATCACATCCATTTCCTCAAGATCGTGCTTGATGGGTGGGGATGCCGGTACAAACTGCTGGAAAACGGAAGCCGCCAGATAGTGGCCTTTCTCCTGCCCGGCGACCTGTGCAATCCGGTTTTCCCGGTGGCTGGAACGATCGATCATTCCATTGGCGCCATCGACAAGATGCACTGCGCCCTGGTTCTGTCCGATGCCGTCGAACTCGTCCGGACCCAGTCACCCAGAATCCGTCTGGCCCTTGGCATCGAAGGAACCGCCACGCTCGCCATTCAGCGCGAATGGACGCGCAACGTCGCAGCGCGCAGCGCACGCCAGCGCATCGGCCATCTGTTTTGCGAGCTCGCGCACCGTCTGCGGGCGATAGGGGGCGCTACATCCGACGGGTTCGACTCGCCACTCACGCAGATCCACCTCGCAGAAGCCACAGGCCTTTCCACAGTGCATGTGAATCGCGTGATCCAGGATCTGCGCGCGCGTGACCTCATCCATTGGCAGGGAGGGCGCATCACCATGCCGGACCCGGCCGCGCTGGAGGCCTACTGTCATTTCCGGCCAAGCTATCTGCAGTTCGGGCGCTGACAGGCAAGCGGCCCGCAGGGCGTCCGTCGACTTCCCGGAACGCTTGGTCGGACTTTATCGCGCCAATAAACTTATGTGAATCCCCCAACATCCCGGTGGCGCACTGTGCAAATCAGAAAAATCCGGGATAGTATTGATGATAGAAGAAGCTTTATCCACGCGCGACGGCAATCGTGTCTTTCACAGGCACGAATATCTCGCGCGTCATGCCCAGAAAACGGACCATATTTTCAAGATTGAGGAAGGATGGGCTTGTCAGTACCGGTTGCTGATCGATGGACGCCGGCAAATCATTACGCTGTTTCTTCCCGGTGAATACTGCGAACCACAATGGCTTTTCCAAGGAACGGCGACGCTGCCCGTTGTCGCTCTGACGCGGCTACGCGCTCGATCGCTGTCCCTGACGGGTATTCACCGCAGAACCTCGCAAGAGGCCGATGGAATGACCAGCATACTGGAATCGCTGCTCACGGTCCTGAACCGCCGCGAACAGTGGATCTTCAATCTTGGCCGCCTATCGGCCACCGAGCGCCTGTGCAGCCTGCTGTGCGAACTGTTCGAGCGGCTGAAACGCACATGCCACGTCATAGAAAATCGCTACGTCATGCCCCTAACCCAATATGATCTGGCTGATATCGTTGGCCTGTCAGCCGTTCACGTCAATCGTGTGCTGCAGATGTTGCGGGCAGAAAGACTTATCGAATTGCATGGCAAAAGGCTGACCGTTCTCAACATCGACGGACTGCGCCGGCTGGCCGTCATGCCCAATTCGCAGCGCGCCACTGCTTGACGGATCGGCTTGCGGCGCACGGCGCCTGTATCGGTATCCTGGCCGTCGCCTACTGGATGGGGCTTCCGATGGCGCAAGACCTCAGTTGCTGGCGCCACCGCTGGCGTCGGCATCCGCAGCCGGCATGTCGGATGTCGAGAAACCGTGCAGGCCCAGTCGCCATTGGGCCGCGATCACCGCGCCCTTGGCTGGCTGGATCAGCGCAATCACCATCGCCGCCACGATCGCGGGCCACAACGTCATCTGCACCCAAGCCGGCGGCGCGAAATCGAGTTCCACCGCGATGATCAGCGGCGCGACGAGATGGCCCGTCAACAGGATCGCGAGATAGGCGGGAAAATCATCCGCACGCTGGCACGACCAATCCTGCTGGCAATCGGGGCAGCGGTCCACGGGTTTGAGGAAAGCCCGAAACAGTTTCGCACGCGCACAGCGGGGGCAGCGACCGATAAATCCGCGCTTGATCGCCTGCGCCAGCGACGGGCGGACCAGCCCCGGCATGCCGCTGCCGTCTGCGGAGGCATGATCCAACGAAGAACCTGTCAAGTCAGCGCTCCCCTTCTCGTCTCCCCAAGCCGGGCAACCTTGCGCAACAGGGGAGAATGCTCGCGCTGTACGTCCCGGACCTGACAATGGCAACGCCGCGCGCCGGATTCGATCTCTGCGGCAGGATACGGTAGCATCGCTTGCCGGCTATGGACGGGAATGGAAACATTCCCCATCAAAGAAGGTGTTGCGGATCGCGAGCGGAGCGGCAAGAGGGACGGACATGACAAAGCCGAGCCAGACGCCCCCGCTTAATCCACAGGATCTCCCCGTCGCCGATGATCGGGAAGCCGAGGCGCTGCACATGATCCTGCAGGCCCTGCACCTTGGCCTGTGCCTGCGCTGGACCTACAATCGCACGGCGACACAGGTGGCGCCCCAGTTGCTTTATCGCCGCAATGGCAAGTTCTACTGCGACGCCGTCGCCATGGAGCAGGATGGCGCGGCCGTGCAGGAACCGAAACTCGGCAGCTTCCGCCTGTCCGGACTTGGCAAGCTGGTGCTGACCACCGAAACGGCGGCGCCATGGCCGGAACTCGACCTGGCGGATGCCCGCTACGAGGACGTTATCGCGACCCGTGCCGCGGTCTGATCCGCATATGCGGCGCTGACTTTCCGGGGCAAACCATTCAGAGCCACAGCCGGACGATGACGCCGCCCTTGAGCACAGGGTCTTGGCGAAATCACGCAACGGGCTGTCGCTGGACGCCTCGCCTTGGTGCTTGATCGGAGCACCCGCGTTCATGATCGCGCCAATGCCAAGTGCGCCCGGACACGCCATTCTCAACCGCGATCACCGGTGACTCCACTGCAACAGATATTCGGGCTTTGGCACCTCCTTGAGCATGGGCAGCTGTGTCAGCTTCCCATGCGGATCGGACCAGTTCGGGCCGAGATAACAGCCAAAACAAGGGGGTGAAACCGATGAGTTCAGGGAAAATGAGATTGGCGGCGTCGGCGGGCAGCCTGGCCATCGCGTTGGCGGCATTGACCAGCGGGACGAGCGCGATGGCGCAAGCCGCAGCCGACGACGCTTCCGAGACAGCGCAATCGGATACGATCGTCGTCACCGCAACGCGGCGCTCGGAATCGGTCCTGAAAGTGCCGGTCAGCGTCGCCGCGCTCAGCCAGCAGAATCTCGATGATCGCGGCATCCGCACCATTCAGGACATCGCGGCACAGACACCCGGCCTGAACATCGCGGCAAGCGCGGGCAGCGTCGGCGGCATGCGCGCTTCGATCCGTGGCATCAATTCCACGGCAGGCGCTTCCACCACCGCCACCTATATCGACGATACGCCGGTGCAGTCGCGCAACTCGGCGCTCAACTACTCCCTGTCCACCTTCCCGCGGGTGTTCGATCTTGACCGCGTGGAAGTGCTGCGCGGACCGCAGGGCACGCTGTTCGGCGCCAGCTCGATGGGCGGCGCGATCCGTTTCATCACGCCCGCGCCCAGTCTCTCCGGCACCAGCGTCTATGGCCGCGCATCCTTTGTCACGACCGACGGCGGCAGCCCGGGCGGCGAAGTCGGCCTGGCGATCGGCGCGCCGATCGTGGAAGACAAGATCGGCTTCCGCATCAGCGCGTGGTACCAGCACGAAGGCGGCTACGTCGATCGCGCCAGCTATCAGGACAAGAACAGCGTCCAGGACAACGCGGACAGCAGCAACACCTACGTGTTGCGCGCGGCACTGGCCCTGAAGCCGGCCGAATGGCTGACAATCACGCCTTCGATCTATTTCCAGGACCAGAAGATCAACGATACCTCCTACTACTGGAGTTCGCTGTCCGACACGCATGCCGGCGTATTCCGCAGCGGCTCATCGATCCCCCAGCCTTCGCACGATCGCTTCTGGTTGCCCTCGCTGAAAATCGTCGCGGATACGGGCGGGATCAACATCACGTCGGTTACGTCCCATTACGCCCGCGACGTGAACGAAATACGCGACCAGAGCCAGACCAACAACCTCACCACGTTCGGCCCGAAGTATCTCTTCACGACGGTGAACGGCTATAATCAGGTCATCGATACCTGGTATTCCCATACCAAGCAGCGTGATTACGTTCAGGAAATCCGAATTCAAAACTCCAATCCGTCTCGCTTCAACTGGCTGGTCGGCGGATACTATTCCCACAGCAAGATATTTTCCGATCCGGTGCTCAACAGCGCCTATCTGAACGATTTCACTCAGCAATATTTCGGGAAGACCGTCGCCCAATATTTCGGCACCGGCCTGGTGGACGGGCTCTATCGCTACACCGGTGTCGAGAATACGACGGAAGAGCAGTTCGCTGCCTTCGTCAATGTCGACTGGGAGTTCGTCAAAAACCTCAAGCTCACCGTGGGTGGCCGTTACTCCAGCAACAAGCTGGTTTACGACATCACCGAACGAAGCCCGACTTATGTTACCGGCGTTTCGCACAATGCCGGTTCGATCAAGGAAACGCCGTTCACGCCGAAGGTTTCGCTGTCCTACGATGCCGGCGAAAATCTCATGTTCTATTCCACGTATGCGCGCGGCTTCCGCACGGGTGGCGTGAACAAGGCCGTGCCCATGCCCGCCTGCTCGGCCGGCCTCGCCGCGCTTGGCCTCAACGGCACGCCGCCGACCTACAATTCGGACACGACCGACAGCTATGAACTGGGAAGCAAGGGGCGCATCGGCGGCGGCCTTCTCAGCTTCGAGGCCAGCGTTTACCAGATCAACTGGAACAACATCCAGCAGAGCATCCGGCTGACCTGCGCCTATCCGGTGACGCTCAACACCGGCCGCGCCCGCAGCCGCGGTTTCGACATCAACCTCAACATGCGCCCGACGAACAATCTGCGTCTGGGGATGACGGTAGGCTACAACAACGCGAAATACCTCGATACGCTGAAGTCGGGCACGAAGGCCACGGTCTTCGCCGGGCAGAAGATCGACGGCACGCCGTGGACCCTGAACGGCTTCTTCGAATACAGCTTCGTCTATGGCGGTCACGATGCCTACATCCGGGTTCAGGACACGTACAATTCGCGTCCGCAAGGCCCGTTCGGATTCCAGAACCCGATCTCGTCGGTCTATGATCCCACCCGCGTCACGAACGAGGCCATGAACAAGCTCGACGTGCGTCTCGGGCTCAAGGCGGGTGGGGTGAACTGGACGTTGTTCAGCGAGAACCTGCTGAACGCGCATCCGATTCTCAACAAGGCCAACCTCTATGCCTATGCGCCGTTCTTCACCGAACGCACGATCCGGCCCCGGACGATCGGTCTGATGGCCACGCTGACGATGTGATGGTTGACCGATGGCGGCGCCGCGCGTGCCGCCATCGGTTGCCCGAAATGCAGCCGGAACAGTTTGAAGCAAAAAAAGAGGCCGGGCACGCAGCACGCGTTGCCCGGCCTCTGGTCATTTAGGGGCTGCGCCCTCCCCCGGCTAACGCCGGACGAACGTCATCAGCGAGGTCACCCGCCCATCCTCGTCCTTCAGAACGGCGATGAACGCGGTACCGTCATTGGTAAGCCAATGTTCGATGTTGATCGGCGGGCGGGCGTTGCCGGAAAAGAGCATGCGGATATGCTCCACCTGCGGCCCCTTTCTTTCCAGCGTCGCGGTGCCCACTTCCCGGCCGCTGATCAAATCGTAGAGCGGAGCGGAAGTGCCATCGAGAGGCGCTTCGAAGCGCCCGCCCGAATGCACGCCATTGACCACGACCTCAGCGCTGTAGGCACGCTTGCCATCGTGATCGCTCATCGTCACGATTTCCTCCAGTTCGCGGTGAGGACCGGAACTGGACTTGTCGTAGACCCAGCGGCCGTCGAAGCCGGAGGCGGCCTGCGCTGACGCCGCGCCGGCGGGAACCGCAAGCGCCAGGGCCGCGGCTCCCAGGGAAAGCAGCGCACCGGCGCGGGCCGCGCGTGGCGCGCGTTG
>APMI01001325.1_pt1 | contig 42647 bp, 36 predicted proteins | sample 667938 | NCBI WGS metagenome assembly APMI01 (sample SAMN01084076, study PRJNA167559) | wastewater metagenome | biome: Wastewater | place: Denmark: Ejby Moelle, Odense | collected 2011-11-28
ATTTTGACAGCGAAGCGATAGTTGAAAGTACTTTAGTTCAGGATCAAAAAGCATTTTCGGGAAAGGAGTACCATTTTACCGCACCGATGTTTAATGAAGTAGAACTCTATTTTAACGAGCGGGATTTTCCTTCTGCAGAAGCATCTGCTTTTTATTCCTTTTATCAATCCAGGAATTGGTTATTGTACAACAGTAAATTAATGACCAGTTGGGAGGCTGCCGCAAGGAACTGGATTTCTGAACTGAAGAAAAGTGATAGAAAAGTACGAACTAAAAATAACAGTCAATGAAAAACATAGATCCACTAACCCCTATCTGGAAGCTTACGGTTGAAGAATTTCTGGAAGTTTGCAAAGAACTTAGCTCTGAAGGCAAATATGAGTATGGACTGAAAGGATTGGCAAAGCTACTTGGCTGTTCTGTTTCAAAAGCTTCGGAGATTAAGTCTTCCGGTATATTAAATAATGCCATTATTCAAAGAGGGAATATCATCATCATTAACAAAGAAAAGGCATTAAAGCTTTTTGCCAAAAAATAATGAAGCACTATCAGGAACTTATACAAAGATTTTGGGATTTGAACCAAAAAATGCATCTCGGCTCCAATGCCATTGCAATGTATCTGTATCTGCTAAAATTAGGAAATGATAACAAAGGATATGATATAATTGTTTCCGATGTTGATGTCAGTAAAGTTTTAGGACTGGCAAGAAATACGATAAAACCAACAAAAGAAAAGCTGGGTAGCATTGGATTAATTCAGTATAAAAATAAGAAGGGGAGAGCTTGTTCCTACCAATTACTGCCAGATTATGATGCGCAGATTTCCGAATCTGAAAAAGCTCAAAAGGTAAAAACCAGAAAAAAAATCAATCCTTCAATAGTTAAAAAAGATGAAAATGCATCATCGGTTGTTGTACCTATTCAAAATACAGAGGAAATAACAGTACAACAAAGCGAACCTTTACCTGTTAATACATTAAAATATCATTTTGAAGCGACTGATATTCCTTCTCTGGAAGAATTTATAGCGTTTGCCCAAACGTTGGAGGGCTACGAAACATCGCTGGACTCCGAGATTGAGAAAAAATACTTATCCTGGGTTGGTAATCATTGGCGAAGTGTTTCGGACAGGCCCATTACCAACTGGAAATCTTCTTTGAAAAATACTTTTCCTTATATGATCAATAAGACCGATGACAATACCATGCGTATTGACTCAATTCCAGATATCAAACGACCTAAATCTTCTGATCCAAAAAAGTAGAATGACCAAAAAAACTGTATCCATTCTATAAGACAGAAAGGTAAAAAATTGAATTGTGATGGAATACTGATGATTGAAAATTACAATTTAATATGATTAATTAAACATAACAGAATACGATAATGGCTGTTCCTGAAAAAGATATAAGGCTTGTCCGTAAAAAATTTGAAGATAAAAGTGAAAAAGTTCCTGACAAGATACGTCTGGGTAACCATTTTGTGGATGATTTTATTTTTGAAGACCATCAGGCAGCGGACATTCCCATCAATGCACTTCGGGTGATCTTCAATATTATTTCCATAATCAGCAGTGAGCAGTTTCGTCCTGAAGACCGTCCGAAACAACTTTCATTATTTGATGAAGAATTTGAAACCGAGAACAATATTTTTGCTTCCATTAAGATCAGGAATAGTAAAATTTCTCCCAGTGGTTCAACAAAGCAGGTAGTGGATGCGTATGAATTTCTTGCCAAATTCAAAATGGCGTGGTACAAATCACTCAATTCAAAAGGGAAGGAGATTAAAACCTTTGGCGGACTGATCTCCACTCCGAGCTATGACCAGAGAGGCTTTACCAGTTTTCTGATCAGCAGCTATTGGCTGAAAAGGCTGATGATTATCCCTGAATACAACTATATCCTATACAATCTGGTTTACAATATCAGAAACAATAAGCATATTATTTTTGCAATATGGCTTTCAAAGCTTCCCGAAAACGGAACGGTTTTAAAACTCTCCACACTGAATAAAAAGTTCGGATTGAATTACAAAACGACTAAGGATTTTTGCTTTAAATTTTTAAAACCTGCAAGAATCAGTTTGAATACATTCAATACGTTTTCGTTCAACTACACCTACAATAAGGATTCAATTTCCATTATTCCATTTTTGACAAAAACGATTTTAGATAGCAATAATCTATCTATAAATACAAAAATTCCACCCGGGTCAGGCGAAACGTTTCCTGAACAGAGTCAAAAAATCAACCGAAGATTGATGTATTTCAAAAGAAGATATGGTTTGAAGGAAATTGAAATGTTACAATTCTTTCATCAATACAGGCATATTCCACAAACCAGGGTATTGATAGAAAAAGCTTTCAAAGAGTTTATCCAGATAAATCGAATGAAAGGAATTAAATCAACAGAATTTCGGGGAATTGCTTTTTTGAATGAAATTCAGGAGCTCATTATAAAATTATATAGGAATACCAAAATGGGAGAAATACTCCCCAACGGATACCCGATCATTATCTGAATTCGGAATTGCACTCACCGGGAATTCGGAATTGCACTCACTGAAGTTAAGGAAATGTTAAAATATCTGATTTTTTGACTGCGAATTCGGAATTGCACTCACTCCCATGTTTTTGAATCCTTCAAAAAAGTGGATAACCATAAAATATTGTGGATAATACCAAATATCAACCGAAAACTAAAAATTGAATTCGGAATTGCACTCACCATAAATAGGGGTAGTTTTCGGAATTGCGCTCACTCCACTTTCGGAATTGCACTCACCGGAATTCGGAATTGCACTCACCGAAAAAGTGACTGAAACCCTTTTCCATAGGGCGATGCAGCACGTAATTAAAAGTATTATAAAAGTAATTAAAAAGTCTTTTTTTATTTAAAAGGAAAATGTGGATAAAAAAATTGCTTTAAAAAGAAAAAAAATGAATTGCGAAGAAATCAAACAAAAAATAGGAATCAGAACCGTTCTCGAATCTTTTCATCTTTTTCCTGTTAAAGAAAACAGGAAGACCGCATTTTATTTCGCATTGGACAGAGAAGAAAAAGTTCCCAGTCTTTCCGTTGATTTTGTGAAAAATACAGCGTTTGACTTTGGAACCGGAAAAAGCTATGATGTGATTTCCATTGTGCAACTGATGAAAAAATGCTGTGTTTCGGAAGCGTTGAAATACCTTTCGGCATTTGATTTTTCAATGCAAAATGAATCTTTGAATAAAGAAATGAGATTTCAAACATCATATAAAATTTCAGAAATTAAAGAAATACAGCATCCTGCTTTAATTCAGTATTTGAAATTCAGAAAAGTCCTTGAGCAAAAGCATCTGATTAAGGAAATTCATTACGAATTAGAAGGAAAGAAATATTTCGGAATCGGTTTTCAGAACAATTCAGGTGGTTTTGAAATTAGAAATCCTTATTCTAAAATTTGCCTGGGGAATAAGGATATTACATTGATTGAAAGTGAAAATGATCAGAACAATGAGATTGCCGTTTTCGAGGGCTTTTTTGACTATTTAACCTTCAGGAATCTCGAAACCGAAAACCCTACTTGTGATTATCTGATTTTAAATTCTACGGCAATGCTTTTTAAAGCAGAACAAAAGCTAAAGGGATATGATAAAATTTCTTTGTTTCTTGATAACGATGCCAATGGAAACGCAGTTAAAGAAAAAATTCAAAATCAATATCAGAATGTGGAGGATTGTTCTTTGATTTACCACGGCTATAAGGATTTGAACAAATGGTTTTGTAAAAAGGAAAATTAAAAAGTATTATCTGTATCCTGTTTCGGATATAAAAATCCCTGCTTGAAAAGCAGGGAAGTTGGTTTCAGCAAGCCTATTTTTTAGATTCTTCCACAGAAATTTTTCTGAAATCTTTGCATAATTTGCTTAGTTCCAGAGCAGATTTTCTTGCTCTTGTTCCTGCTGCCTTGTTTCCTTTTTCAACTTGTAGTTCTGCGTCTTTAGAAAATGCTGCAAATTCAGCATTAATCTTTTCAATAAGTTCTTTCATAAGAATGTTTTATAAATTATTTAATAGGTTTGCAAATATAATCGTTTATTGTATTCTGTAGCACATTGCAGAAGGATTTACATTTTTTTTACCAGTTATACATTAATTTTACTAAAAAATTTTATCTTTATTCATATTAATTAAAAACAGTAATGAAACTGCCACGCGAATTTGAAGATCAATATGTTAAAGAAGTACTTTACAATACCTCTTTAACAGACCTTCCTGATGAAGAATGGAAGTTGATTGATGATTTTGAGAATTATGCAATATCTAATTATGGGCGTTTAAAGAGTCTTGAGCGCTGGACTTTTCTACCCGGTAAGAAAAAGGGAAAGAAAGAACCTGAGATGATTATGAAGCTGACATTCGTAAAACAATTTAATCAGTATCTTCAAAGTAATTTTTATCAGGTTCATTGCACTTTATCTTCAGAAGGGGAGAAGTACCGAAAGTCTGTTGCCCGTTTGGTGTATTATCATTTCATTGAAAAATTTGATTTTAATGACCGCAATATCATCATTTCCTGCAAAGATGGTAACAGGCTTCATTTGCATTGGAGTAATCTGGAGAAAATTTCATGCAGTGAAAATCGGTATAAAACATTCAGTATGAACCGCGCCAGAAACCGAAATACGATCTATTTGCAGCCTGTCTGTCAATATACGGTTGAAGGTGAGCTGGTAGCAAGTTTTGAAAGTATGTATGATGCTGAAAAAACGATCGGTATAAGATGTGAAAGTATCATGGACGTTATCCACAAAGAATTTTTAACAGCGGGAGGTTTTCGATGGTTTTTAAAAAGCCAGCCTCCTGAAAAAGAAGATTTTCTGGTTACTCCAAAACCTGATCATTCAACTCCTATACTCAATAAATTACTCTGGAACAGACTTGGGAAACCAACCATTGATAAGAATAATCCGCCTGCCTGCATGAATCTATCTTTGAAAGATCTGCCGGAAGAGCTTTGGAAGGTAATACCTGGTTTTGAAGATCGTTTCGCTGTTTCAGACAAAGGAAGGGTAAAGCGTTTAAGTGGCTGGACTTCCAAGGGGAGAAAAATATTTTTAAAGGAACAGATTTTATCCCAATACCTATATGTTAAAAGTGATGCCTCATCCTCTTTGTATTGCACGTTGCGCCATAATCAAAAGAACGTACCCATCTCTATGGTCAAACTACTTTATTCTTGTTTTGTGACCGAGTTTGATATGTTCGATAAAAAACTTTTGGTCATTAATAAAAATAAGCCGTTTTGGAATACTAAGCTATCTAAACTTAGCCTAAGTTCCATCCATTCTGTTCTTAAGAGAACAATAAAATGACTGTAGCAGAACCTTCTTATTCTTTTTTAAAGCCATTACATTTCTCCCAAATTTCTACAATATACTTAAAGGAAATCTTCTTTTAAAACCTCAAGCAATTAATTGATTAAAGTCTTTTTTTTTTTTAATATAGTTTTTAAAAGAGAAACTAAATAAAAATCAAACCCTAAACTAAGTTTTTCAATCTTCAAAAGACGTTAGAAAAGCCATTTTTTCCAGGGGTTTCCCTTTTGGTTTTCCGTTGACAAAAACGCCGTTGAATGATTTCCTGACTGCGGTTTTACTTTTTACTGTTGCAAATGTAGCACAGCATCATTCACTCAAAAAAATCTTTTTGGGTTTCTAAAAACATTTTCTCCACAAGTTCCAAAAATATTTTCAGACACTCCTAAATCCTTCGGACAAAAAAATTTCAAGCCCGATTCAAAACTTGTAAGCAATTACGGGAATTGAATCGGGTTTTGTGTGCCTGATACTGTGCTGTAATCATCGGCAAAGAAAAAGCCGGAACCTCAGTTGTACGAATCAATTCAACCCAAGACGTTCTTTGACATCAATGGAAAAACAAAAATAAAAACCAACAAAAAATACCGCATTTCCAACTTTGAAATAAAGGAAAAAGAAAAAGCCGAGTGTCCTCGATACCCAATCAATTCACTCGAAAATTTCAACCAATAACAGACAAAAAATCAATTAAAAAATTAACAAATTAAATCAACAAATTATGAACATCATCGTAGGCAGAATTACTCAAAATGCAGTAATCAACATCTTAAAAAACGACAAAAAAGTAGTGAACTTTTCAGTAGCCATTAATGACAGCTACAAAACCAAACAAGGGGAACGCAAAGAACAAACCACCTATTACAATTGCTCTTATTGGATAAATACCAAAATAGCAGAGTTTCTTACCAAAGGCACTTTAGTGGAATTGTCGGGAAGAACAAGCAGTAGTGCGTGGATAGGAAAGGACGGAGAAATAAAGTCTGGATTGAACTTCCGTACATCAAACATCAAATTGCATGGTGGAAAGCAAAAATCTGAATTTAATAATGCATCAACCACAAATCCACAAAATAACAATAGTAATCCTTTTGCTGATGAAACTGATGATGATTTGCCATTTTAACCCAATCACAGAGAATTATGGAAGCACAATTTAATTTTCAAGTAAAACACAGAAATAACAAAATAGATTGGGAAGATGTAGCCGTAGGTTATCAAATCTTTTGTGACAGAACCACCGCAATACGCTATGCAAGGAAACTTTCCAAGATATTCAATTCGGAAATCAGAATGACACAAGGGGCAAATCCATTTAAAGCAAGCGGTACTTACATTTATGAAAACGCAGAACCTTTAAAAATCAAAAATTATGGCAAACTGGTGCAGTAATACAGTTGTTTTCGAGGGTAATCCCGAAACGATAGAACAGATAAAATGGCTGTTTCAAACAATGGCAACAAAAGAACAGCAGGAACAAAAAGGGCAACTCCCTGAATTTGTAAATCAATACAATGGCGGATATTTCTTCGATTTGTATTTTGATAATGAAGAAACAGGAGTATTTCAGTATCAGACCAAATGGTCGCCCAATATTGAAATTATCCAAGAGATAGCAGAATATTACAAAGTAGATTTTGTACAGGATTACGAAGAGATGGGAAATCTTATCTACGGACAGGCAATACATCACAATGAAATACTTCAAGACATTTATCTCGAAGATGAAGATTTTGAACAGTATGAGTATGATGAAGAAGGCGATTGCTATCATTTTGAGGACAAAGAATATGACAACGATAGCGAAATCTTGGAAATCCTCTTGGAACGAAAAATCAAAAATCAGTTTAAGATTATTAAAAATCAATAGTTATGACACGTTCAAATTTACATATCAAATTGAGCAATGGAAAATCCATTATATGTGTTGCCGATAGCAGTTCCGCACCCGAACAGGGTTATATTGTAGAACAAATTTTATTGCCACTTCTTTCATTTAACGACAGTGAACAGGAAATGTCTTTACTATCAGAACATTGTACAATGGATGAAAGGCGAACCAACGCAACGTACCGCTACACGATTAACCTAATTACTAAAGAAGTTAAGTTTTTTAAAGAGCATTTCAGCTATACAAAATTGAATTTCAGAAAAGGTAAGGATATAACGAAACGCTATGACATTTACCTAAAATCCATTAAACAGCAATAAAAATTTTAAATAATGCAAACCAATTTTTTCATACATATAGCCAAAATGGGTTTAACAGGTGATTTACATTTCACCCTAAGACCAACGGAAGAAAATAGTTTTGTCCTTTCCGTACTGCTCAATAATGAGCAGTGCGGGGATGAAGCAAGAAAATTGATACCGCCCTTAAATCTCAAGGGCACGGCAGAAGAATTAGACAACGGTTTTTTTGATAGTATTTCTACACCATTGCAAACCGCTTCGGGACTTATGGTAAATATGGAAAGCTTCATGAAGCAACTGGAAGAAGTCAAAAAGAAATCTGCAATGGAAAAAGAAAAAACCGACAAGGAGAAAAAGGAAAAAGAAGCCAAAGAGAAGAAATACAAAGATGCTTTTCAGAAAGCCGAAGCACTCGAAAAAGAGGGTAAATATAAAGAAGCGTGGTCAGTACTTCCGAAAGTATCGGAAAACCCCGATTTCGCAGAAACTATTCGCAAGAAGCAGGCTGAATACGAAAAGCATTTTGCCCCAAGTCTTTTTACAGAACCTGCCAATGAAAATGTTTAATCTCAAAAATCAGAACAATGTTATTAGCAACCCTATTAGAAAGAGTTTTCATACTGAAAGACAACGGACAGGAAATAAAACTGACTGACCCCGAACCCAAATGGAGTGTAGAAGCAGTAATGAATTTTTACGCCAATACTTATCCTATTTTAACTACTGCCAAAGTTTCCGCACCGCAAATCAAAGATGATGCTGTAGAATACAAATTCGAGAGCATAATGGGTACAAAAGGTTAAAACAAAATTTTAAAACGATGAACTATGCAACGCAACATCATATCGGGAAAAATCAGTCTTCCCGAAGAAAAAGAACAACAAAGACTGCACTGGCAGTTGGGCGACTTCGCAAAGTGGCTTCAAAGACCCAAAACAGCGAACGAAATAAGAAAAGACCGACAGAAATCCGTACCGACAGCAATGCTTCCAATGGTTTTCTAAAGTGTTGTTTTCTTCCAAAACAGGAAGAAACGCCAACCGTACAGGATTGTAAAGAAGGGTTAAGAACAGAAAGGGATTTTTATCAATCCCTTTCCAATTTTACCCGACAATATAGTATTGAGCCGATGCAGACCAAAGATTTTGGATTTCCTTATAATATAGCTTTGGCGATGTGGGATTTAGAAAAGAAAGTGGAGCAGGTCAATGAAGATTGGAATAGTTTTAAACTCATTCGGAACAACAGAGAAATCCTTTTTGCGAAAATGGAAAGGTATTATACAGGAACATCTCTTTATTATGTTCCCATTGTACCCCTTTTTCAGATGCTCCACGACAAGCAATGTAAAAAGAATGCCCAACTATTGCTTTCGGTTTGCAGTTATCTGTATCATATTGCAGATGTACCGTATTACAGACAACAGAACAGCTATCTGTATTGGATATACGAAATGCATGAGGATTGGATAGAACAGGGTGATGAAGCGGAAGAAGATATGCAGGAGTTCAGACGTGAATTTAAAATCTCAAAAACAATAGGCGACAAAATAGAGAAAAAACTATTTAACCGTAAAAATCTGGAACTATTTGAACAGCGTTTGAATCGTTTTGAAAGCCATACTGAATTTGACCACGATTGCCATAAAGTGGCTTCCAATGCCTTTTCTCTTTATACGGAATATCCGGAAACAAGCATTTTCAGAAACCGACCAACGCCCGAACAAGACCCATACAATGATGATAATAAAGCCATCGGAATGGATATGTATATTTCATTTGTTGCCGATACCAAAGGTTGCTTATATGACAATATAGAAGAAAGTATTAATGCAGAGTTCAACGAATACGGAAGTATTGAAGAACCCACTGTTTATACCCCCATTAACGGAACTGAATTGATTAAAGCAAATTTTGATTTTGAAAATCGCTTTTTCACTCTGATGGAAGATTTATACAAAGTATTAACCCCTTAAAGTAATAAAAATGAACGAAATAATTGATATAGCCGAAGATTACGGAACATTATACGAACCAAAATCCGCATTGGTTTTTTATGAATCCTTAGATAATGATTCAACAATGTATGTTGAACATTTTGATATGGACAGGAATGGAAATCCCATCAATGCTCATCCTTTGACCGTAAATGAAGCCAAAGCATTGGCAAAATCTTTACATACCGATGAAGAAAAGGACAAAACTTTCTTAAAATCAAAAGGAATTTTACCAATCAACATTTTGAATATCAATCCTAGCCAAAACGGTTCAGTATTATGGTACACCAAAGCACAACAACGCCAAATGTATTTCGTGAAAAATCTGGAAATTCCCAATGGAAAAGCACACGTTCCTGCAATGCTTTGGTTTGCCGATAAAGAAAACCTTTCGGTTTTTGCTCTAACGAGCGATAAAAGACCAACAGAAGAAACACCATTGTATTATGCTCCATTTTTCAACGTGTATGAGGATGGAGCAGTATGTATGGGAACGGTAGATGTCAATATCAAAAATTCAGCTTCCGTAGAAGAATTTACCACCGCTTGGGAAAATTATTTTTTCAATTCTTATTTCAGTCACTTACTGGACAACTACAACCCGATAAAAGGAAATTGTGTAAATCTTTGGAAAAAATTAATGGATACAGATGAAGATTTTCCTGCCGACATATTAAAAAAGAATAATAAAACCCTCAAAAATCTATTACGATGAATGTACTAAATATAACAAAACCAACCGTTCATTTTGCAGATAATGAATTATTGAATCCTGCCAATCCGATTTCGGTAAACCTTATCGGAGCAGGAGGAACAGGTTCAAAAGTTTTAATTGCTTTAGCGGAAATGAATCATTCCCTAATTGAACTAAGACACGCAGGATTGCAGGTTCGTTTGTGGGATGATGATATTATCACAAGTGCCAATTTAGGCAGACAGCGTTTTGCAGAAAGTGAAACAGGGCTGTATAAATCTGTTGCCTTAATCAATCGTGTAAATCGTTTTTTTGGGACAAATTGGAAAGCCGAAACTGTGAAATTTGAAAAAGACCGTTTTGAAAGATTTCCCGAAAATGCAAAGGCAACCATTACAGTTACCTGTGTGGATAGTGTAAAAGCAAGGTTTGACGTTGCCGAAATTCTGAAAGGAAAAAGCGAATACAGGAATTACAGCAACGAACCAAAGTATTGGATTGATATGGGAAACAGCAAACATACAGGACAGGTTTTGCTTTCAACAGTCGGGGACATCAGACAGCCCAAATCCGAGAAATATGAAACAATAGCCAATTTACCTTTTGTTACCGAAGAATTTGGAGAACTGTTGAAACAATCCGAAGAACAGGACGATACCCCAAGCTGTTCACTTGCTGAAGCATTGGAAAAGCAGGATTTGTATATCAATTCGGTATTGGCACAAATGGGAAGTTCATTACTTTGGAATTTGTTTCGTAACGGATTAGCCGAAAACAGGGGATTTTTTCTTAATCTCAAAAATTTCCATTCTCAACCAATAAAACTGTAAAACAAGCCGTCTGGTAAAACCCCGAAAGTCGGGGCGGACGGCAAAAATGCATTTCCTCCCTTTGGTCGGAAACGCATTTTTGCGGAAATCGGAGCAACCCCATTTCTAAAACATAGCCCTACTTTGGCGATAATGTTTTTGAAAAAAGGTTGCAGAATTTATAATTTGAAAATAAATATTATTTTTTAGAAAAATTCTCTTTGTTTATATTTGTCTAAAAACAAATCAATATAAAATGATTTATGCTTTACCAACAAAAAAAGGATTAGGAATTGAGTTATGGGGAACTCGTGAAGATTTGGAATACTTATATGAAGTTATTTCAAAATTTTGGAATGATGAAAATCTCTTTCACATCAAAGGTTATGAAGACAAAAATAAATTGATTAGCAGTTTTTCTTATGAAATCCGAAAAGCATCATATGGAAATAGGCTAACAAGAAAAAGTAGTCATTATTCCTTTGAAGAAATTCCATATTTAGGCTTTAAAGTTTCTTGGGTACACATTGTATTCTCTATAGCGGCATTGAGATATAATATGAGAATGGTAGAAAGCAATAAAGGAGAAATAGCAATGTTTTTACACCTCGAATATTGGGTTGAAAGGGCAATGGAAAGCTATGATTCTATAGGAGCAAAAAAACTATTACCATTTTTGAATGATGCTATCAATGCGGGAAACGAATATTTATATCTGTATATGAGAAATATAAACGCAACATTTTTTGAAATGAAAGGTGGAAAGAATTCTTTCAGGAAATTAGCTGACCTACTTAGAACTTCTATATATATCACAGAGGAATACAAAGATTTACTTAATTTTCTTCAATCGGAAGCAAAAAAACATAATTGTGCCATTGAAGATTTAGAGTTAGACGATGACGATAAGATTTATGAAATAGAATGGTGAAACCTTTAACATAATTAATTGATAACATGACAAGTGATTCTCTTCAGTCGTTAATTGAAAAATTAAATAAAAATGATACATCGTCTAGCTTGATTTATTGTAGACCAATAAGTTCTAATGTTGATTTTGCTAAAATTTGGTTGGATAAGCCAAAATTGACCGATAGTGTAACTTCCTATGATGGACCGGATATTTTTTATTTGATAAAAAATAATGAGAATATTTTTGTTGCCATTGTATTTGATATGATAAGAGATTTGCATTGGTTTGTTCATCCTGATTTTAGAGGTAACGGACATTTGACAGAAGCAATGAAGAATACGATACTTCCTCATTTGTTTCTTACCAGAGATGAACAAAGAATAACCATAAAAGAGCTTGAAATTGGTGCGGCTAATTTTGAAGCTTCCGAGAAAGTAGCACTCAATTTAGGGTTTGTAAAAAGTACAGATGGAGAATACTTCCTTTCAAACGATATGTTTGTTACCGAAAATTATATTATTGTAGAAGACGTTCCGATTTCTTCAGATAGAATTGATGAATTAAAAAAACATATTAATTTTTTGAGTCGGTCTTTGTGGACTATACAAACTGAAATAGAAATGAAATTTGGTGAAACTGACTATTCCGATGAATTAAAAGATTTGGTGTATCAAATTAGAAACCATACTTGGAAATTGGAAGACTTTTACTGGAATAATAATGAAAGCAAAGATAATTTATTGTAAGACTCTCAAGAAAGGTTTAAGTGGGCAAAAATGCATTTCCTCCCTATGGTCGGAAACGCATTTTTGCTAAAATCGGAGCAACCCCATTTCTAAAACATAGCCCTACTTTGGCGGTAATGTTTTTGAAAAAAGGTTGCGGGGTATTATGAATTATATATTTTTTTAAATTTATGGAAGCCTTCAAATTCATCTTCAATATTCTCAAATTCGATGAATTGTAAAATTTCTTTCATGCATTTTCCTTTGAAGCCTCTTACTTTTAAATAGTTTTCCAATGGCACTTTAGTCAAATCCTCTAAAGTATGACAATCTATAGCACTCAGCATATTCCATAGTCTTTTGCTGAACGGGAAAGCACTGTCGATAAGCTTCTTATTCAGAGAAATGTTTATTTTTTGTTTTTTTTGAGGAATTTTTTTTCTTCGTGAAATACATTCATTCCGAAGCTGATTTCTTACATTTTTTAGAGCATCTATATCTTTAAATATTTCTGATACAGATTTTATTTTAAAGTTTTCAGGAAAAAGCTGTATCGGTTGAATACTAAGCTTTTATAGAAATAATCAAAGAAGTCAGGTAACGATTTGGTAACGGTGCTTATTGCTTTGCTTTTCAACGTGTTTCCGTTAGCTCAAAGCAAATATACAAAAAATTATTTCTGTAAAGTATAGTAAGATTTAATGCTCCGAATACTGCTTTCCATATATGGAGATAAAGAAAAAGAGTTAAGACTCCTTTTCGCATAGTGGAACACAGAAAAACCCTATCTTTCGTCCTGTTCGTCCATTTTCCTAATCAACGTATCACGCACGCTATCAAGAAATTTTGTCTTGTTTATTTTTCGGGATTTAAGTTCCAGAAATGTATGGTAGAAATCTCCCAAATCAATATTAAATGTACCTTCAAACGTTTTGGCTATGACTTTGATGTCCGCATTTCCATTACTAAAAACGCCTTGTGAATATAACCCGTATATAAGTTCTATCAATGCAGTTTTGCTTGCCGTCCACTTCAATGAGTTATCTGAAACCTTTTTTACATTGATGTTATTCAGCTTGTCTTCCAAATAAACTTGTATCAGGTCATTGGCAATTATCTTGGCAACCTTATAATCGTGGGAAGTGGAAAAGCGGTGGTCTGCCTCAAAATAGAAAGTGTCCAACCATAACCGTATGTCGTGCTTGCCACGTACAAAAAACTTCTCGACAACAAAAGAGTTTTGGCTTCGGTAATACTTGTAAAAATCGAGGTTGTTCTCAAAGAACCTTTTTAGCTTTTTCAGTTCTTTGGTAAAATATTTCTTGGTGTGCTTGTTTCCGTAGGGTCTTCTTGTTTCAATTTTATAAATGGAATTGTAGTAGATGAGCTTTGAAACGATAGCGGGTTTCTGATACTTGAAAAAATTGATTTCCTCTTCCACATTCTTAAAATCGCTCTTCAATACGAACTCCTTTAAATCTAAAAGGCTTTGTAGAATAAGCTGTATAGCTGCTTCAATTCTTTGTAACGAGCAGTCGGTTTCAATATCCAGTTCCTGGATTGTAGTTTCCAATTTAAGGTAGGTTTTATTGTAAAAATTATTCATATAGATTAATTGACGGCGTTGAAATAAAGATTATCAATAATAAAATAATAAGTGGGAGCAATTAACTCCCACTTATCTTAAATTAATCTCGAATGATTATTCTATTATGATTAATTACTATTTACTTCTTAATTATTTTAAATGGCTTTCTGTAACCATTCTCCATAACAAGAACAAGTAAATATGATTGCTGGCTTAAGTTTGACAGATTAAGTTCGGTAGATGGAGCTAATGTTCTTACTAATCTGCCTGCCATATCAAACACATAAATCAGTTTGACATCATCAATTTTTGAAACTTTGATTATATCTGTAAACGGATTAGGATATACAGATATCTTTGTTTCTTCTTCTGGTTCGGAAATTCCTAAATCATTATCAATTGTTAAGATAGCCTGCAACTCCAAATTTTCATAATTAGCCATACTGATTATTGCTGTTACAGTATAAACACCAACATTTACTGCTGAATTTCCAGGTTGTGTATTGTTTTGAGAGTCTGTAATGGTATAGGCTACCGTTGCTCCGGCAGGAACTCCCGATGCGAATATCGAATGTGCCGTGCCATCATAAGTAAATGTTCCGTTGTTGAAGGTAACTCCTGTGATTGTCGCACTGTCAATAATCAAATTCACATTTTCTGTAGCAGCTAAATAATTAGCTGTTTCAGAAACAGAAACGGTTACAGGATAGTTACCGACATCGGTATAACCTTGTTGTGGTGTATATACCAAAGTAGTTTCATTATGATTTAAAGTAGCCACAACATTTTTAACTGTTCCGTCATACAGATGGGTTTGTGTATTATTGGTGGTAATAACTGATTGCGCTTTGTTAATGGTTAAAGATGCCGTTCTTATGACCGTATTACAACTTGCTGCTGTATCCGAAATAGTTGCCGTAATGATATAAACACCTGCATTGGTAGGGGTATTACCCAATATAGTCTGATTATTTGCATCGGTTATTTCATAGGTAACGGCTGCTCCAGATGGAATATTCTGGGCAATAATGCTGTGTGGATTACCATCATACGTAATTATGCTGTCAGTAAAAACTACATTATTGAAATCAATAGTCGATGCACAATGAAATTCATACGCTCCCAAATCGATAATGGCATTGTTGTAAATCCTCGCATTCCCTGCCAAATCTGTTGCGGTAGAATTTAAAGCATTATTCCCCACATCAATAACAGGCGAAGTTTGTGATAAGGTATAATCTCCTGTAGCCGGATTGGTAAAAATATCAGTAAGCGTTACTCCTGTTGCATCTATATTCCCATTGGAGGTAGCAGATGAACCCTGTACCAAAGAATATTGCGCAGTATAAGGTCCCGAAACCGTGCCGAAAACAATAGAATTATGAAACGTGATACTTCCCGTTCCTGTGGAATAAACGGGATCTGTGCCGGTATTATTTGCTATGGTAACATTGGTTAACTGTAACGGATCGATTGTCATATTTATAATTGCACCACCGGTATTTACTGCCGTATTATTGGCAAACAGTGCATTGGTTACTACAGGTGAAGAGTTGGTAACACTGAACATTCCGCCTCCGTTATTGGCAGTGTTTCCGGTAAAGGCTACATTGGTCATCACCGGGGAAGAATTGGTTACATTATACATTCCGCCACCATCATTGCTGACAGTGTTGTCTTTTATAACAGCATTATTCAGGGTAATAGAAGCGGTTTGGTTGTATATACCTCCGCCACGAGTTGCAGAATTATTTCTGATAACCAGATTGTTAAAAGCAGGTGCGGTATTGTAATTATACATTGCACCGCCATTACTGCCTGTTCCGTTCGTCAGGGTAAAACCATCCAGAATGGCAGTAGTGTTCAGTCCGTTGTTGTAATTCCAGATTACAGGTCTTACATTCTGTCCGTCCAGAACAGAACCATCTCCCAATCCTTTATTGGGTAAAGTACGGGTATTCCAGTCGGTGGTATTATTTGCAGGATTAAAACCTCCGTAGATTTCTACATTGTTTTTCATTATAAAGCTATGGTTGCCTACCGGATAATTTCCTGTGGCAACGTAAACTTTTTGCACATTCGTACCATCTATTGCCAGCTGTAAAAGTCCTGTGGCATCTGCCCACGAAGAACCGTTTCCTAAACCTGTGGCAGCAGGTTTTACATAGGCAATGCTGTTAGCACCGGGCTGAATAAAAAATTCATACGCTCCAAGATCAATATTTGTTCCGTTCAATCTCGCATTGCCTGCCAAATCTTTTGTAGCAGCACTCAACCCTGTAAATAAGGTATTGTTTCCTTTATTGACAACAAAAGCAGCTCCTCTTAAACTGTAATCTCCTGCCGCCGGATTGGTAAAAATATCGTTAACGGTAATGCCTGTAGCATCAATATTCCCATTTGCAGTACTGCTGTTTCCTTCAATGAAGGAATGTTGCGCGGTATAAGTGCCGGAACCCACTGTAAGTATAGATCCAAAAACAATAGAATTTTTAATATCCATCGTATTGGTATTATTGATGGCAAGAGCATCCGCTACGCCGCCTGTATTGCCGGCAATGGTAACATTATTAAGTATTGCCGGCACATCGACATTATCTAGAGCAATACCGCCTCCTGTACCACCGGCACTCACGTGATTGTCTGTAATCAACGTATTGGTAATAACAGGATGGCTATAAGCTTGAACAAAAACCCCTGCACCAATTTTAGCCGAATTACCCTTAATAATCACATTGGAGATAATGGGAGAACTCTGTACCCAGCAGGCGATACCTCCGCCATAAGAAGTTGAACTACCCACATAATAAGAAGTATTTCCTTTAATCACTAAATTCGTCAGTGTAGGCGAGGCATTGTGGTGATTGTATATTCCGGCGCTCCAGGTTTCGGCATAGCCACCTGTAATGGTAAAACCGTCCAGAACGGCGGTGTTGTCGCAACCAATATTATCCATAACCCTTCCTGCGTTATTAGCAGTCAGGACAGAACCTTCTGCCGTTCCCTGATTGGGTAGAATGCGGTTGTGCGTTAAATCGGTAATATTGTTAACAGGGTCAAAACCTCCGTAAACCGCCACACCGGTTTTCAGGCGGAAGCTGTTAGGCAAAGGCACGCTGTAAGTACCCACGGCAACAAAAACCTTTGTAGCACCGGAGTTAATAGCTCCCTGCAAGTTGGAAGTAGCATTTGCCCAGCTTGAACCGTTTCCGGTAAAGCCCTCACGTACATAAATAATAAGGTTGGCATCGGGGGTGAGAACCGATTGATTTTCATACGCCCCCATATCTATTACCAATCCAGCTAAACGTGGACTTCCCGCCAAGTCTTTGCTTGTAGCCAATCCTGCGTAAAAGGCATTGCTGCCCGCGTTAATTGCCGGAGATGTATTTGACAATTGGAAACCAGTCCCAACAAACAACGGGTCTGTATTTACCAGGTTATAGTCGTTTGCATTACCGGTTGTATAACCCTGTGTAATACTGTGCTTAAGCGTAATGTTTCCGGCGTTGTTTTCTATGTCGGCTCCCGCTATGGTAGGATTATTGTTTTTCAGATTGTTCCAGATGATGCTGTTATATACTACCGGGACAGAAAATCCTGCATTATATATTCCTGCTCCCCTGCTGGTTCCCAAAGCAGTGGTCAACGAATTGCCTGTTATGGTGACGTTGGTGATGGTAGGAGTAGAAAAATTGGTATTCATTATTCCGGCTCCCGAAACATTGGAAGCGGCATTTAAAACGAGATTTCCACTGATAACCGAATTGCTGATAAACGGGCTGGAAGCAGAGTTATAAATTCCGGCTCCCGATACCGTAGCATTATTGCCTTTGACAACCAAGTTCCTGAGCGTGGGCGAAGCATATACGTTGCGAATGCCGGCACCCTCGGAATAACTGCCGCCCGTAATGGTAAAACCGTCTAGTACGGCGGTATTATCCATTGCCGTTGCAGCAGTAAATACGTTCCAGATAACAGGTCTTACATTTTGCCCGTTTAATATAGAGCCTTGCCCATTGGAAGCATTCGGCATAATACGGTTATGGGTTAAATCGGTAATTCCGTTTAAAGGGTCGAAACCACCATATATTGCCAGGTTGTTTCTCATAATAAAGCTGTTGGCTCCTACGTTATAGGTTCCCGCAGCTACAAATATTTCGGTAATGCTGTTACAACCCGCTGCTGCCGAAAGGGCAGTATGCAGATTACCCATAGCGCTGCCCCAACTGCTGCCGTTGCCTGTACCCCCCGTTGCAACATACAGACGGTTTACGTTGTTGTACAGAATAAGAGAAGCATCTGAAGAGGTAATATTGCCACAGCTATTGGATACGGTAACTTTGTAGTCTGTAGCATTGTAAGATGCATCCGGATTGGTAAATGTAAGCGTGGCACTTGTAGCTCCTGATATTACACTGTTATTCGTTAAAGGAGTGCTGCCTTTATACCATTGATAGGTTAAAGCACCACCTGTGGCCGTAACACTCATACTTACAGAACCGGACGAACAACTGGCTACATTGACAGGCTGTGCCGTTATAACAGGCGATGCATTTACTGTAATATTGGCAACCTGAGTGGTATTGCCCGAGGTCATATAACCTGCCAGTGCTTTTACCGTACCATTGCCAGTTGTAGCTGCCGTGTAGGTAGCGGTTGCCGTACCATTGGCCTGTATGGTTGCCTGTGCATTGCTGATGGTACCATTAGCAGCACTGAAAGTTAACGGCATACCTATGAGACGTGATACATTGGCAAGAGACATTGTGGTACCTGCCGAATTTTGCAGTACACTTGCCGTAACAGTGGTACCGTTTGCAGTACATAAAGTGTTGGTACTTGCCGTAGTTTTCAGTACTAATTGTGGCTGGGTTATCAAAGTGGTCGGGGGAACAAAAGAACCGCTTACCACTGTTGCGACTTCGCTGCAAGTACCCGAAGCTTGCGGGTCGGTATTGCAGCCCCACCAGTTATTGGTGGCATCTACTGTTGCACCACCACCATTCCCAAGATAATACGAATACCCTTCTGTAACGTACAATGCGTTTTTGACAGTGCCGGCGGCTACTGTATTATTGCTGAAATAATTATAATTAACCGCTGTCGGAAAATCCGTACCAATAAAAATAGCTCCTCCATTCCCGGGATAAGTAGACCAGCCCGCAAGAGAATTGCCCGTAAAAATATTATTTTGAATGACTGTATTAAAGCTGGTAGCGTAATCTTTTTTTTCTGCATATATGTAAATTGCACCGCCTTGTTCAAAACTACTATTCCCGGTAAAGCTGCAATTGGTAATACTTGTACTTCCGGTAACAGGAGCAGTAGCATTGGCATAAGTATAATACGCAATAGAAACTGCACCTCCACTACCCACAAAATAACCACCACCACTATAATTGTATGCTGTATTATTAATAAAAGAACACTGATCGATATTAATGATGCCTGTCGATGCATAAGATATAGCACCTCCATCCCCTCCCATAGGGTCAGTATTTCCTTCAAAAGCACAGTTGGTTATTGTTATGACATTACCGGGCCCACCACAAAGAATAGCTCCACCGCCATAATAATCGGATGTTACATATCCGTTAGTAAATGTAATGCCTGATATGCTTGTGCTTACATCTGCAATCTCAGCCGTCGGATTAATAAAAAAAATACGATCCCGGTTGGTGTTGGTCATACTGATAATGGTTTGCCCGAGTCCTGCACCTATAATGGAAATATTCTGCGCATTATTACCAAAATGAATCGTCCCCATCGTAAGGTTATAGGTACCGGCAGGTACATTGATGACATGGGGTCCGCCTCCGGCAGCATCGGCAGCAAGGATAGCGCCCCGAAGCTGGTTGGTAGCCATACCGTCTGTGGTATTGGTAACATTGTAGGTTATGGCATAAGCACTGTTGCTGATGCAGAACATACCCAACAGCAGTAGTACTGTGTATTGTATGTGTTGAATAATTCGATGTAAAAATGTCATAAAAACAGGTTTTAATATTTATTTTGGGAAGCATCAATAACACTGATAAAAGAGTTTATACTACAGATACCTACAGCATAAACTCTTGTGTATATCAATCAATACCTCTTTTACTAAACTGGCTAAGAATTTTCCGAAGCATAGCCACCGGCATTGATATAATAATTCAGGGCTAAAAAGGGCATCATATTGTTATGAGGAAGATCGCCACCTGTTTTGCCTATGGCATTGGTGTTCATAAGAGCACCTTTCCCTTTGTTTTTTGCATAGCTGTCAATAGCCGGTCGTCCCGGAGCATTAGCCCAGACATTTTTAACAGGATTTTCAACAGTTCCCGATAAGCCGGCATTGGTATTATGCCTGTGTCGGGGCAGCTGTGCTACAGTTAGTGTGACCTCTTTTTCTCCGGCATTTTCGCCAAGTTCATAAGAGGTAAGCTCGTTGGTAGTACCGTAACTTACGGCAGCTCTACCCCGCAAATCGGGCAGGTAAAAGGTATCTCCCTCTCCGCCATAAGTGTAGCCGATTACAGAAAATAAGTTGAAATATGCTGATACTTTCAGCTCTCTACCATCGCAAAGAAGCCAGCCTTCCGGGATTGTTGCTCCTGAGAAAAGCTTGATTTCTCCAATGTAGTTAAATGTGTTTGTCATAATTTTTGTTTTTAGTTAGCTATTAGCTATGATTTAGAAATATTATATAATAATTATTTTGCTACACTTTGAAAGTCACCTGAATGACAGTATACTATCAATACGTTTTCTACTTTCGCTTTTTTCTTATCCAAAAAGCAGTCTCTCGTTAACTGAAATTGGTCAACAGTGTTCTCTAAACCGATACGGAATTGAGGAATGATTTTGAGGTAAAAAATGAAATACAACATAAAAGGACAAGATATCTCGAAAGGACAAATCGTTCATTATTGTATTTGGAAAATGAAGCGGAACGGGAATTTCCGAAAATGCGCGTTATAGGCTGAATGGCAAAAGAAGATTTCACATTAAGCCAATTTCTAAAAGAAAGTAATGATTGTTTCAAAGCAGCGTGAATTTTAAAATTACGATGAGTAAAATAAACGCATTTTGCTTTTTAAGGAGTAAAAAGAGACATCACAAAAACATCACAAATGAAAATTATTACTGTAAATCAATTAATTATAAATAAAATCATTTATTACATAATTGTGATCAATTAAATCGTTTTAATAAGGTCTTCTACTGTTGCGCTTTCAGAAAGTTCTAATTTTTTACGGATACGGTACCAATTGGTATGAATGCTTTGGGTGGAAACTCCTAAAGCAGATGCCATTTCTTTTCTTGAAAAATTGAGTTTTGCCAAACAAAGAAAACGGGTTTCTGCCAAAGATAATTGCGGATATTTTTCTTTAAGCTGCATTAAAAAATCGGAATGTACCTGCTCAAATAATAACTTGAAATTTTGCCAGTCCTCTTCGGTGAGAATAGTAGATTGCTGTAACTGAAATATGATATCGTTATTCACATTTGTAGCTGAAGCAAGCTGCTGCTTCATATTTTCTATAAGCTGTCTTTTTTCCTGGATTCTTTTTTTGAAGCCATCTAACTTAAGTTCAGAAAGCTTTAAATTTTGTTCTGTTATTTCAAGTTGAGAACTCAACAACAGTTGTTTTTGCAGGTTAAGCTTTTTCTTGTTTTTAGAAATAAACAGGAATACACCTGTGCCTAAAATAAAAATAACAATCAATGAAATAATGATGATATTTTTTATTCTTTTTTCTTTTTCGTGGATTTGAAGCTCCATCTTGGATTGCAGCAGTTTTAATTGGTCTGTCGCTTTTCCTACCACCAAAGCATTGTATTTTCTGTCAAGTGCTTTTTCAACCGTATGAAGGCTATCGGCATACAGAAACGCTGTTTTGTAATCATCTAACGCAAGATAATATTGACGGTTCACGTGATAATAATCTTGCTTTTCTCGTTCCATTACCTGTTGATTACCAAACACATCGGACTGAGATTTTGGAAATAGCTTTCGGGCAAGTAATAAATATTCGGTTGCCTTTTTTGTATTTCCTAATTTAAGGTAAGTCTTTGTTAAATTAAGAGCCGTGCTGTGTTGTGTACCGGTGAAATTGTTTTCATTTTCGAGAAAATAGCCCAAAGCTTTTTGGTATTCGCCTTTTTCATATAATGTTTCGCCTTTATTGTCTGCTATTATCCCAATCCAAACTGTATCTTTATAAATCTTTGCCTTTTTATAAGCTATATTGAAATAATGATAGGCATTATCCAACCTACCCAATTTCAGATATGTTGAGCCAAGTGTATTATAGCGTTGTATATCTAGGTTATTGTTATATTTAGGAAGCTTTATGGATTCCTTCATATACAGAATGGCTTTTTGATAATCCTGAAAAAAGAAATAATCCAATGCAAAATCGTGAAGATATTTGCTCATCATAGGTACATTTTTATAGCCTATTTTTTTGAAGATTTCATCGGCAGCAAGGAGATTTTCAAAAGCCAAAGCATATTGCCCGTTACCAAACTGGGTCTGTCCAATAGCAACCAAACAATCGCCTACGTGGAACATATCATTTCTTTCTTGGTATTCCTGCTGTAATTTTTTAATCAGTTCAATTTTCTTCTGTATGTTCTTTTCATAGAAAATAGGTTTCCCCTGGATGTTATATTGAACGTGGCTAAGTAGTAACTGGTCATTCTGCTGCTCTGCAAATTTCTGAAGCCCCTGAAGAAATGAATCGAATTTATCTGAATTTACAAGATTATTTTCTTCCATATACCCATTCATAAACCGGATACGCTCTGCCGGAGAAAGAGGAAACAGACGACTGTCTATATCTATGTTCTGAGCTGGACAAGATATAAATGAAAACAGAATAAAAAGAATTCCGAATAAAAACTGTTTTAGCATTAGTACATTTCTAAAAAGTTAATAATTTTTGAAATGTTTAAAAAATACTAAAACAAGACTAATATAATTTGCGTGCAACAGTAAAATTTTTAAGCTTTTGGCAAATTTAACTATTTCTAAAAAATTAGACTAATGTAAGGGGTTATCTTTTTAGTTAGGTCTGGTTTATCCGTTCCAACTTGGGTTTCATTTTGTGTTCGTTCTTTTGTGAATTTATAATATTTTTTACAGATTTTTAAATCATTATTATGTGATGGAATACTATTCTTCATAATTTTGTCCCTGCATTTTCGGATAGCTTACTTTTGCCATCAATATTTTTTAAATACACTGCTTCAAATTCTTCGGTTAGCTGAATAATTTTTTGACACAATAACACCATTTCAGCTGTTTGCTTTTCTAACTTATAAAGGAAAGCTGTGGCTTTTTTCTCGGAAAAATGATGGTATAACATCTTCACAATTTGGTTATAGTTTACACCAATACTCCTGAACTGGCTGTGGAAATTTGTTAACCGCATATAGTAATCTATTGTAGCCTTATCAACTTTTACCGTTTTGATTTCCTTTCCAAACAATACGGAAGTAATGAATTTAGCCTTCGTATGTACACCCGATTTCTCAAACATTGCCAAAAATCGGGCATTTTCTTCATCGGTAAGCCTGAACATATACCTGTTTTGGGCAGGGTTAAGCTTTGGTTTTCTACCGCCTTTGTTCCATTTTTTTCTTTGATTTCCATCCATAACAATCCATTTTAAATTTGTAACCATTCGACTTCGGAGAAATGGTTTAGCTCCCTGTGTAAGGGCAAGTGGTTTTGAGCAGCGGAATTTATTTCGAGCAGCTCAAAACACAACTTGCCGTGTTCCGATTAACACAATAATCCACTCTTCGAGATGGATTGTAGTTAGCAGAGAAAACGCTCATCTCCTGTATCAAAATTCGGGAAGAATAATAGAAAACCTGTAAGCCATTAAACGCCAAATACTGCCACTGAATGCCATGCATAGTCAGAGAAACAGACAGGACGCATTCAGCAATGCAAACATTCCTGCAATCCTGATAGCCGGATTGCAAGAATGCAAGACCGATAGCCTGACGGCTCGTAAACAGACAAGATTGCACCTTTGAATGCTTGCAGTCAAGTTTAAGTCGCTACTTTGACGGTACGTTTCATCCTCACAAAATTGTTTCCAAAAGAAAAAAACAGAAAAAAAAGAAAGCTATTCAAACAAGGCGGACAAGCAGAAAAAGCAAAAGGAAACGGAATAAGTCCCGAAGGGTGGCAGCGCAACACAACAACCCGGCGAAGCCACCTTGTTTGCCCTGCCATTATGCCGTAGTCTTTTGGTTGGGTGGTGCGGTGGGTGTCCGCTTTACCTTTGCTACCTTTTTATTCTTTTTTGGGTACATTTTCAACTTTATTTCATAATAGTAATTGGCATCTGAACGCCAAATGCAACCTCTGACTGCAACATTGAAAAACCCTGTATAAGTACCTTATATTTTTGAAGTCTAAATTGATTAGGTATGGAAATAACGGTTTTAGACATTCAGATTTTGAAAGCATTGCACAGGGAAGTAAAGGACGTTTCTCTATTGATTGCCGAAATTACTGCACCCTACAAAGCATTGCAACAGGCAACGAAATGGCTCGACCAACAGGAAGTCTGCCAACTACTCAATATTAGCAAAAGAACATTGCAGATGTACAGGGCAAAAGGCATTCTTGGGGCAACGCAAATCAATCGGAAAACGTATTTCAGATTGTCCGAAGTGGAGTTACTTATGCAGAGAGAGCGACCATTAAAAAAGTAAAAGAAATGAAACAGATTGGAAATTCAAACGAGGATATGCTTGCTCTGCTCGAAGCTGTGGTAGGTATCAAAAATGAACTGCTGTATATTAAGGAATATTTCCACCCATTGCTAAAAGGGGAAATTTATCTTTCGGGCGAACAGGTTTGCGAGATGCTTCACATCAGCAAACGGACGTTGCAGCAGTACAGGGATGATGGACTGATGCCCTTTATCAAACTCGAACGGAAAATCCTTTTCCGGGAGTCGGATATTATTATGAGGGTGTTGGAAAGAAATTATAATGGATAGAATTAATAAAATTCTTCCATAAAATCTCTTCTTTGTTCATCCTCAATTTCCTTTTTCTTCCAACCTATTTTTTGTTCAAAATAATCTATATGCTCTGAATAGTCTAAAATATTTGGTAGTGCATTTATCATTTTTAAAATGTCCTGATAAAATTCAATTTTCTTCTGAATTAAGGGAACTCTGCTACCTGACCAGCTTTCACTTCGCCCAAAATTAATCTTCCTTGTTAGAGCAACGTCTTTATTGATAAGAAGAAATTCCCTGAAATATTCGATAAACCAACCATTAAAATTATGATACACAACTTCAATAAGCATTAATACAATCTTCTCATTGTTACTATGTTTTTGAGTAAGTTTAATAATGAGTGATTTTGCTTTTCCTGTTCTATCCTCATTGACATTCCTGAAACTGAATAAAGAATAAATGTCTTCTTCAATAATGAACGTATATTGTTCTTTTTCTAAAGCTGTTAATAACAAATCTTCAATCAATTCTTCATACTCCTCATATTCCCATAACGTACTTGTGTTAATCTTTTCTAACCTCAAATTAGATGAATAACCCAGTCCAATTTTTCCATTTTTTAAACTGTCATTGATAAAATTTTTATCCAAATCTAAGAGGGCTTTTAATTCTCTGCCCTCATAGTCAAAGTGAGCATCTATTTCATATTGTGCCCAGTAAGCTTCTTTTAAAAGTTGAGGATGTTTAGTAAAATACGATGAACAATCAGCACAAAAATCAAACCCAAAATCACGCCTTGTCTTACGTGTTTTAGTGAGTATGATACTTGTCAGATAGGTAATGATATTATGGTTTTCTAATTCGGGATTTTCTTTTTTATATTCTTCAAATATTGCTTCATATTTTAGATAGTCAAGCATTCGATGGATATAAATATATTCGTCAGGCTTTAGAAAAGTATTTATAAGAAGTTTCAAAAAAACATCATTGACCTGTCCTTCGGGTAACATTGTTATTAATACAGATTCCCAATAAGGTTTTCCTTGAAATTCATAATCGCTCATTATGTCCAAAAGTTCTTTTCCTGTCATAATATTTTCGAGCAAGGCAATATTTATCACGGTTGCTCGTAACGGAAAAAGTACTTTTCCACTAAAAAATAGCCTTAAAGCATTTTCAAATTCGGATTTATTCTTTCTTGCTATGGAAATATAAATATCAGTAACTGCTGATTCTATATGCCATCCGTTATTGTCTTTCTGCTGCTTATACAAAGCATCAATATTTAAGAGAAATTTCTCTAAACTTTGCCAATCAGTTGCTTTTACAAAAGCTTCAAACTCTTGTCTTTTTTCCTTTTCAGATTCCTGGATAGATTTTCCCTCTCTATATTCCCAATCCGGTTTTAAAAACTTAGACAGTTTTCTTATATCAGATTCAATAAACTCGTTCCAACTTTCAGAATATGCAGTTCCAGCTTCTGTTAAATGTTTGGCAAGAATACTCACAAACTTACAATGTGCATATTGTTTATTATCCAATTTTTCAGAAATGAGCTTTTGATAAATTGGCAATTCTTCTACATAAATACTTTTGTCAATGTCTCCACCCGGATAAATGATTTGTTGTAGTGTCTTTTGCACCTGTACATTTTCGGATTCAAATAAATGGTACACTTGATTAAGAATGCGTTCCCTTAATTTTATTAATTCATCTGACTTATATAAATCAAAATTATAAATAGTAAATGCGTGTCCTTTTGCTGAACCAAATTCTGTATAATGCCAACCCAAGAGTGCCTCTGATAAGTTTAGAAAAATACCATTTGCAAATGTTTTTTGGACATTATTTAGCTTATCATCTAACAATATATCCAGCAGTAGATTCTGTCGTAAGTATCCGTGTTCTCTGTCCTCTAATTTATACTTAAAGTCTTCGTGAATGAATTTTAAAATTTCGGGTAATCGGCTTGGTTGTTTATTCAATAATGCTAATGTCAGCTCAAGCGAAGGTTTGAATAACTCATTAGGATGATTCCAAAAACTCTTTAAGAGCTCAAAATGTTTTGTTGCGTAGGTATGGTCATTATGGACATAACTAAATTTAAGTGTTTCAGGATATTCTTCCTGTGGAAGGTTTTCTATCCATTTTTTCAAATACAATAGGCAATCCCGACCTTTGTAAAACCAAAATAAATTGTAAAAAGCATACAATTCTTCATCGGATTTTATTTGCTTTATTACTTCATTCAAATGAGGTAATACTAAATCTCTTATGTGATAGTAAACAAATGTGTTATTCACATCTATAAGCGTAACACGGATTCTACTTGAAAATTTTTCTATAAAAGTAGCAATCCATTCTGCATAATTGATAACGGCAGATTTATCATCAATAAAACATTTATAGAATGCGTAGGTTGCTAATACTTGGTCTGATACTTTAACTATCTCGTTGGAATAAACATCTAATATTTCACTGTTATGAAGTTCCATTATAGAAGTCCATAGTTCATTCCAGTCAATATCAAATTTGTTTGATAGAATTGTTTTTAATTCTTCATTGTTTCTGTCCAGAACACCAAAGAATGAAACAAGAGCGAGAGATTTAAGAATGATTGGATTATTGAAAATGCCTATCTCTTCAGAGATTTTTTTAAAGTATTTTTCATATAGTAATACAGGGCTACTTAAATAATTGGTTTCCGAATCCGGGGTAACGGAATAAGTAGCCATTAGTGCAACTCTTGCGTTGCCTTTGGCTAAATCCACTATTTTTCTTTTTATATCGCTATGATATTGCAGATTTGGTAAAGCAGCCACAATTATTTTTCCTATTTCTTCATCCTTAAACTCAGGTATATTAAATTCTTTATACGAATAATTATCGAGTGTAACCGATACTTGCTTTTTTACATAGTCTCTGGATGTAACGATAACTTTTACCGAATAAGATTGTGACGCCTCTATTTTGCTCAACAAATAGTTTAGATTATTGATTGATTTATTGGCGTCGTCAAACAATATTATATGTTGTTTTCCAGGTAAAAAAAGATGTTGGTAATCATCCCATAATGACACTCCTGAACTTTGGATAACGATTGGAACATAATTATCCCTTGAAAGTTCCTCTAAGATTTTGACTGCTAATTTAGATTTGCCCACACCCGCACCACCTGACAATAACAAGATGTCATATTTCTTTAAAGCTTCAATACTATTTTTAAGTTCTTCTTCTCTGCCAATGAACTCATTAGTAAGTGACGGCTGTAAGCCTTTTTCTGTTTTTAAAAGGAACTCTTCAAGTGTATAAATATCTCCTTTTACGATTTGAATACTAAGATATTCCTCAGCTAATTTTGGAATATCAAATATGAGCAATGGCAAATTCTGAATATTTAAAACCTCGAACTTCGTATCAGGATTATATGATTTTACTTTAGTATTTAATAGCTTATATTCTTCTGCACTTATTTTTTCATTACAAGCCAATATAACTTTTTCTATTTTCTCCTTTTCTATTGTCGTTACATCTTCCTTAAAACAATGGTCTATATCTTTTGAAAGTTTTTCAAAAAAAGATTTTGATTCTCCCAATCTTTCCTGGGTCGTACATTCTACAAAAATGTATTTCTCTTCATTTACAAAAAAAGAATCTGGCGTCCCCTTACTCGTTTTCTCTTTTCCAACAACAGCACCAGGAGCACCAATAAATTTATTCCCTTGTAAGTATAATAAATGATTTACTAAGGTCTGAAAACTTGCCTGATTAATTGCTTTTAAAGCATTTTCTACTTGGGTTATGGTATTCATAGGACTTTACTTCTAAGATGCTCATTATTTATTATCATTACCTAGATGCTCAATATCATTTATATGATTTGGAATACCTTGCTCCCTAAATTCTGAAATAATGTTAATTTGTATCACTTCTCTGGAGTCTTTCCAATGAATTACACTTAAAAATGAGAGAGCTAACTGAACTTTTAAATCTAGATTATCAGGCTCATTATCTAAACTCCACTTGTCTTTTATCTCTTTATTCTCATCTTTATTGATATCAATGACCGACGCATAGATTTTTAATTCATTATTTATTGGCACAAGTTTCAACTCTTCTTTTTCAGCATCCAATAAATCTTTGTGTTCAATTGCTGGTAAATCATCTCTTCGTAATACAAATAATAAATCTTGAGAATTATATTCCGTAGATGGTATATGTATAATTCTATCTTTAAAACTACTGTTTTCAAGAATTTCGCGAACACGGTATTGAATATTTACTCCAACAATAATTATTTCAGAGTTTTCACCAATTAACTTAGAAATAGAAGTAATTAAATCTTCTCGTTTCAACAAATATCTCTTTGTTTTTGCTACAATAAATGAGTTTGGTATATATCGCTTTATATTTTCTCTTGCTATTGAACTAGCAAAAAAAGTATCATAGTTTAAATGAGGTATATCGTTTTCTGTAAAAGCTGATTTAGACATCAAAGTAATAGCTCCTCTTACTGACAACTTCAAACGTCCTTCATTATGTTTATCATCCAATGGAATAAAAACAGGATTATATACCTCAAACGCTTCGGTAAGTATTGGACTGGAACTTTCATAAAAATGTGTAATCATTTCCTGAGATAGTTCTGCATTACGTTTTTGTTCACCAATTTTATTTGTAATCTGTTCTTTTAAATCTTCAATAAATTGTTTAAACGTTTCTTTTTTCTGTAGCACTAATTCTTTATAACCTAAAGCTTTTATTAATTCTTCATTTTCGATAACATCATTTAAGCATTTTTCGAAAAATGAAATACTATCAAGCCAATTCCCTAATTCTCTTATATCATTAGGAAGATTAGGAAGGTCAGTGAAATTCTGATAAGTATAATATTGGTTTAAAGAATACTGTCTTATAAACAAAATCGTCAGATAACTACATATCCAATAATTTACTTGTCTCCGGTTACCTAAATTATCTAGCTCAGGAAAATAGTATTTTAAATCTATAGGTGTACCTATATTTTTGAACTCATTCCTAAAGTGCTCAAACCAATAAAATATCTCAGTCATTGACTCAGGTAACAACACATATTTAGGAGGTTGTGATTGAGAGTATTCAAAAAAGTACTTTAATAAATCATAATTTTTTCTATAATAAACTAATCCACCTAATGCATAATGGAACTCAATAAATCTCTTACGCTCTTTCTCTCTTCTTTCTACTTCCGCTTTGTTTATTATTTCTCTTGCTTCAAAATCATAATCTTGATGTATTGGCTGAAGTCTGAAGTCATAATACTGGCTTGAATTAGCCCAAAACATTTTAACTAATCTAGGATAATCACAAATTGTGTATATATTTCTCCATAGCCAGCTATAAGTTTCTTCTGATATAATAATCTCTTCAAAATCTTCTCCCAATAACCAAATGCCACTTACTGCTCTATGTTCAATAGCCCTTAATTTTCTATTTTGAACAACTGTAGATTCTTCATTTAGTTTATTTACCATAAAGTATAAATCCACAGGGTATGCTAGTGGTAGATTTTTGGTGTGACTTCTCCTTATGTTTGCAAAAGTTTTGTAGTAAAATTCCAGTAAGGTTTCTTGCAAATGTTCATCTTGCTTTTCAACTGCATAATATGTTAGCTCATTAATAGCTTTCAAATAGTATTGCTTTATTTCATTATCTTCTGATAAAGCATCATATTTTTTCACAATATGTATTAGTAGTGAACTTGACTTACCATTAAATAGGATTACTTTATCTAACCATAGGAAGAAAAGTATTGTTAGCACCAATGAGAAAGTAATAACTATAAGGTTGGCTGAATTATTAATCAGCCAGTTATCCCATCCCCAAAGTGGTTCTGTCTTAAAAATTATGAATAAAAATGATACAAGTGTAAAAACAAGGAAAAGCTTAAAAATTGTAACTTTATACTCCTTTTCGTTATAGACAAATTTTAGTGATTTCTGAGGGAATTCATTATTAAATAATACAGGTATATATTGTGACAGATATTTGTCTCCAATATTTGATATTTTGTCAACAATAATAGGATAAGCAATACCTAAAATTGCAATATCTATTGCCACACATATTTCTATTACATTTTCAATACTCATTAATAAATTTTAGATATTTAATTATTGATTGTGGATTACATTTCATCTGGAAATTCACAGATAGTTGCTGTGTAGGTAGTTCATAAAGTTTGCCCGTGTTTACAGCGATTATTGGTTAATTCTAATAGTTTTTTTTTTAATCCTGATGCCCGTAGCCAAGCTCTTCATTCTTATCCCAAAAAGACATAAAAAGTTCTGCCAGCGTTCCTTTTCTACTTGTCCATTCTGCAACAATTTTTATTGCTTCTTCCAAATCTTCAGTATAAGCCATTCTGCCGTCGCTTCCTCGAATACCCTTTTCATCTTTTTTAGCACCTCGGTTTATAAGGACATTCTTTTCATCATATACTATTCTGCGAACATCTTCAAACTCTTTACCCTTAGGCAAATTATCTTTTAATAGTTTGGTAAGTCCGTGATAGTATAACTGAAATTTTTGAACAGGGTCATCTATTTTTTGCCCGAGTAGTTTTTCAGCTTCGTTTTCAATTACAACTTCTGAGTCATAATTTATAAAAAGCTGTTCGCCTTTTACTTCTTCTGATTTTTGTAAAATCTCTAATCTTTCTAAATCTTCTTTCGAGAGATTACGTTCTACTTTGTTTTTGTTTAAATTATTATCGCTCATTCCGGTGCTTTATACAGTTAATAATTCTCTTATTTTTAATGATGCTTCTTTGATTGATTCCACATCCCAATTAGCAACATTCAATTTTTTGGTTATATTTTTTATGTTCGGAAAAGCATCTTTAAATGCTGCCCAATAATCGTTTCCTAATTCAGATTGCCTCCATTGATATTGAGAATAAATAATACAAGGATGTATTTGACACTCCTTAGCAAATTTCTCTACCATAAACTTATTATGAATCAATTTCTCGATGTATCTCATTTTTTCTGAGGACAACAAGTATTCAGAGGCAAATTCATTTGCTTTGTCCTCCTGAATTAAAAACAAATCCGGCTCTCCTGATAAATGGTAACTTGTTTTCTGTATTGTTTCTAAATCAAATAATACGTGGTGTAATTCGTGGATTAATTCAAACCAAATGGTAGCATAGTTTTTATTGAAATCAGTGATAACAATACACGGTTTATCATTTATGAAAAAAGTTGCGCCTCTAATCTGTGTTTTAGGTAATAACGGTTGAAAAACTACTGTAACGCCAATATTATATAATGCTTGAAAAACAGTTAGCAGTCCATTTTCTACATTTTGAGTGTAAGGTTTGATTTTAGGAATCAGTTCCACTAATTCCTTTCTGTTATATTCATTTGGATTATCAATAAGCTCGAAATATTTATAGCTGGATTTTATCCAAAAATCTTTCATTTTATCACTGAAAGATTTTTTAGTCCTACTATAAAGAGCATCATTTAATTCTCTATCATAATCGTAAATAGAATCCAAGCCAAAAAAGCTACAAATTCGGTCTTTCAGATTTTCCAAAGAATCATTCTTTTGAATAAATCCTAATCCCGCTAATGTTTTTAAATCGAAATATTTATTGATGAATGTAATATCCATTGATGATTGAAGCTCTCTGATTTCTTCAACAGGTCTATCTTTGAAATAAATAATGAGTAAGTCATCTAAATCGACCTCTAAAAACTCAGCGAGCTTTAATAACTTAATAATATCAGTCTGCTTAGAAGTCTTATCTAAAATAGCATCCAAACTTCTTCTCTCCATTCCAGACAGCTTCTCAAATTGGGTTTTTGTTAAGCCTGACTGCTCTAATTTCTCTGTAAACAAGTCTTCAATAGAAGGTCCGTTATACTCAAAACTTTTATGTAATAAATTATCTATCATTCCTTATAAAGGTAAATTTACCTCAAAAATAATAAAATATTTCGAATAAAAAACAAAACAGAGGTAAATTTACCTCTGTTTTTAAATTGGTTGTTTTAATGATGCAGATTATAGTTCAGAAACAAAAAACCTCTCCATATCCTTAAACTTGTGCGACACCTTTTGCATATCCTTTCCTACTTTCTCGTTGAGTATCTTGGCATAAATCTGTGTGGTAGCAATATTTTTATGCCCTAACATTTTGCTCAAGCTTTCGAGCGGAACGCCTTCGCTTAAAAATAGGGTGGCAAACGTATGGCGTGCCAAATGAAAGGTTACTTTCTTCTCCTTAAGGCAATCAATCATTTGGGATATTCGCTTCAAACTATCATTACAGACGGTGTTTGAGGGAACAGGAAACACCTTTCCATCCTTTGATAATCCTGCATATTTCTCAATAATCATTTTCGGAATATCCAACAGCATCACGTTTGACGATGTAGCCGTTTTCTTCCTGCGTATGATAATCCACCTGTTTCCGTCAAAAAACTCCTGAAGATGGCTGTTTTTCAGTGATTTCATATCTGAATAGGAGAGCCCCGTAAAGCAACTGAAAACAAACAGGTCTTTTACCAATTCATCTTTTTTTGTAGCACAGTTGAATGTTACAAGCTGTTCCAATTCGTTCCGTAATAAATAACCTCTGTCTTTGTCCTTTTTGGTATTCTTGTACTCGCTGAAAGGATTAAAAGCAAGATGTTTTCTGCTCATTGCCAATCGGCAAAGCGTGGTAAACCCAATCATATACACCCAAACCGTGTTATGCCCCAAATGATGGTCATCACGCAGGTAGTAATCAAACTCCTGTACAAAATCACAAGTAAGGTCGTTAAACGATACATCGCTATAACCGTATTTTACACGTGCAAAATTGTGAAGATGCTTTATGAGTGTCCTGTATCTCCGGTAAGAACCTATAACCCTAAGTCCGCTATTAACTTTTTTCTCGAAGTCTAAAAGAAATTGTTCGCAGAATTTGAAAAAGGTAAGCTCTCCGCTTTCCATACCGAGAAGGGTATTTTTAAGTTTCGCACTATTAACTGTTCCTTCGTTTTTTAGAATTTTAGAATAGCACTCTTCAATACCCAAACGGATTTTATCAAGTTTACTATTTACGTCCTGGGCTTCTCTGCTTTTGCCTAAAACCCTGCCGTATTTCAAATCCCAATTTGATGAAGAAATATTCAGTTTGGTACTGAACGCAGACTGTGTACCGTTTACGGTAATTCTACACATAATTGGAACCAATCCGTTTTTCTTTGGGGCATTCTTTTTAAGGTAAAACAATACCTTAAACGTTGATTTTTTTGTCGTTTCCATACTCACCATTCTTAATGATAAAATTAAACCTATGTGAGCCACGGAACAATATGAAAAACTACGCAGAAAGCTGAAATACAGTATTTTAAAGCAAAATTCTTTCGGTGATAAAAGTAACGTTTTAGTAACCGTACTTTTACCAATCATTGCTTTTTACTGCTTTTTACCTCATTACCAAAAAATCATAAAACGGCTGTAAAGCCTTTATTTACAACCATTTTACCTGTTTTTAACCTTTGATGTATTTTTACTGAAAATTTATTTTAAAAAATACTTCAGTATAAATCTGCCGTATCCTTTCAGCACAGATTCCGTATTCTTCACAAACTTTATTCAACGTACTTTTTTTAATAAGTAATTTTTCTAAAATTTCATATTCTCTGTCAGAAAGGAGATTTTTAGAAATTTCAAGATAAAATCTGTTTGTCATATCAATGACTTTTTGTTCTGAAATACTTAGGTCTTTTATAGAATTTTCTTCCATAGTCATTAAAGTATTTTGAGAAATGAATGACTTTTTATTGATATCTGCACTCATATTTTGGGCATTTATTTCGTAGAATGCACAAAAAAGCACAGATACTACACTTACTATATTGAGGCACTGGTAATTTTGCAAGACAAATATATAAAAGTCCTGATAAATATATAACAATCCGTTTTTAATTTTGATCTTATTATGACCTGATTGGCTGTAACTCTTACTCTTACTCTTACTATCAGGCAGTTATTAGCTTCGTGATTATTTCATCTTCATTCTCGGTAATCCGATTTCGTGTGTCTGCGGATAGGGCTTTCTTGAGGTCATACTGACATCTTCTTTAATATTATGATGTATTTCCAAAGACTTATCCTTATCCAAAGCATATCTCGGATCAGAAATGAAAGGCATTTTTGCCATTTTCAAAATAGTTATTGAAGGAAAATGAAAATCCACTTCCACTGTTCCTAACAGCAAATAGCAACCACCTCCCTGAAACGGATACTGAGTAAGGTTATCCGGGAAATGAGCCGTATCGAAATATTCACCTTCCGCATCAATCCATGTTCCGAAATACATTGCTCCTCTTTTGGTAGGAACGTGTTTCCTTGAAATCAGATACGCCAGCATTTTAACCTGTTTTTTATGATACTTTGTCAGATCTTTTGCCATTATACTTCCCCTGTATTTTGTCTGAAGTAAATCAAACGGGCTTACCGAAACCGGAAATCCCAATATTTCAATTTCATCAAAGGCATCTTCCAAAGGATGTCTGCTGACCTTGGGGAGTGTATAGTTTTTCTGTGGTCCTTCAAGTAAAGTCGGGTGCCTGTAGTTGGGCTTATTTCCTGCTAAAAGAAACCTCGCTTCAATCAATAGTTCGTGCTTTTGTTTTCCTGTAAACCGGAATGCCCCTATAAAAATCAGGATTTGCAGGTTTTCAATTCCGATAGGAATCCTTTTCACAAAATTTTCCAATGACAGATAATCGCCGTTGATTTTTCTCTCTTCAGGAATTAATTGGGCAATTTTACTTTCCAGTTTTTCAATGTGCATTAAACCCAGATACACCTGTTTTCCGTAAAGTGTAGTTTTGAACTCACTCGAATTCACACAGGGATTTTGAATAGTTGCTCCCGACATTCGGGTTTCGTGAATGTAAACTTCCGTTCGGTAAAAACCACCACCATTATTAATGGCGGATACCATAAATTCAATAGGGTAGTAGACTTTCAGATACAGACTTTGGTAGCTTTCCACAGCATAAGAAGCAGAATGTGCCTTGCAAAACGAATATCCCGCAAAAGATTCAATCTGGCGGTATACTTCTTTGGATAACTGTTCCGGATGCCCCAACGCCTTACAGGATTCAAAGAAATGGTCTTTCACCTTTTGCAAAGCAGACAGCGACCTTCCTTTTCCGCTCATTGCCCTGCGTAAAATATCCCCGTCAGAAGCAGAAAGCCCTCCGAAATGAAGTGCAATTTTAATCACGTCTTCCTGATAAACCATGATTCCATAGGTTTCCCCGAGTTCTTTTTTAAAAACCTCGTGGAAGTATTCAAATTGATCAGGATTATTATGCCTGAAGATGTATTCTTTCATCATCCCGCTTTGGGCAACACCCGGTCTGATAATGGAAGAAGCTGCCACCAGTACTTTGTAATTATCACATTGCAATCTCCGGAGCAATCCTCTCATGGCAGGACTTTCAATATAGAAACAACCGATTGTTTTTCCTTTGCTTAAATATTCATTGCATTTAGCTTCATCTTTGGATAGGCGTACATCTCTGATATTAACTTTTATACCCTGTTTTTCCTCAATCAGCTTTACAGCATCGTCAATTGTTCCTAAACCTCTTTGGGAAAGGATGTCAAATTTTTCCAATCCTATTTCTTCTGCAACGTGCATATCGAACTGAACAATTGGAAATCCTTTGGGCGGCATTTCCAGAGCGGTAAAATTGGTAATGGGTTCCTCAGAAATTAAAATCCCGCAGGAGTGCATACTCCTTTGATTAGGAAATTTCTCTAAAAGCTTACCATATTGATGCACCAGACGTGATACGGAGTTATCATCGTGCTGCTCAATAGGTTTTGTGGTTAAGGCGTCCAGTTCTTCCTTTGGCAATCCGAATACTTTTCCGACCTCCCGTAAAATAGATTTGTATTTAAACTCAACATTGGTTCCACAGAAAGCAACATGGTCTTTGCCATATTTATCAAAAATATACCGCAAAATGATGTCCCGTTCCTGCCAGCTCCAGTCAATATCAAAATCAGGCGGAGTTTTCCGGTTCAGATTCAGGAATCTTTCAAAATAGAGATCGAGTTCCAAAGGGCAGATGTCGGTAATTCCCAGACAATAGGCAATAATACTATTGGCTCCGCTACCTCTTCCCACGTGCATAAATCCCATTTTGTTGCTGTATTGGACTATATCCCAGGTAATCAGGAAATAGGCACAAAAATTCAGTTGATGAATTACATTCAACTCTTTTTCTACCCTTGCTTTTGCTGTTTCGTCATTATTTGGATACCTTTTTTTTAACCCTTTGTAGGCAAGCCGCTTTAATAAATTGAAATCATTTTCCTTACTATCCGTAAAATGTTTTTTATTCTTAGGTGTCGAATAATCAAATTCAAAATGGCATTGTTCCAAAATCCATTTTGTGTTTTGAATGATTTGAGGGTATTGTTGAAACTTATTCAGAAGCTGGGAAGGCGGAATAAAAGTTTCACTTTTCTTGCAGTAATCATTCTCTTCCAGTTTTGTGACCAAAGTATTCCGGTCAATCGCCCTAAGTATTTTATGGAGATTATATTCCTTTTTTGTACTGAAAGTAACAGGCTGCAAAATGACCATTTTCGAAATATACTTTTTGAGGGATGCATTCATCAATAGGTTCACCTCTTCAGGTCGCACTCCGATATATTCGTTTTGGTGTAGTTCAGCAGGAAAGTTATTGAAAGGATAGATCACAATCACTTCTGAAAATGACGGATGGTATATAGGTAATTCTTTTCCTTCACAATTCTGTTCGGTCAGAAGCCTGTTGATTTCTGCAATTCCGGTTCTGTTTTTTGCCAGACAAATGTAATAAAGTTGGTTGTCGTTTCTGATTTCGACACCAACGATTGGTTTTATATGATGTTTCTTACATAACCTGTGAAAATCATAAATCCCTGTAATGGTATTGATGTCGGTTAGAGCAACCCTGTCAATACCCATTCCAACACATTGCTGAACGAGTTCCTTTATGGAAATCGTCCCGTAACGCAGGCTGTGATAAGAATGACAATTCAAAAACATGGCAAAAATTATGAAGTTAACAATCCTGCACCCAGCCTTATGCTTTTTGCTCCAAATCGTACTTTAATCTTATCCATTGTTTGGTAAAGACTCATAAGCTCCTGAGTATCTTCAAATAAATCCATCTGATGACATCCGTGCACCAAATCAGTAAATTTTATTCCGATTAAACGGATTCTCATTCTTCTGGTATAAAGTTTATTGAATAGTTCTAATACATATTTGCGCAGTGTATGGTCAGAAGAAGTGTAGGGAATTTTATACTGTTTGGTTTCCGTATCGAAATTGGAATATCTGATTTTCACCACTACTACTGAAGCCAGCCATTTTTCTTTTCTAAGCTGAAAGCAGAGCTGTTCTACCATTCCCGATAATATACTTTTGATCCCTTCAATGTCAATAGTATCTTGTGCAAATGTATTTTCCGTAGAAATAGATTTTCTTTCAGAATAGGGGATAACAGGTGTTTCATCAATTCCGTTTGCCTTTTTCCAAAGCTCAGAGCCATTTTTTCCAATGAGTTGCTGTAAAACTTCTATAGGCATTTCAGAAAGCGTACCGATATTCCTTATGCCAATTCGGGAAAGCAGCTGAAAAGTTACATTTCCAACCATTGGAATTTTTTTTATGGAAAGCGGATTTAGAAATGGTTTTACCTGTTGTTCATTAATTTCTAATTTACCTGTAGGCTTGGATTCTCCGGTTCCTATTTTGGAAACGGTTTTATTGGTGGAAAGGGCAAAACTGATTGGCAGTCCTGTATTTTTAGTAACGGATTCTGCAATCTCGGTAGTCCATTGGTAGCACCCGAAAAATTTATCCATCCCTGATAAATCCATATAAAATTCATCAATGCTTGCTTTCTCAAGGACAGGTACTTTTTCCTGAATAATTTCAGTCACCGTTCTGGACATATTGGAATACATTTCCATATCCCCTTTAATTATTTTAGCTTCGGGGCAAAGCCTTAATGCCATTTTTATAGGCATTGCACTTCGTACCCCAAAGTATCTGGTTTCGTAAGAACAGGATGCTACAACACCTCTGTCCCCGCCACCAATAATGAGAGGAACACCTACCAAACCAGAGTTTTTCAGACGTTCACACGATACGAAAAATGTATCTAAGTCCATATGTGCAATCGCTCGTTTCATTCTGACAAAATTATATTCATTTTGTATCATTTTTATTATATTTGCAGATACAATTTGTATCAATGTCGATTTTTTCAGATAACATAAGGTTTCTAAGGAACAAGAGAAATTTATCTCAGCAAGGTGCAGCAGATCACCTTGGGATAAGCAGGGTTCGTTATTCAAAGTATGAAGATGGACGCTCAGAGCCACCATTCGATGTTTTGGTGAAAATATCTAAATTATTCTCTGTAAGCATTGATCTCATGCTTACCGTAGATGTGAGAAAATATTCTTTAGAAGATGTCATAAAGCTGCCGGATAATCGTATTGTCCTCCCCATATTAGTGGACGAAGCAGGAGATAATAAAATTGAAATCATTCCTCATAAGGCTTCCATGGGCTATCTCGAAGGATATAGTGATCCGGAATACATTGAAAGTTTACAGCATATGTCTTTGCCTTTTCTGAGGAACGGAATATACAGAGCCTTTCCTGTTGAAGGAGATTCTATGCCACCCTATAATGATCGGACTTTTATCGTAGGAAAATATATTGAAAGCAGAAATGATCTTAAAATCGGGAAAACATATCTTTTTATTACAAGGGAAGGGATGACTTATAAACGATATGCCGACCAAAATGAGTACGGAACGGTGGTAAACGCTGATAATAGCTTTTACAATTCTTACGAAATTGAGTGGTCGGATGTACTGGAAATCTGGGAATATGAATGCAGTATCAACAGGGATGATCTGGGGCTTTGGAATAATAGCCAACCGGATGTACAGGCAATGTTCTTATCTTTAAAAAATGATATACAAATTTTAAAAAACCAAATAGAAAACAGGTGATGAAAAAGCTGATATTTTTATTTTTACTATTCCCATTTATTGCTTTTTCTCAAATCCTAGCAAAAGTTATAGGTATTTCGGATGGAGATACTATTACGGTACTATTGGAAGGAAATATTCAAAAAAAGCTTCGGCTGGCAGAAGTGGATTGTCCCGAAAGCAGACAGGGATTCGGAAAGAATGCTAAACAGTTTACCTCGGAACAGGTTTTTGAAAAACAAATATCTTTTATAGAAACCGATACTGACCGCTATGGAAGAACCATTGCCAAAGTTTATTATGATAACGGAAAATACCTTTCGGCAGAAATCATAAAAGCAGGCTTGGGTTGGTGGTATTACTATTTTTCTAAAGACCAGTCTTTAGAAAAAATGGAACAGGATGCGAAATCTCAAAAACTTGGTTTGTGGCAGGACAGTAATGCTGTTTCACCTTGGGAATACCGAAAAATGCTTAGAAATAATATTCCCTAAGCAGAGATTTTGGATATTTATTTGGATATGAATACCGGTAATGCATTCTATTTTGCTTCCCAAAACAAAATGCAGAAATCAAAAAATACTTCTAAAGACTGCGCAAAATAGATACAGCTTAATTTTAGAACCTGCTCAAAGTAGATACAACTCATTTCTAAAAACCTGCTCAAAAGAGATGCAGGTTATATTTTATAAACCTGCTCAAAGTAGATACAACTCATTTCTAAAAACTTGCTCAAAAAAGGTACAGGTTATATTTCTAAACCTACTCAAAGTAGATACAGCTTAATTCTAGAACCTGCTCAAAGTAGATACAGCTCATTTTTAAAAACTTGCTCAAAAGAGGTACAGGTTATATTTCATAAACCTGCTCAAAACAGCTACAGCTCATTTCTAAAAACTTGCGCAAAACAGATATAGGTTATATTTCTAAACCTGCTCAAATTAGCTACAACTTAATTTTAGAACCTACTCAAAAGAGATACAGGTTAAAATTTTTTTTTGTTTCTGAAGCATTTTATTATGAAATTATTTATAATCAATAGGTTACTTTGTTTTTGAGAACTCTGAAAAGTATGAGCGTTTTGAAGAGCAAGATGTGTCTTTGTACCCACAAATTTTTTCAAAATTTTGGTTCAAAGACTCTCTTGCTTTTTTTCAAAAAAGGGAGGAAAAGCTGCGGAACTTGCTTTTCTTTTCTCAACAAATCGGGTTAAAGATTCTAAAATAGTCCAAAATATTCTTTTTTAATCTCAGATGATTTCAGGTTCATCCAGATTGTTCTTATTTAGCCCAAGTCCTTTTGTTACTATTGTTTTCACGGTTTTGATGTTTCAACTTTGTAGCAGAAATTTTAATCAGAAAGCAAATGAAAACATTGATTTATTTTTTTCTGTCCTTTATAACGATATCCGTCACGGGACAGGTCGGCATCAACACCCAAACTCCAGAGACGACTTTGGAAGTAGTAGGAAAGCCAAACGATATAAGTCATTACGATGGAATTATTCCACCACGTATTACAGGAAATCAATTAGCAGCCAAAACATATTCATTTGCAAAACAAGGAGCAATGGTCTATGCAATATCTCCTCCTTCAAATTTGACAGGTCAGGTCAAAAATATTACTGAATCGGCTCCTTATTATTTTGATGGAACCCTATGGCAGACTTTTTCAAAAGAGGTAGCTCCTATTGAGTATTATATCATATTAACATTAGATCCAAATAGCACGGCTAGCCTAACAGCAACTTCGGTATGGTCTACACCAGTAAACCATTGGGGAAATACTAATGCTTATTTAACTTCTTCAAAATACTATACCATCGGAACCCAAAATTTTGGAGGATTAAAAGGAAGTGTATCATTCAGAAAAATACACGGGATTGTCAACGTTCACTTCCAGATCTACAGATCGTCAGATTCTTCTCCCATTACTGGAAATGCTTTTATCAGTATTGCTGATATATACAGTGACATAGGTTATATTCCCAACCAGATAGTTCTGCTGCATACCGAAAATTCTACTCAATATTTTCCTGCCTTACTCGAAAATTATGCCATACAAATTCCTCAGACCACTTTAAATGCAATGTCCACAATGTATTATACTTATGGGGAGGTTCAGGGATACTCCAACTGGAAGAAACCTTATTTACCATAGGAACGGCTACAGATAGTTTGATAAAAAAATGGAAAAAAGAGACTACATAAAGATCAGGATATTAGTAACAAGAAAACAACACTGGAAAAAAATCTGCAAAGAAAGGAATATCACTCTAACCAACTTAATCATAGCATCGGTTGAGAACAGAATTTTAGAAG
>APMI01002174.1_pt1 | contig 42614 bp, 45 predicted proteins | sample 667938 | NCBI WGS metagenome assembly APMI01 (sample SAMN01084076, study PRJNA167559) | wastewater metagenome | biome: Wastewater | place: Denmark: Ejby Moelle, Odense | collected 2011-11-28
GCCGAGGGCAGGACGGAAAAGCCTAGTGCGGCCAGTCCGCTGCTCAGCGCTTCACGGCTGGCGATGACGTGCCGGCGGGTCTGGTCGAAGTATGTCTCGTCGTCTATCGCAGCGCTGGCGCCGACAATGGCAAGGCGGTCCAGAGGGTAGGAGTTGAAGCTGTCCTTGACTCGCGTCAGTGCTTCGATCAGCTCGGGCTGGCCAATGGCATAGCCGATCCGCAGCCCGGCGAGGGAGCGCGACTTCGAGAGGGTCTGGGTGACGAGGATATTCGGGTGCTGCTTCACCAGCCCGACAGCGGTCGGAATGGTATCCAGTCCGCCAAAATCGATGTAGGCCTCGTCAATGACGATCGGGCTGTCGGGCAGGGCGGCCGCCAGGCGGGCAATTTCGGTGAGGGGCAGAAGGCGGCCGGTGGGGGCGTTGGGGTTGGGAAAGATCACCGCGCCGACATTGGCCGCACCCCGGGCGAGGTAGTCGTCGACGCGGATCGCGAAGTCTTCGTCCAGCGCCACGGTTTCATGGTTGATACCATACAGCCCGCAATACACTGGATAAAAGCTGTAGCTGATGTCCGGAAAAAGGAGTGGTTTGTCGTGCTTGAGCAGGCCCTGGAAGGTGTGGGCGAGCACTTCGTCCGAACTGTTGCCAACGAAAATCCACTCCGGCGGCACACCGAAGTGCCGCCCCACGGCGGCTTTCAGCTGCGCTCCGGTTGGATCCGGGTAGAGCTTGAGTGAGTCGGCGCTCTCGCCCAACTCGTCGCGGATCGCTTCCAGCACAAGGGGGCTGGGCGGGTACGGGTTCTCGTTAGTGTTGAGCTTGACCAGATTGGCGAGCTTGGGCTGCTCGCCGGGAACATAGGGGGTCAGGTCGTGGACGACGGGGCTCCAGAAACGGCTCATGGCAGGCATGCTCGGCGGGGAATGGCGCCGCAAGGGACGATGAAAACACTAAATGCTATCATGGGCCCATCCAATCCCCTGTTTTGACAGTTTTTCTGGAAAATAGCGCAATGCGGCACGCCGAAATATCCCGCGATACCCTCGAGACCAAGATCCGGGTCAAGATCGACCTGGACGGATCGGGCAACAGCAAGCTCAATACCGGTATCGGTTTCTTCGACCACATGCTCGACCAGATCGCCCGTCACGGTACTTTCGATCTCGAGATCGAAGCCGCAGGCGATCTGCACATCGACGGCCACCACACGGTGGAAGATGTGGGTATCACCGTTGGCCAGGCCTTCGCGAAGGCTGTTGGCGACAAGAAGGGCCTGACCCGCTATGGTCACGCCTATGTGCCCCTTGATGAGGCCTTGTCACGCGTCGTGGTGGATCTGTCCGGTCGCCCCGGTCTGGAGTTCGATGTGCCCTTCAGTGCCGGTGCTATCGGTGCGCTGGACACCCAGCTTGTTTATGAGTTTTTCCAGGGATTCGTCAATCACGCGGGTGTGAGCCTGCACATTGACAACCTGAAGGGGCGCAATGCCCATCACCAGTGCGAAACCGTTTTCAAGGCCTTCGGCCGTGCCCTCCGCATGGCTGTGACGCCTGACCCGCGGCAGGCCGGTGTGGTGCCATCGACAAAGGGGGCCCTGTGAGCAAGGTAGCGATCATCGATTACGGCATGGGCAACCTGCGTTCGGTAGCCAAGGCCATTGAGCACGTCGCCAGCGATGCCACGGTCGTCGTGACCGCCGATCCGGCCGAAGTGTTGTCCGCCGACCGGGTGGTTTTCCCCGGTCAGGGTGCGATGCCGGACTGCATGCGCGAACTCGATGCCCGCGGTCTGCGCCCGGCGGTGCTGGAGGCGGCCAGGAACAAGCCTTTTCTCGGCATCTGCATCGGCCAGCAAATGCTTTTCGAGCATAGCGAAGAAGGCAACGTGCCGGGCCTCGGCATCTTCAAGGGAGAAGTGCGCCGCTTTCCTGCCGGCAAGATGGTGGCTGCCGATGGGGCGCGCCTGAAGGTGCCGCACATGGGCTGGAACGAGGTTTGGCAGAAGCAGGCTCACCCCCTGTGGGACGGCATCGAGGATGGTGCACGCTTCTACTATGTGCACAGCTATTACGTCGATCCGGCGGATCCGGCCCTCGTCGCTGCCACAACCGATTACGGCATCCCCTTTACCGGGGCGGTAGCGCAGGCTAATATCTTCGCCATCCAGTTTCATCCGGAAAAGAGCGCGCAAGCGGGTTTGCATCTTCTGTCGAATTTCATGTGCTGGAAGCCCTGATTTCGAGCTCCTATCCATTCCGTCGTTCCGTTTCAACTCCTTACCGCCCTTCTCTTCCTATGCTGCTGATTCCCGCCATCGACCTCAAGGACGGTCACTGCGTGCGCCTGAAACAAGGCGAAATGGACGCTGCTACGGTCTTCTCCGAAGACCCCCAGGCCATGGCCCGACACTGGATCGACCAAGGCGCCCGGCGCCTGCATCTGGTTGATCTGAATGGTGCCTTTGCCGGCAAGCCGAAGAATGAAGGGGCGATCAAGGCCATCCTCAAAGAGGTTGGTGACGAGATCCCGGTTCAGCTCGGCGGTGGCATCCGTGACCTTGACACCATTGCGCGCTACCTTGACGCGGGCTTGTCCTACGTCATCATCGGCACTGCCGCGGTGAAAAACCCCGGCTTCCTGCACGATGCCTGCAGTGCTTTTCCGGGCCACATCATCGTCGGGCTCGACGCCAAGGACGGCAAAGTGGCCGTTGATGGTTGGTCGAAGCTCACCGGCCATGACGTGGTCGACCTCGCCAGGAAGTTCGAGGATTACGGCGTTGAAGGCGTCATCTATACCGACATCGGCCGTGACGGCATGCTTTCCGGCGTGAATATCGAGGCCACGGTGAAGCTGGCCCAGGCTCTGCGCATTCCGGTCATCGCCAGCGGTGGCATCGCCGCCATGGCCGATGTGGAAGCGCTGTGCGCCGTGGAGTCCGAGGGCATCACGGGTGCCATCACCGGCCGCGCCATCTACGAAGGCACACTCGATTTCGGTGCCGCCCAGGCGCGCGCCGACGAGCTTGCCGAGGCTGACTGAGCCCATGCTGGCCAAACGCATCATTCCCTGTCTCGATGTCAGCGCCGGGCGGGTTGTCAAAGGGGTCAACTTCGTCGAGCTGCGGGATGCCGGTGATCCCGTCGAGGTGGCCCGTCGTTACGACGAGCAGGGCGCCGACGAGATCACCTTTCTGGACATCACGGCCAGCTCGGATGACCGCAACATCATCCTGCACATGGTCGAGCATGTGGCTGAGCAGGTTTTCATCCCGCTGACGGTGGGTGGTGGCGTGCGTACGGTCGATGACGTACGCCGGCTGCTCAATGCCGGGGCCGACAAGGTCAGCATCAACACGGCTGCGGTGAACAATCCGCAGGTGGTGGCCGACGCGGCCGGAAAGGTCGGCAGCCAGTGCATCGTCGTTGCCATCGACGCGAAGCAGGTCGCGCCGGGCAAGTGGGAGGTGTTCACCCACGGTGGCCGCAACCGCACCGGTCTTGATGTCGTCGAGTGGGCGCAGAGGATCGCGTCGCTGGGTGCCGGCGAAATCCTGCTGACCAGCATGGACCGGGACGGCACCAAGAACGGCTTTGATCTGGGCTTGACCCGGGCGGTGTCGGATGCCGTGTCGATTCCCGTGATCGCCAGCGGTGGTGTCGGCAGCCTCGAGCATCTGGCTGATGGCGTCACTCTTGGCCGTGCCGATGCAGTGCTGGCCGCCAGCATCTTTCACTTTGGCGACCACACTGTGCGCGAAGCCAAGGAGCTCATGCGCGCCCGGGGTATCGAGGTGCGGCTGTGAGCGTGACAGCCTGGCTCGACGAACTCGCCTGGGACAAGGACGGACTGATTCCCGCGATTGCCCAGGATGCCGAAAGCGGCGACGTGCTGATGTTTGCCTGGATGAACCGGGAAGCTCTGGCACGCACCGCTGAAACGGGCGAAGCGGTATATTTCTCGCGCTCCCGCGGACGGCTGTGGCACAAGGGCGAAGAGTCCGGCCACACCCAGAAAATCCGCGAGATCCGCATCGATTGCGACAATGACGTGGTGCTTCTGAAGATCGAGCAGGTGGGCGGCATTGCCTGTCACACAGGGCGGCGCAGCTGCTTCTTTCAGAAATACCTCGCTGACGGCAGCTGGTCTGCCGTCGATCCGGTTCTTAAAGACCCGAAGGACATCTACAAATGATCGATATCGAAGTGCTGCACCGTGTGGCCCAGACCCTTGCCGAGCGCAAGGAAGCCAGTCCGGAGTCCTCCTATGTGTCCGGTCTCTTCCACAAGGGCACTGACGCAATCTGCAAGAAGGTTGCCGAGGAGTCCGCCGAAGTCATCATGGCCGCCAAGGACAAGGATCTGCTGCACGTTGTGTGGGAAGTCACCGACGTGTGGTTCCACACCATGATCCTGCTGGCCCACTTCGGCCTGTCGGTCGATGACGTCCTTGCCGAGTTCCGCCGTCGCGAAGGCGTGTCTGGCATTGACGAGAAAAAAGCGCGAACTGCCAAATAAGGAAAGAGTCGAATGCAGGATTGCCTGTTCTGCCGTATCGTGCGGGGCGAGATCCCGGCCGCGAAGGTTTACGAAGACGACGAGGTCCTGGCCTTTCGTGATATCCAGCCTCAGCGTCCGGTGCACGTGTTGGTGATACCGAAACGGCACCTGACTTCGCTGGCGGATGCCTCCTCGGAAGATGCCGCAATGCTGGGCCGGATGCTGGTTGTGGCCAACCGGATTGCTGTCGATCAAGGAAGTCCTGACGGGTTCCGGTCCATCATCAACACCGGCCGCATCGGCGGACAGGAAGTCATGCATGTGCACATGCACATCGTGGGTGGGCAAGAGCCTGTAGGGCCGATGCTTAAACGGTAGTTTCTAGGAGAATTCAATGGGTTCCTTCAGCATTTGGCATTGGCTGATCGTTCTGGTTATCGTCATGCTCGTGTTTGGTACCAAGAAGCTGCGCAACATCGGGCAGGATCTCGGCGGTGCGGTAAAAGGCTTCAAGGACGGCATGCAGGAGGCCAGCAAACCTGGTGATGCGAGCCAGAAGATTGGCGACGGCAACAATCAGACCATCGACGCGGAAGCACGGGAAAAGAACAAGTCCTGAATCCGGACCCGTGGCAGGCGCAAAAAATGGGGTGCGTGGAGCAGCCCTTTTTTTGTTTGTGTAGCCTGATTTTTCTGCGTACTTAAAAAAGTTAGGCCAATCGGATGTTCGATATCGGTTTTTCGGAGCTCATGGTCATCGGCATCGTGGCGCTCCTGGTTCTCGGTCCGGAGCGCCTGCCCAAGGTGGCTCGTACCACCGGGCATCTTCTTGGCCGTCTGCAGCGTTACGTCTCTGACGTGAAGTCGGACATCAGCCGGGAAATGCAACTCGACGAATTGAAGAAGCTGCAAGAGGAGGCGCGCAAGTCGGCGATGGAGTTTGAAAGCACGGTGCGCAGCGAGGTGGCGGGCATCGAGGGCGGCGTGTCGTCTTCATTGCAGTCGGCGTCGTCGGCGGTGGCCGAGCTTGAAAACAGCATCCGCTCGCCCGATGCGCCAGCCGCGCCTGACCTGGGGCCGGCGGCATTGGATACGCACGCGGAAGCGGAGCCTCGGCAGCTTCCCGGTGGCGAAGAGAGCGTGCCTGCATCCGGGAAGGCGAAGTCATGAGTAGCCAGGAAGACAGCTTCATCTCCCATCTGGTGGAATTGCGCGATCGCCTGTTACGGGCGGTGGTTGCCGTGTTGGTGGTTTTCGTGTGTCTGATGCCCTGGGCGGGGGATATCTACGACATTCTTGCTCATCCGATGATGCAGGCGCTGCCCGAGGGGACACGAATGATTGCCACGGGGGTGGTGACGCCCTTCTTCGTGCCCATGAAGGTCACTCTGATGGTGGCCTTCGTGATTGCGCTGCCCTTTGTGCTGTATCAGGCGTGGAGCTTCATTGCACCGGGTCTGTATGCACACGAGCGGCGCCTTGGTTTGCCGCTGGTCGTGGGCAGCACCATCCTGTTCATTGCCGGCATGGCATTCTGCTACTTCTTTGTATTCGGGATGGTGTTCAAGTTCATTGCCCAGTTTGCCCCGAAGAGCATCACGCCAGCGCCAGACATCGAGCAATACCTGGCCTTTGTCATGTCCATGTTCCTGGCCTTCGGGCTGACCTTCGAGGTGCCGGTGTTTGTCATCATCCTGACCAAGATGGGGGTGGTGGATGTGCCCAAGCTCAAGGAAGCGCGGCCTTACGTGATCGTCGGCGCCTTTGTCGTCGCCGCGGTGGTTACGCCGCCGGATGTCGTGTCCCAGTTGATGCTGGCGATTCCAATGTGCCTGCTTTACGAACTCGGGATCTTCCTGGCGCGCTTCGTGACCAAAACCAGGACCGAGGCCGTCGCCGAGTAATTCCTTTCGGTTGTATTGGCGATAAAAAACCCCGCGATCAGCTTGATTCGCGGGGTTTTTGTTTTGGGCCCGGAACCGTCCGGGCTGGTGGTGCTCAGACGTTGAACAGAAAATTAAGTACGTCGCCGTCCTTGACCACATACTCCTTGCCTTCGGAGCGCATCTTGCCGGCTTCCTTGGCACCGGCTTCGCCCTTGAATTTGATGAAGTCGTCAAAAGAGATGGTCTGGGCGCGGATGAAGCCGCGTTCGAAGTCGGTGTGGATCACGCCGGCCGCCTGCGGGGCCGTGTCGCCCACGTGGATGGTCCAGGCACGTACTTCCTTTACGCCGGCGGTGAAGTAGGTCTGCAGGCCGAGGAGCTGGTAGCCGGCGCGGATCAGGCGGTTGAGGCCCGGCTCTTCGAGGCCCAGATCGGCCAGGAAGGCCATTTTGTCGTCGTCGTCCAGATCAGCCAGTTCGGCCTCGATCTTGGCGCACAGGGCGACGACGGGCGCGCCTTCCTTGGCGGCATGTTCGCGCAGGCGATCGAGATAGGGATTGTTCTCGAAGCCGTCTTCCATCACGTTGCCGACATACATGGCTGGTTTGAGGGTCATCAGGCACAGGGGCTTGAGGATCAGCTTTTCGTCGTCGGAAAGCGCCATGGTACGCGCGGGCTGGCCTTCGTTGAGGTGAGGCATCAGCTTTTCGAGAATGGCGACAAGCTTTTGCGCATCCTTGTCACCGGAGCGCCCCTTCTTGCTTTCGCGGTGGATGGCCTTCTCGACGGCGGACATGTCGGCCAGGGCCAGTTCGGTGACGATGGTCTCGATGTCGGCGAGCGGATCGACCTTGCCATTCACGTGGATGACGTTTTCGTCGTCGAAGCAGCGCACCACGTTAACAATGGCGTCGGTCTCGCGGATGTTGGCGAGGAACTGGTTGCCGAGGCCCTCGCCCTTGGAGGCGCCGGCCACCAGTCCGGCGATGTCCACGAATTCGACGATGGCCGGCTGGGTTTTCTGGGGCTTGACGATCTCGCACAGGGCGTCAAGGCGCGGATCGGGCACTTCGACGATGCCGACGTTGGGCTCGATGGTGCAGAACGGATAGTTCTCGGCAGCGATGCCGGCCTTGGTGAGGGCATTGAAGAGAGTCGATTTGCCGACGTTGGGCAGGCCGACGATGCCGCATTGGAGAGCCATGGAATTCCTTTGATGTGCAGGGCTTCCGGCCAGACGAGCCGGAAAACCCGCTATTGTAAAGCGGGTTCCCGTTCATCCAAAGGCCGACGCGGTTTCAGGTGCTGCGGGTGGCGTCCAGCAGGGTGTCGAGCATGCCCACCATCTGGTCGATTTCGGCCTTGCTGACGGTCAGGGACGGCATGAAACGCAGCAGGTTGGGGCGTGGCGAATTGAGCAGGAGGCCGGTGGGGGCGTATTCGAATGCGGCCTTGACGATGGCCGGGCCGCGGTCGCTGTCGAGGATCAGGGCGCGCAGGAGTCCGCTGCCGCGCTCGCCGACGAGGTGGTGCTGGATGACCAGTTGCTCAAGGGCAGCGGCCAGGTAGCGGCCGTTTTCTTCAACCGTGTCGAGAAAGCCGGGGGATTGCAGGCGCCGCAGCACGGCGACGCCGACAGCCGTCATCAGCGGGTTGCCGTTGTAGGTGCCGCCCTGGTCGCCGGGCTCAAAGCAGGACACTTCTTCGCGGGCAAGGAGGGCGGAAAGGGGAACGCCACCGCCGATGCCCTTGCCAAGGGTCATGATGTCCGGTTCGATGCCGGCGTGCTCATAAGCGAAGAGGCGGCCGGTACGGCCCATTCCGGTTTGAACTTCATCAACAATCAGCAGCAGGCCGAGTTCGTGGGTGAGTTCGCGCAAGGCCTGCAGGAAGTCGGGCTCGGCTGGAATCACTCCGCCTTCGCCCTGTATTGGCTCGAGCATGATGGCTACGGTTTTGGGGCCGATAAGGGCCTTTACCGAGTCCATGTCGTTGAGCCGGGCTTTCGGGAAGCCCGGGACCTGGGGAGCAAAGAGGGTATCCCAGCCAGGCTTGCCGGAGGCGGACATGGTGGCCAGGGTGCGGCCATGGAAGCTGTGCTCGAAGGTGATGATCTCGTAAGCACCACCCTTGTTGACCTTGCCCCACTTGCGGGCCAGCTTGATGGCCCCTTCGTTGGCTTCGGCGCCGGTGTTGGCGAAAAAGACGCGGTCGAAGACCGAGTGGGTGGTGAGCAGGCTGGCCAGTTCGATGGCCGGGCCGTTGTAGAAGGCCGGGCTGGGGTTGATCAGCTGTGCGGCCTGGGTGTTCAGCGCGTCGCGGATCTCGGGTGGGCAATGGCCGAGGCAATTCACCGCCCAGCCTTGCACGAAGTCCAGATAAGCCTTGCTCTTGTCGTCGAACAGCCAGGAGCCTTCACCTCTTACGAATGTGAGTTCGGGACGGTTGGTGATGCTCATCAGCGAGTTGCTGTCGAATTCGCCGTAGCGCATGGGTATCTCCTGATTCAAGGCCGTAAATGTTAGCCCGCCTGAGGGCTGGAGCACCATTTTCACGGAAATTTCATGCCTGCGGGACGGGCGAGTGACGGGTCTGAAGCCACATGGCAGGGGCTGTCCAGTTTGCAGCCCACTCGGGAAGGGCGTCTGCCGGCATGGCCTGGTCGGCATGGCACGGCCGGACGTCGCGACCTTCACCATCCAGGACAACGAACTCCCTGCCGCCCAGGTGTGCGATCGAATCCACGCCGCGCAGACGCGCCAGGAAAGCACCGTGACCATGTGCGTCCAGAAGATGCTCGCGCCAGTCATGGTCAGTTTGCGGATCTGCTTTGCTTGGGCGGAAGGTGATTTCGTGCTTTTGGTCGGGTTCCGCGGGAATCGTGCGGTGCTGCCCGGATGGCGCGAAGCTCAGCGAACCAGAAGCAGATAGAGCAGCAATATGTTGATGATCAAGGATCCCATTGCAAGCAGCTTCAGCCCCATTTGCGGATCGCGCTCCATGAGCGGTGACTTGCGCGGTACGGCGAGCGGGCGGCGGGCTCCCCGTTCGAGGGCGAGCAGAAACTCCTCCGCGGTTTCGAATCGGGCTTTCGGATCGCGGGCGACAGCTTTGAGCAACACCGCTTCCAGCCATCCCGGGGTGTCCGGCCGGTAGCGGGTGGGTGGCACCGGATCGCCAAACTTCGGGTTCTGGAAGGGTTCGATCTCGCCGTAGGGGTACTTGCGGGTGAGCAGTTCGTAGAGTGTCACGCCGACTGCATAGAGATCGGTTTGCTCGTTGGCCGTGATGGTCTTCGGACCATACAGCTCGGGCGCCATGTAACTGGGGGTGCCGGGGTTGTTGATTTCGCCGAATTTCTGACCGTCGGCCGAGGCGTCGGAGGCGGCGACGCCCAGATCCAGGATGCGCAGGCGGCCTTCGGTGTCGAGGTGCAAGTTGTCGGGCTTTATGTCGCGGTGGACGATGGACAGGCGGTGCAGGCCGGCGATGCCCTTGAGGATGCGTTCGCCCAGATCGGCGATTTCTCCGCACCCGAAGCGGTGGCCGTTATCGAGGCGGCTCTTGAGGGTGCCACCTTCATGCCAGCTCATCAGGTAGTAGAGCTGGCTGCGTTCCGGATGGGGTATGACCTGCGGGAAGTAAGTGTCATTTACCCGCCTGGCCAGCCATTCCTCATGGGCCAGGGCAGCGGCGGAGTCCGCATCGTCGTGCTCGGGGCGCAGGGTTTTGAGTACGCGGGCGTTGCCCTGGCTGTCGCGGACCCGGTACAGCAGCGTGGCAATGGACTCATGGAGCACCGCTTCGACAGTAAGCCCGTCGAGGGTCTGGCCGAGCCTCAGTTTCGGCGGCAGGGGCAGGTGGTTCAGGCGGGCGATGTTGTCGCGCAATTTGTCCGGGGGCAGAGCATCGATGCGTACGATCAGTGCAGTGCAGTTGTCCTGGCTGCCGCTGTCCTCGGCGCCCATGGCCAGGCGCGCAGCTGCGTTCTGCGGGTCGGCCTCGGCGCGCAGGATGTCTGCGATCTTGCGGTCGCCGAGCTCGCCCCATACTCCGTCACTCATCAGCGCAAAGACGTCGCCGGCCTCAAGCTCGCCGTCGGCGTAGTCGACCGACAGATGGGCTCCCAGCCCTACCGCGCGGGACAGCACGTTCTTCAGTTCGGGGTGCTCCCAGACGTGGTCGGTGCTGAGTTGTTCCAGTTTGCCGGCTCGCAGGCGGTAGATGCGCGTGTCGCCCACATGGGCGAGGTAGTAGCGTCGTCCGCGCAGCACGATGGCGGTCAGGGTGGTGGCCATGCCGGCGGCTTCGCGGGTGCGCGCAGCGTGGGATACCAGCCAGCGGTTGAGGGCCGCAATGACGGTATCGAGGGCCTTGTTGACGGCCCAGGTGTCGGGGGTGGCGTAATAGTCCGAGAGCAGGCCGCGCACGGTGTATTCAGAGGCCTCGCGGCCGTTGGCATGGCCGCCGAGGCCATCAGCCACCACGGCGAGGATGCCTTTGGCGTCCAGCTCCGGGCCTTCGGGTGTCACTGCGCCACAGAAGTCTTCATTGCGTGGACGCGGGCCGGTGAGAGATGAATAGCCGAGAGAGGCCTGAAGGCGGGATGCGGTCATGGAGGCTGTAAACGGCGCGAATCGGAAGCGGGAGTATGGCCCGGTTCCGATTCGTTGGTTAAGGTTGGAAGGTCGTAGCGATCAGATCTTCGCGGCGGTGAGGTGCGGCGCACCCCAGGTCGTGCGCCAGCGCTTCTTGACGGCAGTGAGGCCAAGCACTGCCGCGATGGCCAGGGCGGCAAAGATCAGGAAGCCGGACTGGTAGCTGCCGGTGGCCTGCTTGCTGTAGCCCAGGCTGGAGGCCAGATAGAAACCGCCGACGCCGCCAGCCATGCCGACCAGACCGGTCATCACGCCGATTTCCTTGCGGAAGCGCTGGGGCACCAGCTGGAACACGGCGCCATTGCCCATGCCCAGTGACAGCATGGCACACACGAAGACGGCCAGTGCCTGCCAGGCTTCCGGCAGGCCAACGCTGACAATGGCCAGGAAGATGGCTGCCAGCACATACATCACGGTGAGACTTTTGATGCCGCCGATGCGATCAGCCACGTTGCCGCCAATGGGGCGCACCATGCTGCCTGCAAATACGCAGGCGGCGGTGAAGTAGCCAGCCATCTTGGCATCCAGACCGTACTGGGTGTTGAAGTAGATGGTCAGCGACGAGGCCAGGCCCACAAAGCCACCGAAGGTGACCGAGTAAAAGAACATGAACCACCACGAGTCCTTGTCCTGGAGCACCTTCAGGTACTCGGCAAGGGACTTGGCCGGCGGGCACTCGGGGGCGTCCTTGGCCATGACCAGGTAGAGCACGAAGACGATGGACAGCGGAATCAGCGCCAGGCCAAACACGTTTACCCAGCCGAAGGCGGCAGCCAGACCAGGGCCGAACAGCGCGGCCATGGCCGTACCCGAGTTACCGGCACCGGCAATGCCCAGCGCGGTGCCCTGGTGCTCAGGCGGATACCAGCGGGAGGCCAGCGGCAGGGCGACGGCGAACGAAGCGCCGGCCACGCCCAGGAAGAGGCCGAGGATAAGAGTCTCTTCATAACTGTTGATGCCGTGCTGCCACGCAAAAGCCAGCGCGCCGATCACGATCACCTGACCGATGGCGCCGGCCATCTTGGGCTTGAGGTGATCGACCAGCACGCCCATCACGAGGCGCAGCAGCGCGCCGGCAAGTACCGGGGTGGCGACCATCAGGCCCTTCTGGGAGTGGGTCAGGCCGAGGTCGGCAGCGATCTGCACGCCCAGCGGGCCGAGCAGCACCCACACCATGAAGGCGAGGTCGAAGTATAGAAAGGCAGCGATCAGCGTTGGCGTATGGCCGGCCTTGAGGAAGGATTTGCGATCCATTTCAGACTCCTGAGGATGAGTGGGTTCTGGCAGGCGCCAAATTCGGGCACTGCCGGGGTGTTTCCAGATTGGGAAATTCAGGTGGGGCTCACGCAGCGGGGACGGCGGAGGGAGACTGCTTGCGCAGGACGCCGTCCCCGATTCGTGAGTCCTTAGAGCTCGAGGAAGACCTCGCCCATATCCACCTTGACGGGGAAGTGCTTGACGCAGCCCACGTCTGGCGGGACGACCTGACCGTCTTCGAGCTGGATCTTCCAGCTGTGCAGCGGGCAGGTGACGGTTTTGCCATGGACGATGCCCTGGGACAGCGGGCCAGCCTTGTGGGGGCACTTGTCGCGCACCGCGAAGACTTCATCGGCAGCGTTGCGAAAGACCGCTATGCGGCCGTGGGTTTCGCTTTCCAGCACGCGCGAGCCGAGTACCGGTACGTCACCAAGGGCGCAGATCTTTTTCCATTCGGTCATGTGTCGCCCCTTATACCTTGATGATTTCGAATTCGCGCTTCAAGGTGCCGCCGGACTTGTCCTCGAAGATCTCGGCCCACGGATCCTTGTAGTTCTGCAGGGCGAAGAGGAGCCGTTCGTACAGTGCCTTGCGCTGTTCGGCATCTTCGAGAACGGCCTTCTTGACGTGCTCCAGGCCGACCCGCTCGAGGTAGTGGCAGGTGCGTTCGAGGTAGAAGCCTTCTTCGCGATAGAGCTGGATGAAGGCGCCGCCGTACTCCATGACTTCGTCGTCGTCCTTCACCTTGCAGAAGAACTGGGCGATCTCGGTCTTGATGCCGCCGTTGCCGCCCACGTAGAGCTCGTAACCCGAATCCACGCCAATCACGCCGATGTCCTTGATGCCGGATTCCGCACAGTTGCGCGGGCAGCCTGAAACAGCCAGCTTGAATTTGTGGGGGCTCCACATGCCGAAGAGCATTTTTTCGAGTTTGACCCCCAGAGTCATGGAGCGCTGGGTTCCAAAGCGGCAGTGCTCGGCACCGACGCAGGTCTTCACGGTGCGCAGGCTCTTGCCGTAGGCGTGGCCGGAGACCATGCCGGCCTTGGCCAGGTCCGACCACATGGCGGGCAGGTCTTCCTTTTTGACGCCAAGCAGGTCGATGCGCTGGCCACCGGTCACCTTGACGGTGGGCACCTTGTACTTCTCGGCCGCATCGGCGATGGCGCGCAGTTCGCCCGGGGTGGTCAGGCCGCCCCACATGCGCGGGACGACCGAATAGGTGCCGTCCTTCTGGATGTTGGCATGGGCACGCTCGTTGATGAAGCGGCTCTGCGGGTCGTCGATGGCCTCGTGGGGCCACGTTGAAATGCAGTAATAGTTGAGTGCCGGGCGGCAGCTGGCGCAGCCGTTGGGCGTCTTCCACTCCAGGAATTTCTGGGTTTCAGCCACCGACAGCAGCTTGTTGTCCTTGATCGCCTTGCGCACTTCACCGTGGGAGTGGTCGGTACAGCCGCACACCGCCTTGTTGTTCGAGTCAGCCGGCGTGTAGGCGCCGCCGATGGTGGAGGCGAGGATCTGTTCGACCAGACCGGTACAGGAGCCGCAGGAGCTGGATGCCTTGGTGTGCTTGCGCACGTCTTCCAGCGAGAACAGGCCGTGCTCCTGGATGGCCTTGACGATGGCGCCCTTGCACACGCCGTTGCAGCCGCACACTTCGGCGCTGTCTGGCATGCTGGCGGCCACGCTGTTGCCCTTGTGGCCGACGTCGCCCAGGTGGGCATTGCCGAAGACCAGGTGGTCGCGGATGTCATGGATGTCCTGCGCATCCCGCAGCAGCTGGAAGTACCACGCGCCGTCCTTGGTGTCGCCGTACAGCACTGCGCCAACCAGTTTGTCGCCCTTCAGCACGAGACGCTTGTAAATGCCCACGCCGGGATCGTGGAGGACGATGTCTTCGCTACCTTCAGAGCCCGAGAAGTCGCCGGCAGAGAACACGTCGATGCCGGTGACCTTGAGCTTGGTGCTGGTGACCGAGCCTTCGTAGCGGCTAATGCCCATCTCGGCCAGGTGGTTGGCGGCCACCTTGGCCTGCTCGAACAGCGGAGCAACCAGACCGTAGGCGGTGCCACGGTGATTGGCGCATTCGCCTACGGCATAGACGCGCGGGTCATAGGTCTGCAGGGTGTCATTGACGACGATGCCGCGGTTGCAGTGGATGCCGGCCTTTTCGGCCAGTTCAACATTGGGGCGGATGCCGACAGCCATGCACACCAGATCGGCGGGGATGGTTTCGCCATCCTTGAAGCGGACTGCAGCGACGCGACCGGACTCACCTTGCACGAGCTCGGCAGTCTGGGCGTTCATCTTGAACTTCATGCCCTTCTTTTCCAGCTCGGCCTGGAGCATTTTGCCGGCAGTCCGGTCGAGCTGCCGCTCCATCATCCACTCCGAGTTGTGCACCACGGTCACGTTCATTCCGCGCAGGGCCAGGCCGTTTGCGGCTTCCAGGCCAAGCAGGCCGGCCCCGATGACGACCGCGTGCTTGTACTTCGCCGCGGCGTCGATCATCTCGTCGGTGTCCTTGATGTCCCGGTAGGCGATCACGCCCGGCAGGTCCTTGCCCGGAATCGGCAGGATGAAGGGCGTCGAGCCGGTGGCGATCAGGAGGCGGTCGTAATCGACGGAGATCGGTTGGCCATCCTTGCCGGTGGCATGCACCGAACGTTTGGTGCGGTCGATCGCGGTGACCTTGCTCCCCAAGTGCAGGCTTATGCCGTTATCCGCATACCAGTGAAGGTCGTTGAGGATGATGTCCTGGATGGTCATCTCGCCGGCGAGCACCGGGGAGAGCAGGATGCGGTTGTAGTTGGGGTGTGGCTCGGCGCCGAACACGGTGATGTCGTACATGTCCGGCGCGATTTTGCGCAGCTCTTCCAGCGTGCGGACGCCCGCCATCCCGTTCCCGACCATAACCAGTTTCAGTTTGCGCATGATTCCTCCGACGATTAATTCATCCCGGACCGGTCGCGCAGGGCGTCCGGTGCGGACATCAAATCTATTGCAGGGAGATCGTCATTGACCGTGGTTCGGGCCGCCGTTGGCCTGACCACGACACCGCATCTGCATGGACGCGGTGCGCAAGCACCTGGATTCAGGTTGCACGCAGCGCAGCAAAATCGTTATGGCTGCTCGCGTACTGTTAATGAGTGGCTATAAGCAATGCTTGTGCCACACGATGAAAGGCCCGCCGAGCCTGGAAAGGCCGGGCGTTGTCGAGGGGTTTTTGTTGCCATGGCGCACTGTGCTGGTGCGCCTCGCCCTTTTGTGGGGCGCGTTTCAGCGGTTTTGCTTGCGGCGCTGCAGCAGGTAGATGGTGACTGTCGCGAGGATTGCCGTGAAGCACAGAAGAGACCAGTTGGCGATGGAAAGGCCGAGGAAGGTCCAGTCCACTACCGAGCAGTCGCCGGCGCCGCGGAAGATCATCGGCAGGGCCGAGGAGAGGGGAAAGCTCTCCAGCATGTACTCCAGGCCAGGTCCGCACTCGGAGACAGCAGGCGGAAACCACTGGATCCAGGATTGCCGGGCGGCCACACCGCCACCGGCGAGGGCCGCGACGGCAAGCAGGCCCGAATAGGCGTAAATGGTCTTGCCTCGTGGATTGTGCAGGCCGGCCACCAGCCCGATCAGGCCGCAGGCGGCGAGGGCATAGCGCTGCATGATGCACATCGGGCAGGGCTCGATGCCCTTGACGTGTTGCAGATAAAGGCCGAAAGCGAGCAGGCCGGCACAGACGGAAAACAGGGCCAGGCAGAGAAGGCGGGCAGGAATGCGTGCAAGCATTGGCAAGGAGCAGGAAAGCAGGGGCCCCATTGTAACGGGCTTGCCCGCCCATTGGCCGTACTGGCGAGTGACTGCCGGCTCAGCGCTTGTTGGCCTGGAACAGAGCTGTGCGGCTCCGCTCGTCATTGACGGCGATTCCGATGATCTCCCGGCTGGCGGAGTTGTAGAGTGCCAGGCCCTTGATCGTCGAAGTGCCGAAGGAGCAGGTGCCACCGAGGAAGGTAATCGACATGTTCATGATCGTCGTGTAGTTCTGGGTCTGTGTCACCGAGCCCGTGAAGCCGCAGGTGCTGGAGAACGCAGTGCCGGAAATAGCCCCGGAGGCCGCAATGTCGAGCCTCATCGTGCCGTCTGTACTGACGAACCTGCCGGCCATCTCTGCGAGGCTGACAAGCTCATTCGTCGCGGGCCTGTAGACCGATGTGAAACTGAAGTTGCGGCCCGGTACCGTGTCGTACGTGACTGTGCCCGCCAGTCCGGACTGAGCGTCAAGGCTGGCGGAGAGGGTGGTGAGCGAGCCGTCCAGTCGTTCCCAGCTGAAATCGATCCCGTCTGTGGAGATCACGTTGCTGCCGGTTGCGCTGGCATGCCCCTGAATCGCGCCGCCCAGAACGGTCGGGTCCGCACTTGTCGAGTAGAGAAAATAGTAGCCGCCATCATCAAGCAAGACGACGTTTCCGGAGCGGCCCGTACTGGTCGTTGCGGCCCACAAACCGGCGTTAGGGGGAGGTGTTGTGGGGGGGAGCGCGGACTGGTCGGCAGTCGATGTTCCTCCGCCCCCTCCACCACAGCCGGCGAGGCAAAGACTGAGGGTGAGGGGCAGGGTAAGCAGGATCTTGTTTTTCATTTGTTGGATGCGCATGTCCGCGAGGCCGTCGAGGAAAACTCCTGCCGACCGGTTTATGGATATCTTCAAAATGCCTTACAGGTGGCGGTTTCCCTGTGACTGATTGGGCAATGCGGTGGCATCTTCATGCTTTTGTCACTTCTTTACAAATATCTGTGTGGCGCCACTAAAGCGAAACAGGAGCACCGTAGTGCTCCTGTTCAGTGAGACCACACCAATTCGCTTTATTTGCTCTTGATCATCGTCCCGACGCCGTGGTCGGTAAGGATTTCGAGCAGCAGGCAGTGTTCCACCCGGCCGTCGATGATGTGTACGCTCTTCACCCCGTTGCGGGCGGCATCGAGCGCGGAGCTGATCTTTGGCAGCATGCCGCCCGAGAGTGTGCCGTCTTCGACCAGTTCGTCGATCTGGCGCGGGGTCAGGCCGGTGAGCAGTTTGCCAGCCTTGTCGAGTACGCCAGGGGTATTGGTGAGCAGCACCAGCTTTTCGGCCTTGAGGATCTCGGCCAGTTTGCCGGCCACCACGTCGGCGTTGATGTTGTAGCTTTCGCCGTGCTCGCCGACGCCGATGGGCGCGATCACCGGGATGAAGTCGCCCTGGTCGAGGAAGGAAATCAGGCTCGGGTCGATCTGGGTAATATCGCCGACCTGGCCGATGTCGATCAAGTCGCCGGGGACATCCTTGCTTTCGATCATCAGCTTCCTGGCGCGGATGAAGTTGGAGTCCTTGCCGGTGAGGCCCACGGCCTTGCCGCCAGCCTGGTTGATCAGATTGACGATGTCCTTGTTCACCTGGCCGCCGAGCACCATCTCGACCAATTCCATGGTCTCCGCGTCGGTGACGCGCATGCCCTGCACAAACTCCCCCTTCTTGCCTACCCGGGCGAGCATGGTCTCGATCTGCGGGCCGCCGCCGTGCACCACCACCGGGTTGAAGCCGACCAGCTTGAGCAGCACCACGTCGTGGGCGAAGCACTCTTTCAGGTGCGGGTCGGTCATCGCGTTGCCACCGTACTTGATGACGATCGTCTTGTCCTGAAAGCGCCGGATGTAGGGCAGGGCTTCGGCAATGATTGCCGCTTTCTGGGCTGGAGTAAGGTCGGAGGTGTTGATGTGTTCGGTCATGTTGTGATGCGGCGCCGGGTTGTTTGCAGACAAACGGGATTGTAATCAGCGGGCTTCCAAACAAAAAGCGGGAAGATTCCTCCTCCCGCCCTTTGTCTGTTACAGGATGTTGAAGTCTAGTGCCTAATCGATGACAAGACGCCGGGACTGGGCGGCAGTCTTTTTCGGCAGGCTCAGTTCCAGCACACCGTCGTTGAACCTGGCGCTGGCCTTGCTCTCGTCAACGTCCTGGCCGAGCTGGAAGCTGCGTGAAACCTGGCCGAAGTAGCGTTCAGTGCGCAGGATCCGCTCACCTTCCGTCACGTTGCTGCTTTGTTTGCGCTCGGCGCTGATCGACACAACCGGACCGTCGATATGCACATGGATGTCTTCTTTCTTGATGCCGGGCAGCTCTGCGTGAACCAGGTAAGCGTCACCCACCTCCTTCACGTCCAACTTCATCTGTGGCGCTTCGGTAGCGCTGTTGCCGTATTCGACAGGGCGCACCAGAAAGCCGCGGAAGAAGTCTTCCAGAGGGTCACGGCGAGTAAGATTGCTCATTCGTTTTCTCCTTTTCAAGGTCTGTGTGGCCAAGGGCGATTCGCCCTTCCTGAAACCTATATAGGGGTGCCTGATGTGTCCTTCAAGTCCTCGCGAGCGGCTAAACTCGCAGGCCCCGAACCGACAGGAGACACATGATGGAAGAGGTGAAGAGCATGACCCCGGCGAACGTTTGCCCGGCCTGTGGCGCCAGTTTTACTTGCGGGATGAACGCCGGCATGGCGGAGTGCTGGTGTGCCAGTTTGCCGCCGCTGCTAAGCGTGCCGGACGCACATGTCGGACAGTGCTACTGCCCTGACTGTCTCAAACAAAAGATCGCCGAGGCCGGTCAGCGCTGATGTCTGCTCGCCAGGATGCGGATGGCGTCCTGGTTGGTCCATGAGAAGACCTTGTCGGCAGCCTCCTGCCATGGCAGCCACAGGGCGGCGGTATGCTCGTCGGGTGCCAGGCGGATCGGCAGTGGCGAGGGTACGCACAGGCTGAAGACGTGCTCGGTGTTGTGGGTGACGCCCGGCGCGTAGCGGGCGCGCCAGCGCGGCAGGATTTCAAAGCGATTGGCAAGCTGCCAGTCGATGATGTCGGCGGGGCGCGCCGCAATGCCGGTTTCTTCGGCGACTTCGCGCAAGGCGGTGTCGCGAAAGGCTTCGTTGCCCTCCCGGCTGCCGGTGACCGATTGCCATAATTTGCCGTTTCCGGTCCGTTCCAGCACCAGTACGTCAAGGGCTGGCGTGTGGATGACGACCAGTACCGAGAAAGGCTGTTTGTGGCTGTCGTTCATTCCATTTCCTGCAGCCAGGCGATGCCGTCGGAGCCGGTGCCGACCAGTGTCCATAGCGGGACACCTTCTTCGCGCCAGCTGTCAGCCGCATCCTGGAGGATGGACAGGGCCATGGCGAAGTCCGTCGGGCTCGCCGCTGCAAAGGCGTCGGCATGTTCGAGGACGATCACGTAGCCGTCGGCGGCCATCCACGATAGGTCGGTAAGGCAATCGGCAAGGGCGTCCCAGTTGTGTCCGAACCAGTCGGGAAAGTTCAGGGCCTTGCCGATGGCATCGAGAAAGCCCTCCTTGTCGGTGACTCTTGAAAGGTCCACCCGGTGCATGGGGTATTCGAGGCTTTCGGCGGCTTCTTCGAGGGCGAGGTCGGTAGCAAAGGGCATGTGGTAGATCCCGGCTCGTTCGGCACGGGAGAGCAGGGTGTGGAACGGAAGTGCGCTCATGATCAGTCCTGGATGCGCCGGAAAGTGCGGTAGTGGTCGTCCGAATAATAGAACACCGTCGGCGGGCGTCCGCCGCTGACGATGCGCCGTGCGCCGCGGTCGCGGGAGCCGGGCGTCCTCACGGTGTATTCCCGGTAGTAACCTGAGGCCGCTTCGGGCAGGCGTCGTTCGCGGTTCTGGAAGGTGATGCCGTCCCGGCGGTAGGGAAAGGGCCCGCCCTGGCGGATCAGGGCGAGGGCCTCCCGTGCTTCGGCGGGTAGTGTGGCGGCCGCTACGGTCGACGTATCTTCGGACCTGCCCCAGTTAAAAAAGCTCCGTGCGTCAGCGCCGGAGGCGCACAGCAACAGCAGCAGCGCAAGCGTTCGGAAATGGCGGATGAGCATGACTGGGGGTGGGCGATGATGTCCCCGCAGTTTAGCAGCCCATCGCTCAGGGCTGGATGCCGTACTTCTTGAGAAGGTTGTAGTAGAAGGTGGTCAGGGCTGGCAGGCGCGGGTTGCCCGGATCAAGCAGGCGTGCCCGCTCCATGAGTCCGCGGGCCTGGTCGGCAAAGCGCTCGTTCCAGCCGCAGTTTTCCACGTGCTTGAGTAGCGCCAGCGTGGCGTTGAACAAAACGTGAACGTTGCCTGGCATCTTGCGCACGGCGCTGAGCATGAATTGCACGGCACCGTCGAAATCGCCGCTCTGGGCCTTGCGCGCACCTTCGGCGACCAGATCCTTGACCTCTCCCTGCATCTGGACGGTGAGCTGTTCGCACAGTTCGGGCTTGCCAGCTTCCCGCAGAATGGCCTTCGAGCTCTCGATGGTCCGTTCGTCGGCAGCATTGCGCATGATGTCCAGAATCACCTCGGTGCCGTGTTCCGTCATGTTGCTGGCAAAGCAGGCACGGGCCAGTTCCTTCTTGAGGCTGAGTGAAAGCCCGGTCGTGTTGCTGCTGTCGCTGGTGAGGCTGCGGATTGCTTCGCTGGCCTTTTCGTGATCGCCTTTCTTGACGTGCACCATGGCACTGGAGAGGGATGAGCAGGAGCGGGTCTTGTCCAGACCCAGCATGGAGCGCTCGAGATCACGGATGGTGGCTTCAGCCTGGGCCGTGTCGCCCCGCCCGAGCTGGGCCTGGATCAGGCGGACGTGATCTTCCGGGTCACGGAAGTCGGAGTACTTTCCCTTGCGGACGACTTCGGTGAGGACTTTCTCGGCGCCTTCATGGTCTCCAGTTTCGATGGCGAGTTCGCCAAGCCGCCGGAGGCGCCCTATCCGGTGAGGCGACAGGTTGCTCGCCGTGCTGAGCACGGAACGCGCGCCCTCCAGCTCTCCGGCTGCTTCGCGGGTGCGGGATAGCCAGTCGTAGGCGTCGAGGAAGAGATCATTCTCGGCTACCAGACCCTGCAGAATGTCTTCGGATTCGGCGTAGCGTTTCTGCATGTACAGCGTCTTGGCGAGCCCCAGCTTGGCCCAGGGGATGCTCCGCGTGAGCAGTATTTCGGTGTATAGCCGCTGGGCGTCGTCGGCGTTGCCGCTGGCAAGGTAGAGCTCGGCCTGCAAGCGCCGGAAGTCGATTGCCCACTGGGGGTGTTGCTCTTCGCCCGCGGTACACGCCGTAATGGCGTCCGGGGCGTTGCCCAGCTCAATCAGGCGGTAGGTCGGCATGAACGCCTCGCGCTTCTCCAGCGATCTTTCGATACGGTCGTGGAGTGTGTCGGCGGCGAAGGGCTTGAGGATGTAGTCGTTGGGAGCCAGTTCGGCGGCGCTGACCACCCGTTCATACTGGCGCTCGCCAGTGACCATCACGAAGAGGGTGGTCAGCGGAATAATGCTGTGGTGGCGCAGGTCTTCGAGCAGATGTTGGCCGTCCTGGCCATCGCCCAGGTGGTATTCGCAAAGAATCAGGTCGTAGCGGGTGTCGCGTAGTTTGCGCACAGCGACGCCGGCCGTGACGGCAAACTGGACCTTGCTGATGCCGCTCATGTTGAGCATCGTGCGTAGCTGTGTCCGCATGGTCGGATTGGCTTCGACGACAAGCGCAGAGATGGTGGCGAGATCAATCACGGGTGGCAGGAGGCGCGGAGCTATGATCCCTCTTCAAACGGCCCGTCGGGGTGATTCTTGAGCGCGGTAGGCACGAAAAAGGGGGCGAACGGCCAAGCCGTTCGCCCCCTTCGGCAGTGCAGGGATTCGAAAACTCAGCCTGCCGGCGTTTCCGTGGCCTTCTGGCGCAGGCGGATGTGCAGCTCGCGCAACTGCTTCTCGTCCACCGGCGAGGGCGCGTCGGTGAGCAGGCACTGGGCACGCTGGGTCTTCGGGAAGGCGATCACGTCACGAATGGACTCGGCGCCGGTCATCATCGTGACGATGCGGTCGAGGCCGAAAGCCAGGCCGCCGTGCGGGGGCGCGCCATACTTGAGGGCGTCGAGCAGGAAGCCGAACTTGGCCTGTTGCTCTTCCGGCCCGATGTTGAGGGCGGAGAACACGGTTTCCTGCACTTCGGCCTGGTGGATACGCACCGAGCCACCGCCGATTTCCCAGCCGTTGAGGGCGAGGTCGTAGGCCTTTGCCAGGCACTTGCCCGGGTCGGTGGTGAGCAGCGCCAGGTGTTCGTCCTTCGGGCTGGTGAAGGGGTGGTGGCAAGCGGTCCAGCGCTTGTTTTCCTCGTCGTATTCGAACATCGGGAAGTCCACGACCCAAAGCGGTTCCCAGGCCTTGCCGTTGACGAAGCCCTTTTCGTGACCGAGCTTGGTGCGCAGCGCGCCAAGGGCGTCATTGACGATCTTGGTCTTGTCGGCGCCGAAGAAGATCAGGTCGCCGGACTGGGCGCCGGTGCGCGCAAGGATGGTGGAGAGGGCTGCTTCGTTGAGGTTCTTGACGATGGGTGACTGCAGGCCGGCTTCGTTCGGCTGGGTGACGTCGTTGACCTTGATGTAGGCCAGGCCGCGGGCGCCGTAGATGCTGACGAACTTGGTGTACTCGTCGATCTCGCCACGGGTGAGGGTGGCGCCGCCGGGCACGCGCATGGCAGCAACGCGGCCGCCGGACGTCGCCGGACCACTGAAGACCTTGAAGGCCACGTCCTTGACTGCGTCGGTGACGTCGGTGAGCTCCAGGGTCACGCGCAGGTCGGGTTTGTCCGAGCCGAAGCGGTCCATGGCTTCCGCGTAGGTGATACGCGGGAAGGGCTGCGGGAGGTCCACGGACAGCACTTCCTTGAAGACGGTACGGATCATCTCTTCGGTCAGCGCGGTGATCTCGTCTTCGCCGAGGAAGGATGTCTCAAGGTCGATCTGGGTGAATTCGGGTTGGCGGTCGGCACGCAGGTCTTCGTCGCGGAAGCACTTGACGATCTGGTAGTAGCGGTCGTAGCCGGCCACCATCAGCAACTGCTTGAAGAGTTGCGGCGACTGCGGCAGGGCAAAGAACTGGCCGTCATGAACACGGGATGGGACCAGGTAGTCGCGGGCACCTTCCGGGGTGCTCTTGGTGAGCATCGGGGTTTCGATGTCGATGAAGCCCTGGGCGTCGAGGAAGCGACGGAAGGCCATGGCGGTCTTGTAACGCAGCATCATGTTCTTCTGCATCTGCGGACGACGCAGATCGATGACGCGGTGCGTGAGGCGGGTGGTTTCGGAGAGGTTTTCCTCGTCCAGCTGGAACGGGGGAGTGGCCGACGAGTTGAGGACTTCGATATCGTGACAAAGGACTTCGATCTCGCCGGACACCAGATTGGTATTTTCGGTGCCGGCCGGGCGCCGACGCACCTTGCCGGTGATCTTCAGGACGAATTCGCCGCGGATCGACTCGGCCACCTGGAACATGTCGGCCCGGTCCGGATCGCAGACCACCTGGACGAGACCTTCGCGGTCGCGCAGGTCAATGAAGATCACGCCGCCGTGGTCGCGCCGGCGATGAACCCAGCCGCAAAGGGTGACGATCTGGTCGAGATAGGCGGCGGAAACGAGGCCGCAGTATTGAGTTCGCATGGTGGGATCTTTAGGCCTGGAAATTACGGAACGCGGCTGAATGGCAGGCGCGTTTATTGATTCAACAGGGCAGCCGCAACTTGCGGTGCCCGTGCTCGGTGGGGCGGAGGCGACACGACGCCCATCGAGATGATGTATTTGAGGGCTTCATCGACGCTCATGTCCAGCTCGATGGCGTCCTTGCGGGGCAACATCAGAAAGAAACCGGAGGTCGGGTTGGGCGTCGTCGGTACGTAAACGCTGACGAAGTCGGGGCCCAGGTGATGCGCCGCGTCGCCGCCCGGCGTGCCGGTCTGGAAGCCGATGGTCCACATGCCCTCGCGGGGGTACTGGATCAGCAAGGCCTTGCGGAAAGCCTGACCGTTGCTCGACAGCAGCGTGTCGGAAACCTGCTTGACGCTGTAGTAGATCGATTTGACCACCGGGATGCGCGACAGGGCGCTTTCCCAGAAACTCACCATGCGCTGGCCCACGAAGTTGGCGGCAGCAAGGCCGGTGAGAAGAATCAACAGCAGGGAGACGAGAACGCCGATGCCCGGCATGTGGAAGCCCAAAAAGGCTTCCGGCCGGACTGTGGCGGGAACCAGCAGGAGGATCTGATCAAGTGTGTTGATGATCCACGCCAGCACCACGAAGGTAATGACCAGAGGGATCCAGATCAGCAGTCCGGTGACGAAGTATTTTTTCATTCAGTGGTGTTGGCGTGTGTCGGCGCTCAATGGCACGCACAACTGCCACCACAAGGGGTGGCGGCGGGCGCGTCGGCCTTGGCGGCTTCGGTCTTGGGGCTGGCACTGCTCGTGCTGCTACCGCCGCCCTTGAAGTCGGTGGCATACCAGCCGCTACCCTTCAGCTGGAAACCGGCAGCGGAAATCTGCTTGAGGTAGGTTTCTGCACCGCAGGCCGGACAGGTGGTGAGCGGGGCATCGCTCATTTTTTGAAGGTGGTCTTTTTGATGGCCGCAGGCGCTGCAGCGATACTCGTAGATAGGCATGACGAGCTCCAGAGAGTCAATTAGGCGAAGTTTAGCGCATCGCAACATCGGGCGAAACAGACCCGCACTAGACCACTTGGGGGCGGAAGGCGGTGTTTCAAGGTGGCGGCCTCAGAGTATCCCGAGGTAGGCGTGGTTCAGCGAGGTGCCCCAGTAGAGGGCAAGAAGCCCGGCTGCGCCCAGATAGGGGCCAAAGGGGATGGGAATTTCCCTGCCATGCTTGCGCAGAACAATCAGGCTGATGCCGACAATGGCGCCGACGAGGGAGGACAGCAGGATGGTCAGCGGCAGAACCTGCCAGCCCAGCCATGCGCCTATTGCAGCCAGTAGTTTGAAGTCCCCGTAGCCCATGCCTTCCTTGCCGGTGGCGAGTTTGAAGAGCCAGAACACCGACCACAGCGTCAGGTATCCCGCTGAGGCGCCGATGACCGCGCTGGTAATGTCGATATAGGTAGTGCTGAGGTTTAGCAGGAGTCCGAGCCAAAGCAGTGGCAGGGTGATGCTGTCAGGCAGGAGCTGGGTGTCCAGATCGATGAAGCACAGAGCGATCATGGCCCACACAAAGATCAGTGCTCCGCAGCCGGCCACGCCGAAGCCGAAGTGCAAGGCGGTGAAGCCGGACAGGGCCGCGCAAAGGATCTCGATCAACGGGTAGCGGATGTCGATCGGCGCGCTGCAGTGCCGGCAACGGCCGCGCAGCAGAAGGTAGCTGAGTACCGGAATGTTCTCGAGTGCGCCGATCAGATGGCCGCAATGAGGGCAGCGCGAGCGCGGAACGGCGAGGTTGAAACTGGGCTCGGCGACATCTGCCGATTCGCCACGGAGCGATGCCGCCTCGAGGTGCCATTCCCGCTCCATCATCATCGGCAGGCGGTGAATGACCACATTCAGGAAGCTGCCGATGAAGAGCCCCAGCAGCGTGCAGATCGTCACGAAGACGAGCGGTTCCTTGAGAACATCCATGCGTGCTGATCCGGCCTCTTAGCCGACGACTGCGCCGAGCTTGAAGATGGGCATGTACATGGCGACGACCAGGCCGCCGATGACGACGCCGAGAAAGACCATGATGATCGGCTCGAGAAGCTGGCTGAGGCCGGCAACTGCATCGTCTACTTCCTGCTCGAAGAAGTCCGCAACTTTGCTCAGCATCGAGTCGAGCTGGCCCGATTCTTCACCGATGGAAACCATTTGTACGACCATGGTCGGGAATACGAGGGAGTTCTGCATGGCCACCGTAAGGCTGGTGCCGGTGCTGACGTCAGACTGGATCTGCCGCGTGGCGTTTTTGTAAACCACATTGCCGGCTGCGCCGCCAACTGAATCCAGCGCCTCCACAAGCGGAACACCGGCGGCAAACATGGTCGCCAGCGTGCGTGTCCAGCGGGCGATGGTGGCCTTGCGGATCACGTCACCGAGGACCGGCATCTGCAGGACGGCGCGATCGACGGCAGCCTGCATTGCGACCGAGCGCTTGTAGGTATAGGCAATGCCGACGACTGTGCCGATGATGATGCCGAAGGCGAGATACCAGTACGAAACGAAGAAGTCGGAAATGGCGATGACGAACATCGTCGGCGCCGGCAGGTCGGCGCCAAAGCTCGAGAAGACCTTCTTGAATTCGGGGACGACGAACAGCATCATCACCGTGACCACGAGCGCCGCGACCACGATCACGGAAACCGGGTAGAACATCGCCGATTTGATCTTGCTCTTGATGGCAAGAATTTTTTCCTTGTAGCTCGCCAGACGGTCGAGCAGCGAGTCGAGGATGCCGGCCTGTTCGCCTGCGGCGACGAGGTTGCAGAACAGGGCGTCGAAATGTACCGGATGGCGACGGAATGCCTGGGACAGGCTGCTGCCGGTTTCCACGTTGGCACGCACGTCATTGAGCAAGCGGGCAAGGGACGGATTTCCACAGCCTTTGATGGCAATGTCGAAGGACTGCAGCAGCGGCACCCCCGAGCGCATCATCGTGGCTAGCTGACGGGTGAACAGTGCAATGTCCTTGTCCGATATCTTGCGGCCACGCGCAAACGCCTGCTTGCGGATTTTCTGGGCCAGAATGCCCTGCCGGCGCAGTACGGTCTGGACGACCGTTTCCGTCGCCGCACGCATTTCACCGCGGATGATCTTGCCGGTCTTGTCCTTGCCTTCCCAGACGAACAGATGCTCCCGGGCGAGGTTGGCGTTGCGGGCAGGGGGTTTTTTATTGGGTGCTGTGGCCATCAGTGGTTTCCGCGTGAAGCAATCACTCGTTCGTGCAGGCGAGGACTTCGGCCAGTGACGTCACCCCTTGCTTCACTTTCAGGAGGCCGGACTGGCGAAGATCCTTGACGCCTTCGATCTGAGCCTGGGCAGCGATGTCCATCGAGTTGCCGTTCGTCATGATTATACGTGCGATATCCTCGGAGATCGGCATCACCTGGTAAATGCCCAAGCGCCCCTTGTAGCCGCTTCCCTTGCAGCGCTCGCAGCCTTTCGGTCCGTAAGACTGCCAGCTTCCGTCGAGTTCATCTTCGGAGAATCCCGCCGAAATGAGCGCTTCGATAGGGATGTCGACGGGCTGCTTGCATGTACAAAGGCGCCGCGCCAGGCGCTGAGCCGTGATCATGATCACCGACGAGGCAATGTTAAACGGCGCCACACCCATATTCTTGAGGCGCTCGAGGGTCGAAGGGGCATCGTTGGTGTGCAGGGTCGAGAGCACCAGGTGGCCCGTCTGGGCCGCCTTGACTGAAATCTCGGCGGTCTCGATGTCGCGGATTTCACCGACCATGATCACATCCGGATCCTGGCGCAGAAAGGCGCGCAGGGCGGTGGCGAAATTGAGGCCGGCCTTTTCGTTGACGTTCACCTGATTGACGCCGGGCAGGTTGATTTCGGCCGGATCTTCGGCGGTGCTGATGTTCACCCCCGCTTTGTTCAGGATGTTCAGGCAGGTGTACAGCGAAACGGTTTTGCCGCTACCGGTCGGGCCGGTCACCAGAATCATGCCGTAGGGGCGCTGAATTGCCTCCATCAATGCTGCCTTTTGTTCCGGCTCGTAGCCCAAGGCCTCGATGCCAAGCATCGCCGAGCTCGGGTCGAGGATCCGCATCACGATTTTTTCGCCGTGCAGGGTCGGGAGCGTGGAAACCCGGAAGTCGATAGCCTTGTTTTTCGACAGCACCAGTTTCATCCGTCCGTCCTGAGGAACCCGTTTCTCGGAAATGTCGAGACGCGAGATTACCTTGATGCGGGCGGCGATTTTTTCTTTCAGCACCAGCGGCGGTTGGGCGATTTCACGCAGGATGCCGTCGGTGCGGAAGCGGATCCGGTAGTACTTTTCATAGGGCTCGAAGTGCACGTCAGACGCGCCTTCGTTGATCGCGTCGATAAGGAGCTTCTGGATGAAGCGCACTACCGGTGCGTCGTCGACTTCGGATGAGTTGTCCTCGGTCGCGAGGGCGTCGGCCACGCTTTCCTGGCCGAGGAGGTCCATGTCGAACTCGTCCCCGGTCATGTCTTTCAGCGTTGTTGTTGCTGATTCGGACAGCCGTTCCACCAACGCGATGAGCTTGGGAGCCTCGACGACCACGGGATCGACGGCGAGCCCGGTCTGAAAACGGATTTCGTCGAGAATGCGCAGGTTGGAGGGGTCGGACAGTGCCAGGGTCAGCCGGTTGCCGCGCCGCCCAAGGGCCGCGACCTGATGCTTGTTCATCAATTTCCGGTCAATGGCATCGGCCGGAATGTTGGCTTCGTCGAAGGCGGCCAGATCCATGACCGGCGAGCCAAAGGTTTCGGCGGCAAAGCGTGCCACGTCGACCGCGCTCATCAGCCCTCGGTTGATCACTTCGATGACGAAGTCGTTGGGATTGCCTGACGACGAGGAGCAGGCTGAGGCCTCGGCTTCCAGGAGCCGACCATGCTGGACAAGGGCGCGGGCGAGGCCGCTCAGGGCGGCTTGGGGAGGTGCGGACATGCCGGAGCGTCGATAGGGGTAGGCGGCCTGAAATGTGCTTTGATCATGCCGTTAGGCAGGGGGCTTGTAAAGCCGTGAAACACACTGTGGCTATTTGGGTGGTTGCGGGCGGAATATCCGCACATTCTTGATGCGGCGATCCTCCGCCTGCACGACTTCGATCGGAACGCCGGCGATCTTGACCGACACGCCCGATTCGGGAATGTCCTGCAAGTGTTCGAGGATCAGACCATTGAGGGTTTTCGGGCCGTCGAGGGGGAGGCTCAGACCGAGTTTGCGGTTTAGAGCCCGCAGGTGCTGGCTGCCATCCGCCAGCACGCTGCCGTCGGCCCCCCAGTTGAGCTTTTCGGTGGCGTCCGGCGCACTGGTTGTGAACTTGCCGATCAGTTCCTCGATGATGTCTTCCAGTGTGACCAGCCCCAGGAGCTCGCCGTATTCGTCAACCACCAGGCCCAGCCGCTCGCGGTTCTCCTGGAAGAACTGGAGCTGTGAGTAGATCGGGGTGCTGGCGGGAATGAAGTAGGGCTTTGCCAGCATCTCGCTGATGTCGGCAACGGACAGGCTGTGATCAAGCGTTTGTCCGAGTACCCGGCGAACGTGGAGGATGCCGACGACCGCGTTCATTTCACCGTCGAAAACCGGCAGCCGTGTGTGGTAACAGGTTGCCAGATGCCCGTGGATGACGTTGATCGTGTCGGCAATGTTGACCGCCTCGATCTGGTTCCGGGGTGTCATCACGTCTTCAACGGTAATGTCTTCCAGTTCGAACAGGTTGAGCAGGATGCTGCGGTGCTTGGGCGGAATGAAGGAGCCCGATTCCAACACCATGGTGCGCAGTTCTTCGGCAGACAGGGCATGCGCTTCGGGGTCGCTATTGGCGCGCAAGCGGAGCAGTCCGAGCAGGCCGGCGACAAACAGATTCACGAACCAGACGATGAAATACAGCCCCTTGAGCAGCGCCGACAGGGGGTAGCTGACAAAACAGGCGAGGCGGTTGGCGTGGTTGGCACCGATCACCTTCGGGGTGATTTCGGAAAAAACCAGGATCAGGAAGGTGACCGTCAGGGTGCTCAGGCCGAGCACCCATTCCTCGCTGCCGAACAGCTTGATCGTGATGACGCTGACCAGCGTGGCCGCTGCAGCATTCACGAGGTTGTTGAAAAGCAGGATGATGCCGAGCAGCTTGTCGGTCTGGCCGAGCAGGTCCAGGGCGAGACGCGCCCCCCGGGAGCCGAGATTGGCCGCGGAGCGCAGGCGATAGCGGTTGGCCGCCATCATCGCCGTTTCGGCCATTGAGAAAAAACCGGACAACGCAAGCAGCGTGACCAGGATGGCTGACTGGGCGGAGAGGGGAATACTGTCCAAGCGGGCGTGTCGGGAGATGGCTTCCGGCCGAGTATTCAGGCCGGGTCTGGCCTTGTCAAGCGGGGCGACCGAGGAGCACGTCGGAAACGAAGCGACTACCCACGTAGGCGAGCATCAGGGCGAGAAAGCCGGCGAGGGTCCAGTACAGCGCCTTCTTGCCGCGCCAGCCCCAGGCGTGCCGGCCTACCAGCAGGCTGCCGAAGAGAATCCACGAGATGATCGCGAAGACCGTTTTGTGGTCGAAACGGAAGGCTTTGCCGAACAGCGCCTCTGAGAACAGGACGCCGGAGCCCACGGTGAGCGTGAGGAGGACGAAGGCGATGCCGATCAGGCGGAACAGCAGGGTTTCCATGGTCAGTAGCGGTGGCAGCGAGGCCATTGCCCGACTCAATCGGGCGCCGTGCAGGCGCCGTTCGGCAACCGCCATCAATACGGCGTGCAGGGCGGCAAGGGTGAACAGGCTATAGGCCAGCATGGCGACCACGAAGTGGGCGCGGAACAGCGGGGAGCTGGCATTTTCGAGCACGTGCTGATCCGGGAAAAAAGCCGGCAGTAGCGAGCATGTGGCGGCGGCCGGCATGGCCAGTGTCTGCAGTCCCTCGAGACGGGCGTAGAGGCTCTCGATCCAGTAGAAAAGCATGGCGAGCCACAGCATCAGTGACAGGGCCATGCTGAAACCGAAGTGAATCCCTTCTGGCGAGAAGAAAGCCCCGTGCAGTGAAAACCCGTGGGCGACCAGGGCCGCGAGCATCACCAGCCGCTCCCACGGCAGCAGCCCCTGGCGCTGGGCGACGGTCGGAGCGTGCCAACGGGTATGCCAGAAATGGATGCCCAGGAGCGCGTACAGGGAAGCGGGGAGGAGATGAAGTAGAATCGCGGACATTCTTTAAGTTTACTCCAAGGCCTCGGTCACGAACCATCATGCTGGATAACCTAACAACCCGACTGGCTAAAGTCGTCAAGACCCTGCGGGGTCAGGCGCGCCTTACCGAAGATAATATCCAGGACGCCCTGCGTGAAGTGCGCATGGCCCTCCTCGAGGCCGACGTGGCCCTGCCAGTGGTCAAGGACTTCATTGCCCGGGTAAAGGAAAAGGCCGTCGGCACCGAAGTGCTGAGCTCCCTGACGCCCGGTCAGGCTCTGGTCGGCGTTGTCCACCGTGAGCTGACCGATCTGATGGGCGGCTCTCATGCCGGCCTCAACCTGGCCACCCAGCCGCCGGCGATCATCCTCATGGCCGGTCTGCAGGGGGCGGGTAAGACCACCACCACCGGCAAGCTCGGCAAGATGCTCACCGAGCGAATGAAGAAGAAGGTGCTGGTGGTTTCCACCGACGTCTATCGTCCGGCCGCCATCGCCCAGTTGCAGATGGTCGCCCAGCAGGCCGGCATCGAATTCTTCCCGTCTACGGCCGACCAGAAGCCGGTGGACATTGCCCTTGCTGCCGTCGATTACGCCCGTCGCCACTATTTCGACGTACTGCTGGTCGATACGGCCGGCCGACTGGCCATCGATCAGGTGATGATGGAGGAAATCCAGGCCCTCCACGCCGCGGTCAAGCCCATCGAAACCCTGTTCGTCGTGGATGCGATGCTGGGTCAGGATGCGGTGAATACCGCACGCTCCTTCAATGAGGCGCTTCCGCTTACCGGTGTGGTGCTCACCAAGCTCGACGGCGACGCCCGTGGTGGCGCGGCCTTGTCGGTACGCCACGTCACCGGCAAGCCGCTCAAGTTTGCCGGTGTCGGCGAGAAACTCGGCGGGCTGGAAGAGTTCCACCCGGAGCGGATGGCCAGCCGAATCCTCGGTATGGGCGACATCCTGTCGCTGGTGGAAGATGCTCGTCGTGGTGTCGATGAGGACAAGGCCAAGGAGTTCGCCCAGAAGCTCAAGAGCGGCAAGGGATTCGATCTCAACGACTTCAAGGATCAACTCGGCCAGATGAAGAAGATGGGCGGGCTTACGAGCCTCATGGACAAGTTGCCGGCGCAGTTTTCCCAGGCGGCCGGCCAGCTTCAGGGCGGTGTCGAGGAGAAGGCGGTCAAGCGCATCGAGGGCATCATCAACTCGATGACGGCCAACGAGCGTTGCAAGCCGGAAATTCTCAAGGCCTCACGCAAGCGCCGCATCGCAGCAGGTGCGGGGGTGACGGTACAGGAGGTTAACCGCCTGCTCAGCCAGTTTGAACAAACCCAGAAAATGATGAAGCAGTTCTCCAAGGGCGGCATGCAGAAGATGATGCGCGCCATGAAGGGCATGATGCCGGGTGGTGGCTTGCGCTGATGCTGCACCTGCGCTTGCCTTTCGGGGACGGTTCGTCTTTATTCGAGGCGTGGACATTCCTCCGGGTTTGGCGCAGAACAGGCAGGGAGGCGTATGTTGGTGAGCGGGTTGGCGGGGGATTGCGAGGATAGCGCCGGGTGCGAGGCGCAGCGGCTCGATTGCGAAATCTGCTACCGGGCCGTCTTCGAAGCGGTGCCTGATCCGGTCCTGCTCGTCGATGAACGGGGCCGGATCGTTGATGCCAACCCCGCGGCTGCACGTCTTTACGGTTGCCCGTGCGATGCCATGCGCGGCAAGTCTGCGGCAACCCTGTTTGCTCAACCGGCTCCGCTCGACGGGCTCTTCATCACCCTCCCTGGGCACCTGCCGGCTGGCGTGCATCTGCGTCGGGATGGCTCCCGTTTTTCTGCCGAAGTAACGGTCTCATACATTCAGCAGCGTCATGCGCCGCTAGCAATCCTGCTGGTGCGCGATGTCACTGCGGCACGTGAGGCCGTAAGCCGTCTCGAGGAAGCCGAAGAGCGCTGGCGTTTTGCGCTGGAGGGGGCGGGCGACGCATTGTGGGACTGGTCGCTGGAGAGCGGCGAGATAAAGGTCAGTGCTTCATTCAAGACCATTATCGGTTGGCCTGACGGCAGTCCCTTGCAAGGGAATGATATCTGGCCGGAACGGGTCCATCGGGATGATCTACGAATGGCGACCGGTGCGTTTTCTGCCCATCTTTCGGGGACGCGTCCGATTACCGAAGTGGAGTTCCGCCTTCGTCTGGAAGATGGCAGCTTCCGCTGGGTTGCCTTGCGTGGAAAGGTCATGCAGCGGGATGCCACTGGTCGGCCCTTGCGGATGATTGGCACCGTCCGGGACGTGCACGAGCACTACCTCATCGAGGAGCGCGAAAAGCGTCAGCAGCAGGAGCTTGATCGCGCAGCCCGCTTGATCCATGTGGGTGAGATGGCCTCTGCGCTGGCGCACGAACTCAACCAGCCCCTGACTGCGCTGCGCAATTTCAGTGCCGTGGCCCTGCGCCGTCTCGAAGAGCTCGGCGTCGCCGGTGAGCGTATCCGCGATCCCCTCAAGATGATCGCCGAACAGTCCCTGCGAGCGGGGGAGATCGTTCACCGGGTGCGCGGCTTTGTGCGCAAGGGCGGGCAGGTGACAGCTCCGGTCGCGCTCAACGGGGTGGTCAGGGATATTGTTCGCTTCACCGAGTTCGAGGCGCGCGCCCACGCCGTGCAGTTTGTGCTCGATCTGGCCGAGCCTTTGCCTGCGGTGCAGGCCGATCAGGTGCAGCTGGAGCAGGTGCTCAGCAATCTGGTGAAGAATGCAATCGATGCGATGAGCGCCGTTGCAGGCGAGCGCATTCTCCGCATACAGACCCGCGCAGTGGTCGACAACATGGTCGAGGTTGCCGTCATCGACAGTGGAGAGGGGTTGGCTGATGCGGTTCGCAGCGATCCATTTGCCCCCTTTGTGACGACCAAGCCGGAGGGCGTCGGCCTTGGGTTGGCAATATGCCGTACCATTATCGAGAACCATGGCGGACGACTGTGGGTCGAAGACAGTACGGACCGCGGAACGACCTTCTGTCTGTGTCTGCCGTCGCTAGCCGGCTAAGTGTCGGCAGGCAGTAAGAACCAAAAAAATAAAAAGCTGTTTTCCCACCAGGAGGCTGACATGAAAGGGCCGCTTGTTTGCGTGGTCGACGATGATGATGCAGTAAGGTTGTCAATAGGACTGCTCGTTGAAACCCTCGGTTTGCCGGTTCGCTGTTTCAGTGGGGCCCTTGAGTTGCTGGAGGACGAAGAGGCCTTGCACGACGTTCATTGTCTTGTGCTTGACGTGCGCATGCCGGGTTTGAGTGGTGTAGGTTTGCAGGAGCGCCTGATTCGGCTCGGCTACAGTGCGCCGATCATCTTCGTTTCGGCACATGGAGATGTGCCAATGGTGGCACGGGCGATGCGCGACGGCGCCTTCGATTTCCTGCAGAAGCCCTTCAACGAGCAGGTTCTCCTCGACCGGGTTCATGACGCGGTAGTACTGGCCGCCCGGCGCCGCACGGAGGGCGAATGGCTAACTGAGATTCAGCGGCGTCTCGATGGCCTGACCGCACGAGAGCGGGATGTGATGGAGGGGATGGTCGCTGGCAGGCTCAACAAGCAAATCGCCGACAATCTCGGAATCAGCATGAAAACCGTTGAACAGCACCGCGCCAGGGTCATGGAAAAACTGCAGGTGGAATCGCTCGCGGAACTTGTTCGTATCGTCATTTCTTCCGAGATAAAGGGTTTACCCTGATGGATGACGGGGAAATGCCGGATTCGGCTAAAGTGATATATTTGGCAAAATACAGCTTGTTTCGCAGCCGGGTTTTGTGCTGCAGAGTAACAGGGTTTGTTTCGCAAAAAATACGGACAGGTGGGGGAGACGCCCACGATGCGACCCTGTTGGTGAAGTCAATTCATGGGAAAGGAACTACATGCCGGCAACCGGTTTTGAACAATTCGCTCCGCTCAAGCTTGCAGGTATGGAAAGTCTGATCGAGCTTGGCCAGAGTCTGATGGAGCAGGCGCAGAAAATGACCAGTCTGCAGTTCGACGCCGGTCTGGAGTCAGCGCGTGAAGCGATGGCGGCCACCCACGCGCTCTTCGAAGTTCAGGACGCTGCGGGTCTCGCCAACTGGCAGGCTGCCTATATGCAGCCGAATCTTGATCGGGTGTCCGATTGCGCGCGTCAGCAATACGGCGTATTGGTCGAAACTCGCGGTCTTCTTGCCGACGCGCTGAAGCAGTCCGCCACCGAGGCAACCCGCCAGGTGCAGGAAAACATTGATCGCCTCGTCGAAGGTGCTCCTGAAGGTTTCGAGCCCCTGTTCGATGCGATCCGCACCGGTCTGAATGCGCAACTAGCCGCCATGGAGAGCATCAGCAAGGTTGGCGACCAGATCACCGAAATTGCGGATGCCAATCTTCAGTCCTCCGCGATCGCCGTCAAGGCGCCTGCAAAGTCCCGGGCACCGGCGAAGCGCAAGGCTGTTTGATTCCGAGTCGGCAGAAGGACCAAGCTTCGCCGCCAAAGGCCGCACCTGAGAAGGGCGGCCTTTTTGTTGTGTCCGGCAAACTGGTAGTATCGCCACCCATGCGGGAAGAACTTGGAGATCTACATGGACGAGCTTATCGGGCATTGATGCGCTGCGATCCGGCCGGCAAGACGGCGCTGGTGACATCGCTTTGCGAGGACTGGGATGCTGGTTTGCTGGGTGTGCCGGTTGGCAACGCTTTCCCGGTTGTCGCCGTTGAAGACGCTGGGCGGCCAGTGAAGCCGGACCTGCTGGCGCATACCTCCGTGCCGCGACGTCGGCCTGGGTCTGCCGAGGGGCAGGCAGCCTTGCTCCACGCCATAGCTCATATCGAGTTCAACGCGATCAATCTGGCTCTCGACTGTGTTTATCGCTTTCGCGATCTGCCTGCTGATTTCTATGCTGATTGGCTGAAGGTGGCTTTTGAAGAAGCCTGTCACTTCGGTCTGGTTGTGGACCGACTGCACAGCATCGGCGTTGCTTACGGGGATTTTCCAGCACATCGCGGTCTGTGGGACATGGCGGTCAAGACCGCTGATGACCCGTTGGCGCGCATGGCTCTGGTGCCGCGTGTGCTGGAAGCTCGCGGTCTGGATGCCACGCCGCCCATTGTGGCCAAGCTGCAGAAGAGCGGCGACAAGGCCACCATTGCCGTGCTCGACATCATTCTGCGTGACGAGATTGGCCATGTGGCACTCGGCGATCGCTGGTTCCGCCACTTCTGCGCAGAGCGCGGTCTGGAGCCTGAGGCGACTTACCTGGCGCTGATTGCCGAATTTGACGCACCCTGGCCTCCGAAACCCCTGAATGTCGAAGCCCGCCTGATGGCTGGTTTCAGTGTCAGCGAAATCGCCCGGCTGGAGGCAGGAAAGCCGCGCCCGGAGGCCGATCGCAGCGAGCCACCGCAGGCTTGCTGATCACCAAACGATCATCGCCTGCAGCATGCTGAGGCACCGCAAAAAATAGAAAAAGGGGTGGTCGGAACCACCCCTTTTCTGTGAGGAGAGCGCGGCGCGCCCTGGCTCAGCGCAGGCCGGCCGCGAAGTCGGAGACCGCCTTGATTTCCGGATCCGTCATCTTCAGGGCAATGGTGCGCATCATCTTGTTCGGATCATTGGCGCGCTCGCCAGCGCGGAAGGCTCGCAGCTGGGCCTCGGTGTAGTCGGCGAACTGGCCCGACAGGCGCGGGAACTGGGCCGGCAGGCCGGCACCGGCGGGGCCGTGACAGGCCGCACAGGCAGGGATGCCGCGCTTCAGGTCACCAGCGCGCCAGAGCTTCTGGCCGAGCTCGATGGTGGCCGTGTTCTTGGCGCTTTCAGGCTTGAGAGTCTGGCTGGCGAAATACGCGGCCATTCCCTTGGCGTCGTCATCGGTGAGCATTGCTGCCATGCCGGCCATGACCGGGTTGGCGCGCTCGGCAGGCTTGCCACCGTCGCTCTTGAAATTCTTCAGCTGCTTGAAGAGGTATTCCGCATGCTGGCCTGCGAGCTTCGGATTGGTGGGAATCTGGCTGTTGCCATCAACGCCGTGGCAGGCGCCGCAAACCTGTTCTGCAGTCTGTTTCGCCTTGGCCAGGTCGGGCTGGCCGGTGGCCTTGTCTTCAGCCTGAACCGCGCCGGTGGCCAGAAACAGCGAAAGCAGAAGTGAACGCTTGATCATGATGTCCTCGGAAGCCAAGAATGTGGATGTCTCAAACCTGCTATTCTATAGTAATTCCAGTCATTTGCGCGATGCAAAAACGTGCGTCGCGCCTGCCAAAGCGTCCTCATGTCCCTGTTCCGTAACGCCCAGTTTGAAATCTCCGTCGCCAAGCCCAACGGCCTGCCTTCCCCCAATGGTCCGGAAGTCGCTTTTGCCGGCCGTTCCAATGCCGGCAAGTCGAGCGCAATCAACACCCTTTGTGATCATGTTCGTCTCGCCTTCGTCTCGAAGACGCCGGGGCGCACTCAGCTGATCAATTTTTTCCGTCTGCGCAACGGTGCCGTGCTGGTGGACTTGCCGGGCTACGGCTATGCCGAGGTGCCCGAAGCCGTTCGTCTGCAGTGGCAGGGGCTGCTCGAGGACTACCTCACCACGCGGCCAAATCTGGTCGGGCTGGTGCTGATCATGGATTCCCGTCATCCGCTGAAGGATCGCGACAGAGTCATGCTCGGCTGGTTCGCGCCCAGTGGCCGGCCCATCCATGTGCTGCTCACCAAGAGTGACAAACTGACCCGTACGGCCCAGGCGACGACGCTCGCCGCGGTGCGCAAGGAGCTTGAGCCGCTCGGCGCGCAGGTTACCGTGCAGTTGTTCTCGAGTCTCAAGAAGACAGGGATTGAAGAGGCCGAGTCTGTCGTCGGATCATGGCTGGCTGTGCCGGAAGAAGAAACGCCGGCGGCCTGATTGCTGCATGACACGGGCTTGAATGTCCGAAGTTTGTGGTAGAAAGCACTTCATTGTGCAGTGCACTCCGCAGCTTTTTTTACTGACTTCTAATACCTCAGAGCTCACCATGGAACTTCAGCCCGTAATCCTTTCAGGGGGCTCCGGCACCCGCCTGTGGCCCCTTTCCCGTGAACAGTATCCCAAGCAGCTGCTGGCGCTGGTTGGGGATGAAACCATGCTGCAGGCCACGGCGGGCCGGCTGGCGGGATTTTCCGGGCGGCTGCCCGTGGCTTCCGCACCCATCGTTGTGTGCAACGAGGAGTACCGCTTCGTCACGGCCGAGCAGTTGCGCTCGACAGGGCGGGCGAGCCGCAGCATCGTGCTTGAGCCGGTTGGCCGCAACACTGCGCCGGCCTTGAGTCTTGCGGCGCTGGCGGCCGGCGAGGCAGACCCGGTGTTGCTGGTGATGCCGGCCGACCATGTCATGCGCGACCTGGCCGGCTTTCAGCAAGCCATTGATGCTGGCATTCCGGCCGCGCTCGAAGGCGCCATCGTGACCTTCGGCATTGTTCCTGACCATGCGGAAACCGGTTACGGCTACATCCGCTTCGGTGCCGAGCGTGCCGACGGCAGCAAGTCGATTGCCGCCTTTGTCGAGAAGCCTGATGCCGCCACCGCGCAGCGTTATCTGGACAGCGGCGAATACCTCTGGAACAGCGGTCTATTCATGATGAAGGCGAGCACCTGGCTGAAGGCCATGGCGCAGCTTCAGCCGGCGATGTCTGCGGCCTGCGCCGCTGCCTGGGCGGCGGGGTCCCGCGACGCTGATTTTCTGCGTGTCGACAAGGACGCCTTTCTTGCCTGCCCGTCAGACTCCATCGACTACGCCGTCATGGAGAAGCTGGCCGGTGCGAGTGAGCTGGGGATTGCCGGTTGTGTGGTGCCGATGTCGGCGGGCTGGTCGGACGTGGGGGCGTGGGACGCCCTGTGGGAGATCGCCGACAAGGATGTGTGCGGCAACGTGGCGCGGGGCGATGTGCTCTTTGAAGACAGTCGCAACACGCTGGTTTACGCCCAGGATCGCATGGTGGCCTGCGTCGGGCTGGATGATGCTGTGATCGTTGAAACCCCCGATGCCGTGCTGGTGGCCCGCAAGGACAAGACCCAGAACGTCAAGCAGATCGTGGCGGCCCTCAAGCTGGGCAAGCGTAGCCAGGCTTCGGCGCACCGCAAGATTCACCGTCCGTGGGGCTGGTACGACTCCATCGACAATGGCGAGCGTTTCCAGGTCAAGCGCATCGTCGTCAATCCGGGCGCACGCCTCAGTCTGCAGATGCACCACCACCGGGCCGAGCACTGGATTGTCGTGAAGGGCACCGCCGAAGTCACCAACGGCGAGAGGACCTTCCTGCTCGGCGAGAACGAGTCAACCTACATCCCGCTGGGCCACGTCCATCGCCTCGCCAACCCGGGCAAGGTACCCCTCGAGATCATCGAGGTGCAGTCGGGCAGTTACCTGGGCGAGGACGACATCGTCCGCTTCGAAGACAAATACGGGCGGGGGTGAGGCTGTTCAGGCCGGGTCGCGGATGAAGGAAAAGCGGGCGGGTACATCGGCCCGCCTTATCCGGCCCACAGAGATCTGCCGGCCGGCCCAGTCAAGGCTGACCGGCCCGTCTGTTTCAAGGTCTCCATCCAGACGTTCGCACAGCGCCGGCAAGTCGCGGTCATCCAGCAGGGCGGCGCCGTGTTCGCAGTGAAGAATGAGGCTGCCTTCTTCGTCGAGCCAGGCTTCTGAAACAGCCGTCACCGGCAAGCCAGTATGGGTTTCCAGTTGTTCCGGTGCCGCAAGGCGGACGATGGTCGGGGTGTAATCCAGACTGACGAAAACCTGTTGCGGGCCATTCTGGAAAAACCAGCGGCCGTCCGGTGTGCTCATGTAGTTGCGCCCGATGAAGGCGCGGAATCCGGCGTGGCGGATCGGGCCCTCGGGGAGCCACCATTCGCCTCGCCGCGACAGCCTCAACCAGCCCGTGCAGGACGGGACGTCAGGCCATTTGCTCAGGGCAAGGCGAACCGCTTCATCCATTTTTGCGGGTGCCGCGCGTCACCACATTTTCCACCACGAGGTTCTCGCGTTGCCGTTCGAGGCCGCACCGTAGTAGCTGCTGTTCGGGAAGTTCTTGTGCATGACCCGGTCGGCATCGTCACGCAGGTCCGGCAGGTTCAGCGCGTCGTAGCTCTTGACCATCAGGAACAGCGCTTCTTCGGTCGCCGGTGACTGCGGAAAATCCTTCACCGTGGTCTGGGCGCGGTTTGCTGCGGCCACATAGGCGCCACGGCGGAAGTAGTAGCGCGCCACATGCACGTCGTAGGAAGCCAGGGCGTTGAGCAGATATTGCATGCGCAGTTTGGCATCCGGCGTGTATTTGCTCTCCGGGAAGCGCTGGACGAGTTCCTTGAACGTCTCGAAGGAGGTCCGCGTGGCCTTGGGGTCACGCTCGGAAAGATCCTGTTTGGCCAGGTTGCCGAGCAGGCCGAGGTCTCCGTTGAAGTTGGCCAGACCTTTCAGATAGTAGGCGTAGTCGACGTTCGGATGGTTCGGGTGAAGCTTGATGAAACGCTCGCATGCCGCGATGGCGGAGGCCGGCTCGCTCGACTTGTAGTAGGCGTAAGCCACCTCCAGCTGCGCCTGCTGGGCAAAGCGGCCGTAGGGGTAGCGCGCTTCGAGTTTCTCGAACATCTTGATGGCGCGGTCCCAAGCCCCGTCGGACATCGAGTCCTTGGCTTCCGAATAGAGCTTTTGGGCGCTCCAGCTGACGGTTTCGTCGGCTTGATCGGGAAGACCACTGCAGCCGGCAAGCAGGAGGAAGCCGGTCAACGCTAAACTACGCAGGGTGAAATGCGCCATTGAAAACTCTTTGGAAGAAGACTGCGGCGATTATAGCCCAGCCATGTCTTCCCCTTCGCCGCAACGCGAGTCGATTCCCGATGATTGTGCCGGTCTGCGGGTAGACCTGGCCCTCGCTCGCTTGTTTCCTGAACACTCCCGCAGTCGCCTGCAATCCTGGCTCAAGTCCGGACGGATTCTTGTGAATGGAGCTTCGCCTGACTCCAAGACCAAGGTCTGGGGGGGCGAGACCATTCTCGTCACGCCGGAACCGTCCGAATCCATGCTCGCCGAGAAGGCCGAGGACATCCCGCTCGATGTGGTTTACGAGGACGACACCGTAGTCGTCATCAACAAGCCGATCGGGTTGGTCGTCCATCCGGGCAGCGGCAACTGGTCTGGCACCTTGCTCAACGCGCTGCTCCATCACGGCAGCGTTTTCCGTGAAGTGCCGCGCGCCGGCATCGTGCATCGTCTCGACAAGGACACCAGCGGCCTGCTGGTCGTCGCCAAAAGTCTGGAGGCACAGACCGAGCTGGTTCGCCAGCTGCAGGCGCGTACCGTCAAGCGCCACTATTACGCCTTGGTGCACGGTTCGCCCGCCTCCAGCGGCGAGGTCAATGCCCCGGTCGGTCGTCACCCGGTGATGCGCACCAAAATGGCGGTGGTCCCCGGCGGGCGGGAAGCCCTGACCCGGTACCGCGTCGTCGAGCGCTTTGCGCGCGCCACGCTGCTCGAATGCGAGCTGGCCACCGGGCGAACCCACCAGATCCGGGTCCACATGGCCCACATCGGGCATCCGCTGGTCGGCGACGCCACTTACGGCAAGCCTCGCAGTTCCGATCCGCGTCTCGACGTCTTTCCGCGTCAGGCCCTGCACGCCTGGCAGCTCGGCTTCATTCACCCCCTGAGCGGTGAGCCCTGTCGCTGGAATGTCGACCTGCCCGAGGATATCGAAGGCTTGCTGGAAACCCTGCGCGGGAGCCCTGCACCTTGAGCCCTGCCTGGATCCGGCCCGACTGGCCCGCGCCGGCACGGGTGCAGGCCCTGTCGACGACCCGCGCCGGTGGCGTCAGCGTGTCGCCCTACGACAGCCTCAACCTGGGTGTCCATGTGGGCGATGTGCCGGCCAGCGTCGCCGCCAATCGGGCAACTTTGCGTGATGTGCTGCCGGGCGAGCCCTGCTGGTTGAATCAGGTGCACGGCACTCGGGTTGTCAATGTTGCCGATCCGGGCCGCGTTCCTGACGCGGATGCCGCAGTGACCCGCAGAGCCGGCGCCGTTTGCGTCGTGATGACTGCCGACTGTCTGCCGGTGCTCCTGTGTGATCGTGCCGGCTCGGTGGTAGGTGCCGCCCATGCCGGGTGGCGTGGCCTCCAGGCCGGGGTGATCGAGGCAACGGTGGCGGCGATGCAGGTGCCGCCGTGCGACGTCATAGTCTGGCTCGGTCCGGCCATCGGCCCCAGTGCGTTCGAAGTTGGCGACGAGGTGCGGGCGGCCTTCGTTGGTGATGCCGCAAGCGCTGCAGCGGCCTTCCAGCCGTCGGCCACGCCAGGCAAGTGGCTGGCCGACATCTACCTGCTGGCCCGCCAGCGCCTGCAGGCGCTTGGCGTCAGCAGTATTTCCGGCGGCGACCTATGTACGGTCACCGACCGCGAGCGTTTCTTTTCCTACCGCCGCGACGGCGTGACCGGGCGGATGGCTTCCCTGGTCTGGCTCGATCCGGCTTGCCGGTAGTTCTCGCGACTGGCGCTATACTGCCCGGCCCTTTTATCCCCGAATGTCCATGACACCCCTCGCCTGGATTGTCTTCATGAGTTTTGCCGGGGGGCTGCTCAGCGTGCTGGTGGCTGCCGGCTTCGCCTTTGCCGCCCGGCCGAACTGGGTGCC
>APMI01000839.1_pt1 | contig 42480 bp, 48 predicted proteins | sample 667938 | NCBI WGS metagenome assembly APMI01 (sample SAMN01084076, study PRJNA167559) | wastewater metagenome | biome: Wastewater | place: Denmark: Ejby Moelle, Odense | collected 2011-11-28
CGTTCATAATCAATTTGTCCTTTTTTGTCGATATCACGCAAACGAGCATGCCATGCAATCAAGTGTGAAACAATGCCGTACATACGAAGTTCGGCAAAGTTTTTTGCCTGAAAAGAACTCCATCGAATCTGGCTCATCCGCCGCCTCGTCTCCACATTTTTCTTCCAGTGCGCTGATGATAGTCGAGACAATGCTAATTGCACCCACATACTGGGGATGACGGCAACGAGAATTACCGCACCCAACCACACGTTGATGGTGGTCAGGGCAATCATAGCGATGATCGCCTGTATGATTGACGATATCATCTGAGCGATGGTATCGAAAAAACGCGAGAAAAAGTACGCAAAGTTTTGCGCTTTGTCAAATAAGTCTGCTGTCGACTTGTCATCATAGCGCCAAAACTCAATTCGTGAAAAATGCAGATGAAGTTGATCACTTACCGCCGCGTCAATTTGATAACGTGCCAATTCGGCGATATAACGTTCGATGCTACTCCATGCAACCTGTACCATACCGATAGCCGCAGTGATGATGACGTAGGTTGTTGCCATTTCCGCACTGCCCGCTTTGCCCGCAAATGCATCAGCCAGCGCCGTTGTCGACAGTGCCGCAAAATACGCAGTCACAATCGGCAAAATTGCATCAATTAGTGCATTAAGTAATTTTACAAAGACGGCCAGTGGTGCAGCACGATATGTTGTCTTGGCAACACGCCACAATGCAACGAGCTTTTTTTGTACTGATAGTTCAACCACCGCCGGCACTACTAAGCCCCTTGCGTTTGGCTGGTTTTTTGTGAAGACGTACGTGTTGCAAGTTGTCTCTGTCGATAATATTCAGGCAGCACCACCCCGACCAGCGCAACAGCCAGCAGAACAGCAAAGCCGCACATAATCGATGGGATGCCCTTGATTGTGGCGGGGTCGACAATATTTACGGCCGTAGTAGGCACGATAAACACGAGATAGCCGGCTGCCAGACCTCTGAGCGCACGACTGATATGAGGAGCCGAGGCTTTCTTTGCGTGTGATAAACAATAGAACGTTCCAGCCAATAGCCAGCCATAGTAGTAGAACGCGTACCAGCCAATCGCCATGGGAGCAGACTGGAAAATAACATAATTACCCAAGCATGCGCTTGAAGAAATGCCGTGTCCTGTCAAAGCAAAGAATCCAGCAAAGAGTGCGGCGGATCCATAGGCGGCCATCAGCATCGTACGATTACGACGTCCGGCAATGCGTGACGCAAGATGAAAGCCGAGTGGTGGTAACAAAGTAATTGCAACATAGCCTATGCGTGCCCACGATAAGCTATCGACCCCAAAGCTTCCTTCACATATGTTGTACTCAGCAAGTTGAAATACGGCAAGGAAGAATAAGATCGCGATAGAAAGCTTTGAAACAGCATCAAGTGTGTAGCGCCACCCTACATACAGTGCGAGCCCTATCTCGATCATAAATGTTGCTAGCATCACTGGTGGCGAAAAGCATGACATTTGCAGTGGTTTGTAGTATCGCATGTGCCTATCATAGCAAATCTCTCCTTTTACGCACAGCAATCGTAATTGGTGTACTATTGACACTAAATTTTCTGTCTCGTATATTTAGTGTATAAAGTACACTAAATGAAAGCAGGTTATCATGCGCGAACGACAACATGAAATTATCGAGAAGCTCGGTGTCAAACCAATAATAGATCCACGCGAAGAAGTAGAACAACGTACCCACCTCCTTGCCAGCTATTTGCGCGAGCATCACAGAGCCGGATACACACTAGGCATATCAGGTGGGCAGGATTCACTTCTCGTGGGGCTACTCGCGCAGCGGGCGGTCATGCTCAATCGAACCCTTGGCTATGACTCGACATTTTCGGCAATACTACTCCCCTATGGCACACAGGCCGATAGAGCTGATGCGCTGCTAGCAATTGATACGATCAAGCCTGATCATACTATCGATTTTAATATTGCCTCCGTTGTGGACGCGTTTGTATCCTCATATGATGCCGCAAGTGGGGAATCATTGACCGATTTTCACAAAGGAAACGTCAAAGCGCGAACTCGGATGATGGCACAATATGCAGTTGCCGGCATGCATGATCAAGTCGTACTCAGTACAGACCATGCCGCTGAAGCCTTGGTTGGATTCTTTACAAAATTTGGTGATGGTGCCGCCGATGTCGCTCCTATCGCCACGCTCAATAAACGTCAAGGTAGACAAGTGCTACGCTTCCTTGATGTACCCGAGGTATTTATTACAAAAGTGCCGACTGCTGACCTGCTCGATGCTACTCCTTCTCAGCCAGACGAAGTTGAACTAGGAATGACCTACGAAGATTTCGATGATTATCTCGAAGGTTTTGAAGTTCCCGAAGAGAAAGCTATTGCTATTGAGCGCAGGCATGCTGCCATCTTGCACAAGCTCGAGCCAATTGTGAGGTTTTAGTCAATTATGTCGGATTGTTGAGTGCCTTTTCAAACGATCTATTGTATTGTAGACTTAGTGTATGAAGTACAGTAGCCCCTATGTCCCACCTACACTGACCGTTGACGCTGTTATATTTCAACTTCACGGTGATAAACTAGAGGTTCTCCTCACCCAGCGTGAAAGCGATCCTTTCAAGGGGGAGTGGGCACTACCGGGTGGATACAATGCTGTCGGCAGCACTACCATTGAGGCACTTACTGAAATTGTTTTGCGCAAGACGGGCGTTGATCTCGACAACGATCTCGCTTATATCGAACAGCTCTATACGTTTGACACGGTCGCTCGCGATCCGAGAGGACATGCCGTATCTGTTACCTATATGGGCTGTAGTCGAGCTATCACCCTCGGTACCGGCAGCCAGCATGCTGAGTTTTTTCCCGTCGATAGGCTTCCCAATCTCGCCTATGACCATGCGAGCATCATCACCTATGCCCAGGAACGTCTCGCAGCAAAGCTCACCTATACCAATGCCGTGTCGGGGTTACTCGACAAGAAGTTTACGCTTTCCCAGCTGCAAACAGCATATGAGGCGGTGATGGGACGCTTGCTCGATAAACGAAACTTCCGCAAAAAGTTTCTCACGCTCAATCTCATTCATGAGACGCCAGATACCTGGCGAGATGGTGCGCATCGCCCAGCAAAGTTATATGCATTCAATTCGTCAAGCCTTGAGGTTCTTTCTCGAAGTTTCGACTAGCTAACACATAACATACACACCATCTCAATTCCCTATGCAAAACAGTGTGGCCAGAAAACACACAATAGGGTAAATGGGTTCATATTCTGACAAATTGTTGAATAGCGTTGACAATACACTATTCGCTTGGTAGACTGAAATTAGTTAGTGTAATATGTACAATTAGTACGGGAAGGAACACTCCAATGAAAAAACTATTAACCACTAGTCGGGTCAGCAATACGCGAGATATCGCGGAAAGTGTATTTATAGGAGTTATCCTGACTACGCTTTCCTATGTCGTAGGTCTAAACGCCGGATGGGTTTCAAGTCTTAATCTGCTCGAGATTTTTGCCGTTTTTACCTCCTACTCAAGCACTTATCTCTGCGTAAAAGAGCGACGCGCAAATTACCCGATCGGCGCTATCAGTACGGCCGCGTATATGCTACTGTTTCTGCAAAATGGGCTACTTGCCAGCGCCATTCTCAATGCTTATCTCACCCCCACGCTCATCTATGGGTGGATCAGGTGGCGCAAAGACAAGCAAACACGACCTGTCACCCACGTGCAACTTCAGTGGATACCTGTCTATCTAGCCGTAGCTGGTGTCGGCTACGCTGGAGCAGCACTCATCAGTCAACAATTTGGCGGCACTATGGCATGGACGGATTCGATGATTTTGGCTGCTACCATTCTGGCTCAATTTTTGCTTGACAACAAAAAGCTAGAAAACTGGGTTGTATGGGCCGTTGTCAATGTGTTTGCTATCTATACCTACGCCACCACTGGACTACCACTTGTCGCCTTCCAATATGTGTTTTTCCTCCTCAACACAGTGTATGGATTTATGATGTGGCAACGGAGTAAAAAGATAACCGACACTCTACCGACTCACGCTGATACCGGCGTTCCCATGGAGGCATAGCATGAAACCATTTACCGTTACCATCATTGGCGCAGAGTCCACCGGCAAAACGAGTCTTTCTCGCCAGCTTGCCGATACAATGGATGGTGACTGGGTTCCTGAATTCGCCCGCCCCTACCTTGAAGTTACCGACGGCATCACAAATATCAGCTCGATGCTCGCAATATGGCAAGGGCAACTAGCACTGCAACACGTTGCCACACAGTCGCCGCGACCGTACGTTATCCTCGACACCGATCTCTATGCAACTGTTGGTTACTGGAAGCTCCCGCAGAGCAAATCGTATCTTGGCGCATGTCCTGAAAAACTTATAGAAGACGCCGCATTATACCAATCAAACCTTTATCTCGTCACGCAAAGTAACATTCCCTTTGAGCCAGATGCGCTACGCTATGGCGGCGACAAACGAGAAAGCACAGATGAGTATTGGATACGACTCTGCAAAAGCTATCAACTACCCTACCATGTTATATCGGCAGCTAACCGTGATGAGCGCTTAGCTGAAGCAATTGGCATCATAAACGAAAGGAGTGCACAATGAAAGGTCTTGTTATCGGAAAGTTTTACCCACCTCACCTTGGGCACAACTACCTTATCGATACCGCCCTCAAGAACTGTGAGTCTGTCGACGTGCTCGTCGTTGATAACCCGGCATATCACATTGCTGCCGAGAAGCGACGCGAGTGGCTTCAGGCTCGCCACCCTACTGCCCACGTTACCATTATCCCTGATATCAATAATGACGATGACTCGGTGGCGTGGGCCGCACATACGATGCAGTTTCTCGGCTACAAACCTGATGTTGTCTATAGCTCCGAAGACTATGGTGACCCATGGGCGCGGTATATGGGTGCGCAAAGTATCGTTGTCGACAAAGCACGTACTGCCGTACCAATTTCAGGCACAAAAGTTCGTGAGGATATGCTTGCTTCCTGGCAGTATCTTTCGGACGAGACAAAGGCCGGACTAGCACTTCGCATCGTCATCGTCGGTGCCGAGTCAACTGGTACAACGACTCTGTCGAGAGACCTAGCCGCCGCGCTCAACGCACCGTGGGCACCCGAGATTGGTAGATACTACACCGAATCGATTTTGACGACCGACAAAGCATGGTGCGACGATGACTTTTATCGAATCGGTAAATTACAACAAAACTACGAGGCGGAAATGGCAAAACGCAGTGACGGCGTTGTCGTGTGTGATACCAATGCGGTCGCGACAGAACTCTGGCAACGCCGCTATATGGGGCGTACTACGAAGGCCATGCACGCTATTGCCGCCCAGGATAAAGCTGATCTTTATATTATTACCGGCGATGAAATCCCGTTTGTACAAGATGGTATCCGCGACGGTGAGCACATCAGACATCGCATGCACCAATGGTTTATCGGCCATATCAAAAAAACAGGAATCCCTTACATCATTGTTTCTGGAACGCGAAGGCAACGTCTCCGCAAAGCCCATCAAGTCTCGAAAAAAATGATACGAGAGAAAAAAGTTATTTTTTAATAAAAAATTAGTGTTCAAATCACACTAATATATAAAGGAGTTGTTATGAAAACAAGTAAAGAAACGAGCAGGATATATGGCGAAGTAGTCGCCATCAATGTTGACTTACAAAATGACTTTTGTCCGGGCGGAAGCCTCGCTGTTGAGGACGGAGATCGAGTGATCGAGCCGATAAATAGGCTCAGTGCTTGGGTGCGAGAACACGGCGGTATGGTCGTCGACACCGCCGATGAACATCCGAAAGTAACAAATCATTTCGCTGAGTATGGGGGGACATGGCCGGTCCACTGTGTCGTAGATACCCCAGGTGCCGCCCTACACCGCAATCTGACCATCGAACCATCAGATGCCCTAGCCCGAAAAGGTGTAGCGCCTAACGACGCGGGGTACTCAGGCTATGACGCTGTCTTAAAACCACGTGCTACCGTGCCCAACGATATCGTCAGTGATCTCCCAGAAGAGGAACAGACGGTCGGCAGATTCCTGGAAAGAGTGGTGCGAGTTAACCGTAGTCTTGGTTCAAGGACACTTATCCTCCTCACAGGACTGGCTGGTGACTACTGCGTATCGGCAACGGGACGACCCATCCTTGAGAAGCTCCCATCAGAATGGACAGACCTCATCTGGGTGAGTGATGCGATTCGGAGCGTCAATCAAGAAAATGGTGAGATTGAAAAACAAGCCTCGATTGAAGCAGGTGCCTTGGTTATGACAACGGAAGAAATCTTAGCCGGAGGCATTGTCATTGATCGTGGGCGCCTGGAGAACTAGCCATGGAACGTCTCCTCAACCTTCAAGACCAATATAAGTTCCCGATGGGACAGTTTATCTATGAACAAGAACCCGCTGCAGAAGTAACCTTCAAAATGGTGAATCGCAAGGCAAAAAGTGGTATGCGCATCGCAGATTATGTTTCGGTTCAAGAGCTACAAGAATATTACGATAGCCTGCGCAGCCTCCGTTATACGCCCGAGGAGCTGGCGATCATCGAACGACAGGAGGGCAAGGACTACACACCTGAATTCCTTGGGTACTTAGCCGCATTCCGTTTACCGGAAATTGAGGTCTCAATTGATCCAGCGACGAATGATTTGACCGCCGTCACAAGCGGAAAGTGGAATGACGTTTCACAAGCTGAGATTCCAATCCTCAAAGCCATCCCCACACTCTACTACCCTCGTTATCTTGCCGATCACGGCATAAGTAAACGTGAGTGGTTTCGTGGCGGCGATGAGCGTGGCACAGAGTTTATCAACTATATAACGTCGAGTGGCGCAGCTACGGCCGAGTTCGGCACACGACGCGCAGCATCGAGTGAATGGCAGGATCACATGGTAGGACGTATGGTCGAGGAATGCCCTGGGCAATTTATCGGCACCTCAAATCCCTGGCTCGCAGCCAAATATGGGGTCAAAGAAGTGGGCACAAACGCCCACGAGCTAGGATCGGTCTTTGGCGCACTTGAGGGTAGCCGCGGCGGAAATCCACTCGATGGCCAAGTACGCCTGTTTCGCGAATGGATGACGCGCTTCCCGATGATGCGGGCTGCGCTTATCGACACGTTTACAAGTGATGTCGCCCTTCATGACATGGACCGAACCCTATACGAGCAGACTGAGCTCTATCGTATAGACTCTGGGGTAGAAGAAAAAATTGGTCAAAAAGTTATTGCGATGCTCGAACGTGTCGGTATCGATCCAACGACACGCACCCTCATGTTTACCAATAGTTTGAGCGGTAAACGTGTCGCGGAACTACAGCACCTATTTGGCGGGCAAACGCGTGTTGCCTTTGGCGTTGGCGGTGGCTCAACTAACAATATGCCCTATACTCCCGGTCTCAATATCGTCTGTAAGGCCGTCGAGGTAAATAGCATAGGCACAGTAAAGTTAAGTGACGATGATGGAAAACACATGGGCAATCCGGCCGATGTCGACCGTTACCTAACTCTGTGTGCACAGCGACTCGCCGAACCTGCTGCATGGGACATGACGAGTGCGCTATGATAAAAGAGACTATGCCAAAACAGCCAATGTTCCCCACCGACGAGGAAAAGAGTCGCTTTAGACAGCTCGGCTACGAGCTAGATTCGCACGGAAGACCGCTCCATCCATGGCGCGATCGTCTTCCGCACCTAGCGGAAGGAAAGGGCTTCTTCTACCATTGGGGACCAAACTATACTGTAGATCCGGTCGTTATTTCCCAGACAACAACACCCCGCCTCCTCCTCATCCAAAGGGGCGATACGGGACGATGGGCGTTTCCTGGCGGATTTTTAGAGACAAATGAAGACATCCATACTGCAGGGCTGCGAGAACTCCAGGAAGAAACCGGCCTTGCACAGGTTGACTCATCGGGGAGAGTGGTCTATACGGGCGTCGTCAACGATCGACGCGCGACACTCCATGCCTGGCCCGAAACGTCGGCAATTTTATGGCGCACTCATACAGCCTATCCAGTACAGGCAGGAGATGATGCAGAGCACGCCGAGTGGGTTCCACTTTGCCACGCGCGAACACTGCTTGCCGATAGTTCGCATGGCGATATCCTCGCCGAAGCAATAAAAACTCACGGTAGTCTTCATGAAAAAGTAGAGTATTACGCCGATCAAAGCATTATTCGTGATGCGCAGGGCGGTCATATGGCATATAGCCGCGTAATCATCAGCCCGCCCGAAGGAGTGCCAATCTTTGTTAAGCATCACAACAAAAACACGATCACTGATGATATCCGGGCAGATCATTTACGTCGATATCTCAAAAAGGAATATGCTGTTTATAAGCACCTTGAGACCCACGGTGTACCTGTACCAAACGACGTTATGCTGATCGACGACCATACGCTGCTAATGGAAGCGCTTGATCCCAATAGCGGCTGGTATTGGCGGGCACCGGGTGCACCTCATAAACGCGAAGCTTATATCGAAGATATTTTGCGCAGTCTCACGACAGTAGCGTCGACTCCCCCTGTGGACACTGCGGATATCGCATCGAGCTACACCACCCTACACCAGGAGGGGTGGAACGTGTACCCCGACCATCAACAGATGATTAGGGAGAAGTTAGCAGCATCACAAATCGACGGGAGCAATGAGCTCATAGCAGCACTCGATACTATCTACGCGCGATACTCAGCCCAGCATCCTCCAGAGCTTACCGCTTTTTGTCACCATGACTTTCGTCAATCTAACGTTGCCTGGCATCCAGCGCACGGTACCAAGATTGTTGACTGGAGTTGGGCTGATCGCGGGCCACGACTGGCCGATACAACCAGTTTTCTTATCGATCTCTACAAGTCCGGTCATGAGATTAGCCGCTATCAAGAATATGTTGATGAGTATCATGCACTCGTGCTGATCGGTTTTTGGCTCGAACACAGCATATGGCCGCCAGCACCATCAAATCATCTGGTTCGTGAGCAACAACTCGCCTCGGCTATTGCTGCATTTCGTCTGCTTGAAGAGATTCGACAAACTTCCGTACCTGAGAAAACGGCTTCATGAGTTGTGCATATGTCCGCTCGTTTTCCTCTTGGCTCATCTCAGCACGTGTAATATCATAGCCTTCGTTGATGAAAAATCTATCAAACCCAAATCCGTTGTCACCCCTAGGAGAGTCTGAGATTGTACCCGGGAGCTCACTGTCAAAGAACATCATATGCTCACCATCAAAGTAGCCAAATGTGCACCGAATTACTGCGCCACGATCTTCAAATCCATCAAGCATCCGACAACATGCTTCCTCACCTGCGTGTTCCACAAACCATTTTATGTATGGCCCCGGTAGGTCACCTAGTGCATTAAACGATAGACTTACATCCTCGACCAAGACAGGGCGCCTGACAAACGCATAGGCTTGACGAAGTTTGTGCTCAACAATACTATGGAGGTCTGTCGACTGTAGTTCATCAAGATTTACTTTTTGATACTCGAGCGAAATGCCGAGCTGTCGAGATAAATAGTCCGCTTTATGCTGGTTTCCTGTGATGAATACTGGGAGCTTGCTCATTTTGTCTTTCTCTTTAGCGTCATGCCGGCCACCAGGAGTGCACAAACGATAAATGCGGCTACCGCCCATACATCACGCCACATTTCTGCCGATATATCGGTATTCTTCACTACTCCATTAAGGGCATCTACTGCATATGTTAGTGGCAAATAGTAGGCAATGGTTTCGAGTGTATCGGGTAGTTTATCGAGCGGGACAAAAAGTCCGCAGACAAGGATTTGAGGAAAAATAAGGGCCGGCATGAATTGCACCGCCTGAAACTCAGTTCGAGCAAATGCGCTCACAAATAGGCCAAGTGCTACACCCAGTAACGTATCAAGTAGCGCAACTACTACCACAAACCACTGAGGTCCAACCACATTGAGCCCAAGCCAGTATATCGCGACACTGCTCGTAATGAGCGACTGAATTGCACCAAACAACCCAAATGCTATGGCATATCCGATAATAATATCAAGCTTACCGGCCGGCATAGCCAGGAGACGTTCCATTGTGCCAGTGATACGCTCCCTCAGCGTCGTGATACTTGTTACAAGAAACATAACCGTAAAAGGAAATATCCCTAGTAGTGCCGGACCAAAAAGATTAAACATTTTTGAATTATCGCTAAATATCCAATACAGCAGCGACATCAGGAGTGTTGGCGCCAAAAACATGAGAGCGATTGTTCGCTTGTCATGCCATAATTGCTCAATGATTCGCCATGCTGTTGCAAGAGTTACCCTCAAATGGTAGATCATTTTTGCTCCTCAATCATTGCGACAAAGGCGTCGCCAACGGTCGATTTTTTTGTTCTGACGAGAAGTGCTTTTTTGCTATCGTTCCATAGCATTTCGCCTGCCCGCAATAAGACTAACTCATCGCAGCGTTCTGCCTCATCCATGACATGACTCGAAATGAGAAGTGTCTTTCCCTTTTTGGCGAGTTTATCAAACAACTGCCACAGATCGTTTCTTAAAATGGGGTCCAGGCCAACGGTTGGTTCATCAAGGACGAGAAGATCGGGATTACCGATCAATGCGACTGCTAAGTTTACACGAGCCCGCTGCCCACCTGACAAATTGTCGACAAGACGTTTGCGATAGCGTGTCATATCTACCTCTTTAAGCACACGCTCAACCTCATGCGCATGAGCACCACTCACCCGCGCAAAATAGCGCAGGTTCTGTTCAACCGTGAGATCACCATATACTGCAGGGGCTTGCGTCGCATAGCCAATCCTTGATCGTAGTAACGCATTCCCAGCAGGAATACCAAATACCATGAGAGATCCCCGATACCGCTGAACACCAACTATCACTCTCATCAGGGTTGTTTTGCCGCTGCCACTTGGTCCCACAAGACCAATGAGTTTACCCGGGGGAATAGAGAAGGTTACATTATGAATAATTTTCTGATTATTTCGACTGACCAGCAGACCGCTAGCAACTATTGCATCCATATGACCATTGTATCACTCAATATCACCTCCTGCTTATCCGTATTGCTTCATCCAGAAACAGGAGTCCGGCATGTGTAGAGAGGGGTGAGTGGGGAGTTTTTGGAACAATAGAAATTGGTATGTTTCCCATACCTGCTGCATCGAGATTACTTCTTATTTCGGCAGGTGGAAAGAGTATGTCGTGCTCACCGCTCACAATATGGATTGGAATGCCATCAAGAAACAACTCCTTGACCGGGTCCAAAATACGACATACTAGCCCGGCCTCATATTGTGCTCTTGCCTTGCTCGTGCCAGGTTTTATAGTGCGGATCAAAAAAGCATGGTTAAACAAAAGTCGAAGATCTGTAAAAAGTGACGTTATTTGATGAAGGAAGTTATGATTAACTCGACGCTGCAGCTCACTATACGGAGAAGGAGACCGTGTATATTCATGGGTATTCAGGCCCAAAGGTTGAAGCAGAATCAGCTGCTCCACGTTGTCGCGCATTTTTTGCAGATAAAGAGCCACTCCCCCGGCCGCCTGTGACTCGGCAATAATTGAAGCAGGCTGGCCGTATCGTCGCGTCAATTCGTCAACCATCGTCGCGGTATATCTCACAATAAAATCTGGAACGTCCGAACCATCCTTGTTTGCAAACCAATGCGGCGCGCCTGGTATCACCGCCACGCCCGGCGGGCAGCTTTTTGTAACCCACTACGCCAGCCTGCCTACCTGCGCAGTCCCGAGGAACAACCAGGTGGTCACTGTGCTGGCACCAGCACTACAATATATCGTAACCGGAATTATCTGCTGGTGATAAGAAAAATCAACTTCGATTGTGGAATATTGTCGAGCAAGGTGACTTTTTTTATTACTTATCAATGAGCGCGAGGAATGCCGTTTCATCAATAACCTTCGTACCATACGACTGAGCCTTTTTCAGTTTACTTGCACCAACCTTACCTCCGACAACCAGGTAATCTGTATCTTTACCGACTGTTGTCTGAAAGGTGCCGCCTAATGTCCGTATAAGATCAGCCGCCTCGTCACGTCCCATTGAAGTAAGCGTACCAGTCACAACAAATGACATATTTATCAACTTTCCTGATTTTTCTTCGTAGAAAGGAGTGACATCGTACTGCTCAAACTTAGAAAGTAGTAATTCGTTATCTTCATCAGCAAACCATGCGGCAACACTCTCGGCTACCACATCGCCGACGCCATCAACTGAGCGCAGCTGGTTAATCGTAGCATAGCGAAGTGCATCCAGTGATTTAAACTGCTTTACCAAATCAATCGCCGTTTGCACGCCGACATGCCTGATGCCAAGGCCAAAGACGAAGCGTTCAAGTGGCGGCTTTTTTGACGCAGCAATTGCGTTAATCATTTTTTGTGCAGAAATAGCCGCAAATCGTTCGAGTCCCAGTAGTTGCTCGTACGTCAACCGATAGATGTCTGCGATGTCGTTTACAAGCTCGGCATCGACAAGCGCTTCGACATTTTTTTCACCCAGCGTTTCGATATCAAGTGCGCCCTTACTTGCAAAATGTTGCAACGATCGTTTGAGAATCAGTGGTCCTGTCAAGCCTTTTGCCCGATAGACTACCTCGCCTTCTTGTCGCTCAAACTCCAATTCAGGATACTGCCTAGCAAGCTCACGTTCATACTCAAAGGGCGCTACATTATTGGGACGAAGCTCCACGAGCACCTGTTGTACCTGCGGAATAATATCTCCTGCCTTATAAATCACCACCGTATCTCCAATGCGTACATCGAGTCGTGCAATCTCGTCGGCATTGTGCAGACTCGCATGTTGTACCGTTGTGCCGGCAATTTGTACGGGATCAAAGACAGCCACAGGCGTCGCTGCGCCAGTACGACCAATCGAAATAACGATATCCTTTACAATAGTTGTTGTCTCCTCGGCTGCGAACTTATACGCGATTGCTGCTCGAGGTGTTTTACCCACTATACCCAGTCTCGCAAACTCGGTACGATTATTGACCTTAATGACGGCACCGTCTGTGTTAAAGGGCAGGCCTGATCGAATCTTATCTAGATGGCGTACATACTCCATGATTTCTGCTACGCCGCGAACCACTCTTGTCTGTTTACTTGTTGTTATCCCTAACTCCATGAGCATCGCGTAACCAAATGCAATTGTTGGCGTGTCAGCCAAATCATCACGAATAATGTCATACCCCACGAAATTAAGTGGTCGTTCGGCGACTAGCTTTGGATCAAGTTGCCGAATGGTACCTGCTGCCAAGTTGCGTGGATTTTTGTAAAGTGGCTCACCGCTTCGTTCACGCGCTCTATTAAGCATTTCAAAATCTTCTTTAAACATGACGATTTCGCCACGAATCTCGGTACGGCCTCTCAAAAAATGAGCAAACTTTTGATTTGCTCTCAGCCGTAGTGGCACATTATTTATCGTACGGACATTTGCCGTTACGTCTTCGCCAACTCGACTATCACCTCGCGTTACTGCCTGCACCAATACTCCGTCTTGGTATATCAGCGCAGAAGCCAACCCATCCATTTTTATGTCGCAGAGAAATTCATCACCGACTGTAGGTAAGACGCGTTTCATACGAGCAACCCACGCGATAACTTCGTCGCGGTCAAACACATCAGCGAGACTTATCATTGGTGTCTGGTGAGTGACCTTTGAAAATGAATCGAGTGCTGTCCCGGCGACACGTTGCGTTGGGCTATCGGCTGTAATAAGCTCCGGGTACCAATCTTCAAGTTGAGACAACTCGTGCTTCAAGCTATCGGCTGCCGCTTCACTCAAAATTGACTCATCAAGAACGTGATAGTGGTACCGATAATCATTGATTAGCTCGCGCAGTTTTTCGACCCGAATCCGCGCCTCAGCAAGCTTAGGCTGGTTTTGTATCGTCATCAATAATCCTCCGATAGAGTAAATACACGTAGCTACTGCACCACACGACCGTCCATGCAAACATACACGCGATAACTATCGGTACAGCTGGCACAAATACCCACCATGTCCAAACATGAGATGCCCAGGTGCTCAACTGAATAAGGGGAATTGCGACAATCAGCCAAAGCAGCGCTATAAGTAGCATCATCCACAGCAGACGAAATAAGATGCGGAGTCGCCTTCCCGTCACGAGATCACCTGCGACTTTTACTGCCCTGAGCGGATACATCCCCGGCAGAGTAACGACAACTAATGCGAGAAAGGTCGAGGTAAGCCAGTAGAGCGAGAGGGCAATAAGTAGTGTGGCAAATATCGTAAATATCATCATACTAAGCCCTGAAGAAAGTGCTCCCACCATCGCTAGTGCGGCATACAGTACGATGACAAATCCGATTGGTAACAACTGAATGAGTGCGAGAAATACAAGCATGAGTGTTGCTATAAATGGTGCACCCGCCGAGTATAGGCCGTCTCGCAATTTTGGCTTTCGTCCCGCCAATCGTTCTCTGAGTAGCCATACCGTCGTTAGCCATACAAAGAGAAGAGCAATCATGAGATAGATTTGCTGATCAACCGAGAGACTGGTCGGACCGGTCAATACCGTTCCTGCCAATATTAGCCCCGCTCTGCCGTATGACCCAAACATTTCTCCGATCGAACCGGCGTTTTCGATGGTTTTGGAAATATTTGTGAAGGCGTCTTGACTCGTTACTCCGCTAAAGATAAATATAATCATTCCATAAAAGAGCGTGAGGAGCATAAAGATTTTCCAATTTTGGCGAAGTGTTTTTGTCACGATATGGGTAAATACACTGTAGCTCGGTAATGGCAATGATCTTATGTAATCGCGGCGACGAGTCCGACGGAAACTACGATGAGGGCGACGATTCAAGAACGACCCAATCCGTATCATGAGGTGCTCAAAGTATTTCTTGAGTCCACGTGGGTTAGGCAATGATGTCAAGCGTCGAGTAGTTGTCTTTTTGCTGGGTTGCGGCTTTTTCGAAGAAACTTTGGGGCGACGCGTCTTAACGGCCTGCACAGAGGCTTTTTTGCTTTTCACCACTTGTGCATATCCTTCTTGAGACGAGCTATCCTTGCCTCGAGAGGAGGGTGCGTACTAAAAAGCTGGGCGATGAGACCCGGCTTCAACGGATTAGAAAAAAACAAGTGAGCAGTCGAGGTGCTTTGACGACGCATCGGTTGACCATATTCCATAAGTTTTTCGAGCGCGCTTGCCAACCCCTCAGGATCACGTGTTGAAAACACTCCTGTGGCGTCGGCCAGATATTCGCGCTGGCGGCTGATCGCCATCTGGATCATCGCGGCAATAAGCGGTGATATAAGTATCAGCACAAAGCCAATCACATAAAACAGTGGGCTGTTTGCGTTGTCTTCGCGGTCGTCTCCCCCAAACCACATCAGGCGAAATGCCATGTCCGACAAGAGGCCGATAGCACTCACCAAACCAAACGCAATCATGCTAACACGTATATCGTAGTTGCGCACATGACCCATCTCGTGAGCAATCACCGCCGTCAGCTCGCGGTTGTCCATGATCTCGAGTAATCCTGTTGTTGCCGCCACTACTGCATGTTCGGGATCACGACCAGTCGCGAACGCATTTGGTGAAGGGTCATCGATAAGACATACTTTTGGCATTGGCATGCCTGTGGTGATCGATAGATTTTCGACAGTACGCCATAGACGAGGACTGTCTGCTTTGGTGATTTCCCGCGCACCAGTTGTTACGAGCGCTAGCTTATCGGCAATGACGTACTGAATCAATGCGTATACACCAGCAACAACGAGTACACCAATTCCTATACTTGACTGTCCATTGATTGCACCCACGAGCCACCCAATAGCACCCACAAATCCAACGAATACCGTCATAATCATGACGGTATTTCGTTTGTTTGCTGCGATTGCCTTATACATGAATTGCTAGTCGAGACTAGAACTTGACTTCAACGGGTTTCTCAACAGCTGCGCGATCCTCGACCTCAAAGAACTCGCGTTGCTTGAAACCAAGCATACCTGCAATCGTATTTGCCGGGAACATCTGAATCTTAGTGTTGAGGCTGCTAACACCACCATTGTAGAAGCGTCGTGCTGCCTGTATCTTATCCTCGGTATCAACCAGCTCGTTTTGCAGTTGGAGGAAGTTTTCATTTGCCTTGAGCTGAGGATAGTTCTCTGCTACCGCAAAAAGGCTCTTGAGAGCACCCTCGAATTGATTTTCTGCTTGAGCAGTTGCTTTTGGCCCCTGAGAGCTGGCATTGACAACGTTTGCCCTGGCTTCGGTGACATTTTCAAATACTTGTTTCTCGTGCGCTGCGTAGCCTTTAACCGCCTCTACAAGATTTGGAATAAGGTCGGTACGCCGCTTAAGCTGGACGGTGATATCGCTCCACGCTTCATCGACACGTACTTTGAGTTTGACAAGACCGTTGTACGTTGCCCAAACAAAGAGGACAAGCAAAACAACCACACCGCCCACGATGAGTAAGGTTACTGTTACTGGATCCATGAGTTCTTTTACCCTTTCTTTCTCTACTTTTACTGTCTACAGTATACCACTCGCCGCGCTAAAAGAATAGCTCAACCTATCATGACATCCTAGCAGGACAAAGACTGTCTAGTATTTGTTGAATTAATTACCCGACTCCGCGTCTAAAGCATGACGGTGTCTCACATACTCTTCGATCGTCTGGGCGTCAGAAAATACTAGATAATATTCCCGCCTGTATGCTTCTTGAACACTAAGGGGTTCGTCACCCGTCAGGTCTCTTGTTGTGTCTTTTTTCGAATATAGTTGAGCAAACCTCACATAATCAAATGATTCCTTATTGGGGTTGGCTGCTATTGCCTCAGCGATCGCCTCTGCAATTGTTCGATCTTGCTCTGCAAGCGTAGCCGCCATAAGTGATTCGTGAGTAGGGCCAGGTACAAATCCATCGGGCACAAGGTTATTTGTGCTGTCATGCTTGGGTGGTGAAAATTCCGTACCGTTCATTTTACTTATCTCCATTTCTATTATAACGTATCACTCTTTAATTTTACTAGATATCTCTTGATCCAGCTTCGACCGTAACAGATTAGCAAATAAATGTACCGACGAGTTGAGTAGTGACGCTGCCTTATTATGTGTCAAGAACTCACTGGAGCCAAGAACTGTCATTGTGCGTTCCATAATTGGCCTAAAAAAATCGTTTCCCCATTCGATACCAAGCTGGTGTAGATTATAAGCAACACTGGTCGTGTTATCGATTAGATCTCCATACTTAATAATTCGTACTTCCTCGGGCGCAGAGGCAATTTGCTGCATATATTTGTCAGTGTGATAATCATCCTCGTGGTTGGTCAGTAGTTCAATAAATGATAGTACACGTTCTCCATACTGATCGCGCAAAAGTTCGCGAGGAATATCCGTATCTTCGAGCAAATCGTGACCCAGCGCCGCCAGAGTGATATCCTCTAGTAACCCTTTATCCCTAACAGAGCCGGTGGCTGTAAGCGCATATTCAACAATATTTGCAACATTTTGACAATGTATCGTAACGGGCACGTCACCCCTAAACTGCCCCTTATGCCACTGACTAACCGTATCTAGCATCTGTCTATGTTTATCGCTTATCATATGCCCCCATTATCAGTTTTTACCATTGACTTATAGTACTGCAGGAAATCTTGCCAAGCCGCTCTATCCGCGATCTGATCAACTCTGACTATACTCCTTGGAGCGTGTTTATAATACTCATCACGTCCACCCTTATAGCTCGGCAATGATAAACCGGCACGCATCAAGACAAAGGAGGAGATAGCTTTAGCTGTTTTACCACAGCCATCAGCAAAAAAGTGGTCAACAAGGTCTATATGGTACTCACAAAAAGCAGCAACCTCGACGGGGTCACTATCGGGGTTGGTTAGTTTTTGATGTAACTCCTCATAAAACTGTTCCATGGCAGCAGGCAATTCGTCAAGTCTAGTGTATGGATATTTATCGGAGTCTTCGCCAGTTCTGATAAGAGAACCTTCCTTTACAATACCGTCATTAATCTGAGCAGCAATAGACTCAACTAATTGTCTAACTTTGCTGGCTGATGAAAAATCTGCGTCTCTTTGTTCAAAAGCCAATGATATCGCCTTATCAAAGTTTGCTTTAGCTCTTGCTGCGGCTTCATCACCATCGATGGATTCCATACTGGCTGCTTTTGTACTACTCGCCGATGTGTCGATTGTGCCGTTAGCGGTTCGGGAAGTAGCCAATAGATTATGATTAGCGTCAGCCAAATAACCCTTAAGCTCTTGAGCGGTACCCGCACCTGCCATTATGTCCACCGCTCGGCGTAACGTCTTGCCCTTAAACCCTCCAAGTCTAGCCGCAACCTTCGCGGCATGTTCACGGCCCTTCTCGCTATTATCGTAGGATGAATTACAGTGTTGCTGTATAAAGGCATCGTCAATTACCGTGTTACCCAGTACCTCCGCATCAGCTTCCGCTTGCTCAGGCGTACTAAATAATCTAGCGTAAAGTTCTTGTCGTTTCTGATCGACAACAACTTTACCATCAATTAGAACAGCTACCACTACAGGTCTTCGCTCATCTGGGTCAAATGCCATAAGCATGTACCCATCAACTGCCGTATTGCTACCAGTCTCAACCTGCTTTATAAGCTCAGACCTATTTGCTCTAATACCGACAAAACCTTTGATTATTGCATCAAATGGCACATTAGGATCTTCGCCACCTTTTTCGCGCATTAATACGCCCACCAGTGAGGATTCTAGCGGTACGTCGACATCAAGAATCCGTACATTACGTTCCGTCTCAGAAGCATTTGCTAAGATGTCCTCTATATCTCCGGGGGTTTCGTTGCGCTTATCTAGTACTACTGACATATCAGGATCTGTTAATTGTCGCTCGATTCTTCGGCTTATCATCGATCCCTCATCGTGTACTTGTGCGGCACTGATATCTGGGTCACCCTCTCTCAAGGCAAACTTATAGGAATCAGGGTTGATTGCACCCGAGGGTTCTCCCCTTCCGTCTAATATTCCAGCGAACATTTCGTGACCAGCGCTTAAAGCACGGGTTTTTCCAGATGCAGTATTACCACGCAGAGCATAGATTGTCGGCTTTGGATTTTTTTCTTTGAGCCTTTCGGAAAGTGCGTGAGCTTTTAAGATTGCTTCTTCGAAAACACTTTCGTGCAACTTGCGCCTTTCAGAATCCCAGCTTTCCGGATTATCAAGCAGGGATTTCCTCTCCTGTTTGCTTAAACTATCTAGATTAGCTGATGTAAAGGATTCTATGGAAGAAGTGGTGGTTTCTTTGAGTCGTTTAATCTTAGCTTTGTAGACCTCTCGCGCCGCGTGTTCAGGAGTTCTAAGCACCCCTTCAACACGATCAATTTCTTTTGCTATCGCTTCGGCAGTTTCGGGATCTTCTGCTGCTATCTCTACAGTTGCATCTACTAACTCTTGATCAAAACCATCTCTCTCTAATGTTTCTATGGGGTTACTCCTGCCCACTAAACCCCCGGCTACTGTCTGCTCAGCAGCTGCTCCAACTGCTTCCGTTATTCTTTCGCTGTCCCCCGGGCCCCTCATTTCATAAGCACCGGCATCGGCTATTGTACGCTCAGCGACATAGGTTAGCGCCTCACCAGTCTGTTGCTCAAGTTCGGGAGAAGTCAGAGGATTTACATGTTCTTTAATCCAAGATTTTGCACCATCAATCTTATCCCTAATTTTTTCCATCAATGGTCGGCGACTTTCTGTTTCAGGGGATTGAAGTGGTACAACTGGAATATTTTCTGGGTTTCTATTTTGTATCACATACAAATTATACGAAAAGCTCATGTTATTTACCACACCAGTGAATAAACAAGTAACGATGGTAGAATTAGTATATGAAACACTTCCAAACCCTTCCCAAACTCTCACCGGGCGACCAAGTTGGTATTATTTCACCGTCTGCGGGACTACCAGGACTCTTTCCATGGGTACAAGATTTGGGCCTAGAGCGCATGCGAGATATATTCGGTCTTATTCCTGTAGAATATCCCACCACACGTATGATGAATGCTTCGCTTGAGGACAGAGCGCGCGATATCATGGCCGCATTTGCCGACCCGAACAACAAAGCAGTGTTTGCTTCTATAGGCGGTAATGATCAGATAAAACTTATCAAGTACCTTGACCCACAGGTATTCAGAGATAATCCAAAGCCGTTTTTTGGCTATAGCGACAATACACATTTGCACAATTTCTTGTGGAATTTGGGTATACCATCGTACTATGGCGGCGGTATTATGAATCAATTTGGTATGAATGTCCGAATGTTTGATATGACGATAGATTCTCTCAAGCACGCCCTATTTAACAAGGGCGAATTTCCTCTTGATATCGCAAATAACTATAATGATGAGGGCTTAGACTGGTCAGTAAAAAATAACTTGGCGTTGGAACGCAAACTTGAACCAAACGATGGCATATACTGGGATGGCACCACAAACGCTAAAGGTATTTTGTGGGGTGGCTGCGTAGAAAGCCTAGTGGCTCAAATGGCAACAGCAAAATATCTACCAAGTGATAAAGACATTGATGGCACAATCTTAGTATTGGAGACCTCGGAGAACATACCTCAACACTGGATTATTGAATATCTACTAGTAGGACTAGGTGAGCGCGGCTGGCTGGATAAGTTCCAGGCTGTGTTAGTTGGAAGACCAAAGGCGTGGGAATTTAACAAACAGATGACGCCGCAACAAAAAGCAGACTACCGAGATCAACAACGCAAAACGGTTGTAGGTACTATACGCCAATATAACGCACGTATTCCGATCGTCCAAAATATTGACTTCGGACATACCGATCCCCAAACGGTATTACCCCTCGGCCAGAAAGCGCGAGTCATAGTAGATAAGCAAATAATATACTTGAGTTACTAAATCTCAGAAAAGCCAGAAAAACAGAGGCGAACTTGAATATTATTCCAACCTGGTGCGCGGGGCGGGAATCGAACCCGCACGACTTTTGGTCAAGGGATTTTAAGTCCCTCGCGTCTACCTATTCCGCCACCCGCGCTCAACTTTAGTATACTAGAAATATGAAGCAAATCCTCATAATTCATGGTGGTGAAAGTTACAATTCATACAACGCCTATTTGACGAAGCTGCGATCAAAGCGTGTTGACTATGACCGCCTAAAGGTTCATCAGAAATGGAAACCATGGATCGCAAATCAAATAAAAGATGCCGACGTACTCCTTCCTGAGTTTCCCAATGCGTGGAATGCTGTCTACGATGAGTGGAAATTATATTTTGAGAAACTCATCCCCTTCTTCGGCAATGACGTTCAGTTAGTGGGGCATTCCCTCGGCGCTATGTTTTTGGCAAAATACCTTCATGAGGTTCCGCTCAAACAAAAAGTGAAGCGACTTATTTTGGTCGCACCGGTTTACGACAATGACTTTACGGGAGATAATGGTAGTTTTCTCGTTGGTGACGCACGTGGTCTCGATAAGAGTGCGAATGAAATCCACTTGTTTCATAGCAAAGATGACCCTCTCGTGCCATTTGCTGAACTAACAAAGTTTCACCGTGATTTGCCCGATGCCATAGTTCATACGTTTGAAAACCGTGGGCATTTCATCGAGGAGACATTTCCCGAGATGCTCGAACTCCTCAAAAAGAAATAACCTCGAGCCATCGAGATTATTTCATGGAGGCACGTATGGGAGTTGCACCCATCTACGCGGTTTTGCAGACCGCTGCGTAACTGCTCCGCCAACGCGCCACGTTTTTTAGTATAACAAATAGATTAGCTTTGGTCTCTCGGAATAATAAGAGATGCCTTGGAGGCATCTTATTTGTGGTGCACTGAAGAAGACTTGAACTTCCACGATCGCAATGATCACTAGCCCCTCAAGCTAGCGCGTCTACCAATTCCGCCACCAGTGCATATCACCTGTTGGATACCCCCATAGTATACTGCAATTTACGGTGTTTTGTAAACCATGTCACTCTCAACTGTCCAATAGATGACAGTTGAGAGCCGATCGGTAGAGGTAACAAGTTTTGCGTTACTACGGACTGTTTGTGCATTTTTGTTTGATACATACTCAGCAACGGGTTGGTAAAGACCGATCGCTGGCGCATCCTCTATCCACTGCCGCGCAAACTGCTTGTACTTAGCATTACGTAGATCGGGTTCGAGACGAGACCGCGCACTTGCTAAACTTGCGTCTGCTGTCTTGTTACTGTAGCTGGTGAAATTGTATCCCGATGGTCCCGCCTGCGATGAATGCCAGTACGCATAGACATCAGGGTCAGCACCGATGGAAAGCTGGTAGAGTAACACGTCAAAGTTTCTTCCCTGCAACGTATCTTGCACAAAGGTTGATGATACAGTTGCAGTGTCAACGGTACGTGTATTGACTTTTATACCAAGTGCCTGCCATTGCCGCACTATTTCTTTGAGTACCACTCCATACTCGCTACTTTTCGTTGTTGTGATGTTGAGCTCAAGCGGCTTGCCATCTTTGACACGATACGAACCCTCTGCTTTCCAGCCAGCTTCGTCCAGTAGTGCTTTCGCTTTTGTTAGATCGGTTTTTGGTGCATGCGGAATATCCGCTCCCGTCAGCTGCCCATCAATAAATGGCGAATCGAGTGAAAGTGTTCCCTCACCTAATCTCGCGCGAATGGCTTCAGTATCTGTTGCATACTGAAGTGCTTTTCTCACCTTGCCATCACGTAGTACCGGGTGAGTGGTGTTGAGGAGCAGATAAACACCGCTATCGAGCGATTGAGGTGCCACAGTGTAGCTGTTTGGTATTTGCGAACGAGAGGCAATAGAAATGTCCGCCGCACCATTGACCTCACCTGATTTTAAGGCACTCAGTATTGCTTCTTCGCTTGTGTATGCCTGCACTTCAAACCTATCTAGTTTCGGTTGCCCGCGATAATAGTTTTTATTTGCCTCAAGTGTGACACGCCTCGTTCCCGTTAGTACATCCGCTGACTGGAGAGACTTGAAACGGAATGGTCCACTTCCCACCGGCGACTGACTAAATATGTTTTCCCGAACCGCACCCGGACTCACGCTCGACAAGATATGCTCAGGCAGCACAGGAAAGGTGAGCGCATACGGAAAGGCGGCATAGACTGTTGGTAGTGAAAATTGCACCGTTGTCGCATCGATCGCCTGTACCGATACGTCAAGCCAGTTGATCCTGAGCGAAGAGCGAGAGAGGGGGTTTTTGATGAGATTTATAGTAAATACTATGTCTTTTGCCGTCAAGGGCGCACCATCATGCCATGTTACATTTGGTCTGAGTTTGATGGTATATTGCTTTCCTGTTGAATCCACTTGCAGCGAAGCGGCTATGTCCTGGTGCAAACTACCCGTTTCATCATAATCATATAAGCTCGAGAATACTAAACGACCAACGGTTGCTTCGGCACTTGACGAAATATAGAGTGGATTGAGCGTCGTAATCGGCCCGAGTGAAGCTTCAACGTAGCTTCCACCCCCCTGCCGTGCAGAAACCATGTAATTTGACTGTCCCCACATCCACTGAAGTCCCAAGCCGGCAATGATAAACCCCATCATAGTAAGCCAGAGGGTAATTTGGCGTCGAACAGCGCGTACGTTTTGAATACGACGAATAATAAAACGATGAGCATGTCGACGTGTTGTCCCTTCGATGCGTCGAGCCCGCCGAGCCAACGCCTTACGATCAAGACGTATTCGCCTAAACTGATTCCACCCCTGTTTATCTTTATTCACGTGGTTCCCTTACCTAAATGATGGCAGAAGTAGTCCGGCCAGGATAGAGGCGACGAACGTAATCGCTAAAAAGATAGTTACTTCAAATAGATTTTTGTCTAAGCCGCGCCGCGTAGTATATAACTCCCCCGAACCTCCAAATCCAGCACCTAGGCTCGCGCCGCGTTGCTGAAGTAAAATGGCAAGCGACATAAGAATTGCCGACCCAACGGTAATACTTTGCAAAATACTGTCAAGACTCATTTATTGCTCCTTTCGCATATTCGAATACTCTAGTTCGAGCACGCTACTTACTACATAGTTTACCAGACTTAGTACCAATCCTGTAAGAACCGAGTGCCAAAATGTCATCTGTAGACCTGGAGCGAGCTTTAGTGATATCCAGACCATAAACCCGTTGACAATAATAGTGAACAGACCGAGCGTCAATAAGATTGCAGGAAGTGCCAAAATTATGACAATCGGTTTTAGGATGGCATTGACAACTGAAAATATTAGTCCGGCCAACAAAAAGACAGCGACCCCGGCATCAATCTCAGCTCCGCTATAGCCCGTGCCAAACACTCTCACGGCGATCCAAAGCCCAAAGGAATTAAGTATCCAACGGATGGCAAACATCATCATTTGTTGTTTCATAGTCTCCGTATGAGTATAGCGTTTTTCTACAAACTTGTCGACAAGGCGCGACTCAAGTTTTCATGTCCATCGGCGGTTATCAGGATATCATCCTCGATTCTCACCCCGATATGTTCCTCTTCGATATAAATACCAGGTTCAACCGTCAGCACCATGCCGGGTTGAAAATAGCGCGGTGCCCCAAGGCTATCATGAACATCAATGCCTAGACCGTGACTGATAGCATGAGGGAAATATTTTCGGTACGTCTCAGTGTCATCCCGATTTTTGAGCAAGCCAACCTCACCGAGAGCATCTTTCATAATCTCATCAACTTGACGTAAATAGTCTGCAATAAGCAAGTCTGGTCTGAGTAGTGCAATAATTCGGCGATGCGCATTCTCGACCGCTGCATGTACTTGCTGCTGACGCTTTGTCGGTTTCAGACAATACGTCCTCGTAATGTCAGCCGCGTAACCATCAACCCGCGCACCGACATCGATCAGTAATGCCTGATTTTTCATTATTCTGCCACTGTTTTCGACATAATGAAGCGTCACTGCGTGGCTTCCGCCGGCGATAATTGGTTGATAGGCGTGTGCTGCGTTTGCCCGACGAAATGCCCTCGTCATATCAGCCTCAACCTCATATTCATAGCGGTATTCTTCGAGTTGCGCACGGACAGCGGTAAAGGCCATGATTGTTAACTTCACCGCTCGACGAATTGCCGCAATCTCCTCAGGCGATTTGATCGCTCGAAGTCGAGCCAGTTGATCACTGCAGTCTACTACCTTGGGAAATATTCGGCAAAGCAGAGAATGTAGCTCAGCTGGTGCTGGGTTCATAACAAAATGATGCGGATGTGGTCGATACGGTGTATAAGCAATTGTATGCTGACGGCTCAGCTGGCGTAGTCTTGTTTCAAAATCTGTTTCGTCAATGATCTCATTTGCTCCAGTTGTCTCGAGCAAGGCTTCTTCGTCTGTCTTACCATCAAATATAACTTCCGCTTCCGACCGAGACGGTCTCACCAACACCACATGCTGACGTATGCCGTCAATAATCACTTTCCACCCAGGTAACGTAATTCCTGTAAGCCACAGAAAATTAGCTTCCTGTAGGAATGGTGCTACCATATCGTTACTTAATTGCACTTGGTCATACGATGAAACTACGACAAGCCCTCCGGACAACTGCGCGGTTAGTTGCTCGTGTCTTTTTTTTATCTTCTCACTATCCATTTATTAACTGCTGCGTAACTCAACTTCTGCTGGTTGGCTAAAGATACTGAGTATCTCATTTATTCTAATTTTTGGTAAATATTACCTTTGAATATCCACCGTTAATGTTTGCTTGTACCTGAGGGTTACTTACCGATGCTGAGTATGCTTCAAAGGTCGCTACCGTGCCCACCGGGCTAGTATTTCCAGGTGTGATACGCACCTGATATGTCCAGCCAGCTGATGAAGTCGTCATCGAAACAGTATTTGTAGTTGTCCACGTAGTACCTCCATCTATGGACATCTCAAGAGGACCAGTAGTTCTCAGCTGAAACACTGTTGTACCACACAGGATTGTTAGCTCAGTGCAGCCAGCGGTAGAGTTTATATTAATCGTCGTCCCAAGTGCTAAATTGGTAACTGCTGGCTTCAATATAGCCAAATCTACACGTGCACCCCAGCCACTACCTGTATATCCAAAGACAAGATCGGATGTACCAGAAGGAGGCATCGTTATCTGCCACGCACCAGGAACTATTACTCCACCCGCACAGGTACCATACTGAGGAGTTTGGTACTTATCTGAAACAAACATTTTAACCGTAGGCACTGCCACACTAACCCCTTCGACACAATATGTAGAGCTGGTACCTGAAATGTAGGTGACCGTCACACCAGAGTTTATCGTCACATCAGTTGGTATAGACGTTGGAAAAGCATTATCAAAATTCCGGGCATTTTTCATCCCATCGGCAACAGAGGACAATGCGCTCCTTACTTCTGCTACAGCAGTACGTTGTCGCCAAGACCCAAAAGCGAAAATTACTATACCCGCAAGTATAGTAATCACGGCGATCATTATAAGTAACTCAACTATTGTAAATCCATGCTGCTTGTGGTTAGTTTTCATACAATTACTATAGCACTCCTCATGACTTTACAAAAGAAATGATTCTCTGTGCTAACTTGTCGCCAACAACTTGAGTGATATCTGTCTGGCTCGCTTGCTCGATACCTCGCAGGCTACCAAAAGCTTTGATCAGCTTCTTGCGTGTCACCGGGCCAATGCCAGGAATATCCTCGAGTGTACTTTTGGTTTGTGAGGTACGCTTAAGGGTCGTATGGTATGTCACAGCAAAACGATGCGACTCATCCCTAATGCGTTGTAAAAGTTTAACGATATGGGAGCTGTGAGGAAGACTGATTAGGGTAAACTTGTCACTCGTCATAGTATGACCGTCCAATCTCTCGAGTACCTTATGGTCGAGCCTCACGCGAGATCTCTCGAGGTGTACGACTATCTCTTCGTGCTGTTTAGCTAAGCCGATCATTGGTATCGTGAGACCTGCCTGATCCCGCGCAGTAATCGCCGAATCAAGCTGACCCTTACCACCATCAATCAAACAGATGTCCGGAAGTTTCCACCGAGAACGATTTTTTTCACTAAACCGACGCGACAAGGTCTCAAACATATTTGCGAAATCATTGTTTTGCTCCTTGTGCATTTTGAACTTTCGATACTCAGTACGATCACTAACGCCGTTTGTAAATACCACCATACTCGCGACAACATTTGTGCCACTCATATGGCTAATGTCGTATCCCTCCACTCGTGCCGGTATCGACGCTAGCCCCAAAAGTAATCGTAGATCATCGAGCGCCCTGTCCTTGCTGATATCCAAGAATTCTTTGTCGCCAAACATAATACGCCGCTGCAATTCTCGCAGATATCCGAGCCTATTGCGCAATTCGGCAGCAATCTCAAATTGCTGCTGCCGTGCGGCGCGATTCATGTCTCGCTCGAGTTCGCGAGTGATAGTTAACTTATCGCCCTCAATGTATCGTATGAGCTTTTTAAGACTAGATTTATATTCTTGGCTTGTCATATCGGAGCGCGGACTCAGCCCCAGATGAACATCAAAGTCGACGCGGTGTGTACCCGGCGGTTTCGTATAATACGGAAACACTTTTCGCAGGTATCGAAGAGCTTTTTTGAGAGCATGGCCATTATAGAATGGTCCGATGTACCGAGCCTTGTCGTCAGCTGGATTGCGCGTAAAACTGACATGTGGCCACTCGCTTTTTATGTCAATACGGACATACAGTTGGGACTTGTCGTCGCGAAGCAAGATATTGTAACGAGGCATGTAGCGCTTTACCATTTCGCTTTCCAAAAACAGAGCATCAATTTCGCTGTCCGTCTCAATCCAGTCGGTATCCTCTATCTCCGCCACCAGCGCACGCGTTTTGGCATCGATATCTCGATTTGCCTGGAAATACTGCCGGACACGATTTTTTAAGACCGCCGCTTTTCCCACATAAATCACTTCTCCAGAGGTTGATTTATGAAAGTACACCCCAGGGGAATTGGGAAGGTTTTTTAACTTTTGCGCGAGACTGGTGTTCATCCCACTAGTATAAGCCGAAGTGATCGCGGGGGTCTACTTTTTCTCGGCGCGCATCATACCAAGCGCCATACCGACAAATGCAGCTGATAACACCAAAAAAACTGATCCGACAGCATACTTTGATGCCAGCAGCGCAGTGCCGATTGGCAACATGGCGATGCCCAGTACCAATACAGCCGTTGAGTCTTGTGATGATTGCTTCTTATGCTTTTTCATACATCAAAGTATATCACATGCTGTTGCCGACTGGCACTAGAGATCGTATAGTAGTCATATGAAGCAAGTGTATCTGGAGAATAATTTCGCGTGCTAAAACGCTACTATCGAGCCATCGCCTCAAAAGACCTTGCCCTTCTGGGAGAGTATCGCGACAACGTATGGGTTCACTTGGAATCTCCCTCGCAAGATGAACTGGCTGAAGTTGTCGAACGATACGATCTCGTGCCTGGTCACCTAGAAGATGCGCTCGACGAAGACGAAGTGCCGCGGCTTGAATCAGAGGGCAAACAGACCTACATCTATGTACGTTATGTGGTTCGTGAGCGAACTGGTGATTTTGAGACCTTTCCGTTGCTCATCATCCTGCTAGAGAACGCGCTTATCACCGTTTCATCACGGCACGTTGCTCCGCTCGAGCCCCTTCTCTCTGGCAAGATTCCCTTCACCACCCGGGAACAGACGCGGCTGGTCTTGCTTATTATGCAGCGAATTACCGAGCAGTACGACAGCTTAACAGACAAGACGAGTCGAAAAATAAAAGCAGTTCGGCAGCGATTGCGCACCCATGCAGTGAGCAACCAAGATTTTGTTGATTTTGTCTTGATCGAGGATGAATTAAATGAGTTTTTGAGCGCATTGCAGCCAAACAGCGCTGTGCTGAGGCGGCTTTTTGTCGGTCATCGTTTGGCAGAGCAAGACCGTGATCTCGTGGAAGATGCACTACTCATGAACGAGCAGTCGGTCGAAAAATGTAATGATAACATCAAGGCAATCGTTGGGGTGCGCAACGCGCATAGCTCCATCAGCGACAACAGCCTCAACCAAACAATGAAAGTTCTCACTGTGGCTACACTCGCTATGGCAATTCCCAACATGATTTTTGGGGTATATAGCATGAATATCGAGACACCATTTCAGCATGATACCGGTGCCTTCTGGATTATCCTTGGCATTACGACAATTGTGCTAACGATCGCAATGTGGCTTGGTCGTAAAAAGGGTATTTTTTAGAAGTATGAACAGAGCTTTACTTATCAAAATCGTCGATGTGGCAGCGAGTATTTATGGGCGCATGCTTCGCATTCTGTTGGGAGCATGGCTTGTATATACTGCGTTCGGAACTCTTCGAGACCCCTGGCAGTGGATAGTTGGCGACCTTGGCTTACTGTTGATCGTCTCTGGCCTACTGGGTGCCTGTCTGCTCAATAAGCTAATAGGCAAACCAATTATCACTCGTCGCTAATTACGTTTTTTTGATTGATAGATAGTACTGACGTTGAGTTTCAGGCAAGTGCTCAATAGCATAACGTAGTGCCGTCCGTGGCATACCGCGGGCATGACGGTCGAGAAAATCACGCAGCAGTTGCTCGTCACAGCGTTTGCCGACTTCGCGGAGTGTCCAGCCAACGGCTTTATGCATCAGGTCTTCGCGGTCACAGAGTAGCAGTTCGGCCAAGTCGAGTGAGGTACTTGCGTCACCACGAGCGATATAGGCAAATGTACTAATGATACTGACGCGGCGCTCCCACAAGTTGTTGCTTTTCGCAAGTTCATACAGCTGTCCGCGATCGCCTTGTAGATGTTCACCAACGATCTGGCGACAGGTAACATCGACAAGGTCCCAATTATTGATATTTCGCTTGGTTAGCTCCTGCATATAGAGGTCAAATATGTCATTTTTCGCTTGATTTGACGCACGCGGGTATTGGAGTGTCAATATGATAAGCCCTGCCATGCGGTGCTCGTGTAACGGGCTTTCGATGAGTTTTTGTACCTCCCCGAGCGATAACTGTCGAAACTCTTTGCAAACCTTCCGAATCATCGGCACCCGTACGCCTAGGAATTGATCACCCTCACCGTACTCCCCCGGCCCCGTCTTGAAAAACCATTGCAAATTCACTGCATCGGCATCACTGGTGTAGGCCTGAAGCATGGCCTTAACATCTTCAGCCTTCATTGCACCAGCTCTGCTAGTTTACGGGCGGTGTTCACGTTACGAATGGTCATCTGCTGGTACAGTGGCGTACCGACCGCCCTGAGCAAGCTGCTGCGATGTTGGTTTTTGCGCTCTACAGAGTACAGCAGCGCACCCTCTACATACACCGCGGTTTCTATGTCTGCGTTGCAGCTGAGCTTCATGGTAATGGTCGCCTCATCGACCGCGGGGAACAGGTAGGCTACGTCTGACTTCTGTGTGGTGTCGTTTTGCCACCCTTCCGGAATCGCTTCGGCAATGCGGCAAATGTTGTTAGCGTCGAGAATAAGAAGCGGTATTTCAAACCCAAAGGCTGACAATAACGTATTTTGAATAGCGCTCACATTTAGCTTCTTGAGCGATTCGAAAATGACATTGCCAGAGTTTATGTACGTCCTGACATCGCTAAAACCACATCGCTCAAACACGGTCTTCAGCTCTGCCATCGACACCTTGCGGTTGCCCCCTACATTGATTCCGCGCAGCAACGCAACGTATTTCATAATGATATAGTATAAGAGTTATATCATTTCATTCAACCGTAATACGGAGAAAACACTTTGTCATTTTTACCCCTACTTCTGATCGCACTTGCCATATCGGCTTACTCAACCTACACCGGCGTCAAAGATTACGCCGAGCTCATACGCACAAAAGAAAGAAGCAGGTTATACCTGCGCTGGATTAGTCAGTCCTGGCTCATTTTTGCCCTCCCAGCAGCGACGCTTTTGCTGCTCGCTGGACACATCCACTATCTGTTTGAGCCGATTGCTCGCAGCGACAGCTCTGCATTCATCAGTCTGAGCGGCAATAGCGAACACGACACGAGCGTCATCATTGGCGTCGTGGTAGGGCTTCTCGTCGCAGCCTTCATTGTTGGCTGGCGAGTCAAACGTAGCCTAAAAAAGCGCCGCGAGGCACCGCAAGAAGCACTTATTCCTACTACAACCAAAGAGCGATGGTTGGCTGTCGGCATGTCGGTAACGGCCGGCATTACCGAAGAACTGTTTTTCCGCGCCATGCTGCCCGCGCTCCTTTTTCTTGTCACTGGCAACGCGGCCGTATCGATGGGTCTAGCGCTTCTTGTTTTTGGGATTGAGCATCTCTACGGTGGCTGGAAGGTTGTGCTTGCAACTACCGTCATTGGCTGGGTATTTCTGAAGCTTTTTATGAGCAGCGGAACTATTTTTGTACCTATGGCTGTCCATGCACTGCTCGATATTAACGGGCTCATTGTCATGCCATACCTTGCGAAAAAAGGCATATTTGGCAAACGCGCGTAAGACGCCTAAACCATGCGCTATACTGGTGGTATGAAAAAACGTTCACAACTCATCATCATACTTGCCTGCCTCATTGTCGTTGGCGCTGGCGTAACGTTCCTGCTGTTTTCTAAACGAAGTGATACCCCTACAAATACCGGCACAAATGACATCACAAAAGCCTTGCGCTGCGACCGCGCAACCGCGGACTACACCACAACCGACCCGCTTTGCACCAACACCGATTATGCCCGTCAGCTTTTCGAGCGGGGCATAACCTTTGGCGTGAATGTGCCGGGTACTGGCACGAAACCCTCGCAGGTAACACTGGTTGTCATAACAAATGGAGCAAAGGCGCAGCCGCTCGCCCGTACCCGCGTGAAGGTTTCGAGCGAGGTCAAGGTACAGTGCATAAAAGCACCATGCAACCCCGTCAGCGAAGTACTCACCGAAGCGACAACGGATGAGTTGGGCGTCATCAGCCTGCCGGCCCTACCTTCCGGCACCGAACCGCTCATAACGCTCATCGTCGAAGCCGATGGCCACCCCACCAAACGCGAAAGCATTATGCGCTCCGATTTGGGGCAGTATTTAGTCAGGATTGACTAAGGCTGAAAGAAACTGCAGGAAATAATCGGGGTCTAAATCGCTTTGAACGTCAGCGTGACACCCACGGACAATCGCTTTCCATTTGTCTGTTGCGCTCGCAGGTACCCCGCAGCCCATCTTCTGATGCGCGGAACAAGTCGCCAACACTTCTAGCTGACCAATGGCGATATCTTTCTTACCCGCCTACAGGCACATAGGTTAGCCTACTCACATGCAGTATATCTGCCGCTTATTGGTATTGACTATTACTATCTATCCTTAACGTACACGACTATGCCTGACTTTTGATCATGAACAATTACGCCGCTACGGTTAATATATTTCCAAAGTCTTTGGGCAGCCCATAAGTCTCCAACTGATCCGGTAAAGTTAACTATAAACACAAGTGAAAAAATATGTTGATACATGGGTAGTACTACAGATAGCATGAGAGAAAGCACAGACAAAACGACAAAAGGCAAACATCCCGCTATCAGCATTGGCTTGACAGACAGGAGCCGGTTGGCGGTTACATAGAGAAACCCAAAACCAATGCCAAATGCAGGTTTCACGCCTGCCAGCAAGAACCCAACAGCATGGAGAAGCTCATGTACGACCAAAGTCATGCAGAATACAATAATAAATACACCTAGTCCTATGGGTGTTCCATTACCGTCGCCGACAATATTGTTATATACTGCACCACCCAAAAAGGCCACCGCCAGTCCGACAACCTGCAGCACTGCTAGGCTTTTTGCGGACATCTTGATTGTTTCTACCTTTTTCATAATTTTCACTATACCATGTTCATGAAAATTATGGGTTTCACCCCCGTAACATGCCGGTCTGTACTATTGAGATTTACATAATTTTTATACTATAGGCATGACCTTCTGCACACGCAAACGTTACACCATATGACAATCTCAACCTCGATGTGAACGTAATGCTCGAGCGACAACAGGTCAGCGCTTTACCTCGATACCTGCCATGATGAGCACCCCATCGAGATAGAGTATCGGCGCATCTTTCGAGTGAACGGGGCTTGTTTTGTCTTCTATGCCACCCATCACCATAACAGCGCGAGATTTCACGATGACATTTTCGGGTACGCGTAGCTCCACTCCACCCATAAACACAAAAACGTCAAGCAGCGCGTCTTTTTTAATAGTTGCCTTGCTAAGATCAATTTCGCTGCCGCCCATCACGGCCGTCACCTTACCGCCACGGTAGTCTGACGACGTATTTTTGTGCGAACTGCCACCGAGTATTGCAGTAATATCTTCGTCATTTTTTTCACTCACTCGCCGAATAGTAGAACCGGTGCTTTGACGCAATATCGATAAGCCAATAGCCACTAAAACCGCTGGGAAAAAGATGTCACCTACACTTACCCTTGCGATATCGAGCGTGTTTACCAAAAAAAGTACCCCAAGGCCCGACACAAACAAACTCCAGATGTAATTTTTGCTGTCATTAATTAGCATCAGTAGTCCCGCTCCGATAAGCAGTAGGGGCCACCAATCAGCAAACACAGGACCAAAGTTCAATACGTTAATATTTGAGAGTAAGATCATGACACCCGCGAGGATGATAGTGATGCCCGTGATAATTCGTTTCATAATACAATTATCATATCACCCATCGAGAAAAAGCCACACCACGCTTCACTACAACAAAACTAATCCATGTCTCAGTCAGGCCCTGGTCGGTAGCTCTTCTTTACATATCTGACACAAATGTACGTTCGTAGTGACAGGTATACCCACCGGGGTGCTTTTGCAAATAATCTTGGTGATATTCTTCGGCCGAGTAAAACTGCGTCAACGGCTCCAGACTCGTCACGATCGCACCGTCCCAGCGAGGCTGCGCCCGCCCAATCGCCTGTGTGGCCGCATCTTGCTGCACGTCATCAGCATAAAATATCGCTGAGCGATACGACTCGCCAACATCATTTCCCTGACGGTTTACCGTCGTGGGGTCGTGGATACGGAAAAAATAATCTAACAGTGTTGCTAGTGTCGTCTGAGATGGATCGTAACTAATCCGTAGCGCCTCAGCGTGACCAGGATGATGCTCATAGGTTGGATGGTCATTGCTACCACCAGTGTAACCGACTTCTGTGTCGACAACGCCGACTTGCGCGCGAAACAGCTCCTCCATGCCCCAAAAACATCCACCAGCTACAACGATTTGTTCAATCATACATTTAAGTATACTAGGTGTATGAAACAACCCATAAATCCCAGTCTAAACAGTGCGCAAGTTGCGGTACTCCGTGACAAAGCAACTGAGGCGCCGTTTAGCGGCAAATTTTTAGAGCTAAACGAAAACGGTACTTATGCCTGCGCCAACTGCAACACGCCCTTGTTTGCATCAGATAACAAATTCGACTCTGGCTGTGGCTGGCCGAGTTTCGACGATGCGCTGCCAGGCAGTGTTGAGTTCACCGACGACACTAGTCACGGTATGCAGCGTACAGAAGTGACTTGTAGTGACTGCGGGGGCCACCTCGGCCATATCTTTGAGGACGGCCCATGCGAAACCACCGGCAAACGCTACTGTATCAATTCATTGTCACTCAGTTTTGCCCTGAAAAAGTGACTGCGCCACGGGTCATAACTATGGGAGTTTAGTGCCGAATCTGCCAAGAGTATAATCAGTAGCGTAGGAGGTAAACAATATGAGCAAACAATGCCAAAGCTGCGGGATGCCGCTAAGTACCAAAAAAGCAGGTGACTGTCGTGGTACAGAAGCAGACGGCACCAAGAGCGAGAAATGGTGTAGCCTCTGCTACGAAAATGGTGCGTTTATTGGACCAGATTGCACGCTCGATGAGATGAAAACAATTGTTGACAAAGCATTGGTCGAAAACGGCAGCGGCCGACTGATGCGTTGGCTGGCGCAGAAACAACTTCCCCATCTCGAGCGCTGGAAAACGTAAAAAGAGTCCAGCCTACGAGTTGCTAGTTTGAGCCGGCTTGTGCTGCCCTGTACTTGTGAGTCAACGACGTATACGCCCGCGATCGAAATGCCATGAGGGCTGCAATGAGCATGATGAGACTTGCACCCATAAATACGAGGGCCATACCGCGCGCTTCGCCCTGCCCGACCAGCCAGCCCCAGGTCGCCTTGCCTTCAGGGCTTGCCATGTACGGAATGATCCAGAGCTGCGCAATCGGGCCAATCATGTAGGCCGAGACGGGTGACGCCGCGGCTTCGACACTTTGCCCAAACCCAAACACGCGACCTTGTTTTTTGAGCGGCACGATTTTTTGCAGTGTCGTTTGTTCGGCCGCTTCGATAACTGGCACCGTCGACATATAGGCAAACATACTGACCGCGAGTAACCACAACGACTCACGGATACCCATAACAAAACCGATGATCCCGACGACGACGTTACCAAGCAGCAGCACGCGTAGCGGGTTTTTACCTAACCCCATTTTAGCAACGAGTGCCCCACCAACCATAAACCCAAGGCTCGAGATTGCATAGACAAATCCCCACATCTGCACGCTGGTAAGTGTCAATCCATACGGATCAAGCAATGTCATAAAGACACCACCGACTAGATTGTTAAATGTTGCAAATAATATCAGTGCCAGCAGGCCCGGCACGGCTTGTATGGCCGACCATGCGCCTCTGAAATCAACCAGTTTCTGTTGGAGTTTGGGGTCGTGAATGATCTGCTTTTCGTTGATTGTTACAAATAGCAAGTCGATGAGAGCAAAAAGCGTCAGCGCAATTGAAATCACCAGCGTCCAACCCATGCCGAGGTAGCCAATGGCCAACCCGCTAAATATCGATGTAATCATAAAAGCCAGACCCTGCACCATGCCGACGAGCCCGTTGGCGTTCGCGCGCCTATCTTCAGGAACCATAATTGTCACGCAGGTACTAAGGGCAATATTGCGGCTATTTTCGACGATACAGCCGCACAAAATAATCGTTGTAAACAACCAAAACCACGGACTACCTATTGTAAGCAGCTGCTCATGAGGCACAAATACATAGATAGCGCCGCCTAAACCGTACATAAGTGCCGTTATGGCAGATGCGACCGTCATAACATGCTTTTTATGAAAGCGGTCAACCAATGTTCCGAAAAACAACCCGGTGACCGCCAGCATCAACATATAACTACCGCCAAGGATTGCTGTAGCCATAACATTTTTCGTCTCTAAATATACCCAGAATGTCAGTGCAAACCACAAAAAGCTGGTCGTGACGTTGGCGATGAGCGTGTTTACGAGTAGACGATAGAAATGTTTCATATCAATCCAGTATAGCTGACAATTATCCAACCGCAGTAATTGTCATTATAACTGCGCCAGTGCCAGTACTCAGCTCACCACTACAATTTCAAACTACGTAGTCTAGGTATTATTCGCATCTCATGGCACAAGGAACATGAACAATATTTGATTAATATAAGTACTAGCTTGCAAAACAAGTTATCGTGTGCTATATTGCTTTACAAGATAGCGACAGACTATCAGAAAGGTTGCATGGAATTAAATAGCCAACTACTAAAAGGCGTCCTAGATGGCGGAATACTACTTGCAATTTCAGCCCGTGGCGAGCTGTATGGGTACGAATTGTGCAGTGCTCTTGCCACATATGGTTTCGATACAGTTCGGAGTGGTAGTATTTATCCCGCCCTGCTTCGCCTAGAACGAGATGGTCACATAGACTCAGTACTACGCAGCTCGCCTGTCGGACCAGACCGTAAATATTATCGTATAACCGAAAAAGGAATCGAATATATGCAACAGTTCATCGAATTCTGGGAGTCCATGAATCAATCAATAAACCAACTCATTCGGGAGGTACAATGAAAGACAATACCAAATTACACACGCTTCAAGCAGTGGTTAACCAGCTTGAGCCAGAAAACAAACAGGTCTTTAGCTATATTAAACGCTATGTAACAGACCAAAGCCTATACGAGCAGAAAGCAACCGAAGGAGTGCTGATCGAAATTGCATCTCACTTTTATGAGGCCCAAAAACAAGGTATCAAAGCCAAGGAGGTCGTCGGGAATAATCCAAAAAAATATTGTAGTGAACTTGGGCTATCCCTTGTACGCAAACCGTGGCGCTTCGCTTTAATGCTCGGCGCTGCTCTGTCATGGAGCGTTTTTCTAATTCTTTTTCTTAGCGAATATGCACTCAATATGTATGGCGTCAGATCGCCATTCAGTGGACAAAACCACTTACTGATCTTATTGACACCACTAGTTATTTTACTGCTACTCGACTTTATATATGATGCTTTCCGTAATACGGTCAACCCGATACTGTTAAAGGTCTTACTGGCTGCTGCCTCCATATCTGTCATCATAGCTATCGTACTTTCTTACGAAAGAGCAGTTGAGTCTTTTCCTGAATTTACACAATCAAATATTTCACTTCTAATAATTTTCTTGGTCACTCTGGGCTCATGGGGCCGGGTGTGGCGACACAGAAAAATTCACTTGTCCTAAGCTTCACAATCAACAGTGGCGTGTTTTATCGGCGCACATAACAGATTCATTTGTGACTAGGATACCAACGGGATTTAAGCAACTTAGCACATAATCGCTCATTGTTGCCTTGAACGTTACTTTTTCGCCGAATCTGGATATGCCCTGTACCTCACGACTTTTTTCACCAGTTCAAGTGGCAAGGGTTGGTTGAGGGGAAACTGAACGGAACCTTTGCCCTGTTTGTACGGCGCAAATTCTGCTTTGAACGCTTCGTGACCGTTTGGTGTAGCGTAGAACCCGATGTGGTTTTTATACCCAGCAAAGTAAACGAGCGGCTTACCGTGTAGTTTGTATGCTGGCATGCCATAGGCCATCGATTCTTCGGCGTCTGGTGCAAGTTCACGAATAGCTCGGCGCACGGTTTCAAGCCGTTCACGTACGTCGCTGTGGAATTGTCCGATATAGTCGTCAACTGTCATGATAATGACTAGTGGACATACGCATTACGAATCATCATACGCAGAATTGACTCATCGATATCGGAAAGTTTTTTGATATAAAGGCAACCCTTGCCGCGCGTATGCGGACCGAGCTTTTCAAGAAGTTGGTTGTTTGGTTCGTTTTCGTCATAAAATACGAGTCCGTAAAACACAAATGCTGCTTTACGCGGTGAGAAGCCGACCTTGAGCATATCGCCCTCACGACCAGACTCGTACTTATAATGATAGCTGCCGAATCCAATCATACTCGGCCCCCACATGACCGGTTCAACCCCAGTCACTTCTCTCATAATTGCCACTACTCGACGGGCTTCTGACCGTCGTGGCTCGGCGGCTGTGTCGATAAACTCATCGACACTGACGTCTGTTGGTTTCGTTTTGTTCTCAGTCATCGCGTCTACCCATTCGTACTCCTTGCACCTAGTATAATTATTATACACTAGACACTGCGCCCTATGGGGTAGAAGTAGTCGCTTAGAGGTATTTCTGTCATACCCTGTCCATTGACGCCGGATAACGATAAGCTATATAATCATGAATAACATTTGAGGAGGAAAACCGCGTGACTATGCAGACAATAAAACGAGTGGTGCTGAGTTTGGTAATCGCAGCAGCTCCATTTTTCGTTGTATCACCCGTATCGGCCGCCGTCGACACCTGTACGTGGACTGGTGCCGTTGATAATACCTGGAGCAATGGAGGCAACTGGACGGGTTGTGACAACGCCGGCGTGCCAGAAAACGGCGATGCGCTGACTTTTCCTGAGGTTGCAAACAATAAATCTATGAACAATGACCTCGTAGGACTTTCTGTGACCGGACTCAGTTTCACTGGTACCGGCTACACGGTAGGCGGAAATGCATTTAGTATCAGTACCGTGACAGCGCTCGATGCCACAGAATCCGTCACAATCAACGCCGACATTACCTATACGGCTTTTAACGCTTCTATCACGCCAAGTGCTGGTAAAACCGTCACGATTAACGGCGTAAGCAACTTCACACTTGGCGGTGGCGAGGTCAATATAGGCGGCTCCGGTCGATCTGGTACGGTCGACTTCTATGGCAACATCACCGGAACCGCAGCCCAACTCGTAGCCGTCAGCGGGGCAACTGCTGTTGTGCGAGGTGCCGCCAACACATACACGGCCGCAACAGTCGGTGCCGAGAGCAATGCGCATTTTGTCTGCCGCTCACTCACTTGTTTTGGAGACAACGCCAACGATATTTATAGTGGCGGTGGTGTCGTTGAACTACACACAACCGGCACATACGTAAACAACATTCAGACATCTGTAGTCACTCCCGATACTTCCTCTATATGGGCCTACGATGATGTGACGCTCAACGGTGCAATAACGGTCAATGACGGCCTGTACTTCGGGCAAGGCACCAATGGTAAAACATTGGCTGTCGATGGCGATGTAAACCTCGCCGCAGAAGACTTGCAAATCTCCGGTATGAGCCGTGCGGCAAATGTTGTTATAAATGGTGTGGTAAGTGGCAATCATAGTATTTTCGTTTACTCGTCTACACTGACACTAGCTGGGACCAATACATATACCGGTGCTACCTATGCGACATCTAATAACGCAACGATTGAGGTAACAAACCAAAGCGGACTCGGTACGAGTGGCGCTGGCACGCAAATCGGCGATGGTGATTCACTAGAGTTCAACTTTGCGAGTGCCCAGACAGTGAGCGAGCCGCTGTATGTTATGGGTACTGGTGTATCTGGTACGGGTGCAGTTGTCCAGACGGGTGCATCAACAACGCTATCTGGTGCTATTGCGCTCGCCGGTGACACAACCTTTGGCGTCGATAGCAACGCACTATTTTCAGCCTTCATGCTCTCAGGGGTTATATCTGGAACTGGGAATATTACCGTTACTACCAGCCCAACGACCGTGGTGGCCAATAGCTCTATCCAGTTTACTGGCGCCTCACCCAACACTTACACTGGTAAATTGACCGTCCAGGGCGTTCGTTTCTACCCTAGTAAAGCAGCTAGTGTCGTTGCGGTTACCGGCGACATGGACGTGCTCGCTTCAGCTAGCAAGCCATCGACTGTCGAGACCGCGTTCAGCGAATCGATCGCAGACACGAGCCACGTGCATCTTGTCAAAGACGGCAGCAACAAAGCAAGTTTGAGTATCGGCTCAAGCGCAACCGAAACCATCGGCTACGTCACGGGTGATGGTGAATTGTCGGTAGGTGCCAATGGCGCAGCTGTTGTTCTCACCAGCAACGCTGACTACACATTTAGTGGAACTGTCTCGAAATTTAGTAACTTCCCAGCTGGTGATTCCTTTGTCGTCAAAAAAGGTACCGGTACAGCAACTCTCACTGGCGGTCTCGATACAAGCTATATCGCAGGTGTCGCCCCAGTATTTGGCGCCCAAGAAGGATCACTTATCTTAAATGGTGTATTTACGGAAGCGGGTACGCAGGTCTTGAGTGGCGCGACACTCAAAGGCACTGGAACAGTTGGCGCTGTCACTGTCGATAACGGCGGCGCAGTGAGTGTTGGCAATAGCCCTGGTTGTATGACCTTCGGCTCACTGACCCTCAACTCTGGCTCCACATACACGCAAGAGATCTCTGGCACAACCGCCTGTACACAGTACGACCAAGCAACCGTCACCGGCGCCGCAGTGCTTGGCAATGCGACTCTAGCTACTACACTAAGTACAAACCCTGCTGACGGCACTGTCTTCACAATCTTGACCGCAGCGTCGGTCAGCGGCACATTTAACGGTCTCCCAGACGGCGCTACCGTGAACGTCAACGGCGTTACACTACGTATTAACTACACCGCAACATCAGTCACCTTGACGAAAGTTGGCGGTAACCTTGCACCAACCGGATCGTCTACCGCTATCTACGGGCTACTCGGTCTATGTATGGTGCTGCTTTCCACTCTTGCACTCAGACGTTATCGATTTAACAATCACACTAATTAGCCGGAGGTAACCTATGAAAGCTAAGCTACTGATCGCTGCCCTTGTCAGCTGTGCCGTGATTGCTGGAGGAGTATTCCTCTTTGTTAGCAAGAGTAACCCTAACGCACCGAGTGGTGGAGCAACCCCCTCGCAAAATAACACATCTGATACAACACCAGACTCACCAAAACTCAAAGCCCAAACCGTTGGTCAATTAGCCGACTGCTCTACCTACACGTTTGACGAACTCAGCAAGGTCTGGGGTGTGCCCTTTGTTGATACCGATATCAACAAAGTCTCCGAGTTGTCGACAAGCGGCGGCAAGCTATACTCCTGTACCTACAACCAGACCGATTCCGGCACCGGTGTGAGCTATGTCATAGAATACCGTGAACATCCGAGCGTTGAAAGCGCAAAGCAAAGCATGAACGACACTCGCAGCACCGAAAAATACGGCGACAAAGTGTATTACCTCAAAGAGGACAAAGCCGGCGTCGGTGACGAAGCATTTTTCTGGGCGCGTAACCGCACTGACGGCAGTAAGGAGCCCAATCAACAGATGTATATCCGGAAGGGAGCTGTCGTATTCCTTCTCTCAGCGATAAATCTCGATGGTGTCAATTCGACCTACAAAGATAAGCTAGTATCTTCTTATAAATTACACTATGAATAAATATTCAGCCGTTAGAACTGACTACTAAAGGCGCGTAAGTGGTTCTCGGAACCCCTACGAAGCCCCTCTAGGGTCAAGATAACGTCCTGATCACTGGCAGTTTTGAGCTGAGCGTTGATATCTGCAATATCTTTTTCCTCGATTGCAATCCCGGCCTTATATGCCTGGATAACGCTTTTGCTACCTTGAGCGATCAGTTGATTATACAGGGTCTGTAGTTCTTGATTACGAAATACTCCGAGTTCGGCCGACCGCGGATCAGCAACATTTCGCGCTTGGAGCAACGTCAGAACTCGGCTTTGATGTGCCTGTTCGCTACTAAGTATGTTACCGAATACCCTAACTCCATAGAGCTCATACATCTTTGTGTAGACATCGTGTGCAAGCTTCTCTTCCTCAATAAGGTACAACAGGAGCGACTCTGTCGTGTCTTTGGTAGCAGAACCTTGTTCAATTGTAGAATCAAACGCATTGGAATTATTTGCTACCATGTTTGTTTGAATCTTATTCGTGGGAGAGGGCTCATACCGAATGGCGACACTATAACCTACTACACCCGCTAGTATCGTTATTGCTATAGCTATTATAGCGGTAATTGTTATTCGAAGTTGTGTCATATTCTGTCCTTTCAACTTATACGCACACATAAGTGTACATAGTCTCGCTGAAAAACAGCTGAATGATTTTATACTAACTGGTGACGCTTTTTAGCTCACTCTCTAGCACATTGGCAGGTCGTGCCCCTACAAGTTCCTTGACAACCTTGCCACCCTTAAAGACTTGCATATTAGGAATACCCCGCACGCCATATTTGCTTGCCAACTGGC
>APMI01006529.1_pt1 | contig 42454 bp, 48 predicted proteins | sample 667938 | NCBI WGS metagenome assembly APMI01 (sample SAMN01084076, study PRJNA167559) | wastewater metagenome | biome: Wastewater | place: Denmark: Ejby Moelle, Odense | collected 2011-11-28
CTGGTCCTCTCAATGGGCCAGAACGAACTTCAATCCGGATTAGAGCGTGGGGGCAACGTCACGGCGAACACTGCGCATCACGTTTTTAGCAAGCCGGGACGGTCTATTCCTGGAAATAAGAGTTACAACCCAGACGTAGTGTCGATATTGGGCCTATTTAACGGAAATCAGAAAGCGGCTGCGCAGGCTATCGCGAATTCCGCCCAAAAAAGTATCAACCAAGGCCGCTTTGCGACGAAATCGACGACGCCTGCCGGACGGCAAGTTTCGACAGTTGCTACCATCGGCAAATACTAGACAACAGCGCTGGGCTTTGTAGACACGGCTGGACGCTTTTCGCTAGCAACGGTGAACAAATGAAAGATAAGAAAAATTGCCACGCTCCAATAATAGATCAGATAGCAATTGCTGCAATCTACAAAAAATATTTCAATTTTGAGGATTGCATGCAAATTGTTAAAAGACTTCGTGGACGAATTGTCGACAGGACATCAGCAGGATATTTTTTTTACTACGAGAAGGCACCGTCGATTGGCACTCCAAGGCAGTTCCAATTTTTTGCAAATTTTTCGGATGGCAAATATATTGGTGGCATTGTCTATTTCTCGGGGGAATTTCCCATCGAAAGTGAGGTTTATGGCTTGGGAATTGAAATACCGGATGAAGACAATATTTCAGTTCAGGATATTATTATTAATGACGTTGTAGAAGATAATCTGATTCATTAGTAAAACTATTTTAAAATAAATATTTCATCGAAAATATAATTTGTAAGGCGATTTATTGCGATTGAGATCGATCGCATGATCACTGAATCGAAGAGGCGATGTCAGAGTCAGAATCGAAACGAATGGTGTGTTTTCAAGGCCTTGCGATCCTGCGGGTAAGCAGGCGGATATTTGCGATGAAGATCCATGCCTCGGCGGACGCGATGGTGCGTTCGAAGTCCTTTGCAAGCCTTCGGCGGCCGAGCCACGCGAATGTGCGTTCGACGATCCAGCGGCGCGGCAGGATTTCGAAGCCCTTGGCGCTGTCCGAGCATTTGACGATCTCCGGTGTGAACTTACCGACTTTGGCCAGCTTGCCGCGCAGCTTCGGGCCGGCGCGCCGCGCACCCGAAACGCCGCACCATCGCCAGCATGGAATATGGCTGGAAGAACAGCCGCGACATGCTCACTAGCCGCGACGTGCTTGTCATCGACGAGGCGGGCATTGTCGGCACCCGGCAGTTGGAGCACGTGTTGTCGCACGCGGCCGAGGCTGGCGCGAAAGTCATGCTGGTCGGCGATCCGCAGCAGTTGCAATCCATCGAAGCGGGCGCGGCGTTCCGCTCGATCCATGACCGTCATGACGGCGTCGAAATCAGCGAAGTTCGCCGCCAGCGCGAGGGCTGGCAGCGTTACGCCACCCGCGATCTGGCGACCGGCAGAACGGGGAATGCGCTTCAGGCGTATCGCTCGCACGACATGGTGCATGACGCCGCTACACGCGAGGACGCGCGAACCAATCTGATCGAGCGCTGGGATCGCGAACGGCAGGCATCGCCGGACGCCAGCCGTATGATCCTCACCCACACCAATGACGAGGTGCGGGCATTGAACGAGGCAGCGCGGGAGCGGATGCGGGACGCCGGGAATCTCGGCGACGAGGTGCGCGTCACGGTCGAGCGCGGTGCGCGCGACTTCGCCAGCGGGGATCGCGTCATGTTCTTGGCTATCGAGCGTGGCCTTGGCGTCAAGAACGGCACGCTGGGAACGCTTGAACATGCCAGCGTGCAGAGCATGGCCGTGCGCACCGACGATGGCCGCTCCGTCGCGTTCGACCTGAAGGATTACAACAAACTCGACCACGGCTATGCGGCGACGATCCACAAGGCGCAGGGCATGACGGTGGACCGCACCCATGTTCTGGCGACACCGGGCATGGATGCGCACGGCAGCTATGTCGCGCTGTCGCGCCATCGCGACGGCATGGACCTGCATTACGGCCGCGACGACTTCGCCAATCAGGACCGGCTTGCCCGCACGTTGTCGCGGGATCGGTCGAAGGACATGGCGACCGATTACCAGCCGGCGCAGGCTTACGCTGAACGGCGCGGCATCACCTTCCGCGAGCATATCGTCGAGATCGTGCGCAAGGTCGTGCCGGAGAAGGTGCGCGACATGTTCGACGGCCTGCGCCTGCCGCCACAGAGCGAGCCCGCGCCAGAGCGTGGCGGCCCGGAAGCCGTCCGGCGCGAAGCCGATATGCCGGAGCGGAAGGTTGCAGCCGACCCGGAAGCGGAAACGCGGCAGGCGAAATCGCGAGCCCTGGTGCGGCATGCCCGCGCCTTCGACGCACTCATGAACACGGCGGACGCGGACGGGAAGATACACGCCACCCCGGAATTGCGGCAGACCTTGAGCGACGCCCGCAAAGCCTTTGAGGAGGTTCGCCCGCATGGCTGGCGCGATGCCGAAGCGGCTTACGTCAAGGCCCCCGAGCTCGTGCGCGAGGCGGCAGGCGGCAAGCTCGGCCGCGCCATTCGCGCCCTCCAACTCGAAACCGAAATCCGTACCGGCCGGGACAGTGGCCTTGGTGCCGATCCGGGCCGCCGCGCCGATCAGTTCGTGGAGCGGTGGAAGAAGCTCGACCAGACCCGCCAGCGCCAATACGAGGCCGGCGACATGTCCGGCTTTAAGGCCACCAAGCGCGACACGGGCGACATGGCGAACAGCCTGCAACGCGATCCGCAATTGGAGTCCATGCTCGCCATCCGAAAGAAGGAACTCGGAATCGGCGGCGACATCGACTCAGGGCGCAGCCTTGGCCGGGTACTGGCCTTTAGCCACGGTCTCGACCTTGGCAGAGGTCGCGGTATCGGGCTGTAGGCAAGGGCAGTGACGGGCTTGGTGCTGCGCGCATGGTTATAGCCTTGACCCTTTTGTCATCTTTGCGTGGACGGCAGATTGTCCCACCGGATGCGCAGGAACCGGCCAGTTCGCTTTGGCAGAAGCTTGCGGTCAATCATTCGCCCGGCCACCTGAAACTCCTCGTTGATCTTGACCACGAGCAGCTTGCTGAAATGCCGTGTTGTATCCACGACAACAACGTCTTTTGTCTTGAACGGGGTGATGGTCTTGATCTCGACGTGATCGTTCCCGAGCCTGCCATCAGACCCCTGCGCATAGGTCTTGTTCAGTTCGATACCGTAAGTGATTGCGCCAAAAAGCTCGCCGATGTCGCCATAGACGGAAAGGTGCAGCCCGGTTTCGAGGTGATAGCTCTCGGCCAGGGAAATCAAATCTTCAAAGTAGGGAATGATCGCGCGTTTTGCGTTCGGATATTTCGCGCCCCATTCTTTGTAGCGCAACTGCTCATCGATTTCGGACCATGTCATCCATTCCCCATCGTCATAGAAGGCACGGTCAGCCCAGTCGATTTCCTCCAATTCGGCGCGTCCTTCGTGCTTGCCTGTAAGGTCTAGGATTTCATGTCCGTCCTATTTACCGCCGTTTCTTCGCCATAGCACGACGACATCTAAAACTCTATTGCGCAAAGGCAATTCCTTCTTCTGTCTGGCTCAACAGCAATCAGAAACAGCCAGCAGGAGGCAGGGCAGCCATGCGTCAACCAGACCGCATCATCCGCATGAACACCGTTCGCGCCCGGACCGGCCTGTCCCGATCCACCATCTACCGCAAGATGGCCGAGGGCACGTTTCCGGCCCGGCTCAAGATCAGCACCAACGGCACGGGCTGGCGCGAATCCGACATCGACCGTTGGGTTTCCAACCCAGCCGGGTGGCGTCCGTACAACGAGTTCGACTTCGATGACTTCTGATCGCGGGAACGGCGATAAGCCGGAGGCCGCATCTCGTTCCCGGCGCGTCGTGCCGCCCACAGCGTCAGAGCAGATCGATGAACTACTGGGTTATCCGTGGCCGTTCTCCGGCAGGCCGCCCAAGCATGACCTCAGCACATGGACCGTCACCGACGACTGGCCCGACCCCGTTCCGGTTACGGAAGCCGAGATCGAGGTGTTCGAGCGATGGTTCGGCGACCTGTTCGATGAATTGTTCGGCTCATCCAATCCTTGATAAAACCGGCAATATGCCGTATATAATCGAGGCAAGGAGACCAGCCATGCCCAGACCCGCAAGTGAAGTCGAAACCGCCCGCCTCGAAGCGCGCGTTCCTGTCAATGTCTATGAGCAGATGCAGCGCGCCGCACGGCTGCGCGGCATGACGCTGACCGGCTATCTTATCGCGACGGCAGGCGAGGATGCCCGCCGCACGGTCGAGGAAGCCGACGTGCTGCGTCTGGCTGCCGAGGATCAGGTTCGCTTTGCCAAGGCCCTGATCGATCCGCCTGCGCCGAACGCCCGTCTCGCCCGCGCCGCGAAACGCCATGCTGACCTGATCGCGCCCCGGTGAGTGCGAGGTTTGCAATAGAGCCGCTTGGCAAAGGCCACCAGCGCAAGGCGTTCTCGTGCGGCAATGAACGGATTGACCGCTATTTCCGCGAGGCAGTCACGCAGGACATCAAGCGCCGATATGCGACCTGCTTTGTCGCCCGTGACCTTGAGACCGACCGGATAGCGGGCTTTTACACGCTCTCATCGAGCAATGTGCCGCTCATGGCCGTGCCCGAGCCATTGGCGAGCCGGTTGCCGCGCTATCCGACCGTCCCGGCGGTGCTGATCGGATGGCTTGGACGCGATCAAGCCTATGCGGGGTTTGGACTCGGCGAGGCACTGCTGTTCGACGCCATCAAGACAATCGCCGAAGCACCGATAGGCGCTCATGCCATATTCGCCGACGCTATCGACGAGAAGGCGGCGGCTTTCTACGCAGCTTTCGGGTTCACGGCGCTCATTGATCGACCCAATACGCTGTATCTGCCGGTTGGGACAGCGCAGCGATTATTGTCGGGAGAAACGCCATGACATCTCCGAGCGAGGGCAAGCCTCTGCCTCATGTAGTGCAGCGCGCCGCCCTTTACCTTCGCGTCTCAACGGCGCGGCAGGCAGAGCATGATGTCTCCATTCCCGATCAGAAGCGGCAGGGCGAAGCCTATTGCGAGGCGCGCGGGCTGCAACTGGTCGAAACCTTCATCGAACCCGGCGCATCGGCGACGAATGATCGCCGCCCCGAATTCCAGCGCATGATCGAGGCGGGCACGTCGAAGCCTGCGCCCTTCGATGTCGTCGTGGTCCATTCGTTCAGCCGCTTCTTCCGCGATCATTTCCAGCTTGAGTTCTATGTCCGCAAGCTGGCGAAGAACGGCGTGAAGCTGGTTTCGATCACGCAGGAAATGGGCGATGACCCCATGCACGTCATGATGCGGCAGATCATGGCGCTATTCGATGAATACCAGTCCAAGGAAAACGCCAAGCACGTCATCCGGGCCTTGAAAGAGAATGCCCGGCAAGGCTTCTGGAACGGCTCACTTCCCCCTATCTGCTATCGCACCGTTGCCGCCGAGCAGCGCGGCGCGAAGGTCAAGAAGAAGCTGGAAATCGACCCGCTGCACGCCGACACGGTGCGGCTGATCCATTGCGCCAAGTGCGGCGGAGCCATGACGATCCGTACCGGCAAGGGTGGGCGCTACCGCTACTACGCCTGCTCGATGAAAGCCCGGCAGGGGCCGACCGCCTGCGAGGGGATGGCCGTGCCGATGGATAAGCTGGACGATCTGGTTGCTGACCATCTTGAAAAGCAGCTTCTCCAGCCCGAACGGCTGGAAACCGTTTTTGCCGCCGCGCTCGACCGCAGGGAGGAGCATTCAGAGCGCCGTCGTGAGCATATCGCCGAACTCAACAAGCGTTCGGCGGAATCGGAATTGCGCCTCAAGCGCCTCTATGACGCCATCGAGGCAGGTGTGGCTGATCTGGACGACCCGGCGCTGAAAGACCGCATTGACGGCCTCAAGGCGATCCGGGATCAGGCCAAGGCCGATGCTGACCGGGCGCAGGCCATGCTTCAGAACTCAGGGCAAAAGGCCGTGACGCCGGAGATGCTGCGAAAATTCGCCACGACAGCGCGTCAGCGTATCCGGCTCGACGGCGGCAGCTATCGCCGCGACCACATGCGCGCGCTTGCACAGCGAGTCGAGGTCGCAGAGGGCGAGGTCCGTATCATGGGATCGAAGTCCCGGCTGCTCCAGACACTTGTAGCGGGCAGTGGCGTAAACTCAGTGCCCACTCAGGGACTGAAGTGGCGGAGGGTAAGGGCCTGTCGTCGAACTCTCTCTGGACGCCGGCAGAGCAAGTGTCCGGGGTCGTGCGAGTTGTATCGAACTTCTGCGAAATGGCGGAGGAACATCACCTGCCCGCGAACGCACTCGGAACCCGCGCAGCGGCATGATTCTCTTGCGAAAGTCAGCGCATTCGATTGCGCGGTCTTTCGCTGATGGGATTTCCGCCAAGCGTTTCATAATAGGTCGCGTTGACTCCAGAACAGTCTCCGGATCGGCTGGGGCTGCGAGCGTGTCCATACGCTGGCAGACGTGTCGTCAACGCCCTCCGACGCCCTGTCGCCGGCAGGGGAATCGCATTTGAGGTTGCGGATCGGCCAAGGATGCATTCTTGGGGCATCTCTTATGATGGAGATGCGCGATGGGTGTGGTTTCGGATTGTTTTTCGGATCTTCCCGATCCGCGCTATGGGAACGCGCTGCGGCATGATTTCTTTGAACTTTTGACGATCTCGCTGCTGGTCACATTGTCTGGTGCGAGCAGTTGTGTCGATTTCGCTCTGTTTGCTCGATCGAAGGAACCGTTTCTGCGTCAATTCTTAAGGCTGGAAGGTGGCGCGCCAAGCCACGACACCTTCTCGCGGCTCTTCCGCATGCTCGATCCTGACGCTTTCGCCGGCTGCCTCATGCGGCTTTCGGCCGATCTGTCGAGCGCCACGCAGAAAGAGGGTGTGGTGGCGATCGATGGCAAGAGCCTGCGCGCCGCTTTCGAGCGGGTGCGCGGCGGCTCCCCGCTTGCACTCGTCAACGCTTTCGCCACAGGCAGCGGCCTCACGCTTGGCGCGTTTCGCGTACCGCAGGGGACCGGCGAAATCGCAGCGCTGCGGGCGCTTCTCGATCTTCTCGACCTCGACGGGCGCGTCGTTACGGCGGACGCTATCCATTGCCAAAGGGAGACTGCCCAGGCCATCCTCGACAAGGGTGCCGACTATGTGCTCGGCTTCAAATCGAACCGCTTCGCCATGTATGACCCTTCTCTTTCTCAATGATCCTGCGGTTCAGCCAGACGACGAAGCACACTCGGTCGACGCCGATCACGGACGCATCGAGACGCGGCGACTGCGCCTCTTCAGCGAAGTTGCCTGGCTCGCCGAGCGCTCGGCCTTTCCCGGCCTCAAGGCGCTGGCCGATCTCAGGGCGACCCGCGAGACGCCGGACGGGCGCATCACGACGACCCGACGGCTTACCTCTTGTCCCGGCCGGTCGCCGCCAAGGCCGCGCTGGCTGCCGTCCGCGATCACTGGGCCATCGAAAATAAACTCCACTGGGTTCTCGACGCCGTCCTCGATGAGGATCGCGCCCGCGCCCGCGCCGACAACGCTCCCTTCAACCTTGCCCTCCTGCGGCGCATCGCCCTCAACATTGCACGCTCAGAACCGTCGAACGGCTCCATCCGCGGCAAGATAAAGCGCGCAGCATGGGACGACGCATTCCTCGCCAAACTCATCCTTCAAATGCGATAACCCTGTGTCGCCGGTACTTCGGATGTACAGCCGTTGGACCGATATGCTAGCGCAGATAAACTGGGTCGTGCGATGCCCATGGCCACCAGCCAGCGGCGGATGACAGCGAACCAACTCCATCATGCCTAACACACCGATCAGGTCAGGTCAGGCAGCATCAATTGGCGGCTGCATCAAAACATCGACGTCAATCTTCTCTTCTCGGAACACTTCGCGCGCGATGCGGAAAGCTTCCACGCCCGCTGGAACGCCGCAATAGACCGCGACCTGCATCAGTGTGTCGCGGATCTCCTCCAGCGTGCAGCCATTGGTGATGGCGCCCTTGAGATGGGTGCGGAACTCGTGCTGCCGGTTCAGCGCGCTGAGGAGGCACAGGTTGTTGAGGCTGCGCTGCTTATCCGAAAGGGCGGTTCGGCCCCAGATATGGCCCCAACAATACTCGGTTAGGAAGGCCTGGAAACCCTTGCTGAAGGCATCGGCGTTGTTGATGGCATTCTCAACATAGGCCTCGCCGAGAACGCGCTTGCGGCTTTGAAGCCCAACTTCGTAAAGTTCGCGATCCGCCATTTCTGTTTAACCGTCCATTGCCCGAGATGAAGAGGAACGGGCACGCTCGGGTTTCCGGCGTACCCGCGAAGAATGCCCAAGGGAGGACAACCAATCCAGGAGAGTCCTGCAAGGCGCTCCCGGACCTCGGACTACTCTCCCCAGACTTCCTTGAAGACGCGTAGGAAGTTGCCGCCGAGAATCTTCTGCGCGTCTTCCTCGCTATAGCCGCGCCGCAAGAGCGCGCGCGTCAGGTTTTTAGCTTTGCGACGCTCGTCGAGGTCGGGCAGGTAGCGCACCTTCGGTGCCTTGCCTAGGCCGCGCGCCTTGCTGTGGAGGGTACGGACCTCGAGTTCGGTGCGCCCCTCGCCGGCATCGAGGCCAAAGCCGACATGATCGATGCCGATCTTGTTTACCATGTAGTCGATCTGGTCGATGAATTGGTCCATCGTTGCGCCCGTCTCATCGGCACCCGGCGCGATCACTTGGTTGTAGGCCGAGGCGCCGATAACGCCGCCCTTAGCTGCAAGCGCGACCAGCGTTTCGTCGTCGACGTTGCGCGGTGCATTGCACAGCGCCTTGGCGTTGCTGTGGGAGAAGATGACCGGCTGGCGAGATTCGCGGATCGTGTCGAGTGCGGTATTCGGGCCGGCGTGAGAGAGGTCGATCACAATACCGGCGTCGTTGAACGCATGCACCAGCGACACGCCGAACTTGCTGAGGCCGCTGTCGTTCTTTTCGCCGCAGCCGTCGCCGGCCGCGTTCTTCGACTGGTAGACTACTTGCGAGACGCTGATGCCGAGGCGCTTGGCCATCGGCACGAGGCTGAGATCCTCCTCCACCCAGTCCGAGTTCTGCGCGGTGAGGATGAAGGCCGTCTTGCCTTCCGCCTTTGCCTTGTGGACTTGGGCGACGCTGTGGGCGATGGCGAGTCGGTCCGCGCGCTCGGCGACACGCGTATACCAAGTGGAAAGGTTGCGCGCCAGGTCGGCGAAATCGTCGTAGAGCCAAATCGCGTCCACCAGGATGGCCGTGAGGCCGCCTTCGCGCATCGAATCGTAATAGTCGGGCTTCTCCTCGCGCGTGAAGAGATACATCAAATGCGTCGGGTCGCGCCCGTCAACGATGAGCGCCTTGTCGTGAACCAAATCTACCCTGTCTTCAGCCACAGTCTTGTCCAATCTCGCGTTTGAATGGGTCCCGTATCCGTTGCCGGCCTACTCTTTCTGCATGTATTTCGGCGGCTCCTTGTAGTCGGAGACAAGCTGTCCGCCTTTCGACCAATGTGTGGTCGGGACATCGACAAACAGAACCCGGACGATATCCTTTGGCGCCTTTGTCGCCTTCGAGATCACATCGGCAATCCCGTCCGCAACTTCTGCCCGCATCTCGTGAGTCCTTTCAGAGAACCAGTGAACCGTTACAATAGGCATGTCCGCTCCAATGTCCGATGTGAGGAAGTCTGAGGCACGGCATACTAGCCGCGGCCCGAGCAAGTCAACTATCTTTTATGATAATAAATGAAATTTTATCTATATTAAAGATTGCCATTGTTTCGCGCGAAAGGTAACGAGATCGGCATGAGAACCACCAAGGCGACGGCGAACCACGAGGGCGCAACTGGTCCCGTGAGCCGAGTGAAGAGCGTGCGCAAGATGGCCGCCATCATCCGGTTGGTGGCAGCGCACGATCCCGGCGGAATCCGTCTGAAGACGATCTGCGACGAACTGGGTTTCAAGTCGGCGGGCGCGCACCATCTTCTCCAGACGCTCGCAGCCGAGAAGCTGATCGCATTCGACGCGTCCACCAAGCGCTATCACCTTGCGCTGGAGCTGATCCTGCTTTGCCGCAGCGCCTATCCGATGAAGATTGCGGACTATTGCTCGGGGCTACTCCAGCGTGTCGCGGAGGCGACCGAGGACACGGTGATCCTCTATGTCCGCTCCGGTTTCCATGCGATCTGCGTCGACCGGGCCGAAGGCAGCTATCCGGTTCGTGCCCTGACGATCGATGTCGGGGATCGTCGCCCGATCGGCTATGGCGCAGGCCCGATGGCGCTGCTCGCCTATCTGCCCGATGGGGAGGTGGACGAGATCCTGAAGATGAACCAGCGCGCCTATGTTGATCTCAATCTTCCTTCGAACGAGGCGGCCCTGCGGGCGCAGGTCGAGAGGTCGCGGCAGGCTGGCTTCGTACGCAACAACGGCGAGATCAACCCGAAGGTCTCGGCCGTGGCCATCCCCGTTCGCAACGGGGAGGGAACTATCGTGGCGGGCGTGTCGGTAGTCGCCATCCTGGAACGTCTCCAGGACGAACGGGCGGCGACCATCGCGGCGCTGCTGGCAAAGGAAGTTTCCAGGGTGACCATTCCGGCGATGTCGCTCACCGGCTGACGCCGCCCGGGCGGGGTGGCGCGTGTTCGTCATGCCGGAATTAGCGGGGGGTCTTGGGGCCGATCGCTGGATAGGCGTCGCCGTGGTGCCACGGGAACACCAGGAAGAACCACTTGTTGAGCCGGTTGACGTAGTTGAACCAGCTCCACAGCAGGTCTTCCAGTTCCGACTTAGTCTCGACGGTGTCAAAAGCCTCAACGATGTCGTGACAGTAGGCAACGAGCTTCGGCATGTTGAGCCACGGCGCGGGGCATGCCGGCAGGTCGACGTCGCCCATCAGCTTGGCCATGTGAACGCTGATATATTTCCACATGCGCTTGCACTGCTCGACGTCGAACACCGGGTCCTTGAGTGCCGACTTCACCGCCGGCTCGGCCGTCCACCAGCCGAGCGCCTGCGTGTCACACACGAGGAAAAAAAGGTTGCCGAAGGCCTGGCCGTCCGTACCGGCGCCGCTCGGAAACTCAAGCGCACGCGCCATGCGCACTTCTTCCGGCTCTTCCCACCAGATGCGGTCGATTTCCTGCTCGAGCGCGTCCTTCACATCTTTCCAATGCTTGCCCATGTTTAACCCTTCACGCGTTCGACGGTGATGATCGAGAGTTCATGCCTGCGGTAAGACGCTTGCCAGACATCGCGTCCAAGCTGCCAATAAAAATCGATGTCTTCCGGCAGCACGAGAGCGATGACTGGGCCGCGCGCCACCAGCGGCTCGGTGATATGGGGCCCGTAGCCGAACGACATGTCGTTCCCACCTGAATAGAGCACATCGCCCGCCTTCAACTGGCTGAGCAGGATCGGCACACCGCCGAACGGGGCAGCCTGCGACCCTGCGTGGGTAGGGTGCCGCGGCGGGCGCCCGCGCGAAAGGAAATAGTCGCCCGTCGACATCGTATGGTCGGCGGCCATGCGTAGCGGCTTCTCGGTTACCGTAAGAAACGCCTTAAGCACTTCCACGGAAAGGTCGCTCCGCAGCCGCGCCCGCGCGCGGGCCTTCGACTGGTTGGTCGAGATTTCAATAAGATCGCTCATCCTACACCTGATCTTCCTCGATTGACCTACTGGCCACGGCTTTGCCCGAAGCGCTGATAATGCCGCCCATGGAACGAGATCGTATACAATATTGTTTGTTCCATGGCTTGAACGGTTTGGCAAGAGACCTTAGAATGAAGAGGTCGGACAACGAGCCAGTTGAGCGAAACGGAAGGCCTTCCGGTATCCTGCTGCGAGAGGGCCGTAGGGGAACGAACGCACTTGCCAACTCCACCGAAATCGCAGGAACGTTCGCTACGGGTGAAAGCGCATCACGAGATGGTTTACTTGACGCTGCGCGACGACATCGTCGAGCAGCGTATCGGCAGCGGCGAGAAGCTGCTCGAGGTCGCGCTTGCCCACCGCTTCAACGTCTCCCGCACGCCTATCCGCGAAGCCCTCCACCGCCTCGAACGCGACGGACTGGTAACGCGCACCCTAAATGTCGGCACCACTGTCGCGAAGAATTCCAGACGGACCATCCGCGACTATCTCGAGACGGTGATGGCGCTCGAATCATTTGCCATCGAGAAATGGATGACAGTCGGGTGGACGAAATCCGGCATCAAACGCCTGAAAGCGCTGCAGGCCGATATGAAGGCTGCCTATCGCGACAAGGATGTTGACCGCTACGAGAACGCCAACCGGCTGTTTCATGTCTTCTTCATCAAGCAGAGCGGCAATGCGCATCTCAGCGAGGTGGTTGAGGCTACCAAACGCAAGATGTACGACATGGCGGCCGAGAGCTTTCCCTCCGCCTTTCACATCGAGCAATATCTCGTCGATCACGATCGGATCGTGGCTGCGATCGAGCGGCTGGACGCGCCGGCGGCCGTGGCGATGATGCGCGCCCATCTGCGCAACGTGGGCGACAACCTCCTCGGGCGGCCCAGATCGTCCAGGGCATTGATGAGGGCCGCGGCCCGGTAAGCGCCTGAGGCGCAAGCGTCTCAGGCGACGCTCCAGTCGGTCAGCGTGTCCCGCACCAGCGCGGTAAAGGCGTCGGTGAGGCGCGACGACTGCTTCTGGTCAGGCAACACCACCCCGAAGGCGATCGGAGGGACGTACTCCTTCAGGTCCAGGTAGCGGATCTTCTCCTTCTCTCCGGGCGCGCCGAGTTTGGAGTTGAAGGCAAGGATCGCATAGCCCTGTCCCGAAGCGACGAGGTTCTGGATGATATGCGTCGAGCCGGTCCGGAAAGTGATGTTGGGTTTCAGCCCGTAGCGCTCGAATGAGGCGACGATGCGTTCGCGGCATTCGGGCAGGTCGAGCAGGATGAGCGGCTTGCGCGTGAGGTCGAAGAGGCTCACGGAATCGCTGTCCTGATTCTCGTCGCTGCTGGCCATCGCCACGCGCTGGTTGACCTCGAAAAGCTTCTCGAAGGTCAATCCCTTGCCGAGCATCAGGTCGTATGTCAGCGCGACGTCTATGGACCCGCATTTGAGCTGGTTGGAAAGTCCCGCCAGCGTGTCTTCGCGCAGGTCGATGGAAATGGCGGGATATTTCTTCTTCATCGCCTGCAAGATCGGCGGCATCACATGGGGCGCGGCGGTTGGAAAGCAGCCGACGCGGATCGTTCCGGAGAGCCGGACGCTGAGCAACGCCGCCGTCTCCTCGAACTTGCGGGCCTGGTCCAGAAGGCGCCCGGCTTCCTCCATCAGGGTCGTTCCCGCAGGCGTCAGCGAGAGGCCGCGCCCGGGCTGGCGCAGGAAGATGCGCACGCGCAGCAGGTCCTCGATATTGTTGATGGCTGCATTGACGGAAGCCTGCGACACGCCCAGCGCCTGTGCGGCGGCGGCGATGCTCCCCTGCTGGGCAGCCTCGACGGTGAACGCGACATGACGAATGTTCCAGCGCACAATACCTACCATCTTGCGGGTCACTAAGAAGTCCGGATGGTAGCATCAAGACGAGGGGAACTGAACACCATGCACGGCCCTGAATCCGCTTTAACAAATTCTTTCTCGGCGGAAACTGCGCCGCCGGCGGTTGTGGTCCATCGAAGGCCAGACTCGCAATACGGGTATTCAGTTGTCAGTGCCGGCTGCGAACCGAAGTCGGCTGGTCGGCATCGCAGCTTCGATCGATATGGTAGTCGTTTGTTAACCTGAGTTCAGAGCCGTGGAACACCATGCTGGTTGACGCCGAGACAACCTTTTCCTCGCCTGTGGCCGCCTTGCATCTGCGATCCGGGCTGGAAGCGTTTCCTGCGGCTCATGCGCCCCTTGCGCTCGCGCAGAACTCGATGATCGTGCCGCTCGCATCCGCTGGTGCTACCGCGATGCCTTTGCCGGTTGTCTGTGTGCGAATGCCGTTTGCCTCAAGGATCGCCGCGGCCGTCGAAAGATCCGCAACCATTATCTGCAAAGCCGCGAAGGCGGTATCGGGAACCGGTGAAAGGTCGAGCGCGCCATAGCGCTCGCGGAGTGCCGCCGGCGTGACGAACGACATCGGGATCGAGCCGGTTTCCACGCGCCACCCATTTTCCGTGGGCACGACCTCGCCCCTAGCAAAGAACCGTGAATAACCTCGCGCCGCGCGCTCGGGATCGCCGCAGGCCGCCACCGTTCCCGCCAATGCCAGCGCGGTGTTGGTGTGGCGCATCAGTTGCGGCTGCCAAACGAGTTCAGGCGTATGGTGCTGGCACATAAAGGCGACGCCGACCGGCACATCTTTGTCGGGAAAATGCAGCACCGAAAACGAGGCCAGGCCTTCGCTTCCATCGGCAAGCTCGACCGGCCGCGAGAAACGTTGCACATTGCCTGTCGCGATCCCCAGTTGGGCAAGCTCGGTCCTTGCTTCTTCCGCATCGCCGATACGGCAGGCCATCGCGTAAAGCCCTTCGCCGTCGCGTTCCAGCGTCTGCCTGCGTGCACGGTTGTCGTCCGTTTCCGCTAAAAGGCCGAGAAGCTCGAAATAGTCGTCTGCGGACAGCATGATCGTATGGTTGGCCGATCCCTTGGCGGCGCTATGCAATCCCCTCGGCGACAGCGTGAAGCCCAGACGCCGGAACTGCTCCAGACTGCGGTCGATATCCCGCACCATCAGGTAACAATGGTCTATTCCGGAAACGGGGTGGCCCATCTCGCCTCCTCACCGACCCGTTGACCGGATGCTGGACAAGTCTTCTAGACCAGTGCATCGCCGGCGACCAACAATCGTTCGTCTTTGCTAGCAAAGCTGATCAAGAAACTCAGCAAATGTAATGAAGCGACCATTCTTGTTGACGTGAGTCACAGGCCTCTGCGACAATGAAGGCCGCGCCGACGAAGTGCGGCACGCCGAAATGCCCCCCAGTTCCGTATCGGCGGATACGCGGCCGTCGGTTGCAGGGTGGCCGCCACTCTTCACGCAAGGTACCGGATGACCCCCGACATCGTTTGGCCACCATCGCTTTGGACAGACGTCACCGCCGCGCGAGATGTCGCGCCTCCGCTCTCGGGGAATACGGAGGCCGACGTGGCCATTGTCGGCGGGGGGCTCTCCGGGTTGTCGATCGCGCTTCACCTTGCCGCGCGCGGCAGCCAGGTCCTGCTGCTGGAGGGAGCGGAAGTAGGCTGGGGCGCTTCGGGGCGCAACAATGGACAGGTCATTCCCACCCTTTCTGCGGTAGAGCCGGACGCCATCGTCAAGCGCTATAGCGAGGCCGGCGAGCGTTTCGTGCGGCTGATCGCCCAAAGTGCTGAATTCCTTTTCCGATTGGCGGAGCAGGAGAACATCGACTGCGAGGCGGAGCAGACCGGTTGGCTGCAGCCTGCGCATTCGCCGGGGCGGGTGCGGCTGAGCGAAAGGCGTGTCGAGGCGTGGCGACGCTTCGGGTCGCCGGCGGAACTGCTCGACCGGGCGTCCGTAACCGCGATGGTCGGGTCGAGCTTCTGGCATGGTGGCATGTTCAATCCGACCGGCGGCCACATCAACCCGCTTGCCCTTACGCGCGGATTGGCTGACGCCTGCCGGCGCAAGGGGGTGCGCATCCATGAACGCACCACCGTCACCGGCTATCGCCGCGAGGGCGACGGCTGGCGCCTCCTGACACGGGACGGCTCGGTCAAGGCCCGGGCCATGGCGCTTGCCACCAATGCGTATACCGATGCGTCGGTGCCTCATCTCGATCCGCGCATCTCGCGCTCCATCGTGCCTTTGCTGTCCTGGCAGATGGCCACAGACCCAATCGGGGAGGCCGTGCGGGCACGGATCCTGCCCGGGCGGCAGGCGGTTTCGGACACAAGGGCGGACCTGCGCTTCTTCCGCTACGATGCTCGCAACCGCCTGGTCACCGGCGGTTCCGTACTGGGAATCCATGACGCCGAGCGGCGTGTCGTCCAGCATGTTTCGAAGCGCATGGCCGAGGCATTCCCCGACATGGCCCAGCTTCGCGTCACGCATGTGTGGAGCGGGCGCATCGGCATCACGCGCGATCGCTACCCGCACATTCATCGGCTCGGACCGGATTTCTGGTCCTGGGTGGGCTGCAACGGGCGGGGCGTCGCTCTCGCCGTGGCATTTGGCCGGGAACTGGCGGCTGCGATCGACGGTGCGCCGGCCAGCGAACTGGCGCTGCCTGTCACGGATGTCGACCCGTTGCCCTTCCACCCCGTCGCCCGCCGCATCGCTCCCTTCGTGCTGGCATGGCACAAGCGGCGCGACCATACCAACTGAAGCAGGCCTGATTAGAGGCGAGGAGCGAGGCTCATGGCCGTCGAGCGCTGGGTTGCCGATCAACTGGACGAACTTGTCGCCTTTCGGCGGGACCTGCATACCTATCCGGAACTCCTCTACGATGTGGAGCGCACGGCTAGGCGGATTACCGAGGCGCTGCGCGCTGCGGGCATCGACGAGGTGGTCTCCGGAATAGGCCGCACAGGCGTTGTCGGCGTCATCCGCGGCCGCAGTGGTCCCAGCGGACGCTCGATCGGGTTGCGAGCCGATATGGACGCCTTGCCGATCCATGAAGCGTCGGGCGTGCCGTGGGCGTCAAGCCGGCCCGGCATCATGCACGCCTGCGGCCATGACGGGCATACCGCCATGCTGATCGGCGCCGCCCGCCACCTCGCCCGGACCCGCGAATTCGACGGCACCGTCTATGTCATCTTCCAGCCGGCCGAGGAGGGCGGTGCCGGTGCCAAGGCGATGATCGACGACGGGCTGTTCGAGCGCTTCCCGATGGACGAGGTCTACGGGCTGCACAACCGGCCGGGTCTCGCGGTGGGCAGCTTCGCCGTCGCTTCCGGTCCGGTGATGGCCTCGGTCGACGAAATCTACATCCGGGTTGAGGGCAAGGGCGGTCACGCCGCCTATCCGCACAATGCCGTCGATCCGATTCCCGTCACCGCCGCGATGATCCAGGCGCTGCAGACGATCGTGTCTCGCAACGTCGATCCGCTGAAGTCGGCTGTGGTGTCGATCACCACCATCCATGGCGGCGATGCGTTCAACGTCATTCCGCAGGCCATCGAGTTGACCGGCACCGTGCGCACGCTCGACGCCGAGGTGCGCAGCCAGATCGAGGAGCGGCTGAATGAGGCCGTTGCCGGCATTGGCCTGGCGTTCGGCGTAACGGCCCTCCTCACCTACACGCGCTGCTATCCTGCGATGGTCAACCACGCCCTAAACGCGGCGCTCACGGGGGAAGCGGCGAGCGCCGTCGCGGGATCGTCAAATGTGATGACGAACTCGCCCGCGAGTCTGGGAGGCGAAGACTTCGCCTTCATGCTAGAAAGGCGGCCGGGCGCTATGATCTTCGCAGGCAACGGCCCGTCCGCCGGGCTTCACCATCCCGCCTATGACTTCAACGACGAGCTTATCCCCTGGGGTTGCTCCTATTGGACCACCCTTGTGCGCCAGCGCCTTTCTCCCTAACACGCTCAGGCATAACCCCAATTGCCTCACCTTCCTCAGTTTTCGTGTGGATCATCCTCATCGAATGTATCTTTTAGCGAGGTACCGTTGTGAGCGGGCACAGATCGTTGCATCATCCTTTCAGAACCGCCCTTCAGTCAAAGGTCTGGCGTCACAGTGGAGGCTGAGGCTCCGCAGACATTTGATAGGAAACGCTTTCCAATATTACGAGCAGATGTTCGCTGCATAATTCAGATATTATTGCAACGAACGCAGTTCTTACTGGAATTAGAATGCTGAGACTACCCATCTGAACTCTTTCTTTTACCATCAAGGAGAACGAGATGACTGCCCCACCCGTTTCATCGAAGAATATCAAGCGCCGGATCGTGCTCGAGTTCGAGAAGGGCGGGAGGCTGATTGCCGATCTCCTGGACGAAGACGCGCCGGAGACCGCGCAGGCGTTCTGGGACAAACTTCCTTTGCGCGAAATGTGCGAGCACGCGAAGTTCTCCGGGTTCGTGATCTCCATCCTTCCGGACCTTGACGTCCACAAGGCGGAGAATTCGCGCTCGATCGGTGTCCTGCCGGGGCAGATCCTGTTCAACCCGCACCTTACCAACTCGACCTGGCACAAGCGCGAGATCGCGATCGTCTACGGCGTGGCGGCCATCCGCGACTCCTTCGGCTATGCGCCATGCAACCTCGTGGCCAACATCAGCGAGGGACAGGATCTCCTGCGTGAGATCGGCATTCGCATCCACCACGAGGGTCGCGAATATCTCGAGGTCAAGAAGTACGAACCGGAAGAATGACGTTTCGCGGTCGCGGCCTTTGCGGGCCGCGACCCTTTCTCGAACCCCCGGCGCCGTCCGGAAGGCAGGAAACAAGGGTGCCGCGTATGAGCGCTTCTCAATCGAGGAAGACAGCCGTCGCACTTCTCTTTCCGGTGCTGGCCATTCTCGCCGTCTTTCTCGTCCTGCCGATCATCTACGTGGTCGCCTCGAGCATGATGGCCGATGTGGGCGGGGGGCCTTCGGGGCTTGCCGCCTATCTCAAGCTCGCCACCGACCCCTATTATCTGCTCGTCTTTTTCCAGACATTCGTCTTCTCCGTGGGCATCACGATCGCCACACTGGTGTTCGGCTATCCGCTCGCCAGCTTCATCGCCCGAACCAGCGCGCCCGAGCGCGCCTTCGTCATCTTCATCGTCATCGCGCCGCTGCTCATCAGCATGGTGGTCAAGGCCTATGGCTGGCAGCTCATCCTTGGCAACCAGGGCATCGTCAACACCATCCTCACCGCCCTCGGCTTCGCGCCGGCCCGCCTGATCTACAACTGGACCGGGGTCGTGATCGCAACCGTGCACGTGCTCTTGCCCTTCGCCGTCATCTCGATCGCCGGCGTGCTGTCGAACCTTGATTCCTCGATCGAGGAATCCGCGGCGGTGCTGGGGGCGTCGCCGGTGCGCGTGTTCTTCCTCGTCACGCTGCCGCTCGCGGTGAACGGTCTCATCACGGCCGCGACCTTCGTGTTCCTGCTCGCGCTCGGCAGCTTCGTGACGATCCTGATGCTGGGTGGAAACGGCACCATGGTGGTGCCGCTGCTGATCTACCAGCAAGTGACGATCACCTACAACCAGGCTTTCGCCTCGGCGATGGCCACCGTGCTCATGGCGATCACGCTGACGCTGCTGTTCACGCAGTTCCGCTTCCTGAGAAGGAGGGACGCCTGATGCACAAGCCCGCCTCTTCGTGGCTGCGCGCCTATGTCTGGCTGATGATGGCGTTCCTGGCGCTGCCGCTGGTCGTCATTTTCATCTCCTCGTTCAACGAGGGCTCGGCGATCATCTTCCCGCCCAAGGGCGTCACGCTGCACTGGTACGGCGAGGCCTGGCGCAACGCGAGCATGATGCAGGCCGCGCTCAACAGCATCGTCCTCGCCTCGGCGGCGACGGTGCTGTCGCTGCTCATCGGCGTGCCGGCCGCGCTCGCGGTGGTGCGCTACGTGGTGCGCGGCCGCGAGGCGTTGCAGGCGTTCCTGCTCTCGCCCATGACCGTGCCGTCGATCGTCCTGGGCATCGCCTTTCTGGTGTTCTTCGCCCGAACGGGAATGGGCCTTTCCTTCACGACGCTGATGATCGCCCACATGGTCATCACGCTGCCCTACGTCATCCGCTCGGTCGCCGGCGTCTATATGGGCGTCTCGGTTTCGATCGAGGAGGCGGCGAAGGTGCTCGGCGCCAACAGCCGGCAGCTCTTCATGAAGATCACGCTTCCCCTCATCATGCCCGGCATCATGGCGGGAGGAATATTCTCTTTCATCATGTCTTTCGACAACGTTCCTGTCTCTATCTTCATCACGAGGCGCGATACGTTGACCTTGCCCGTGTATATCATCAGCTATCTCGTCCATAATTTCGACCCGACGATTGCAGCGATATCGACCATACAGGTCCTCTTCACTGCGACACTGATGTTCATACTGGAAAAGACATACGGAATACGCCGATTGACCGAAACGGTCTGATTGGTGCCACGACTATAAACGGATGACAGTGTCGAGGCGACACGGAAATTTCGAAGGGACCGCGAAGCGCAATGACTGACCCGAACACCACCAGGCAAGACCAGGCCGCCGGCGGCAACTCTCGCATCGTCCGCGTCGCTTCCGTCCAGATGGGCTCCGTCACTGGCGACAAGGAGGCCAATCTGGCGCAGGCCGCGCGGCTCATCGCCGACGCCAAGGCCGACCTCGCCGTCCTGCCGGAGCTTTTCGCGACCGAGTTCTTCGCCGCTGAGAAGGACCACAAATATTTCGACTACGCCGAACCCGCGGACGGCGGGATCGTCACCCGGATGGCGGAGGTGGCCAAGGAAACCGCCACGACGATCGTGGTGCCCTTCTTCGAATACGCGGCCGACGGCCGCTTCTTCAACTCGACCGCGATCGTCGGGCCGAACGGCGGCACCATCGGCGTCTATCGCAAGACCCACATCCCCTTCACCAAGTCGTTCGAGAAGTTCTACTTCGCGTCGGGAAGCGGGTTTCCGGTCTTCGACACGCCGGCGGGCCGGGTCGCCGTGCTCATCTGCTACGACCGCTGGTATCCCGAGGCCTGGCGCAAGGTGTGCGAGCAAGGCGCGGAGATCGTCTGCGTGCCGATCGCGAGTTGGCGTTTCGAGGGGTTTTCCGAGCGTCCGTTCTGGGACGCGCTGCACCGGATCAGGACGCGCGAGAACCTCGTCTTCCTCGCCGCCTCGAACCGCACCGGCAAGGAGCCTCCCTACGAATACACTGGCCACAGCATGATCGTCAGCCCGGCCGGCGAGATCGTCGCCGAGGCCGAGGAGGAATTCGTCGGGGCGGTGGTGTTCGACTGCGATCTCGACCAGGTCCGCCGCGAGCGCGCCAAATGGCCGCTGCTCAGAGACCGGCGTCCGGAGCTCTACTGAAGAAGGAGGAAGTTGCCGGGCAGGGAGAGGCCGTTCCGGCAGCCTGTGGGGAAAGAGTGAACGTGGATCAACTGACAACAGGAATGGGAGTAAGGAAATGCGATTGATCACCAAACGTAATTTTCTCAAGCTGAGCGGGGCGGCGGGTGCGTTCACCCTCGCTGGCGGCCATCAGCTTCTTGCCGCCGGCCCGAAGATTACCGTCAACACCTATGGCGGCCTCTATGAGACGGCGGTAAAGGACAACTTCATCGCCAGCTACAAGAAGGCGACCGGCAACGATGCCGAGGCCGTCATCGATATCCCGTCGGCGGCGCTCTCGAAGATTCAGGCAACGCAGCCCAACTCGGACTATGACCTCTTCGTCGCGACGCCGAACGACACCATTCGCGCCATCGAACTGAACCTTGCCGAGGAACTGGACCCCTCCAAGCTCAGCAACCTGAAGGACATTCCCGAGGCCCACTACAAGAATTGGGACAACAAGGCCGTCAGCTTCTCCTACGGCATCTATGGCTTCCTCTACGACACGCGCAAGATCGCCAATCCGCCCAAGACGTGGGTCGAGTTCGTCGAGCGCACCATCGCCGGCGAGTTCGGCCGCACGGTCGCGGTCCATTCCGCCACGCAGGCCGGTATCCTCGAAGGCTATATCTGGCCGATCATCGATGCTTTCGGCGGCACCATCGAGGATCCGGGCGTGGCCTTCGACAAGATGCGCCAGATGGTTCCCTACACCGCCAAGAACTTCAGTGATATGTCGCAAGTGGTGCAGTTGATGTCGACGGGCGAGATTTCGATCGCGCCCTATGTCGACGGCCGCGCTTGGTCCTTCGTGGAGCAGAACCCGTGGGCGAATTTCATCGTTCCGGAGAAGGGCGGCTGCATCGTGTCCTCCCAGATCGTCAAGGTGAAGAACTCGCCGGAGGACGCCTGGAAACTGATGGACGCCTTCCTTGACAAGGAGGCGGGGGAAGGTTTCACCGAGACGATCCTCTATCCGGTGACCAACTCCACCGTCGAGTACTCGCCTCGCATGCAGGCGCGGCTGACGCCGATGGAGAACATCATCTACCCGCCCTATTTCGACCTCTACAAGCACACCTCCGCGCTCATCGAGCGCTGGAACAAAGAAGTCGGCGGGTGAGGTGTGGCAGGCATCGGCGATAGGACGAGCCTGGAATACCAGGTCGAACTGCGCAAGGCGACGAAGCTCTACGGCAGCTTCGCCGCCATCGCGGACATCGACCTCGGCATTAGGCCGGGCGAGTTCTTTTCGATCCTTGGGCCTAGCGGCGGCGGCAAGACCACCGTACTGCGCTCCATCGCGGGTCTGATAGAACTGACGTCGGGAGACTTGCTGATAGAAGGCGCGCCCGTTCGGGGCGTGCCCGTTTACAAACGCGGGGTAGGCATCGTTTTCCAGAACTATGCCCTTTTCCCCCATATGAACGTGTTCGACAACATCGCCTTCGGCCTGCGCATGAGAAAGCTGGGCAGGGAGGAAGTGCGTGCCCGGGTGCTTGAGGCGATGGCTCGTGTCAGGCTGGAAGGGTTCGAGGAGAGACGCAGCTCGCAGCTTTCCGGCGGCCAGCAGCAGCGCGTCGCCCTGGCCCGCGCCATCGTGATCAATCCGAAGGTTCTGCTTCTGGACGAGCCGCTCGGTGCGCTCGACCGCAACCTCAGGATCGCCATGCAGGCGGAACTGAAGGCGTTGCAGCGCGACCTCGCGGTGACGACGATCTGTGTCACGCACGATCAGGAGGAGGCGCTCTCGCTTTCGGATCGCATCGCGCTCCTCAACAATGGACGGCTGGAGCAGGTCGGCACGCCATACGAAATCTACGAGCAGCCGGCCAACCGGTTCGCCGCGGAATTCGTCGGCGGCACCAATATCCTCACCGGCACAGCCGCCAACGGCGCGGGAGGATCGCTTGAGGTCGTGCTGCGGGATGGCACCAGGGTCCGATCGGCAAGCGAGGCGCAGGTGGCGGAAGGCGACAATTCGATGCTGTCTGTGCGCTACGAGAAGATCGCCCTTTCCAGGAACAAGCCGAAGGGCAGCGACCTGAACATGCTGAGCGGCACGATAACGAACGTCGCCTATTCGGGTTCAGGAAGCGTGGTGCATGTGCGCATCGACGACGAGCTCTCGCTGATCGCCACATGCCCGGGAAGGCCACCATACGAGCAGGGTGAAAGCGTGTTCGTATCGTGGGGGAACAAAGACGCTGTGCTGCTGCCTCTTGAGGGCGGCGCCATTCAATCAATACCGACTGCATAGGAGAAGAGAAGACATGTATAGCGATACTCAGCTCTTTATCGCGGGCAAATGGCGAAAGAGTTCGGATGGACAGTCCCTGCCGGTGTTCAACCCGGCCGACGAACAGGAGATCGGCCGCGTCGCGGTCGCCACCCGCGCCGATCTCGACGAAGCGGTGGAGGCTGCCGTTCGCGGCTTTGCCGTCTGGCGCAAGACCTCCGCCTTCGAGCGTGGGAAGATCCTGCGCAAGGCGGCAGACATCCTGCGCTCGCGCGCCGAAGAGATCGGCCGGATGATGACGATGGAGCAGGGCAAGCCGGTTCCCGAGGCTCGCATGGAAGCGATCCTCGGCGGCGACATCATCGACTGGTACGCAGAAGAAGGGCGGCGCACCTACGGCCGCATCATCCCCGGCCGCGCGCCGGGCGTGCGCCAGTTCGTTGTCAAGGATCCGGTCGGCCCAGTTGCCGCGTTTACGCCATGGAACTTCCCAATCAACCAAGCAGTGCGTAAGCTCGCCGGGGCGATTGCCGCCGGCTGCTCGATTGTGCTCAAGGGTCCTGAGGAAACGCCGGCAAGCTGCGCCGAACTCGTCCGGGCCTTCAGCGACGCCGGCGTGCCTGAGGGAGTGGTCAACCTTGTCTATGGCGTGCCTTCGGACATCTCCTCCTACCTGATTCCGCATCCCGCTATCCGCAAGATCACCTTCACTGGATCAACGGCCGTGGGTAAGATCCTCGCGGCACTCGCCGGGCAGCACATGAAACGCATCACGATGGAACTCGGCGGTCATGCGCCGGTGGTGGTGATGGACGATGCGGACGTGGAAGGCGCTGTGAGTGCGCTGCGGGGTTCCAAGTATCGTAACGCTGGCCAGGTCTGCGTTTCGCCGACCCGCTTCCTGATCCACGATAAGGTCTATGACGAGTTCGTATCTACCTTCATCGACCAGGTGAAGACCATCCGAGTCGGCAACGGCCTGGAGGACGTAGACATGGGGCCGCTCGCCAACGAGCGCCGCGTGCAGGCTATGGAAACGCTGGTGGCCGATGCGGTGAGTCACGGCGCCACTGTCGCGACCGGCGGCCGGCGCATCGGCAATGCTGGCTATTTCTTCGAACCGAGCGTGCTTACAAACGTGTCGACCGATGCCCGCATCATGAACGAGGAGCCGTTCGGCCCAGTCATCGTGGCAAACCGCTTCGAGGACATCGGTTCGGCGATCGCTGAATCGAACCGGCTGCCCTACGGGCTTGCTGCCTACGCCTACACGCGCTCGTCGAAGAACATCGATTTGCTGTCGGAAGCCTTTGAAAGCGGCATGGTGTCGGTGAACCAGCAGGGCCTCGCGCTGCCCGAGACTCCCTTTGGCGGGGTTAAGGATTCGGGCTATGGTTCCGAAGGTGGTTCCGAGGCACTTGAGCCGTTCCTCAACATCAAGTTCGTTTCACAGATCGGTGTCTGACGCGTAATCGAGCGTTTTGCAGCAACGCAGGATATCTTGCGTCTCGAATCTAGCTAACTCGAGTAGGTATCAGTGAAGAGGCGCTTCTACGTTGAAGCGTCTCACCGCTGATGAACCCGTCAAATCTAATACGGAGTACTCTGTATTCGACCGCCCCTTCGTAGTGCTCTTCCCGACTTCGGCATTGACTTGAGTAAACTTATATTATGCCCCGTTCACGTGGGGTTCGATTCCGTCAAAACTCTTCGCGAGGAATGTCGTTCGGTGCCAGCACCTGCTTGATGAAGTGATCGAGCTTGGGCTGGTTCATCTGCCAGAGTCTGCGCAGTTTGATCTGAGGGTCGTCTTCGTAATCGACGCGCAGGTCAACGAGCGGCCATGGATGCTTATCGACCACCAGCAACGCCGCCGAATGGACCGGACCCCATTCGCCGCCAGCCTCGATGCCCACGTCGAGCGCGCCTAGAAGACGGTCGATGAAGGGCACTGCCCGGTTCGCCTCGAACCATTCGACCATCGCTTGCGGCACACCTGGGTTGTCGAGCCCGTTTCCAGTCGAGACGCAATGCTTGCCGGCAAAACCCGCGTGCACAGTCTGGATGTCCGGACCAGAATACAGGGCTGTAATGCCATTGCGATCGATGACTGCGAGCTGCCGACGTTGGGGGTATTCACTTTCAGCGACCAGACGGTCGACTGCTTCCTGAGCCGTCAGTCCCGCCTCAAGAAAGTCGATCCCCTTCGGCCCGAGCCGAGTGTCTGTCCGAGCTTGCGTGGTGATCGCGCCGACGCCGGCCTTGGCCCACGGGCAGCGATTTCCCACCGCAAGCGAGGATGTCGTGATCGCGATCCCGAACCGGCCGGTATCGGCATCGTAGCCGATGAGTGAGAAAGTCATATCAGCCTCCGCTGGTTGATTGTCGATGGCCTATGAGGCCAGGATAGGAACCGCTGAGAGATGTGCTTGGTCACCAGAAATGGTTCGAGAGCATCGAGCCCCCTTCGGACCCATAGCCCGAATCCTTGACACCGCCAAACGGATTCCGGCAGGGCTAGCGACCCGTGATTGATCGAAACCATAGACCACATCGGAGCGGTGGACGAGCGCGATGAGGTGTAACCCAGTCGGTTCGTGGTGCCGGCAAACCGGTGCTTGCGACCGTCCGCTCGCTCGCCCCTGTTCGGGCCGGAACATGGCCGTGCTCATCGACGGTTCTCCTCTTGATGCTGATACGAAAACCCGCCTCGAATCCGTACCGACGTCTGAACCGCCGTGCGGCGCACGAGCCGAATGCAGTCCAGGAGAGAACGCAGATCTCGGATGTCGAGTGCGGCCTCCTTGCCCTCGAGCCCGACGTCGGCGAGTGCGCGTTTCGCGCCTTCTTCGGCCGCGCGAGTCAGGATCGCCTCGAACTCGGCCTCGGGCATGCGCACGAAACCCTGATCGGATCGGAGTGGTGTCATCGGATCATCTCCCGCCGCTCAGCCGATCTTCGTGCCCCAGAAGGACGTGTGGGCGGCCGCGAAATAGCCATCGGCAACCCGGAAATACCCCTGCAGTTCGACGGTATCTCCTGCAGTAAGCGGCACCATGGTCTGCAGCCAGATTGCGGTGGCGAGCGTGACGTGGGTACCGGAGATTTCGCCGAAGGATCCGCGAATTTCCGTGGTGCCATTGAGCACCAGTCGGCCGCGCATGCGTGCCGTCGTGCTGGAATTGACCTTGTACATGAGCGTGGCGCCGAACAGATATGTGCCATCGACCGGCGCCACGAAGCGGTTGGCGGCGGCGTCAAACGCGCCCTGATCGTTGGTGTCGGTGTTGTTGATAGCGATCTTCGTCCAGGTATCGACAGCGACGTAGTTGTCATAGTTGGTATAGCCCTTGAAGCGCGGCAGCCGCGGCTGGTCGACGATGCCGTTGGCATTGTCGACGATGAGTCCGTCAAAGAAGATCGAGCCATCGGCCGAAACAGCAAGTCGGAACTTGTCGGAGCCGAAGAGACCGAGCAGCGCCTTGGTGACATAGCCGGTCTGCAGCGTCAGGCCGAGATCGTCGCCTGCCGCCTCCTTGTTCATGGTGTAGAAGAGATCGCCGGTGCCGCCCTCGGCGACAGTCTTTGACGTCCAGAGCGCGGCGTTGAGCTTGGCCGAGAACGGGTTCGCCGCGTCTGCCGTCGTGCCCAACCCCAACAGCGCAAGACTCTGCAGCGTCGTGGGTGTGGTAGTGATCCAGCCGGAGCCGTTAAAGACCAGCAGCAGGCCCTCGTCCTCGACCCATGCCCGCCAGCCGGCGCCGGGTGGCAGGCGCAACCAGGCGCCGTCGGCCCAGAGGGCGATGTTGAGGTCCCAGGCGGCCCATGCACCGGTCGCGCCCGAGGCGACGATGTAGCGGTCGCCGTCGGCGGGGCTCGCGGGCGGCGTGGCCAGATTGCGATCCTTGACGGATAACTGCACGATGCCATCGAGCAGCCGCAGCGCCTCGTTGTGGGTGACATGCTTCTGGGCCTGCGCGGCCATGAGGAAGGGCAGCGCCAGATGCGCTGTGGTTTCGGGCATCGCAAAATCTCCTGCTCAGAACCAGAGAGTGGTGACGGACGGTACGCCTGCGCCAAAGGTCTGCCCGATCTGGGCAATGCGGACGGACAGGGAATCGCTCGGTCCGAGCAGCGCGCCCCAGTCGGCGGTCTGGTCGGCAGCGGTATAGACGACGCTGGTGGTGGCAGCTGCCAAGACCCGTTTGGCAACTGCACCGTCAAGGACCTCGACCGCCCATGTTTCGGATGCTTCGCTCATCGGGATTTCAGCAGCATTCCAGCTGTCGGCGGCAAGCGAGCGATCGCGGCGCACCCAGCTTATCGTCAGATCGCCGGGTGTACGAGCACTGCGCCATGGCTGCTCGACATGGACCGGAGCGAAAGGCCGGAGCCCGACGCCTTCCGGCGTGAAAACCCGCGCCACATAGGTCTCGTCGCTGACGGGTTTCGATGCCGGGCCGATGCGCCAGTTCCATGGGATGCCAATGTCCGCTTCGGCCACAGGCAGATCGGCGAGCATGTTGTCGAGCGCCACAACCCTCGCGCCGGCTGGCACCGGATTGCCCATCGCGCCCTCGGTGCCGCGCTGGCCACGCAACAGTCGCGTCAGCCGATAACGACCGGGCGCGATCAGTTCTGCTGATCCTGCCTGCAGGATTTCCCAGACGCCCGGCGCGCTTCCCACCGCCAGCGCATTGGCCCCACCGAAGAGCGTAATATCAGTGACGCTTTCGAGCGTGCCGGTGACGAGATCGACAATCATGACGTTGCCATGATCGAAGCGCGAGACCGGCCCAGAATATAGATCATTCACGAGCATGCCGATGCGAGCGCGCGTCCCGAAGGTGGTGACGAGTTCGAAGCCGTCAGTCTCCGGGCTGCGGAACACCGCCATCTGCCCCGGCCAGGGAACAGCGTGAGCGGCGATAACCGGATGGTGCGGTGCACGCGCTTCCGTCAGTTGCGGCAGATCGAGGATCACCACCTCCGGCGCGCCAAAGGAGACGATCTTCGATGGTGCCGCCGGCCGGGCGGCACCGGGTGGCAGATCATAATCCTGCCGATCCTGCCGGATGGCTTCGATATTGCGGGATTCGGCATCGGCAACCGAGACGAGGCGGAAACCGAGCTGACGACCGTCGTGATCGAGCCGGATCACATCGGCGGGATCGAGCGCCAGCCGCGATGGCGGCAGCCGGAATATGGCGCTCTCGCGTCCCGTCCACGCTTCCATCAGGGCGCGGCGGCAGCGGCGTTCGGCTTCTTCGGGTGGCACGGCAAAGGGGAAGGTCTCGGCGCTGATGCGAGATGCCTCGACGGTGATGCGCCGGGCCTCGACCACCGCCGCATCGTAATCCTCGTCGGCACGGGCCACCTGCCATTTGAGCGCCTGCGGCAGTTCGGTCTCCTGGCCACGGGTCAGTTCCAGCACCTCATCCTGACTGGCTGCCACCATGGCGTCGGCCGAGATACTGGCGACAGATGCCCGCCCGCGCATGACGAAACGGATATTGCCTTCGCTCTCGACGGCATCGAAGCCGAAGTGGCGGGCAAGGTTCGAAATTGACGCCCGCGGGCTTTCCAGAGCGCCGATGACATAGCCTTCGATCGCGCCCCAGAGGCCCGAGACATCGATCTGCGCTTCGGCCATGCCGGCGCGCAGGCAAAGATGCCGCACGAGGGCGGCGAGCGAGACTGCACCGAGGCGGCCACTCAGCCAGTGCCCGAGCCGCCAATTGGGGCCGTCGGTCCAGACGTCGGTCAGTCCCGGAAAGAACGGATAGGGCCGCGCGTCCCAGGTCCAGGCGGCGCATTCGGGAACATGCACCATCCGCCTTCCATCGACGCTCGAAGTCGGATTGTTCGCCGGATCGCCCCACCAGAGCCAGGTGGCTTCCAGATACGCCCGCTGGATCGCATCATCGCGCCAGCCGCGCGAGAAGTACGGGGTAAAACTTTCCGACGACTTCGGATCGAAGAAGACGTTCGGCTGGTTGGTGCCGCGATCGATGGCGGGGCAGCCGAGCTCGGTGAACCAGATCGGTTTTGACTGTGGAATCCATGTGGTTGGCGTGTCGCTTTCGATCCCACTGGGGCGGTCATAATGCGGATTTGACCACCAGGAACGCAGATCCTTGGAGCGGAACACCCAAGGCTTGCCGGCGGCGCCATCGGTGATCGAAGTGCGGGCCTGATACATCCGGTCGGCATCGGAGGCATAGAACCAGTCAAACCCTTCGCCGCCGGCGATGTTCGCCTGCAGATAGGCGCGGTCGTAAATGGCGGGCCAGCCGGCTTGGGCGTCGAGATGATCGAACCCGTCGCGCCAGTCGGAAAGCGGCATGTAGTTGTCGATGCCGATGAAGTCGATATTGGCGTCGGCCCAGAGCGGATCGAGGTGGAAGAACACATCGCCAGAGCCGTCCGGCGGCTGATGCCCGAAATACTCGCTCCAGTCGGCGGCATAGCCAATCTTCGTGCCCGCGCCGAGGATCGAGCGGACATCGGCCACGAGGCTCTTGAACGCCGCGACGGCAGGATAGGCGGATGCACCCGACCGGATTGTCGTGACCCCGCGCATTTCCGAGCCGATAATGAAGCCATCGACACCGCCCGCCGCCGCGCAGAGATGGGCATAGTGCAGCACCATGCGCCGCAGGCCCCAGTCGCTGGGTGAGCCGGTCCAGCTGACGGTCTCGCCCGAGACGGCAAAGTTGGCCGGGGTTGCGGCGCCGAAGAAGCTCGCGACCTGCGAAGCGGCAGCAGCGGCGGTCTTGTCGACGCTCCCGGCATACCCGGCCGCGGGCGAACAGGTGATGCGGCCACGCCATGGAAAGGCCGGCTGACCTGCTGCACCCGCGTTGTCGCTGTAGGGATCCGGCAGCGTGTTGCCGGGCGGCACGTCCATCAGGATGAACGGATAGAAGGTGACGCGAAGCCCGCGCGCCTTCATCTCCCGGATCGCCTGCACGACGGCGAAATCCGCCGGCGTGCCGCCATAGCCGGGCCGGTTCTCGGCATCACGACTGACGAGATGCGCGCTGGCGCGGCTGACACCGTTCACAACCCACGTCTTCGGGCTAGTGGTTTTGGAGGGAACCTCGACGCCCGGACGGATCGTGCAATTGCCAGCACGCAGATCGTTGCCAAACCAGGCGACGACGAGGCTGACGCTTTCGACCTTCGGCGCCATGGCCTGCAGCCGGTCGAGCGCCACTATCATGTCAGCGCTGTCGGAAAGAGCATTGAGGTTTTCCGCCACCTGGGCGCCACTGTCACCCTTGCGGATGGCCTGTGTCGCATAGGTGAACTCACCCGAAGCGGGAATCATGGTGACGGCCTGCGTCAGGCCTTCAGCAGTATCGGGATCGGCAAGCGGCCGGAATATCTCAAAGGAGAGCTGCGGTAGACGGTTGCCATAATCGGCCAGCAGCAGTTCCTCGAACACCACATAGGCCGTGCCGCGATAGGCCGGCGTGTTGGCAGCACCCATCTTTGCGGCAAGGAACGGATCGACGGTCTGGTTTTCGTCGCCGGGATACCAGCGCCAGACGATGCCGGCGGTGTCGAGTAGCTTGCCGTCAGCCCAGATGCGGCCGATGCCGGTAACCGGGCCTTCGCAGAGCGCGACGGCGAAGCTCGCGTAATAGAGATATTCCGTCGTTCGGACCTTGCCGCCACCGCCGCCCTTGCCACCACCCTGTGTGGTGGTGTTCGTCTCCTCACGGAAATCCGTCGCCCAGATGATGTTGCCGCCGATGCGCATGCGGCCGTAAAGCCTCGGAATTACCGCGCCTTCGGTCGATGAGGTGATGCGCAGGCTGTCCAGCCGCGGCCCTTCGATGCGCTGGGTGGGCGCCAACGAGGAGATGATCCAGCTGTCGACCACCGAGCCCACGGTCGAGCCGATGAAGCCGCCGATGGTTGCGGCGCTGACGCCAAGGATCGTGCCGCCGATGCTGCCGCCAATGGCAGCGCCGGCAACGCCGAGAACAAGGGTGGCCATGGATCAGGACCTTGTCTTGCGCCGGGCCTTCTTGCATCGGACAAGGGCCGGTCGTGGAAAAAGGAAGGCGAAGGCGATGCGCCGCCGCCAGGACAGAGTGAGCGGCTCTTCGATCACGCCGAGCCGCTCATAGGCATGGATGAACGTGCCGGTATCGGTCAGGATGCCGACATGCTTGGCGATGGCCCGGCGCTCCATGCGGAAGATCAGCAGCGCGCCGGAGCCGGCGTTGTCTGGCGCGATCTCGATCATCGCGCCGCGCGCACCTTCGGCCAGCACCTCGCGCGGGCCGGTTTCGCCCCAGTCACGGCTGTAGGGTGGGATGACAAATGGTTCGCCGCCTACCACCTCGCGCCAGACGCCGCGCGCGAGGCCGAGGCAATCGCAGCCGACGCCCTTGAGGCTCGCCTGGTCGTGGTAGGGCGTGCCAAGCCAGGAGCGGGCGACAACAATGACACACTTGGGATTGGCGGGCTTCACAGCACCGCTCCGTTGTGACCACCGTCGCGCGACGCATAACGCAGTATGGCGTCCTGCCCCGGAATGTGCGGAAAGCCGCGGAAATTGGCGACATTGCCAAACTTGCCCGAGCAGGTGGCCAGCCGCTTGTCGCAGCCGGCACGAATAATGAAGGTGTCGGTTTCGGCAATCGGCCGCACCGGCGCTTCCAGCAGGGTCAGGATGGCGATCCCGTCAACGAGATCATGCGACAACACCTCGGCCCGCCGTCCTGCATCGGCGCCGCTGGTCCATGTGATGGTGCCGAAGGCGAACCAGCTAGCCGCAAAGCCGCCAAGTCCCGATGCCGTGAATGCCCGGTCGCGCAACAGGTCGATCACCGCGCCGGTGCCCTTGAAGGCAGGTGCATCGAGATTGACCCGGCAGCGGGTGTCACCGAGCTCGGCGTCGCAATCCGCCTGGAACATGCGGCCGACGGTCTGGCCGAGCACATGCGCCATGCTGCGCATCTCGGCGACAAAGACGAGCCGGCCGCGCCGGATCTGGCCGATGGCGCCATGGCGTAGCAGGACGCACTGACTCGGGTCCTGCCAGTTCACCCGCCAGACCTCGACCTCCGCATTGTCCCAGCGGCCGTCGAGAATATCGGTTTCGGTAATGCGGCCAGATGACAGCACACCCTGCGCGTCCTGCGCATCGACCGACAGGTCCGAGCCGGCACGTACCGCCGACGCCGTCAGCCCGCTTTCCGGCTCGAACGCGGTGCCGTCGAAGCTGAGCGTCCGGTCGTGGTCGGTGAAGCCGAAGACGGCGCCATCGGCGCGGGTGATGCGCCAGCACCAGCTGAGCGTCGTCGTGCCTTCGTCGAGATGGGCCTGCAGTTCAGGGGAAAGGTTTTTCATTGTTGTTCACCGACCATCACGACCGCGCGGTCCATTTGACAGCCAGGTCCTTGAGCGTGTGGCCGCCCATGTAGAGGCCCATGAACCAGGCGGTCAGCGTCATCATGGTGGGCAGATCAACAGTTGCCGCAATGTCGGAACCGAGGGCCGCATCGGCGATCGGAACCAACACAAGCCGGAACAGGAAGAGAAAGCCGAGGAACCACATCCATGCCGGCCGCCACGCCCATGTCCACCAACTCTCGCCCTTGTCCAGCTCGGCCAGCATCAGCCTGTTGGTCTCACGCTGCTGGTCGACCCATACGGCGACGAGCTGCGGCGTCTCCACCTCGGTAGCGGCCACGGCCGCTTCGAGATCCTTCGACGGAACTGAAGGAAGATCGTCTGGCGCCACACCCGCCTTGCTGGCAATCGCGTCGATGACCACGCCGCCAATCTCGCTGGCGGTGCCACCGAGATATTTCTCGAGCAAGCCCTTGATGATCGGTGCGCCGATTTTCGCCGCGGCGTCGATCAGGATGGAAGCAATGACAGTGTTCACAACATGACCCTTTCTGCCTCGGCGGCATAGGCTGCAGCGCGCTGCCGGTGGACGATGGCGCGGACGATGAGTATTGCGGCCACAACCGCCCCGGCCGTCAGCAGACCGCCCAGCACCCAGCCGGCGATCTGGTCGGCATGCTGCGGATTGAGCAGCACATCGCCGCTGCCCGCCGTGGTCGCGGTGCCTGCTGTGCCGGCTCCAACGGTCTGCTTTTTCGAGGCGGTGGTGGCCGCCGCCGCTTCCTTCGCCAACTGCTCGCGGGTCTGGACAGGACCGACCGCGTTGGCGAGTGCCCACGCCACACCTTTGGCCTCGATTTCAGCCACACGCCGCGACCAGCCCTTGCCAAAAGTGGTCCAGATGGCGAGCGAACGCATGAAGCCGAGGCGCTTCGCGCAGAGTTTTTGAACTGTCTCGTGGTCGGGGCCTCCGATCGAGGCCATCAGCCATTTTCTGGCGCGTGTCGGGCCGGAGTTCACACCGGCATCGAAGGTGGCGAGATCGACCCCGGCGGCAAGCCGATCACCATTGACCGTGTCCCAGTAGCCGGCGCGGTAGATGGTCTCGACGTCCTTTGCCGGGATATTGCGCAACTGGGTCTTGGTCGCGCCCGTCCTGAAGCGGCGATAGGTGGCGAGCGTGATGCCCTTCATGGTGGCGCCGCCGGGATCGGAGGGATGATCCGACCAGCCGCCCTCGTAGCCTAGCGTCACCGCCAGGCAGTTCTCAAAATTCCCATGCATGGGATCACCTCAAAAGGATAACGATCAGGATGAAGACCGCGACCATGGTCCCGACGCGCAGACGGTGGACGAAGGTCTCGCGCGGATCGGGGCTGTCGCAGCGAAGCTGGCGGGCAAGCCGCAGGAGCTCACGCATCGGTGTCGCCTCCCTTGTTGCGCAGGCGCGCCAGCGTCACTTCGATGAAGGCGGGGCCGAAGACGCCGACGAGATAGGCGGCGGACCCTGCAGCGCCGCCCGCCGGAATGGCTTCTGACGGCAGGCCGAGCCAGTGGGTGACCAGCGCCATGGAAAAGCTGCCCATGCCGGCGGCGATGATCCCGCCGAGCAGGATGTGACGTAGCGCATCGCGCAAATGCATCTTCGTGGTCAGTGCATTGGTGGCGCCGCCAAGCGCGCCCCAGGCGGCAAGGATCACCGCTGTCGATGCCGCAAGATCGCGCAGCGCGTTAGCGATGAAGCCGGGTTCGTCGTTCATCTTCGGATTTCCACAAGGGGAATGGAGGTGATCGAGCCGAGGCGCTCGAGATCGAGGGTGATGTCGAGCGTGTCGGTGTCGAAACGGACCGCCACGTCGAACTCGAAACCGGCGGTGATGGCGACGCCGGAGAGAGGCGCGGTACTGAAGGTGACAAGGCCGGTGGCGGCATCGACCGACCAGCCGGAGGGTTTTGGCGTGCCGTTCAGCGCGATCTTGACGCTGCCGGCGACGAGCATGGTGATGGTCCGCACCCAGCTCTGGCTGCCCGATGGGTAACGCTTGACCAGCTGGAACACCTTGGTGCTGCCGTCGCCGGTGCCGATCGTCTGATCGGTGGCAGCCGGGATTACCGACGGCAGGCAGGATTTGTAATCCGCCCAGTCCTTGAAGCGGAACCCGTGCAGTCGCCCGTTGCGCGCCTCGAAGAAGGCGACGACCGCCGCCAGATCATCGGCGCGGCGGATGCCATAGGCGACGTCGTAACGACGACGAGAATTGGCCCAGCTGGCATTGCGCTCCTCGTCGCCCGAGGCCAGTTCGACGATCTGGGTGCGCCGTTCCGGCCCACCGCGCGCGCCACGCGAAATGTCATCCGGAAACCGGACCTCGTGGAATGCCATGATCGAAACCTCAAAGCCCGCGCCGACCCAGCGACACCGCGCGGGCGATGTCGGCGGCGACCTGCGTGCGCGATTGCCGGAAGCTTGCCGCATCGCGGGTCATGATGGTGACGTTGACGGTCGGAGCGGATGCACCATGTGCCGCCGCAGCCGTCTCACGACGGGAAAGCACCCGCTCGCCGCGTTGCAGGATCGCCGGCACCTCGTCCGGTCTGAGGCCGGCCCAGCCGCCCGAATGCATGCGGGGTGCTGTTGCGAAGGCCATGGCTGGCACCATGCGGCCGGGACCGGATGAGCCGACCACGCCACCGGCGTGCAGGATGTTGGCGAACAACCCTCCCGCACTGCCAAGAGCACCTGAAAGGACGTTGGCAATCGGGCCAAGGATGAAGCGCCGCGCGGCGAGCTTGGCCAGGTCGGCAATGAGCGAGGTGACCAGATCGCCAAACTTCAGCTTGCCGGTCTTGACGAACTCACCGATCGCATTCTCGGCACCCTGAAAGGCATTGACCAGTGCATTGCCGACATCGGCGCCAATGTCGCGTGCCTTTTCGGCATAGTCGGAGAGACTCTTGACCACCGCATCCCAACCGGTGACCGCTTCATCGGACGCATCCTTGTTCGCCTTGCCGGCCCTTTTGGCCGCCGCCGCCGAACTATCGAGCGCGTCGGTGACACGGCCAGCCGCTGCTGCGGCATCGTCGAGCGATACGGTACTGTCCGCCCCTTTGATGGCGTCGCCAAGCGCCTGCGCGGCTGGGCCGACAGCATCAAATGCATGGGCACGCGTGTCCGTTGCGCGCTGGCGATAGCGATCCGCCATGACACCGGCATTGCTGACGGCATGATCGAGCATCGAGGCGTAGGATTGCGCCCCGAACCAGTCGATCCGGGTATCGGCCCCGAGCGTCTCGGCAACGTTGTTGAAGGTCGGCCCGATTGTGCCGAGGAAGTCGGCCCACTTGTTCGACAGGAACGCCATCAGCTTGAGCCAGAGCTGCTCGACGCTGGCCTTGATCGAACGAAAATCGTCAACGAACGAGCCGGCAACAACCTTGATCCCGTCCCAGACGCCGCTGGCCAGATTGCCCATCAGTTCGAGCGCGTGCCCGAAACCGCCGGCACCCTTCACCAGTTGGCCGAACCAGTAAATGAGCTCACCCGCAGCAACGATCAGCGCCCCGATGCCGGTGCGGATGATGGCGCCGCGCAGCAGCGCCAGTGCGCCCGACAGGCTGAAGGTGGCAATTCGTGCCGCAACGAACGCCGCAACCCAGCGCCCAGCCATGAAACCGGCAAAAGCGACACCGATGGCGGCAAGGTGCTCGAGATTGTCGGCGAGCAGAATGATCGCGCCCGCAACCATGGATGATGCGCCTGCCATCGTGTCCCAACTGCCGACCAGTTGCAGGGCGGCATTGGAAAGCAGCGTGAAGGCATCGCCGATGGTGGCGGGCATGGAGTCGGCTTCCTCACGCAGGCGCTCGAGATTGCCGACCAGTGCGCGCCGGATCACATCGCCGGTGATTGTGCCTTCCGCCCCGAGGCTGCGCAACTGATTGACGTTGAGGCCCAGCTCCGCCGCCAGCAGCTCGGCCACCCGGCCGCCGCTGGCGATCACGGTGTTGAGGTTGTCGCCGGAGAGTTTTCCCAGCGCCATCGCCTTTGACAGCGCATTCTGTACCGAGGCGGCGCGTTCGGCCTTGGCGCCCGACACCACCATGGCGTTGTTCAAAGCCTCGGTGAAATCTAGACTCTCCTTCGTGGAGAGCCCCAGCTCCCTGAGCGCCGTGGCATTGGTGAGCCAGGATTCCGTCGTCTGCTCGATGCCGGAATAGGTCTGCCGCGCCATGGCGGCGAGCCGTTCCATGACGGCCGCACCTTTCTCTTGGCTGCCGGTGGCGAGATCGACCCGCGAGCGCAGGTCGGTCCAGGTGTTGGTGTAGGTGACAAGCTGCTGGACGCTGATCGCCGCACCGAGCACCCCCATGACCCGGCGCACGACCTTTCCGGTAATGTCGGCCTGTTTCTCGATGCGCTTGAAGCTCGCCTCGCCAGCCTCGCCAACACCCTGAAACTCGGACCTGACCAACCGGCCGCCCTCGGCAACGAGCCGGACGGAGACACGCTTTTCGGCCATAATTGAGTGAACCCCGTCGGATCAGCCGCGTTCGGCCGCCATCTGTTCGTTGAGCTTGCGCACCATCACCGCCTCGATCTCGGGTAGGCATTCGGCAGCAATGAGCGGATCAAGGCGAAGGGCCCGCGACATGGCGAGAGCCGCCGTCATGTCCCAGCCGATGACGACGCTGGCGCCCATGCCGCCGGCAATGCGCAATTGTCCGGTCAGGCGCAGCACCAGGTCCCAGACCTGCCAACCCTCGAGCGTTTCCGGACGGTTCAGCCGCGCCGGGCAGCCTTCGCACGAGGGCTCGCAGGCCGCGCAGTAGCTTTCGCCCCCGCCGAAGTGCCACTCGGCAAGGGCGATGAGACGTTTTTTTCCGATTCCAGCATCAGATGCGGCGCCAGACAGCGGGTCTGGAACGCCTCGAATACAGGCCAGATGTCGAGCAGCGCGTCGATGCCCTCCGGGGTAACGGGCACGGGCTTGCCGTCGGCATCGCCGACGCCCTCCCAATCCGTCACCACACGCCGCGCGACAGCCCTGGCCATGACGAGCGCTATTTGCTCCTGGCTGGCATCCTTGGGCAGCGCCTCGACGGCCGGATCGTTGCGGGCTGCAACCATGGTGGCCGTGGTGACCGGCAGGACATGCAGCCGCAAATCGTGGCCAAGATCGAGCCACTTCGGCTTAGCGGAAAGATCGAGACGGATCATGGTCAGTAGTCCTCCATATCATTGATGAGAACGGCAGTGCACATGCGCCCGAGCGTGCCATCACGCGCCGCCTGCCAGTCGAAGCTTGCCTGCACGCCCTGCGGCCCGGAAATCTCGATCCGGGGCTGCGGCAGATAGACGGCATGGACGGTGACGGTCAGGCTTTCGCCAGAACCGAGGTTGTAGGAGAATTCCAGCTCGCAGGGCGTGCCGTTGATGGCCTGTGTCACCAGCGTGCTGTCGGCAAAGCGGACCTCGGTGCGGCCAGTGAGTGCGGCAATGGATGGGTCGGCGCCATCGATCATGCCGTCGGCGCGGATGGTCTCGATCCGGTCGAGATTGTTGGCATAGGTGATCTCGGTCGAAATGACATTGCCGAGCGCGGTGCCGTTGCGTTTGATGGCGCCGTTGAAATGCCCGAAGCGGATGAGGTCGAGTTCGGCGGGCGTGCCGGCCTGCGTCGTGGTGCTGACCGTCTCGCCCTGTGCCACCAGCCGCGCGGTTGCGGTCAAGAGCCCGGAGCGCTGCATCTGCCAGGTCAGCTGATCGAGCACCACGCCGGAATACATGGCGTAGCGCGGCACCTCCGGCATTCCGGTCTCGATCGCCATCGATGGCAGCGTCCAGGACCCCGACTGGAAAGTGTGGGTGAAGGGCCCGGGCGCGGTGCCGGTCGTCGTGGGCGCACCAAAGGCCGCTTTCAGCCAGAAGCCGAAGCTTGAAGTATCGATCGGCACCACCACGTCGCCGTCGGCAGTGACGGCATCCTTGACCGGCGCCAGTGGATCGCGGCCATAGCCCAATAGCTCGGAATTGAGCAGCGGCTGCTCGGACCCGAGCGTCGTGCTGGCAAACGGCATGCGCGTGAAGCCGCTTGCCGGCGGCGTGCCATAAAGCGTCTCGAACGCGAGCGCCATCCGCGCTCGCGCCCCCTGGGCTCGTGCCATGATCTTGTCCTTGTCAGATGTTGTCGGGATCAGCCGAGCGGATCGACCGTCGAATAGTGCAGCACCACCGCAATAACGGCGGCCTTGAGAGCTGCGGCGCCCTCGACCGGCAAATCGACCGGCTTTGGCGCTTCCGCTTCCACCCAGTCGCACAAGCCCCCGAGCGTGTCGTCACCGGCAATCACCGTGCCGACGCTGGCGCAGAGCGCGTCAAATGCCGCATCCCGGCTTGCGCCTTGCACGATGGCCTCGATCTCGGACCTGTGCTGGTAATGGTAGGTGAGCGGCGACAGCGTCACCTCGGGGTCGCCCGGCTCGCCGTCGCGCAGGATCAGCAGCCCTGTGGCCGGTACGCGCTCAGGCAGCACGTCACCGCGCAAGACGGTGGCGGACAGTGCCGAAAGCCGCGTGTGCAACGCGGCGAGGATGGTTTCGCGGGTGGTGGGCATCTGATCCTGTCCAGAGACCCTTCTTGTAAAATTAGTGCTTTGAGGCTATATAGCTTCCAAGACATGAGGATCGAATGCCCTGGACGGTTTCCTTCGCCGACGAGTTTGAGCCGGAGTTCGACGAACTAGACGCGGAAGTTCAGGATGCGATCCTTGCGCGCGTGTTGCTGCTCGAGCGCGAGGGGCCGTCGCTCGGGCGACCGCATGCCGACACCCTGACCGGGTCGAAGCATGCAAACATGAAGGAGTTACGCTGCAACGCCGCCGACGGCGTCTGGCGCATCGCCTTCGCATTCGATCCCGACCGGCAGGCAATCCTGCTCGTCGGCGGGGACAAATCGGGTGGCAGCGAGAAGCGCTTCTACAAGCAACTGATCGCACGAGCCGATGAACGGTTCGACAGCCATCTGGCTAAACGGAAAGGATGACGACCATGGCACGCAGCCTTCAGGACAAGCTCGCCACGCTCGACCCGGCCCGCCGCGCAAGGATCGAGGCGGAAGCCGATCGCCTGCACACCGAATATCTGACGTTGCAGCAGCTGCGTAAAGCCAAGGAGCTGACGCAGGTTCAGCTGGCCGAGACGCTCGGCATTCAGCAGGCCACCGTTGCCAAATACGAGCGCCAGAGCGACCTCCTGCTTTCGACACTCCGCAGCTACGTCGGCGCCATGGGTGGCTCGCTGAAGCTGATGGTCGAATTTCCGGGCAAGGCGCCGGTCGCACTCGAAGGCTTGGGTGAGAGCGAAGAGCCGCGCCGCCGGCGTCGCACGGAACGGCGTGAGCATCCCGCGACCGCACATCGCTGAGCCTCACCGCGTCCCCCTCCAATGCGCCACGACGAGCCCCGGCAGGGCGTTCTCGACCGCGCGCGCATCCCGCGCCAGATCGAGGCGTTTCGGCAGTTTCACCTGCGGCACCAGCAGGAAGATCACGGCCGTGGCGCGACCTTTCAGCCGGCTCGAGACGCGACCATCCTTGTGCCGGGTGATGTTTTCGCGCACGCGACCAGACTTGCTGACGCGGACATTGTCGGCGACCAGCAGGCTCGGACCTGTGCGGCGATAAACGAAGCGCAGGCGCATGCCGGTGCGGCGCTCCCATTCACCCGGTGTGATCCTGCCGCCTCGCAAGGATTTTCCAGCAGTCGGCATCGGGATCGCCAGCCAGAAGCCGTCCTTGGAGCGGATCAGCGGGCCGGTGTCATGGGCGCCGACGATGACCGGCGCCTTCGACCAGACCAGCGCGGCCGCGTTGAGACTGGCTCTGCCTTTCGGATATTGCTCGGAGCGAATGGTACGGGCGAGCCGGGACCCGAGACCCGCACCAGTGATCTGCGCACGCCAGGCAGTCTTGATGCCGGTGCCGGCACTACGCATGGCAGCGGTAACCGCCTTTTCGCCGGCCTTCACCTCGGCGTCCATGATCCGGGCGATGTCACCGAGGATGCTGATGCCGAGCTTCATGCGGGGCGAAGATCCACGGTCCAGACGAGCCGCTCGCGATCACGCACGGGCTCGCCCTGAATAAGATATGCATCGCCAGCGATGTCGATCCGGTCGCCGGGACGCGGGTTCGGGACCTCGGCGGCCCGCAGGTCGATACGGGTGGTTTCTGACCAGAGCCGCGCCTCGCCAAAGCCGGTGACCTCGTCGGCACGTCGGGCAACGACGCGCACCGGCACCGGCGCACCGCCATCAACCGTATAGATCGCGTCCCTGCCGATATTCGGATCGGCAAAGAGCCGGTCGACGGCCGCCGTGAAAGCACTCATCAGAACGAGCCATTGAGCCGGGCCCGGCCGATCAAATCACCGGCGCCGGCGGCGACATCCGCGGCGGCAACACCGATCAAGGTGTTGGCAGGAGCAGAACCAACGGTCTTGGTCGCCTCCTTTGCGGTATTGTCCCAATAGATCTTGTCGCCGATGGACCATGCTTGGCTTGCGACCTTTTTCAGGTCGAACACACCGACGAGGGCGGCCTCTATTGTTTCGCCGATGGCGGCGTCGCCGGATGCGATGCCGAAGATGGAGCCGACGAGCAGACCGTCGCCGGACGTGACAGCATAGGGCGCGGTCAGCGTGATGGTGTTGCCAGTCTGGACGTAGTTTTTCATGGGGAATGGCCTTTCGGAAGGACGAAGGGCGGCCCGTCAGGACCGCCCGCACGCGTGGGTTCATGGAAGCAGTGTCCGGCTGTTACGCGCCGGGATTCTTGTAGAGGCCGCGCCAGTCGATGGCCTTGGCGCCGAAGTCGAGACGGCACTTGATCTCGACGCCATCGACGTCAAAACCGTTACGGGTTTCGACATAGGCACCCTGTTGGCCCTCGAGATACGCATATTCGATGGTGTCGATCTGGTTCGGGGACGCCGCCAGATACCAGCCGGTCTCGCTGGCAGCATCGAGCCGGGGCTCGCTGATCGGCGCCAACGTCCGGATCGATTGCGGCACGACGTTGCCGCTTGCAGCCGGTACGAGGTTCTGGGCCACCAGCTGCTCGGCCTTGAGCTCCAGCGCTGCGGGCACGATCAGGAAGGCAGGCCGGATGTTTAGCACCGTCTTCTTGTCGAGCCCGGTCTGTTTCGCCATGGCCGCACGCGACGCGCCGACGCTGGTGACGTCCAGTGCGGTACCCGAGCCCGCGAGGTTCTTGTGATTGGCGTGGAACAGCGCCGTACCGTCGGCCATGGCCGGGTTGGCGGTGATGATGCCCCAGACCACATCGCTTTCGAGCTGGGCGATGGAGTTGCCATACATGGCCGGGATCCGGGTGAAGGCGTCGAGATCGTCATTGATCAGCACCTGCCTGGTGATGGCGACGACGCGGCCATAGGTCTTGACGCGATAGCTTTCCTTGGACTCACCCAGCGTGCCGCGCTTGAACTCGCCGCTTTCGCCCACTTCCAGCAACTGCGGCGCTTCGCCGAGCTGGACCCGGTGCATGGTCTTGAAGTCGGTCGCCAGCACCTGACGGCAGAACAGCGCGAAGGTGCGTGGATAGGTGTCATAGGCCTGCCGGAGGGTCTTGTTGGTGACGGCCGACAGGATCTCGGGGAAGTCGGAGGTGGAATGCAACGCGCGCGTTGCCACCTCGTCACGCGACAAGCCGCGGGTGTTGACCCCAACATCGGCGAGGCTTTCGCGGGCCAGCTCCAGCAGCGTCATGCCGCGATACTGGCGCGCGGCGTCCTCTAGCTGGAACAGCGTCGGGCTGTAGCGGTGCAGCAGCGCATTGG